>ERZ772948.193-NODE-193-length-37938-cov-5.876171_pt1 | contig 37938 bp, 37 predicted proteins | sample MGYA00511945_ERZ772948 | MGnify/ENA primary metagenome ERZ772948 (study PRJEB29015, sample SAMEA2737927) | human oral metagenome | biome: human oral; feature: human-associated habitat; material: dental | place: China | collected 2141 ... | reverse complement strand
AAGGCAAGGGACTTTGACTCCCTCATGCGTTGGTTCGAATCCAGCTACCCCAGTTTAACTTTGCCGGCGTGGCGGAATTGGCAGACGCGCTGGACTCAAAATCCAGTGTCCGCAAGGACGTGCCGGTTCGACCCCGGCCGCCGGTATTGCTTAAGTTTGAGAAACGTTGATAAATCAGCGTTTCTTTTATTTTTGTTCAAAATTTGTTCAAAATAGTTTTTACTGGCTTAAACCGTGGAAAAAGTCACGGATTTTATTGTCTTCACGGATAGCTTTTTCTTTGATTAAATGCCCGTAAGTCTCACTGATTTGCTGAATATCTTTATGTCCCATATTCTTGGCGATTGCCCAGATGTCTATATCCATTGCAAGAAGTGTGCTTGCGTAAGTATGTCTTAAACCTGTACTAGTCATATTTGAAGGAGTAATAGATAATTCAGATAGTATCTTCTTTAATTGTTTATTGACTGCTGAATTTGTAGGTAGTCCAGATTGTTTATCAAAGAACAAACATTTGTCTGAATTAGAAACTTGATGGCTTCTTAAAACATACCTTTGTTCAGCTTTTAGTTTTTGTAAAATAGAGACTGTAGTATCATCAATCGGAACGTCACGGATAGAAGTTTCTGTTTTAGCTTTTGTCCAGCGTTTTCTTGTGCAATCATAGCGTCTATATGTTTTAATGGTCTTATTTTCAATATGGATACAATCCCAAGTTAAGCCAAGAACTTCTCCAAACCGCATACCTGTTTTCAGTTGGATATATAAGAGGTATGGAATGACGGATTCTTGATAATCGAGAAGATATTCTAGATACTGACAAAGTTTTTTATAATCTTCTAAGCTATGGATATATCTTTCATTCTTAGACTTTGGTGATTCTCTGCCAGATAGTACAACTCCTTCTGTGAATAAATCTATACTGAGTTTATCTTGCCTAGCAAAAATAAGGACACTTCGTATCTCTGCATTTAGGCGGCTGACATTATCACGACAATTTGTCTCAGCGTATTTATTGATAAATGCTTGATATTGGCTTGATGTGATGGATACAGCGGGTGAGTCTCCAAAGTATTTTTGAATAAACTTTCCACGCAAGCGATGCTTGTTTTGTGTAGATTCCATTTTATTGAGTGGGATGATTTTTAAATGGTACCATTTTTCCCACAGTTGAAAGAGACTGATGTTTTTATCAATGACCTTTCCTTGATGTAATTTAATTTCTTGGGTCAAACCTTCAATTTCAGCTTCTTTTTTGGTTTTAAATCCTGATTTTGATGTAATATAGTTCCCTTTTTTGTCAGTGATCCGATAAGACCACTTCCCTTTTTTTCCTTCGCGTTGCGTAATGTATAGTGACATGATTACCTCTTTTCTAATAAATCGATAACCAAGGTTTTATCTTGGTTATCTTATCATAATTCAAAAATTTTTGCAAAATGATCCTCGAAAAATTCTTTGGTTTTGCTTGCCAGAAAGTAATAGCGCCCGCCTTGACTATCTGGGTATTTCACAAAGCCATTGCTATTTTGATCAATGTCAATTTGCTTCCGAATTTCAGGCTTATAAAGCACGTTTTCGAGTAACCATGGACGAGAGACGGAAAGAAGTTCTAAAACTTCAGAGAGCGTCAGATAACGCCCTTTTGAGGAGATTTTTTTGAGTTCTTCATACTTGGAACGGTCAACGATAATTTTATCGGGTGGGAGTTGTATCGTAATATTTTTTAAGTCAATTTGTAGGGTGGTTGGTTTCATAGGCAGTTAGTCTGTATCCATTTCTTGGTCAATGATGGTCACGTCTTTGATGTGTTTACTCGCACGATAGCGTTTTGATTCTATAAATTTTGTAAAAAAGTAGGTACGGTTCATAATCAATGTGAGCAGGCGAGGGTCATTGTGTCTTGCATAGATTACTAGATCTTGAAATTCGGTAAAATTGTAATCATTAATAAGGTCAATGACTTCATTGATAAAGCGCCCAGATTGTTGCTCAACGAGGAACTGATCGAGGTCAAACCCTGCACCGCTTTCAATGTCTTCAGCGTTATAAGGTGTTTTGTCTGGGTTTTGTGCATGGGTGAAATAGTCAAGCATCCCCTTTGGAGATAAGACAATTTGCACCTTTTTAGGAGTGTTTAGATTTTCGGCAAGAAGTTCTGATACTTGCGTATAGCTCTTCAAAGAATCAAAGAAGAGAGCTCCGTGTTTGTGGGCTTTTAATAGTTCACCCGTTTTTTTGTCCACATCTTGGTCATGCCACGGGCTCAAAATATAAGGGACTTGCATTTCTTCTAAAATGTCAAGATAGTTTTCGGGCGCACTTTCTTTGTAGAGAAGAAAAGCCCATTTGTTAGAACGTTTTGTTAGAGGCATAATATATCAACCTTTCTAATGATTTGATTATTGATTATTGAACTCATGGGGGTCGTAGTAACCCCCATGAGTTCCTATCACAATTTCCCGCTGATAGCGGGAACCGCCCTTCTAGCTCGGCGGCTGCGCTAGGAACAGTTACCAAGATAGAAAAGACTACGCTATTTCTATCCTGCTTCCTGTTTGAAATGGGGTGCTTTTCTGCGGCTCTTTGTCTGTTCCGACAAAGCCGCAGAAGCACCTATTTAGTGCGAGTGCCAATGGCTTGATAAACGCGGTAGCTTTCAAGCGTGAAGTCGTTAAAGCTATAGGTTGGGTCTAGTTCTGCTAGCTGACTTTTAATATCGGGCAATAACTCTTTGACCATTTTCATAGCTTTATGATTGACAGGTAACTTTATAGAAGTGATGATTTTATCTTCTTCACATTCGACTGTTAAAGACCATAAAGAACGATTGGCAAGACGCTTATCAGCAACGCTGTAAGGAATCTTATCTTGTCCGATATTCAGAGACTTTTCAGAGGTAGTATATGCAAATCTTCGGATTTTATTTGTGTAATAAAGAGATTTCCACATATTGAGTTTTTGATTTGACAACCATTTTATCGCTGTTATCCCAACAAGTAATAGGAACAGTCTCAATGCGAGAGCTAGTAGTTTGGCAGAAAGAAAAGTAAAGATATTTGTAATTATCAAAGGTGTTTGAAAAACAACTAAGCATAATTTGAGGAGAAGTCCGCCTCCGCCTGTTAGAAGTAGAGCGAAACTTAAAAGATAAAAAGTATTATAGAAATTAAAATTTTTAAAATAATATTTAAACATAATATAAATGTACCTCGTTAATACGTTGGCGTCAGTAGTGGCATAATGTGATTGTTGTGCTGATCATCTGTAAACTTGATGATACCCGTCCCGATGCCAGCTGGGACAACAATATGGTCAATATTTGCATGAGGCAATAAGAACTGCGTTGTGTTCGTGTTGATGTCGCCTAATATAATGGCGCAATTGATTTGTTCTCGAACGGCTGTATTTCCACCAAAGGCAGTTGCGTCAAAGCGTTGAGAGATGAGAATCAAGCTGACTTGTGTCTCACGCCCTAAAAGGGCGATCGTTCCAAGTAATTGAGAGAAAGTATCTCTTGCTTGCTTCGAGCTACCTTGCACTAAAGCAAGGAGTTCATCAATCACAACGTAAATCTTTGAAAATCGTGTAGTAGGATTGATGAGCAATTTTTGTTGCCGCTCATAAATCTTGTTTATCACTCGTCCTAGAAGTTCGTTGACTTCTGTAATAAAGCTATTGAGATTAGAGCCAAAGGTAGGGGATAAAACTTCTAAGTTTAGCTCTCTTCCTAGTTTGTAAATTTGAGACAATTTTGGATCAACGAGCAAGAGATGAGTAGCAGAATCAGCGTTTAAGCATCTAATTAAATATTCAGTGAATTTTGATTTTCCTGACCCTGATGAGCCGCTAACGGCTAGATGAACAATGTTGTCCATATTGAGACTGACCTTGTTTTTCATGATTGGAATGCGGTTGCTAGTTACTTCTGTAGCAATAAACTGGTCAATATTTTCAATCATTAGACGCTTTGGAATCCCATCTATCCAAGGGAAAAAGAGGGCTCGTGCGAGATTGGGCTCTTCGGGGTCATAAGGAACAAAGTAAGCACTGGTTTGCGGTAACAAAGTTTTGTAAGGGTATAAAATTCCTGAACAAATCGCATAGATTTTCATATAAAGCTGATTGTCAAGGGAGTAGGAAACGGGCAGATTTGGCAGATAGAGAAAGCCGCGGTCATTGCCAGCCAGACGAATCATAAACGAATTTGTATAGCTCGTCTCACCGTTGACATCGAGGGCATTGTTTAGGTTTCGTTGAATAAAAGTGCATAACTCATGCGGGTCACGGAAGGCCCCACTAGATGCGGTTTGGTCTAGTGGGTTTCGTGACGGTTGAGCTTGCTTCTGATGTTGCATGCTGAAACTCATGATTTCACCTCATGTACTTCATCAGCACGGAAGTAGATATTGTAACGAACTTCGCAGGCTTCTAAGTTGTCAAAGTTGACGGCAGATAAGTAGCTTGGCAGCGCAATCTTTTTAGCGAATTTCACCGTAAAAGGTGGCAGCCCTTCTTGCGTGAACCAAGCGCGATAAGCTACAATCTCATCTGTACGATGATTATTTTCAAAACGATATTGCGGTTCTAGCTCTGTACTCAAGAGATAAATATCTTTGTTTGAATCAAGTGTATGATTAGCGAGTTCTGAACTATAACCAGATTGAGTGATTTTCCTCATAATAAGAAAATCTTCCTTTCTATTGAGTGCTTAGGACAGAATGTCCTTCTAAAGGACTAGCTCCCCTTTCCTTTGACGCTAAAAAAAATATAAAAAAACGTCTTCATCTATCATGATAAGACGAGGAAAGGAGAGCATAGTAAGTGGACTGTTGGCATGCCATGTAGCTCGGTTTAACGTCATGAGCTGGACGCAGGAGGGACATAAACTATTTGTAATGAATTTGTAACTTGACAAGTTGGTGAAATCATCTTATAATTCCCTTTAGGGAAATACGATGTAGGGTGACGATAGAATCTATATATAATTTTTTTTTAACAAAGATATTGTTTTTGTATCTATGATGAATCAGAACTTATTAAAACTTTTACTCTCCATTCATTGATTTAGCGCAAGCTTTGTTGGGCGACTTGAGCCCAACAAAAAAAGTATGGGTACTCTACCCATACTAAATTCAATATCTCTGTTTTTATTAGTTGAAAAATCATTTTGTCTCATACTTGAAAGATGGGCACCCTGCCCTCATAAACTTATATATTATAGTTTTTGTAAATAAAAATTGCCGCCAAAAATGACGGTATGACATTTAGCAGTCTAAAATAATCTGAGTTCATACACCTTATAAACACTAAAAGACAGTTAAAATAGCTGTCTTTTTTTATTTTCAACTTATTTTATGCTTTTAGAAAGTAGAGCTATTAGTGCTTCGGATTCACTAGAGTTATCAGTTTTTACAAGACCAGTTTCTGTTTTGCTAAATAAAGCATTAAAAATTATCAGGCGTTCTTCTTTATCTACCTCTTTACCATCATAAACTAGCGCTTGATAAAATCTTGTTAATGCTTCTTTTTGCTCATATTCCATAGCCATATGCTGACTTGAAATAATAATCTTAATAACAACCCGAACGAGATATATCAAAAAAGAAACTAGTGCAACATAAATAAATGATTGCGAAATGAATGGAATATTTTTTATCGTCCCCTGTAAATAATCATGTATGTTAACCACTAAACTCCCTGCAGAGCATATCAACGCGACAATAAAAACCCCAAGACCACCCATCCACCACCAAGTTTTAATTTTATAATTCTTTGAACGTTCTTTCCATAACTTTTCAGGCGATTCAAGTTGTAATTTTTTCTCGTAGGTATCTTCTAAAATCTTTATAGCTGTTTCTTTTTTATCTCTCCATTGTTCAAGATTATTTTTAAATTCATCTACTTCACGAGAATGTTCAATGAAAATCTCTCTAATTTTTTCATCATTTTTCTCAACCAAGTTAGCTGTTTGCTTGAAATGCTCTTCTGTTTCTTTAGCGAGATTATCTACAGATTCTGAAACAGGTTGGACAAGTTTATTCTGAATCTCCTTAACAGAAATTTTGAGTTTAGGCATCTCTCTATTGAGTACAAACAAAGCTGGTAAATTTCTTTCTGATTCTGTAGACGAAAGATAATATCCAATATTATTTTTGTTCTTTTCAATCTGAATATAATTTCTTATTGCATCTAGCAAGTAATCTGTAGCCCAGCTGTTTAAGTAAAAATCTATAAACAATCTTATACTTGCTATGTCTTTATCTTTATTGATTGGACTATCAATATCTATTCGATAAGTTCTAATTTCTGTTGAAACTTCGCTTGAATAATAAGAACTAAAATAATTATACATAAAATTATTTACGTCTTGATTGTCAAATTCTTCCTTATTCTTGAGAAAATCTTTTAATTGTTCAAACTTCGTCTTCCAATTAGTCCATTTCTCAAAAATAGGGGTAGCCATATCATTATCTTTATTTTTTCGCTCCCAATATTTATAATTGGATTGAATTATAACTTCTAGCTCAGAAAAGGTCATCTCGGGTTGATCATAATCTAGATTACAACTATCATTTTTAATCTCAAATCGGAAATATTCATCCATAAAATTAGAAATTTGTGCATTAGTCTGCCTGGTCATTCAATCTCCTTGTCTGTTGTGATTTTATTGATATTATTTCTCAAAGAGACACTTATATATAGGATTGTTATGTCATACTCTATATACTCTTTGTATAATGATTGTAACATTATACAAACTAGTATATTTACACATGTGACTCTCTCTAGAAATGACGGTTTCTTTATTATTCAAAACTCAACTCTCTAATAATACGGTAATGGCATCAATCACTTTCTTTTGTTTTTCTTGTGGGAGTGATTTCAGATGTTGGACTAATTGGGTTAAATCATCTTCTTTCTCCTTGTCTGTTACTGCCATATCAAAAAAGGTTTCAATATCAACTTCTAGGGCTTGCATCACCCTTTCAAGAGTGTTGATTTTGACATTTGGGGCAAGATGCTCTAGTTTATAAACGTAATTTGTGCCTAAATCCGCTCGTTCTTCCAGTTGTTCTTGGGTCATTCCTCTTTCTAATCTTAAAAGGCGGATTCTTTTCCCAATGTAATCTCGTAATAATTCTTTCATATCGTACCTCTTTTTCTCCATGATACCGATTTTTAGGGAGAAAGATAACTTCTCAAAAGGTTGATTAATAACTTTACAAGATTGGTTTTAGGTGCTATAATCAATCTGTGACAACTTTTTAAGGTTGGATAGGGGAACGTTTTTCTCAAAAATTTTTCAAAAATCATGCTAAATACTTGACAAAAACGCTTGTTATACTACATATAACAAGGCTTGACTTTGTAGTCAAGCCTTCCTAAAAGTTAAAAAACAGGAGGAACTATGGGAAACAAGGTTATTAAAGGTACAGCAACAGGGGCTATAGCACTAGCTGCGTTTGGTGTAGCTAATGGGGCAACTGTACAAGCGGACGAAGTGGTCAAATCGTCAACGGAGATCTCTTCAGATGTAACAGCACCCAAGGCACATAATATTAAAGTCTTAGACGGTGTTCTATTGACGAAGGATAGCGCTGTGGTCACCACCACCCCAACAGAGAAGACGGTTGAGGAAGCACATGGTATCAAACAACAAGCCGATCAAGCGGTGACCGACCAAGCCGGGAAAGTAGCTGAAAGTGCCCAAATGGAAGAGAGCAGCCAAAAGGCGGTAGAAGATGCTACCGCAAAAGTAGCCGAAGCGGAGAAGAATAAGGCCGCCGCTACACCAGATGCGATTGCCCAAGCAGAAAAAAGTGTAACCGATACGCAAAAAGAGATTGCACAAAATCAAAAAGCGAGTGATACCGCAGCAACCGCCACACAAAAAGCAACTGACGCGGCGACTGCCCAAAAGGCACAGGTGGGCAAGAGCCAAAAAGAGGTAGAAGCTGGACAAAAAGCAGTTGATACGGCTAAAAAAGGGGTTGATACCGCCAAAGCAGCGCTCGATGGCACCGGGGAACAAAAAGCTCTTGATGAACAAAAAGCAGCCAACAAAGGCTTAGAAGATGCCAAAAAGGCAGAAAGCGATGCCACTCAAAATTTGGCAGACGCTAAACAAGCAGATGCCGACCGTCATACCCAAATCAAGGACTTGAAAGAACAAGCAACCACTCAAAGCAAAACGGCAACCGACACGGCAACTGATGCGGCTGCGAAAAAGGTCGCTGATAGCGCTGCTAAAGCGGACGTTAGCACCGCTAAAAAGGCAGTAGAAACAGCTCAGGCAGCCCTTGACGGGACGGGTGCCCAAAAGGTCTTGGATGAACAAAAAGCGGCTCAAAAGGCTCTTTCTGCCGCCAAAACCAAAGAAGTGGAAGCCGCTCAAAAATTGGACGAAGCCAAGAAAGCAGACGCCGATCGGGATGCCAAAATCAAAGATTTAACGGCAAAAGAAGCAGAACAAACGGTCACTAAAACAGATGCCGAAAATGCCCTTGCGGAAGCTAAGAAAAATGCCGAAGCCAAGAAAGCAGTCAAAGAAGCAGCCGAAGCCAAACGCGATGCGTTGCGGAAAGAATTGGATGACAAGAAGAAGTTGTCTACCATCAATGTGCCACAATATGTGATTGATGCGTATAAGAAATTCTCTAGCAGTGCAGGGTTGGACGAAGATAAAGATTTGTTCCAAAAAAGCTTAGATCGCTGGGTAGAAGAAGGTGCTTTTGATATTGAACGTGGTAATCTTCCTGTTGATCCATCAACGATTGATCCAGCTCATATGACACGTGAGCAAGCAAAAGCCTTAACTCAATACTATGCACATATGATTACTGCGGTTCGTCGCCAATTCTGGGGTACTAAGGTGAAGACTTACACCACCGAAGAAGCGATGGACTATGTGCAAAAGGTTGCCGAAGCATATGCAAAAGAAAACAAACCATGGTCTTCTGGTCACAGTCATGATGCACTGAACGCGGGTCAAACTGATTCCTCTAAGTTAACATGGAATACAGAAAATATCAGTACACTTCGTACAAGCACTACAACTATGACAGAAATGTATCGATTTATCGTTCGTACAATCATTGGTATGATGGTGGATGACTACCATAGTAATTTTGGTCATATGGACAACATGCTTGGCAGTCCTGATTACGACGACGTTATTGGTGTCGCATCTAGTGTAACACCAAACGGTCTTGGTCGCATGCATTATGTTGGTTTCCCAACTGCACACGCCGGTCAAGCCCTACCAGACCCATATGACACGACGCAATTGGAAAAAGACTTGGCACAAGCCGAAAGTGACTTTCAAGCAGCACTCACAGCCTTCAATGAAGCCAATGGGGTTCTGACTGCTAAACAAGCTGCTTTTGATGCAGCTCATCAAGCGCTGAGCACAACACAAGCTGAATTGGCTACTGTACGCAACCAAGCGCTCCAAACACCTAGCGCTGAAATGGCACACCGTGCAGCAGTTGCAACGCGTACTAGCGCAGAAACACGCAAAGCGAGTGCAGACAAAGCGGTTACCAACCTCAACGCATCGATTCAAGAAAAACAAGTTGCATTGCAAAAAGCGCAAGCGGTCTTGGCTGCCAAAGAAGAAGCGGCTCAAAAGGCTGCGACCGCCCTTCGTGAAGCAGAAACCAAAGCAATGGAAGCACAACAGATGCTCAACGCTACCAAAGCCAAATTGGCAGCACTCACCGGGGTGAAAGACGCTACACCAGCGGCTAATGAAGCCCTTGAAAAAGCAACGACTGCTCGCAAGGATGCACAAGCTCGTAAAGATGCGGCAGACAAAGCGGTTGCCAACCTCAAAGCATCTATCGAGGAAAAACAAGTAGCACTTCGTACCGCAGAACAAGCCTTGACGGCAGCTGAAAACAACTTAGCTGTGTTGAAAGCAAGTAAAGCAAATGAAGATGCCAAATTGGTAGCTGCTGAACAAGCGGTAGCCGATGCTAAAGCCGTGGAAGCTAAATTGGCTGCGGAAGCGAAGACACTTGAAAGTAAGTTGAAAGATCAACAAAACTTGCTGGCCATGTATAAGAACGCCGATAAGTTGCTGAGTGAAGCGGTGAAAGAGCAACTGGTAGCAAGTGCGAAGCATAAGGAAGCTGTTGCAGCAACATTGGAAGCACGTAGCAAGCTGGCTGAGTTGTTAAAAGACCAAAAAGATGCGAATAGCCAGTATGAGGCGGTGAAGAAGGCGTATGAGGAGTGGGTTGCTTCTAAGAAAGCAGCAGAAGAAAAAGCACAAGCTCTTTCAATGCGTCAAGCTGCCAAACCAATGACCACAAGCAAAAAGATTCGCCCAACCATTCACTCAAGCTATATTTATAGCCGAGCTGACAAACAACTCCCACAAACTGGAGAAAAAAGTTCATGGCTGGCATTGATAGGTATGGGAATCTTAGCAAGTCTTAGTTTTGGTGTACGTAGAAAACGTGGAAGAAGAGGATAAGGAAATATGACAGAAGAAAAGTTAGCCATTAGTGATTTTAATAGAGAAGAATTGCTTGATATTTTGACTTTGCTTTATGTACAAGGGGATAAAATTGTAACTCTTAACAATAAAATGCAAAATACAATTAAAGCAAACCGTCAACTGAGACTACAGCAAGCAACTAAAAGAAAAAAGAACAGAATAGCCAATATAATTGGAATTGTTTTTGCTGTAGCATTTTTTGCCAGTTCAGAGAGCAATTTCTTTATTACTATACTACAGCTCCCAATAGGATATGTAATAGGGCAGGTTACTGCGAAAATATTCATGTTTCTAACTGAAAAGATGAATGAAAAGATAAGTGAAATCACTAAACATGAAAAACGATCTCTTTTTTTCCCAAAAATTACAATTAATTATGGTTTAACACGTAAACAAGCTGAGAAAGTGTCAGAAGAAGCAACTCTTGAAGCAACAAATACAACGCAGTATCAATCGTATAATCAAGAAAAACAAGATTTAGAAAATGATCCAACCTTCTCATATTTCATTTCTCTTATTCCTGATAATTTTTGTAAACTAGAAGACTTTGCAGGAATGATTGTTCTTTTAAAAGATTACCGTGCAATGAATTTTCAAGAAGCAGCTAATCTATGGCGTACAGAACAACATCAACAACAAATGTTACAACAACAAAAACAATTAGAGAGACAATTGCATCAAAATTATGATCAAGTCATGGCAGAGGTTCGCGAATCTGCGAATCGCTTACGGCAAGACATGCAAAATGCTCGAAATGAATCTTCAAAAGTCAATAGAAACCTTGAAGCTATTAGACGTAATGGGGTAGGTATTAAATCAAGATTGATATAGTATGTAAAATGAAACTGACTTAGAATTATTTCACATGAGGGAAAAAGTCAATATAAAAGCTCTGGTATCTAAAAATACTAGAGCTTTTATAGTATAATAAAAATAAATTAAGGCAGAATTCTTTTTTCAGCAATCTTATAGATTTCAGAATCACTCCGTTTGCCAATCGCAATGACCTCTATAATCTCAATTCCGTTGCTTGTTTCTCTAAAGATAACTCTTAAACCTAATTTTCTATGTTTTAATTTGCGATAGCCTGCTAACTTACCATGGAGAGCTTCACCGACTTTAGGACCATTTTGTTCTAGTTTGAGTAAAGATTTTCTAACATGAATGATTTGACTGTTATCTAATTTAGCTAAATCATTTTGAGCATCTGGAGTTAATTCAACTTGGTAGGTCATTCCCAATCGTCCTCAATTTCATCTAAGCCGTCTCTCCAATTTTTCCCAAAAATTTCATCAACAGTCAAATTTTTACGAATACTAATTTCAAAAGGTATTTTTTGCTCGGTTAAAATTTTTCTGAAATAGATATTGATAGCCGTTGTGTAGTCTAGTCCCATTTCTGATAAAATTTTTCCTACATTTTCTTTTAGGTCAGAATCAATATTCAAATTTAATCTTGACTTATTTTTTGTGAGAGCCATTTTTGCACCTCCTTTTATATCATAAGTATATTATACACCTAATGTCTTCATCTGTCAATTTGACATAAAAAAACTCCTTGAAGTGTTATTCATAGAGTTTCTTTATATGACATCTAAAAGCTGATATTAACCAATGTTAATGGTGAGTTTTTGATTCAGTGCAAAAGCAATCTTACTCATGTTGAGAATTGATAGTTTACAAAGTTTGTTCAAAATCTGTTCAAAAAATTGTTTTTTTATATTCTAAAGCAAGTGATAAAACCTTGATTTCATGCGATTTCTGTTTTTTATTTTAACTTAATTTAACGTAATTTTACTGGCAGGGGACATAATGTGCCCTCAAAAGTCCTTATTGTTGAAGGGCTTTTGTGTTTTTTGAGTTCAATATTTGCTTGTTATTCTCAATAAAATATAAAAGTAAAGTTTGTTTTGGAAACATCTGACTGAAAGAATAAGAATATGAAGGCTTATTTTATTGGAGGACTAGGCTGTAATTGCTATTATCCCCAGGACTTTTTTAATGCACTGTTTTTTCCAGTTACTTATCTAGATATTTATGATTCTAGGTTGGAAGAGCAACTGATTTCATTACAGGCGTTGAAAGATTGTTTTATGGCACAAGTTGATATGGATGACGATATTCTGTTAATAGCCCATTCTTTGGGAGCAGATTTAGCAGTTTATCTAACAAGTGTCTATGATAAAATTACGCATCTCGTCTTATTAGATGGTGGATACATTAATATGGATAAAATCTGCCCTTTGAATGTAGAAATTGGAGATTCTCTGAATTATCTTCAAACGAATGTTTATGAGAGCCTAAAGAAAGTTGTTATAACTGAAAAACAAAGCTCTGTTATATGGTCAGAAAATTTGGAGAGGGCGGCAAAAGAAAGTTTTGTTTTTGATAAAGTTCAAAAACATTGGCATTTAAGCTTATCTGAAAAGTTAATGACTCACTTATTGACAATAAGACGGCAAGCTTTTAGAAATTTGTCCTTTTTGAAAAATAAAAATGTAATTTTGTTCATTCCAGAAATAAACAGGGAAACACCAATTTGGAAAAAGAGGGCTATACAGACCATCCCGAACTTTCTAAACCTCATAGAAATGACTAGCTGTAGTCATTCATTGTATATGGAAAAACCGAAAGAAATAGCAGCATTGCTTGAAGACAAAATGAAAATTAGGTCACTCTTTTGAGAAAAGAAACTTTTTCTAGGACAAATTTTATGAGATAATCTTCTAAACTAAATTGGAACAATCTGATTTAGTTTTTTTATATTTTGTGTGTCATTTTACTATTTTCTGTCTTTATTTTTAGTTTCTTTTAAGAAAAAATTCAGTCACTTTTAAGAAAAAGTAGATATGATAGTTCCATTCAAAAGAAAGGACGTGATGAGATGAGAAAGTCAAAGTTAAATTTGTTTGTCTGATAAATCTTGGCATCAAGGGAGGTATTGTGGCAATACTCTTTGGAATGCAATCTCTGATCGCTTAAAAATAGAAAGAAGGAATTTGACAAAAATGAAACAAGAGAACACAAGTAAGAAAGAGAAGATGATCATGGTTGAAAAAAGTACCAAATGGTGGATGACCGTTGTAGCGAGCGGGTCACTCGCTGTTGGTCTTCTCGGGGGGCTAGGCATTGGCTCTTTAGCGATAAATGCATTCAATCAGCAGCCAAAAGTACAGACAAGCACAACAACTCAGGCACAAAATAATCAACAACAGGGAAATTCGCAGCCAAATCAAGGTGGTCCGGGAATACCCCCAGGTGGACAAAATGGAAATAATCAAGGCGGTCCAAACGGAATGCCACCCCAACAAAATGACGATCAAAGTGACAATAGTAACAGCCAAAATGGCTCAGGAAACAGTAATAATTCAAAGAAAAAAGCTCCATCAAATGCTGACGGTTCAACCAAATCAGATAAGAATAGTAGCACGACAGAAAATAATGATTCAAATACAACAAATTCTTAATATTTCAGAGGAAGTCATGATATAATAGAATCAGAATAATAGAAAGTCAGTAGATTGATTTTTGGCAAGACAATGCGAAAGCATTACTTAGTTCACGATGAAGGGAGCGGGCAGAACTGAACATTCAAAATGTTTTTGAGTTCGTGGCCTTATCCCCTTAAGCCTCAAAGTACTGTTTTGAGCAATCAGCTACTGCATCGTTAGTTTAGTGCATAACGAATTTTGAAACTGGAGACTTTTGTCCCAAACTCGTATTTTAGAAGGAAAAGCATATGATTAAGATTCTATTAGTGGAAGACGACCTCGGTCTATCTAATTCGGTATTTGATTTTTTGGATGATTTTGCAGATGTCATGCAAGTTTTTGACGGTGAGGAAGGATTGTACGAGGCTGAGAGTGGCGTGTACGACCTTATCTTGCTTGATTTGATGTTGCCAGAAAAAGACGGTTTCCAAGTATTGAAAGAATTGCGTGAAAAAGGCGTTACCACACCTGTTTTGATTATGACAGCCAAAGAAAGTTTGAATGATAAAGGACATGGTTTTGAACTGGGAGCTGACGATTATTTGACCAAACCATTTTATCTGGAAGAATTAAAAATGCGGATTCAAGCTCTCTTGAAGCGTTCTGGCAAGTTCAATGAAAACACCCTTTCTTATGGCGATGTCACTGTTAATTTATCAACAAACACTACACTTGTAGACGGAAATGAAGTAGAATTGCTCGGAAAAGAATTTGACTTGCTGGTGTATTTCTTGCAAAATCAAAATGTTATTTTGCCTAAGACACAGATTTTCGATCGCTTGTGGGGATTTGATAGTGATACAACGATTTCAGTTGTAGAAGTTTATGTCTCAAAAATCCGGAAAAAATTGAAAGGGACGACCTTTGCGAACAATCTTCAAACGCTTCGTAGTGTCGGATATATTTTAAAAGATGCTGAATAAACTTAAAAAAACATGGTATGCGGATGATTTTTCTTATTTCATTCGCAATTTTGGTATTTTTACTCTCATTTTCTCAGCCATGACTTTGATTATCATTCAGGTGATGCGCTCAAGCCTTTATACAACGGTCGATAATAACTTGAAAAGTCTCAGTCAGGATTCCGCTTCTGTCATCAATTTGGCGCTCGCTCGGAGAGTGGGGATGGAACAGAAGTCAGACAACGGAGAGCCTAAAACCGACACGGGTGACAAAGAGCTTACTGATAAACCAAATGTCAGTGCCAATACGGAAGTTATTTTATTTGATAAGAATTATAAGCCAATCATTACAAGCAATAATTTTCTGGGACTTAATAAACTTTCCTTTAATAGCAAGCAATTGGATCGCATTCGGCAAGTCCAGGTTAAAAGCAATTATGGTCGACAAGAAACCTATCGGATGATTTTATTTGAAGTGAAAATCCCAAATTTGGAAACCAATGTCAAATATGCAGCGGTCTTTATCAATATCAGTCAGTTGGAACAAACTAGTCAAAATCATGAGCAGCTGATTGTAGTTGTGATGATCAGTTTCTGGGGAATTTCCTTGATTGCCAGTGTCTATCTGGCTCGAGTTAGTGTTAAACCTTTGTTGGAAAGCATTCAAAAGCAAAAGAGTTTTGTCGAAAATGCCAGTCATGAGTTGCGCACGCCTCTAGCTGTTTTACAAAATCGTTTGGAGACTTTGTTTAGAAAACCAGAAGCCACCATTATGGAATCAAGCGAAAGCATTGCTTCTAGTTTGGATGAAGTGCGGAACATGAAAATGTTGACGACAAATCTGCTTAATCTAGCACGGCGTGACGACGGGATTAAACCAGAAATTGGCGATGTCGAGCCAAATTTCTTTAATACGACCTTTACCAACTATGAAATGGTTGCCGCAGAAAATGGGAAAACTTTCCGATTTGACAATAGGATTCACCGCATGATTAAAACAGACAAGACCTTGCTGAAGCAATTAATGACGATTCTGTTTGACAATGCTCTGAAATATACAGATGAAGACGGTGTGATTGAATTGACAATCTCTGCAAATGATCGAAATTTGTTTTTAAAGGTTTCAGATAATGGTCCGGGGATTAGTACGGCAGATAAGAAAAAGATTTTTGATCGTTTTTATCGGGTTGATAAAGCACGGACTCGGCAGACAGGTGGTTTTGGTCTAGGCTTGTCGCTTGCAAAGCAAATCACAGAAGCTCTTAAAGGAACTATTACGGTGAAAGATAATAAGCCGAAAGGAACTATTTTTGAGGTGAAGATTGCCATTAGAACGGACAATAGAAAGAAAAAATAAGTCAGGAATAACCTCTATCCGTAGAGAAGGTTGTTTCGGAAGATGAGAAAAAACACGAGCAAGGTCAGGATTAGTTGTTGGCTAACTTGATCTGTTCGTGTTTTTATCTTGTTTAAAAGCAGAGTTGAATGGTTGAGATTTGGATGCCAACGTTGCTTTCGTCAGCCTAGCGGACAAACTGCCTAACTTTTAGTTTATGCTGTCAGCCGAGCGGACAGGGCACTCAACTTTCCGTTTGCTTCATCGCCCTAATCGACAGAGAGAACAAATTTATGCTTGGATCTCGCTGTGTTCTTTATTTTATTGTGCAGACCAGACACTAACCGATTTTTCTGCAACTGGGAAATCTGCCCAGCCGTCATTCTCAATTGTTACGCTTTCTGAGCAATTTCCCAAGTAATCTTTGAACTTCTTACCAGCCCAATTTTCACCAACATACATGCGTTTTGAAATTGCTTGGTCGTTACTTATGATAACAGCAATTGGTTGTTCGTTGTCTTTGCCTGAACGGGTCCAAGCAATGCAATGCTCGTCGTCAAAATAATCTTTCTGTTTTCCATAGGCTAAGTTGAGACGAATATCTAATAATTTATCAAGAACTGTTTGGAAGCTGTCTTGAGCGAATTCGCCTTTGATACCATAGTAATCTCCATAGAAAACGCAAGGCAGGCCTGCTTCACGCAACAAAATGAGAGCGTAAGCAGCAGGTTTAAACCATTCTTCAACAGTTGATTCCAGCGCTTGTCCACGTTGTGTGTCATGATTATCGACAAAAGTAACAGCCGATTTAGGGTGGTTTTTGACAAGCGTTTGTTCAAAAATATTTCGCAAATCATAGTCCGCCCCAGCGCGGCTAGCATCAAACAAATTATGATGTAGTTTGACATCTACTAGATCAAAACGATAGTCAATACTTCCTAAATAATCGTTATTTGCAGTTTCATCACCATTCCAAAACTCTCCAAAGACATAGAAATCTTCTCCATACTTTGCCATAATGTCGCGGATAAAATTTCCCATAAAGAAAGAGTCAATATGCTTAATAGCGTCCAACCTAAAGCCATGAATGCCGGTTATTTCGATAAACCAATCTGCCCAATCATAAAGGTTTTGAATGACTTCTGGGTGCTTAAAATCAAGGTCAGCGTACATGAGATAGTCGAAATTTCCATTTTCATTGTCCACTAAATCATCGTCAGCCCAACCTTTGTTGTCCCCTTGAATGAGGTAAATCCCTGATTTATTTCGCTTAGCATCATAATCCGTCCCTGTAAAGTGGTACCAATGCCATTCAAAATCATTGTATTTTTTATGGCGACCGGGGAATGTGAACTTGGTCCAGCCTTTTATTTCAAAAGGCTCAGAGAGGGCGACTGTACGATCATTTGGGTCAACTTCAATAACAGTAAATCTCTCTTTGTAATCCGCTGCCGCCTTGTGATTTAAAACGATATCTGCAATGGGTTCAATTCCATTTTCTTTGAGTGCCTTGATTGCGTTCAAATAGTCTTCCTTAAAGCCATACTTTGTCCGAACCGTTCCTTTTTGGTCAAACTCGCCTAAGTCAAATAAATCATAAATGCCGTAGCCGACATCGTTGGAACTAGTGGCTTTAAAAGCAGGTGGCATCCAAACCTTGCGAATGCCTTTAGAAGCCAGATGTGGAGCGTCTGTTGCCAAACGATTCCAATGTTGTCCGTCATTTGGTAGATACCATTCAAAATATTGCATTAATGTTTGATTTTCCATACGAGATACCTCTTTCTGGTCTTGTTGGCTATTATTTTATCAAAATAATCTTTACAGCGCAAACGTTTGCGTAAATTTTATAGAATCAGAGGATGAAAAATAGATTGAAACGATGATTGTTGAGGTATATAATAAGGCTAGCAAGTTATTTTTATAAAAAGTTGAAGGAGCTATTGATGAAAAATAGGATTCAAGATATTTTTGACAAGAGTATGGCAATTGAGAGTTTCACCCATACGAGTTCAGAAAGAAATATAGAAAATTTTCTCAATCACTATATTGGTAGTCTGCTGTATTTTCAGGAGCATTCAGATTATTTTGGCACCTATCAGATTCCGGATGATATTTACCAGCGTAGTGTTAATTGGGCTTTGGTAAAAGGTCATTGTGCAGATACAGTGATTTTGTTTCATCACCATGATACGGTGGATATTGAGGATTTTGGAAATTTAAAGGAATTTGCTTTTGATAATGTTGCTTTGAAAAAGGCTTTAGCGAGTGCTTCACTGGGTCAAGATGTGTTAGACGATATAACTTCTAACGAATGGCGGTTTGGCCGCGGGTCATGTGATATGAAAGCTGCATTGGCTTTGCAATTGGGAGTAGTAGCAGAATATGCGAGCAAAGCAGAAGGGAAAGTGAATCTTCTTTATTTATCAGTTGGAGATGAGGAATCTTATTCTCAGGGAATGCGTGCTGCTGTAGGTTTGCTTGCTAATCTGAAAAAGAAATTTCATCTGAATTATATCTTGGCGATTGATTCAGAACCATTTGAAAGTCCTTCAGCTCAAGAAAAAGTGTTGCATGTTGGAACAGTTGGAAAGATGATGCCTGTCGTGGTTACGCAGGGTATTCTTTCCCACATGAAAGAGCCTCTCAAAGGTATCAATGCCGTCTCGCTTCTAGCAAAAGTAGTGGAAAAAATTGATCTCAATCCCCTTTTGTCGGATTCGATTTATGGAGAGCAGGCTCCTTTGCCTTCGTGGTCTTACATGCGTGATTTGAAGGAAAATTATGATGTGTCAACCGTTCTCAGAGCAGCAGGCTATTTTAGTGTTCTTTATTTAGATAAAAGTCCAAAAGAGCTGATGACGACGATTCAACAACTCTGCCAAGAAGCCATTGATGAGTTTTATGAGCGTTATCAGGCTTTGCAGGTAACTTATAAAGAGGATAAAAAAGTCACAAAACCTCATGTATTGACTTATGAAGAGTTAATCCAGTTATGTCAAAAGAAGGCTGGATTTGAAGAATTTATGCAAAAGGTAAACCAATCTTCTCATGAAGCATTTCAAGTGGGTTCAAGCTATCAAGAAATAACCATTGCAACTGTTCAAAAGGTGTTAGATTTCTATGATAAAAAGGAAGCATTTGTTGTGCTGGCTATTGCGCCGCCTTATTATCCTTCTATGAATTGTCGACATCTGAAAAATAGCGTGGTTGATATAGAAAAACTCATTGCACTTTATAATGGATACTTATCTGACACAGAGACTGGTCGTCTCGCAGTAGAAGAGTTCTTTATGGGAATCTGTGACATTAGTTATTGTGCTTTAGAAAAATCTGTTGAAGAGTATCAAAAAATTATCGAGAGTATGGCTGTTCCTGAACATTTATATTCGATTGATTTTGAGAAAATTCAGGACATCAATGTCCCCGGCATCAATCTAGGACCCTGGGGAAAAGATTTACATCAGTTAACAGAACGCGTCTATGAAAAGGATATGTTGGAGACGATTCCTCAATTTCTGTTATATTTGTTAGAACATATTGACAACATTAAAAAATAAAAAACAAGAGCTATATTCATAACTGAGCTGAATATAGCTTTTGATGTTTATGAAAATTGCGCTAAAAAGTTATCTAGTTCTTTTTGGTTATGAAGAACTATAAATTTGTAGGGATACATTTTTTGAAGTTTCTCATATCGTTTCCGAATGTTAGCAGTTCGTCCGTCATGTAAGATCCAGCGGATAAATTCCCAATCAAACCTTTCAGGACAACCTTGTGCCATACTGTATCTGACCTTACCTCTGTTCTTGGAATAACGCTTTGCAGCCCGTAAAAGACAATTCCAACGCGAGAAATTTAAAAAAATAATTTGGTCTGCATGCTCCATTCTCTCTTCATAGCAACAGGAGCTGTAGTTTCCGTCTATTACCCAGCTTTCTTTGGCTTCTAAAAAAACCTTAACTTGCTCTTGCATCCAGCTGCGGTCACTCATTTCCCAATTGGGTAGAAATTGTAGCGTGTCCAAATGAAGCAGTGAGATGTCATAATGTTTTGCTAAATATTTAGCAAGTGTAGACTTTCCAGAGCCGGAGTAGCCGATAATTGCGATTTTCATATAGAGCCTTTCTTACCGATGCAACAAAAAAAGCTCCACTGAGCTCTTTTTTACGTTATGCAGATTATTTTGCAAGTTTGCTAGCAAGGCGTGCTTTATCGCGGCTCGCTTTGTTTTTGTGAATCAAACCTTTAGTTTCTGCTTTATCAATAGCTGAGCTTGCAGCACGGAAAAGTTCTTCAGAAGGATTTGCTTCAAATGCTTTAATTGCAGAACGCATAGCTGATTTTTGAGCTGAGTTTTTTTCGTTTTGTTTAACGTTTAATTCAGCGCGTTTGATAGCTGATTTAATATTTGCCAATGTTTTCACCTCCAATGATATACTAACTATCTAATTATATATGAAAAGTTGAGATTTGACAAGCCTTTTTATTTTTTTAAGTAAATTTCATCAATCTCATGATTTTCTGTTTTATGAAGAATAATTTCAGCTCGGTTGCGTGTGGGTTCGATATAATCCTGTAAATTGACAAGATTAATAGATTTCCAGACATTTTGAGCAAATTCCATAACTTTGCTTTCTGGCTGAGAAGTGAAAGGATGATAATAGTTATTTGGATCTTCTTTTGCTAAAGTGAGCAATTTTTTAAAGCGATCCAGATACCAAGTTTCGATATTTTCAACTTCCGCATCCACGTAAATCGAAAAATCAAAGAAATCCGTCATATAAAGGCGTTCATTTTGTGGATTTTGGAAAACGTTGATACCTTCTACGATGACAAAGTCAGCTGCCTTAATCTCCTGCTTATCATTTGGGACAATATCATAAATTTCGTGCGAGTAGACGGGAATTTCATAGTTTTGACCATTTTTAATGCGGTCTAAAAAGTCCAGCAAGAGTTCCATATTATAGCTTTCAGGGAAGCCTTTGCGATTTAAAATCCCTGTTTCAATCAGAGTTTGATTAGGATAGAGAAAGCCATCTGTCGTCACTAATTCAACGGTGGCATTTGTAAAAGTCCGTGATAGGAGGATTTGCAATAGGCGGCTAATCGTTGATTTTCCAACGGCAACACTGCCAGATACTCCGATAATAAAGGGCTGCCTTTTACTCTCCTTTTGTAGAAAAATACCTTTTGAAAAGGCGAGATCCTCTTTAGAACGTTTGTAAATTTGAATGAGATTTGTCAGAGGTAGATAAACATCTGTCACATCCTGTAGACTGATTTTGTCATTGAAACTCTTGATAGAATTGAGTTCGGACTCAGTGAGCGGTGGATTTTTCTTTCGATGCAGATTCTGCCAAGTTTGGCGGCTGATTTTTTCAAAATGAAGAAATTCGTTTGTCATAAGTTACTCCTATATGATGGATTTTAGTATAACATACTTTTGGAGAAATGAAAACGATTTACAAATCTAGAAAATTTATGATAAAATGGTTTTATGACTAAAATGTATTTTGCAGAAAATCCGGATGCCAAACATGACATTCATGAATTAAAAGTGGAATTATTAGGGCAACAGATGACCTTTTTAACAGATGCTGGTGTCTTTAGCAAAAAAATGATCGATTACGGCAGTCGAGTGTTGTTGTCTGCCTTGGAATTTAACAAAAAAGAAACGTTGCTGGATGTCGGCTGCGGTTATGGAACGCTGGGCTTGACTCTGGCTAAAGCGCAAGAGCTAGAAGTCACTCTCGTGGATATCAATCAGCGAGCGCTAGACTTGGCTAGAAAAAATGCAGATGCGAACCAAGTATCAGCAGATATTTTCCAGTCCAATGTTTACGAACATGTGACTGGACAATTCCATCATATTATCAGCAATCCACCGATTCGGGCCGGTAAGCAGGTGGTGCATGAAGTTATTTCAGGTAGCTATGCTCACTTGCTAGCGGATGGGGATTTGACGATTGTTATCCAAAAGAAACAAGGAGCTCCCAGCGCTAAAACCAAGATGGAAGAAGTGTTTGGCAACTGCGAGACTCTCAAGAAGGACAAAGGCTATTATATCCTAAGGAGTGTGAAATAACGATGCGAGCAGTTGATATTATTCAAAAGAAACGAGATGGCCTAGAGTTGTCCAGTCAAGAGATTGAATGGCTGATTGAGGGCTATGTAGCTGGAACAGTACCAGATTACCAGATGTCGGCCTTTGCTATGGCTGTTTACTTTAAAGGAATGACTACTCGGGAAATTTCAGATTTGACCATGGCCATGGTAGGTACAGGCCAGCAGTTTGACCTGTCAGCCATTTCAGGTATTAAGGTAGATAAGCATTCGACTGGTGGAGTGGGAGATAAGGTTACCTTAATCTTGGCTCCTCTCGTAGCTAGCTTTGGAGTACCCGTTGCTAAGATGAGCGGTCGAGGCTTAGGCCACACAGGCGGTACCATAGACAAGCTCGAGTCTGTCAAGGGCTACCAGGTAGAGCGCAGTCAGGAAGATTTCATCAAGCAAGTTCAGGATATTGGTGTATCCGTCATCGGTCAGTCAGACCAGCTAGTTAAGGCAGACAAGCTTCTCTATGCTCTACGTGATGTGACCGCTACAGTTGATACCATTCCTTTGATTGCCAGTTCAGTTATGAGCAAGAAAATCGCCGCTGGTGCAGACAGCATCTTGCTGGATGTGACCGTCGGTGAAGGTGCCTTTATGAAAAATCTAGAGGATGCCCGCGTTCTAGCTCGTACCATGGTAGACTTGGGCAAGGCTGTCGGACGTAGAACGGTCGCAGTTATTACCGATATGAGTCAGCCTTTGGGCACTAGCATTGGCAATCGTTTGGAAATCTTGGAAGCATTGGAAATCCTTCAAGGAAAAGGACGCGAGGATATTACGGAGTTTATCTGCGAGCTCGCTCGGATTATGCTTGATTTGGCAAATGTTGAGAAGTCAGTTTCTGAAATTAGAGAGCATTTGACAAATGGAGCGGCTTTGAAAAAATTTGAAGAGATGATTGCGGCTCAAGGTGGAGATCTAGAGGACTTGTATCGACCATCCCAAGCGGCTTATGTGGCTGAAGTGAGAGCAGAGCAATCTGGCTTTATCACAGAGCTTCCAGCTATGGAATTTGGCTTGTTTGCGATGAGATTAGGAGCAGGCCGAGCAGTCAAATCTGATAAACTAGATTATGAAACTGGAATCGTGTTTGAAAAGAAGGTTGGCGAAACAGTCGAAATTGGGGAAATTGTCGCAAAAATTTACGCAAATGAAAAAATTTCTCAAGAACTAGTTACAGAATTCCAAAAAAATGTTAGAATAGGTAGTGAAAGCGTTGCAGTAAGCGAGATTGTCGAAGTAATCGCTTAATTCTAGGAGAATCCAACATGAAATTAAACAAATACATTGACCATACGCTTTTGAAACCTGATGCAAGTCAGGAGCAGATTGAAACCTTAATTGAGGAAGCAAAGAAATATGACTTTGCGAGCGTCTGTGTCAATCCGACTTGGGTGAATTTTGCTGCGCAAGCACTAAAAGCTACGGATGTTAAGGTCTGTACGGTCATTGGTTTTCCTCTGGGAGCAAATACTCCGGAGCTCAAGGCTTTTGAAACGAGTGATGCAATCCAAAATGGAGCAAATGAAGTCGATATGGTCATCAATATCGGTGCTCTAAAGTCTCGAAACTTTGACTTAGTTGAAAGAGACATTCGAGCTGTTGTGGAAGCTGCTAAAGGAACCTTGGTCAAGGTTATTATTGAAACCTGCCTCTTGACAGATGATGAGAAAGTGAAAGCTTGTCAAATTGCTCAGAAAGCTGGTGCGGATTTTGTCAAGACATCCACTGGTTTCTCAACTGGTGGTGCAACCGTTGCAGATGTAGCTTTGATGCGTAAGACAGTTGGGCCAGATATGGGAGTAAAGGCTTCCGGTGGTGCCCGTTCTTACGAAGATGCACTTGCCTTTATCAAAGCTGGTGCGACTCGCATTGGAGCATCCTCTGGTGTAGCGATTATGGAGGGAGACGTGGCTAATGGCGACTACTAATTTGATTGATTTAGTTGTAGAAACCACGAAGAATGCCTATGTTCCATACTCTCATTTCCCTGTCGGAGCTGTTTTAGTAGCTAAAAATGGTAAAGTTTTCACAGGTGTCAATATCGAAAATGCTAGTTTCGGCTTGACCAATTGTGCAGAGCGAACAGCCATTTTTAAAGCTGTTTCTGAAGGCTTTTTAGACTTTGAGGAATTAATTGTTTACGGAGAAACGGAAAAACCGATCTCTCCGTGTGGTGCCTGCCGCCAAGTAATGGCAGAGTTTTTTAATCAGGATTTACCAGTGACCTTGGTCGCTAAAGATAAATCGACGGTCGTGATGACGGTCAAGGAGTTACTTCCATACTCTTTTACAGACTTAACTTGAGTCTGTTGCTGGTCAACTGACCAAAATTAAACTTGCAACTAAGTTGCACATCTTATATAGGAGGTTCAGAAATGAACAAGAAACAATGGCTAGGTCTTGGTCTAGTGTCTGTCGCAGCAATCGGACTTGCTGCATGTGGGAATCGTGCGTCTAAATCAGATAGCTCTAACGCTAAAACTGATTTAAAAGCTGCTATCGTAACCGATACAGGTGGTGTTGATGATAAGTCATTTAACCAATCTGCATGGGAAGGTTTGCAAGCTTGGGGGAAAGAAAATGGCCTTTCAAAAGATAACGGCTATACTTACTTCCAGTCAACTGACGAGTCACAATACGCGAACAACCTAAACCAAGCTGCTACGGATGGTTACAACTTAGTATTTGGTATCGGTTTTGCCCTTCGTGATGCCGTTGCATCTGCTGCTAAAGATAATTCAAGTATTAACTACGTTATTATTGACGATGTGATTGAAGGTCAAAAGAATGTTGCTTCAGCAGTCTTTGCAGATAATGAAGCAGCTTACCTTGCTGGTGTTGCAGCTGCAAAAACGACTAAGACAAAACAAGTTGGTTTCATAGGTGGTATAGAAAGCGCAGTTATCACACGTTTTGAAAAAGGTTTCGAGGCTGGTGTGAAATCTGTTGATCCATCTATCAAGGTTAAAGTGGACTATGCTGGCTCATTCGGCGATGCAGCTAAAGGTAAAACAATTGCTGCTGCTCACTATGCTGGTGGTGCGGATGTTGTTTACCAAGTAGCTGGTGGTACTGGTGCTGGAGTATTTAACGAAGCTAAGTCAATCAACGAAACAAGAAATGAAAATGAAAAAGTTTGGGTACTTGGTGTTGACCGTGACCAAACTGAAGAAGGTAAATACAAATCTAAAGATGGTAAAGAGTCTAACTTTGTTTTGGCATCAAGCTTGAAACAAGTTGGTAAGACTGTCCAAGACATCGCTAACCAAACAGCTAAAGGTAAATTCCCAGGTGGTAAAACTACAACCTTTGGTTTGAAAGACGGTGGTGTTGATTTGACAACAACCAACCTTTCTGAAGATGCTAAAAAAGCTGTTGAAGAAGCAAAAGCAAAAATCCTTGACGGTAGCATCACAGTTCCTGATAAATAATTGAATGTTGAGCGATCCGACCTACTAGGGTCGCTCATTTTTAAATTCTGACGCCTTTGCATCGGTTAAGCCTACTAGGATAGGAGTCCGAGGAGGTTATATCGACATAAAATGAAATTCTGGAAAGGAAAGAGCCATGACACATGAAAATGTCATTGAAATGCGAGAAATTACCAAGATTTTTGGTGAATTTGTGGCCAATGATAAAATCAATTTGGAACTCCGAAAAGGTGAAATTCACGCTCTTTTAGGAGAAAATGGTGCCGGGAAGTCAACCTTGATGAATATGTTGGCCGGCCTACTTGAGCCGACTAGTGGTGAGATTGTAGTAAACGGAAAGCCAGTTAAGCTGGACTCTCCATCAAAGGCGGCCTCACTTGGTATCGGGATGGTGCATCAGCACTTTATGCTTGTGGAAGCCTTCACTGTTGCTGAAAATATTATTCTTGGAAGTGAGATTACAAAAAATGGTATCTTAGACTTGAAACGCGCTACGCAAGAAATTAAGCGTTTGTCTAAGAAATATGGTTTGTCGGTCGATCCATCTGCCAAGATTGAAGACATTTCCGTCGGAGCACAACAACGGGTTGAAATTCTGAAGACCCTTTACCGTGGTGCAGATATCCTCATCTTTGACGAACCAACAGCTGTTTTGACACCATCTGAGATTGATGAATTGATGAAAATCATGAAAAACTTGGTCAAGGAAGGTAAGTCTATCATTCTTATTACCCATAAGTTGGATGAGATTCGTGCAGTTTCTGACCGAGTGACTGTTATTCGTCGAGGAAAATCGATTGAAACCGTTGAAATTGCTGGTGCAACCAACCAAGATTTGGCAGAAATGATGGTAGGACGTGCCGTTTCCTTCAAGACTGAGAAGAAACCTTCTAATCCGCAAGAGACGGTTCTTTCAATCAAGAATCTTGTCGTTGAAGAAAATCGCGGCGTTCCAGCTGTTAAGGGACTTTCACTGGATGTTCGTGCTGGTGAGATTGTTGGGATTGCAGGAATTGACGGCAATGGTCAGACTGAGTTGATTCAAGCTATCACAGGACTTAGAAAAGCGAGCTCGGGTGAAATTTTGATCAAGAACCAGTCCGTGCTTGGTAAGAAACCACGTCAGATTACTGAGATGAAGGTCAGCCACGTTCCTGAAGATCGCCATCGCGATGGTTTGGTGCTGCAGATGTCCATTTCTGAAAATATTGCTTTGCAGACTTACTACAAGGAGCCGCTCAGCAAAAACGGCATCTTGAATTACAATAATATTTACTCTTACGCGTGCAATCTGATGAAAGAGTTTGACGTGCGGGCAGCTAGCGAGTATGTACCTGCTTCAGCCCTCTCAGGAGGAAATCAACAGAAGGCTATCATTGCTCGGGAAGTGGATCGTGATCCAGACTTGCTGATTGTCAGTCAGCCAACCCGCGGTCTTGATGTCGGAGCAATTGAGTATATCCATAAACGCTTGATTGAGGAGCGTACTCAGGGCAAGGCAGTTCTTGTTGTCAGCTTTGAGCTAGATGAAATACTCAATCTTTCTGACAGAATCGCCGTTATCCATGATGGCAAGATTCAAGGAATTGTGACTCCAGAGAAAACCAATAAGCAAGAACTTGGTATTCTCATGGCTGGTGGTAAGATTTAGAAGGGAGATTCAAATGTCTAAAAAAACACAGCAGATCGCAGTTCCCTTAATCTCAGTTTTTTTAGGGATTTTATTGGGAGCGATTGTCATGGCTATTTTTGGCTATGATGCCATCTGGGGATATGAATCCCTCTTTAAAACTGCATTCGGTTCTTTGAGAAGTTTGGGTGAAATTTCTCGGGCGATGGGACCTCTAGTTCTCATTGGTCTGGGTTTTGCCGTTGCTAGTCGGGCTGGATTTTTCAATGTCGGACTTCCAGGCCAAGCCTTGGCTGGTTGGATTCTAGCTGGTTGGTTTGCCCTTTCCTTCCCTGACCTACCTCGCCCGCTGATGTTGTTAGCAACTGTAGTCATTGCAGCAGTAGCTGGGGGAATTATTGGTGCTATTCCAGGGGTTCTGCGGGCCTATTTAGGAACGAGTGAAGTCATCGTTACGATTATGATGAACTACATCGTCCTCTTCGTTGGAAATGCTTTTATCCGCAGCTTTCCAAAATCTGTGATGCAGAGTGTTGACTCTAGTAAGCGTGTTGGTGCCAATGCGATTTATCAAACAGAATGGCTAAGAAGTTTGACAGCTAACTCTCGGATGAATATTGGTATTTTCTTTGCTTTGATTGCAGTTGTGCTGATCTGGTATATGCTGAAGAAAACAACGCTTGGCTTTGAGATCCGTGCTGTTGGTCTTAACCCAAATGCAGCTGAATACGCAGGGATGTCCTCTAAACGGACTATTATCTTGTCCATGATTATTTCTGGAGCCCTTTCAGGACTTGGAGGAGTCGTAGAAGGACTGGGTACTTATCAGAATGTCTTTGTACAAGGAAGTTCCTTGAGTGTTGGTTTCAATGGTATGGCAGTCAGTCTTTTAGCAGCAAACTCTCCAGTTGGTATCCTTTTTGCAGCCTTCCTCTTTGCAGTTTTAAGTGTTGGTGCGCCAGGTATGAACGTGGCTCAGATTCCGACAGAATTGGTCAATATTGTGACAGCTTCGATTATCTTCTTTGTCAGCGCCCATTACCTGATTGAGCGTCTGACTGGTAAGACAGTTTTTGAATTATTTAAAAACCGTAAGCAAGAAGCTGGTAAAGTGAAAGGGGGAAACTAGGATGAGTATTGTAACGATATTAGGTTTATTAGTATCATCTATGCTGATTTATGCGGCTCCCTTGATTTTCACAAGTATCGGTGGAGCTTATTCGGAGCATGCCGGAGTTGTCAATGTCGGTTTGGAAGGGATCATGGTAATGGGAGCATTTACAGGCGTTCTCTTTAATCTGACTTTCGAAAGTAGTTTTGGCAGCTTGACTCCGTGGCTTTCCTTGATTGCTGCTGGCTTAGTCGGAGTGCTCTTCTCCCTTATCCATGCTGTAGCAACCATTAACTTCCGTGCGGACCACGTTGTTAGTGGTACAGTTCTAAACTTATTAGCACCAGCCTTGGCAGTCTTCCTTGTTAAAGCTATCTACAACAAGGGGCAAACAGACAACATTCAGCGTTCATTTGGCAAATTTAATTTTCCTATTTTGTCTGATATTCCGGTCATAGGAGATATATTCTTCAAACATACAAGTCTGATGGGATATTTGGCCATCGCCTTCTCTTTCCTTGCTTGGTTCATCATGTTTAAGACAAAATTTGGATTGCGCCTTCGCTCAGTTGGAGAACATCCGCAGGCAGCAGATACACTAGGAATCAATGTTTATCTCATGCGCTATTGCGGTGTTATGATTTCTGGTTTGCTCGGCGGTATTGGTGGAGCTATCTATGCTCAGTCAATCTCTGTTAACTTTGCTGTGACAACTATCATAGGTCCAGGTTTCATCGCCTTGGCAGCTATGATTTTTGGTAAATGGAGTCCTATCGGTGCTATGTTGGCGAGTCTCTTCTTTGGAGCTTCTCAAAGTTTAGCCGTTATTGGAAATCAGTTGCCTCTTCTTTCAAAAGTGCCAACGGTTTATCTACAGATTGCGCCATACGTTTTGACGATTGTGGTTCTTGCGGCCTTCTTTGGTAAAGCTGTTGCTCCGAAAGCAGACGGTATCAACTATATCAAGTCTAAATAATTTTTTACACTAGTTCTTTGGAACTGGTGTTTTTTGTGATTAGAAGAAGTTGCTGTCGGAAATAGAAAAAGCCTGCTTCGTCTGAAGCAAGCTTTCTGAGATTAATTTGTAGCGATTTCGTTTAATAAATCTTCTGCAGTAGTGGTTGGGTTCACTCGAACACGATTGAGCGAGAGTAATCCGTTAGACAGTGAAGCCAGGCCGTTATTGGTCGTCAATCCCATCTTATAGCCTAGACTTTCAGCAATCTGCAAGGTCGCATCACTATAGCGGCCAGATGGATAGGCAACAGTCGTAGTTTTCTGCGAAAGATTGTCATCTAAAAAGGCTTTAGAATCACGTAGTTCAAGGGTTTGTTGATCAGCAGTAGCAGTTGATAGATCAGGGTGGTTGACGGTATGGTCTTCAAAGGACATCCCCTTTTCCTTCATTTCTTTGATCTCATCTAGCGTCAGCATATCTTCACGGCCAGCTTGGACAAATCCAGTAATGACATTATTGGTTGCCTTCATCTGGTACTTTTGAAGTAGCGGGAAGGCATTGGTATAAAAGTCTTTCAAACTATCGTCAAAGGTCAGCCAGACTACTTTTTTATTTTCAGGTAGGACATTTTCTGTCAAAGCTTTGTAAGCTTCATCTGGGGTTAAAGTATAATAACCAGCTTCTTTCAAGGCCTGCAAATGACTTTCAAAAGTAGTTGGATCTACAATCAAACCAGCATTGGCTGCCTCAGAGGGATCCATTACATGGATCGCATGGTACATCAAGATTGGGATCTTAACAGGCTCGTCTTGTTTTACCCACTTGATTTTTGAAGCTTCTTCATTTGTTGAGGTAGAGTCTGGCTTCGAGGTGGATTGCACAGTTTGGTTGCCTGCAGAGGATTGTTTGCTAGGAGAGAACTGAGTCTTCCAAAGATAAATTCCGCCTCCGATTAGGGCAAGGAATAAGAAAAGATTGATAATAGAAAAAAGGAATGCCTTTTTCTTAGCTTTATGTCTTTGCATGCGTCTTCCAATGTGTTTATCTGTCATGGTATCTCCTTCTAATCTCATGAGTTTAAAATTTTTACTTACATTATAACAAATATACAAATAGATTTGTAGGCATTTCTATATATTTTTGTTATAATGTTTTTTATATAAGAAATATTCAAGGAGTTCCTCATGTCTATTAAAATTGCTTTACTTGGTTTTGGAACAGTTGCCAGTGGTGTTCCTTTCTTGTTGAAAGAAAATGGAGAAAAGATTGTTCAGGCTGCTCATTCTGAGATTGAAGTTGCTAAAGTCTTGGTTAAGGATGATGCTGAAAAAGAACGTCTTTTGGCAGCTGGAAATGATTACAATTTTGTAACTAATGTAGATGAAATCTTAAATGACGGCGAAATTGCGATCGTAGTGGAGCTGATGGGACGGATTGAACCAGCAAAAACCTTTATCACGCGTGCACTTGAAGCAGGTAAACATGTGGTAACTGCTAACAAAGACTTGCTGGCTGTTCATGGTTCTGAATTGTTAGATATTGCTGAGAAAAATGGCGTAGCTCTCTATTATGAAGCAGCTGTTGCGGGCGGTATCCCAATTTTGCGCACCTTGGTTAATTCATTGGCATCTGACAAGATTACCCGCGTTTTGGGAGTGGTCAATGGAACATCTAACTTCATGATGACCAAGATGGTAGAAGAAGGTTGGTCTTACGAGGATGCTCTTGCAGAAGCGCAACGTTTAGGATTTGCTGAGAGTGACCCGACGAACGACGTTGATGGAATTGACGCAGCCTATAAAATGGTTATCCTCAGCCAATTTGCTTTTGGTATGAACATCAAGTTTGAAGATGTCAGCCACCAAGGTATTCGCAACATCACTCCTGAAGACGTTACTGTTGCTCAAGATTTGGGCTATGTAGTGAAATTAGTTGGCTCAATTGAGGAAACGCCATCAGGAATCGCTGCGGAAGTGACACCGACTTTCTTGCCAAAAGCGCATCCACTGGCTAGCGTAAACGGAGTAATGAATGCGGTCTTTGTCGAGTCAATCGGTATCGGAGAATCCATGTATTATGGCCCAGGTGCAGGTCAAAAACCAACTGCGACCAGTGTCGTTGCGGATATCGTCCGTATTGTTCGTCGCCTAAATGAAGGTACGATTGGCAAAGCTTTCAATGAATTTAGTCGCGAGCTTGTCTTGGCTAAACCTGAGGATGTCAAGAGCAACTATTATTTCTCTATCTTGGCTCCAGATGCCAAGGGTCAAGTCTTGCATTTGGCTGAAATCTTCAATGCTGAAGAAGTTTCCTTCAAGCAAATTCTGCAAGAAGGTACGGATGGTGAAACAGCACGTGTGGTCATCATCACGCACGCTGTCAGCAAGACTCAGCTAGAAAATGTCGTTGCCAAGCTCCGTGAGGTACCAGAGTTTGAATTACTCAACACCTTTAAAGTATTAGGAGAATAAGATGAAAATTATTGTGCCAGCGACCAGTGCCAATATCGGGCCTGGTTTTGACTCAGTTGGTGTTGCAGTCTCCAAATATTTAGAAATCGAAGTCTTGGAAGAAAGTCAGGAGTGGGTTATTGAGCATGACCTCAATCCTCGAATTCCAACGGATAAACGGAATTTACTAATCAAGATTGCCCTGCAATTAGCCCCAGATCTTCAGCCTCATCGCTTAAAAATGACTAGCGATGTTCCTTTGGCGCGCGGTCTTGGCTCTTCTAGCTCCGTTATCGTGGCTGGGATTGAACTGGCTAATCAGTTAGCAAATCTGAACTTATCAGATCATGAAAAGTTGAAAATTGCGACAAAAATCGAAGGCCATCCTGACAATGTGGCACCAGCGATTTATGGAAATCTAGTGATTGCAAGCTCTTTCCAAAATCAAGTTTCAGCTGTCGTGTCAGATTTCCCAGAGGTCAGCTTTATCGCTTTTATTCCCGACTATGAGTTGAGAACAGTTGAAAGCCGTCGTGTCTTGCCTAATCGCCTTTCATACAAGGAAGCTGTTGCAGCAAGCTCTGTAGCCAATGTCGCTGTTGCAGCGCTCTTAAAGGGCGATATGAAAACAGCTGGTCGTGCTATCGAATCCGATCGTTTCCATGAGAGATATCGCCAACCGCTTATCAAAGAATTTTCTGACATTAAATTCTTAGCCAGAAAACAGGGCGCTTTTGCGACTTACATCTCTGGAGCTGGTCCGACTGTTATGGTTTTATCTCCGAAAGACAAGGCTGAGCAGATTTATCAGCAAATCAAGGAACAAGGCTTTGATGGACAAGTCTTCCAGTTGCAAGTCGATACTCATGGTGTACGTGTAGACAAATAGAAGAGAGTTTGAGGATGACGAACTTGTGGACGCAGTGTTGGTCTACAATCTTCGTTCTCCTCTTTCTTTTTGTTTTGAAAAAGAATCTTTATTTCCCCCAGTCTATCGTAAATATCATTTAATTTTGATATAATAGAGTGTAATTTGTAAAAAAGAGAGTAAGTCATGCAAAACCTAGAAAAATTTTCTGCGGAATTAGAAGGAATCGACATCCGTTTCAATGAACCTTTGAGTCAATACACTTATACGAAGGTAGGCGGAGCTGCCGATTTCTTAGTTTTTCCACGCAACCGTTATGAATTGGCTCGGATTGTCAAGTTGGCTAATCGTGAAAATATTCCTTGGTTGGTACTTGGAAATTCAAGTAATATTATTGTTCGAGATGGCGGTATTCGAGGCTTTGTCATCATGTTTGATAAGCTAAATAATGTAGCAGTAGATGGCTATACGATTGAGGCAGAAGCAGGTGCAAACCTAACTCAGACTACTCGTATTGCCTTGCATCATAGTTTGACTGGCTTTGAATTTGCCTGCGGTATCCCGGGTAGTGTCGGCGGTGCTGTCTTTATGAATGCTGGCGCTTATGGCGGAGAAATTGCTCATGTGCTTGTTTCTTGCAAGGTCTTGACACCTGAAGGAGAAATTAAGACCTTGGATGCGCGTGATATGCGATTTGGTTATCGTCATTCACTTATTCAAGAAACTGGCGACATCGTCATTTCAGCTAAGTTTGGTCTGGCACCAGGTGTCCACCAAAACATTCGTCAGGAAATGGAACGCCTGACCTATCTGCGTGAACTCAAGCAGCCTTTGGAATACCCATCATGTGGGTCTGTCTTTAAGCGTCCTCTGGGACATTTTGCTGGTCAGCTCATCAGTGAGGCCGGTTTAAAAGGCTATCGAATCGGTGGTGTAGAGGTTTCAGAAAAACATGCTGGTTTCATGATTAATGTCGATCATGGCACAGCCAGCGATTATGAAGAGTTGATTGCTCATGTCATTAAAGTAGTCAAAGAGCATTCAGGTGTCACTCTGGAACGAGAAGTTCGAATTATTGGAGAAGCATAAGAGTCCAATATGTAATTATCTGATTGCTTTTCTAAGATTTGTCTAAGTCTTTGGGATAGCCCATATCCATGTGTCATTAGTAAAGGGGGTGAAAGCCTATCGATATCGCAAGTATGCAGGGCCATAGTAGCCCTCGAGAGGTCTTTTTGGTCTGACAGAGCCAAGAATCTGTTAATACATGGAAAAGAAGGAATTTATGCCAATTGAAAAAACCAATTATTGAGTTCAAAAACGTTTCGAAGGTTTTTGAAGACAGTAACACCGTCGTTCTCAAAGATATTAACTTTGAATTAGAAGAAGGAAAATTTTATACGCTTCTAGGAGCTTCTGGCTCTGGGAAGTCAACCATCCTTAATATTATTGCAGGACTGTTGGATGCGACTACGGGAGACATCTTTTTGGATGGTGTCCGCATCAATGACATTCCTACCAATAAACGGGATGTTCATACTGTATTCCAGTCCTATGCCCTTTTCCCGCATATGAATGTTTTTGAGAATGTAGCCTTTCCGTTGCGGTTGCGGAAGGTAGACAAAAAAGAAATTGAAGAACGGGTTACTGAAGTTCTGAAAATGGTTCAGCTGGAAGGATATGAGCGCCGTTCAATTCGGAGACTTTCAGGCGGTCAACGCCAGCGGGTAGCCATTGCCCGTGCCATCATCAATCGGCCGCGGGTTGTCCTACTTGACGAGCCTCTTTCTGCGCTGGATTTGAAGTTGCGGACGGATATGCAATATGAGCTCCGTGAACTTCAACAGCGCCTCGGGATCACTTTTGTCTTTGTCACTCACGATCAGGAAGAAGCCCTAGCTATGAGTGACTGGATTTTTGTCATGAACGAAGGGGAGATTGTCCAGTCAGGAACGCCAGTGGATATCTATGATGAGCCAATTAACCACTTTGTTGCGACCTTTATCGGAGAATCTAATATCCTTCCAGGTAAGATGATCGAAGACTACTTGGTCGAGTTCAATGGCAAGCGTTTTGAAGCAGTTGACGGAGGCATGCGTCCAAACGAGTCCGTTGAAGTGGTGATTCGCCCAGAGGATTTGCGCATTACCCTGCCTGAAGAAGGAAAACTGCAGGTTAAAGTAGATACCCAGCTTTTCCGCGGGGTTCATTATGAAATCATCGCCTATGATGAACTCGGAAATGAATGGATGATCCACTCGACCCGCAAGGCCATCGTCGGAGAAGAAATCGGTCTGGACTTTGAACCAGAGGATATCCATATCATGCGCCTCAATGAAACCGAGGAAGAATTTGATGCTCGGATTGAAGAATACGTAGAAATCGAAGAGCAAGAAGCAGGGCTGATAAACGCCATTGAGGAGGAAAGAGATGAAGAAAACAACCTCTAACCTTTTTATGCTTCCATATTTTCTTTGGATTCTGCTTTTTGTCCTAGCTCCAGTGATAATGATTGTCTGGAAATCATTCTTTAATATCGAAGGGCAGTTCACGCTGGAAAACTATCGGATTTATTTCACTTCGCAGAATTTGACCTATTTGAAAATGAGCTTTAACTCGGTATTTTACGCAGGCATAATCACCTTGGTGACCTTGCTCATTTCCTATCCGACTGCTTATTTTTTGACCCAGCTTAAGCATCGCCAGCTTTGGTTGATGCTGATTGTCCTGCCGACTTGGATCAATCTTTTGCTTAAGGCCTATGCCTTCATCGGAATTTTTGGGCAAAACGGCTCGGTCAATGAATTTCTGACCTTTATCGGCATCGGTCCCAAGCAGATTCTTTTCACTGACTTTTCTTTTATTTTTGTTGCCAGCTACATTGAGCTGCCTTTTATGATTCTGCCGATTTTCAACGTCTTGGATGATTTAGATCCCAATCTCATCAACGCCAGCTATGACTTGGGTGCCAATCGTTGGCAGACTTTCCGCAATGTCGTCTTTCCGCTTTCAATGAATGGTGTGAGAAGTGGCGTGCAGTCAGTTTTCATTCCTAGTCTCAGTCTCTTCATGCTGACACGTTTGATCGGTGGAAACCGTGTTATTACATTGGGTACAGCCATTGAACAGCATTTCTTGACAACGCAAAACTGGGGAATGGGCTCAACCATCGGAGTGGTTCTGATTATTGCCATGCTCTTCACTATGTGGGCAACCAAGGAAAGGAGAGAACGATGAAAAAATTTGCTAATCTCTATTTAGCGATTGTGTTTCTAATCCTTTATCTTCCGATCTTTTATTTGATTGCCTATGCTTTCAATGCTGGCGATGACATGAATAAATTTACGGGCTTTGATCTGGTTCATTTTCAAAAGCTGTTTGAAGATTCGCGCTTGATTTTGATTTTGGCGCAGACTTTCTTCTTAGCCTTTCTTTCTTCCCTCATTGCTACCATTATCGGAACTTTTGGTGCTATTTATATTTACCAAGCCCGCAAAAAATATCAAGATGCCTTCCTATCTATCAATAATATTCTGATGGTGGCGCCTGACGTTATGATTGGGGCTAGCTTCCTAATTCTCTTTACCACGGCTAAATTCCAGCTGGGCTTTGTGTCTGTTTTAGCTAGTCACGTTGCCTTTTCAATTCCCATTGTTGTGTTAATGATTTTGCCACGACTGAAAGAAATGAATGACGACATGATTAAGGCTGCTTATGATTTGGGAGCTAGTCAAGTCCAGATGCTCAAGGAAATCATGCTTCCTTATCTGACACCAGCGATCATTGCCGGCTACTTTATGGCTTTCACCTACTCACTTGATGACTTTGCTGTGACCTTCTTTGTAACAGGAAATGGCTTCTCAACACTCTCGGTTGAAATCTATTCCCGTGCACGGCAAGGAATTTCCTTGGAAATCAATGCCCTGTCTGCCCTGGTCTTTCTCTTTAGTATCGTTTTAGTCATTGGCTATTACTTTATCACGCGTGAGAAGGAGGAAGCAGCATGAAAAAACTCTATTCGTTTTTAGCAGGGATTCTTGCGATTATCCTGATCTTGTGGGGAATTAGCTATCGGATTGAGAGTAAAGCCAATAGCAAGGGTAGTGATAAATTGGTTGTCTACAACTGGGGAGATTATATCGATCCAGACTTGCTGACTGAGTTTACCAAGGAAACAGGTGTGCAGGTCCAGTACGAAACTTTCGACTCCAACGAAGCTATGTACACGAAAATCAAACAGGGTGGAACAACCTACGATATTGCCATCCCGAGTGAGTACATGATTGCCAAGATGATGAAGGAAAACTTGGTGGAAAAATTGGATCATAGCCAGATCAAAGGCTTAGAAAATATTGGTTCAGACTTTTTGGATCAGCCATTTGATCCAGGAAATCGGTATTCCATTCCTTATTTCTGGGGGACGCTAGGCATTGTTTACAATACTAAAATGGTCGAGCACGCGCCTGAGCACTGGAACGATCTCTGGAAGCCAGAATACAGAAACTCCATCATGATGATTGACGGAGCCCGCGAAGTCATGGGGATTGGTCTGAACTCGAATGGTTATAGCCTTAACTCCAAAGATGCTGACCAGCTGCAGGAGGCTGTCGATAAGCTTTATACTCTGACGCCCAATATCAAAGCCATCGTCGCTGATGAGATGAAAGGCTACATGATTCAGAATAACGCGGCTATTGGCGTGACCTTCTCTGGCGAAGCTCGCCAAATGCTGGAAGCTAACGAAGATTTGCGCTATGTTGTTCCGACAGAAGCCAGCAACCTTTGGTTTGATAATATCGTCATTCCTAAAACCGTAAAAAATAAAAAAGCTGCCTATCAGTTTATTAATTTCATGCTGAGACCGGAAAATGCTTATAAGAATGCGCTCTATGTCGGCTACTCAACGCCAAACCTTCCTGCTAAGGCCATGCTGCCAGAAGAAGTACAGGAGGACGAGGCTTTCTATCCAACCGAAGAAACCATGAAGCATCTGGAAGTCTATCAGCAATTAGGACCAAAATGGCTCGGAACTTACAATGACCTCTATCTTCAAGTCAAAATGTATCGCAAGTAGCCAAAGAAGAGGCTGGGACAAAAGTCCTAGCCTCTCAATTGTCTTTGGATTATCGAGCAAG
>ERZ772948.191-NODE-191-length-38313-cov-5.902739_pt1 | contig 38313 bp, 56 predicted proteins | sample MGYA00511945_ERZ772948 | MGnify/ENA primary metagenome ERZ772948 (study PRJEB29015, sample SAMEA2737927) | human oral metagenome | biome: human oral; feature: human-associated habitat; material: dental | place: China | collected 2141 ... | reverse complement strand
AGAAACGTTTTGTAGCACCAGACCCAGACAGGGCAGAAGTGCTCAAGATGGAGTATCCATGGGTAGATATATACGGCAAGAAGCAAGTCACGCACTGGCAGATCGTCATAGACAAGCGCACAGGAATCTGGCGAGCCTACATCCCAGCTACCATTGACTCTAACCCATTCTTGCTCGAGAACGACCCAGACTACGTGAAGTACCTCGACTCTCTCCAGGATTCAGACCCAGAGCTGTACCGTGCCTGGCGTTTTGGTGACTGGGACATTCAGTTTGGCGCTGTGTTTGAGGAGTTTCGACAGAGCAAACATACCTACACTAAGTTCAGTGAGTGGGGTGTTACCAAAGAAGCATTCGACAGCAATTACCGTGTCATGGGCATGGACTGGGGCTACAACGATGAGTGTGTGCTGCTTTGGGCTATGTTTGACAATATCACAGAGAAGGAGAACAGAGCTTTCATATACCGTGAGCTACACGGCAACCACAAGCCTAAAGAATGGTGGTGTGAGAGGATTGTTGAGATGTATCTAAAGGATCCTGTAGACCTGATAGCCCTGCCACATGATGCTTACAGCCACCTAGGAGGCTCTGAGACGATCGCTAAAGTGCTCAATGATACATTTGCTCGTCTAGCCCCAGACGAGAAGCGTCCACGCATTGTACGGGCTGATAAGCTCATGAAAGACAGGAAGCAAGCAGCAGTGCAGATGATCCACAGTGCTTTTGCTAATAAATCAGACGGCAAGCCTGGCCTCATCTTTAGCAAGTACTGCTCATACCTCATAGACACGCTGCCAACCATTATCTACGCCAAAGAATCTGGCGGTGAGGAACTTGACCCTAACAACGTAGACCACGCATTAGACTCTCTCATGTACACACTCATGACAGCTAACCGTGAGTATGGGTTCCTAGTGAACGAGGCGAAGAAGATTAACAAGCTCACCAAGCAGTCATTCACCATAAACCCAGGCGGTAGAGTAGAAGCAAAAGACATTGGAATTGATATTGCAACAGCGGTAGAGACAGATAAGCTCACATAAAGGCCAGTCTCTGGCGCTATATTTGCTGTATGATAGAGACAAACAGGAGACATAGCATGCATGATCAAGACAAAGTATTTAAAGACCCTAGGGTAGACGACATAACAACGGGCACAGGCGTGATTGATGAGCGTGATGCTCTATCTATCGATGAAGTGGATGACGCCACGCTTGTACGGCGTTTCAAATACTGGGTGAACGACTCAGAAGCTTACTGGAATAGTAAGAGCGGCTTCAACCTACGTAACGTGCGGGCACAGAACGAGCGTTACTACCTAGGCAAGCAGGACAGCGACAGGCTCTACTACCACCAGGCAGACTACCGTGATAACCAGCTGTTCGTTGGTATTCAGGCCGTTATAGCCTATGTCTCAGCTCGTGACCCAGGGTGTGAGATTACGCCAGGTGATGACTCACCAGCAAGCAAGACGCTCGCAGCACGTCTAGAAAGCGCTGTAGACCTCCATAGCCAGAAGGTGCGGCTTTCACGCAAGATCAAGGTGGCGGCCAAGAACCTCGCCTTGAAGCGTGTTGGTGTGATCAAGCTCATGTACAACCCATTCAGCAAGGAGATTGAAGTTAAGGCTCTCAACCCTGAGAAAGTTATCCTTGACCGCAATGCAGAGCTAGACGAGGAGCCACGCTTTATCTGTGAGGTGTGTGAGGATACTGTAGATATTCTTATGTCCAAATTCCCAGAGAAAGAGAAGGAGATTATGAATGAGCTTGGTTTTGTGCGTAAGACTCAGAAGCTTCTCAGCACCGTGGTAGCCTACAACGAGATTTGGTTCACAGACACTACCACTGGTGAGCCACGAGAGTGTGTCGCTTGGTATTTTAACAACCTCATTCTCGACAAGAAGCTCAGCCCTATGTATGAGTACGACAATAAGGGTGTTGCTATCTGTAACTACACAGACAAGCCTACTAAGCCGTACACCTTCTGTAATTACCTGAACGATGGTAGCCACATGATTGACCAAACATCGCCTATCGAGCAGGCTATCCCTCTCCAAAATATCCTCAACCGCCGTGGCCGCCAGATCATCGACAACGCAGACACAGCCAACAGTATCAAGGTGTTTCGTGCTGGCGCTATCTCAGAGGACGACGCCAAGAAGCTCACAGGCAAGCCTAACCAGTCTGTTGTGCTCGATATTCGTGAGGATGAGCCTATCAGCAATGCATACGGTGAGATTCCAGCCCACTTGCTACCTAACTACGTCCTACAAGACAAAGAGGACATTAAGAACAGCATCCACAACATCCTTGGTACGCCTTCTCAGTTCCGTGGCGATGACTCCAAGCGTGACGTTGGTACACTTGGTGAAGCCCAGATGATGCAAAGCCAAGCCTCTGGCCGGCAGGATGAGATTGTGCGTGAGATTGATAATATGCTTGATCGCTACTTTAAGCTGCTTGTCCAGATGATGAAGGTATACTACAGCAAGAATCATAAAATCTCTGGCCGTGACACTGATGGTAACTTTATCCACGTCGAGCTGTCCCGTGAGACTATCCCAGACAACGCTGTGATCGCTGTATCACCAGGTAGCACTGTAAGCATGGACAAGAGCCGTCGTGAGAATATCGCAGTGAAGCTGGCAGAGCTTGGTGTGATTGATCCATACAACCTATTTAAGGATCTTGGTCTTAAAGACTCTAGCGAGCGGTACGAGAGCCTGGTCAAATTCAAAACAGACCCGAACATGCTCGTGGATGAAGTGCGTAGTGAAGTACAGGACGAGGAAGCCTACATTGACTTTGCAGTTATCATGAATGGCTTTGATGCTAAACCACGTGATGATGTGACACCAGAGCATATCTTAGCCCACAACAAGCAGCTCCAGACAGACAAGTTCCTCATGGCTAACCCGAAGCTACAACAGAAGCTCCTCGCTCACATTGACCAAGAGGTGCTCAGCCTTAGCCAGCGCGAGAAGCTACAGCAGGCTAGCGACCAAGGGCTACTCGTAGACCCAACCATTCCTACAAGCCCAGAGATTCCAGAGCCACAGCCAGAAATGCCCGCAGACCCCTCTCAGATCCCGCCAGAGCTGTTGCAAGGCCAGCAGCCGCCGGTAGAAGGTCAACCTATCCCTGAGCAGCCAGCGCAGCCAATAGGCGATCTAGGCGGCATACAGGATCAAGGCACAAGCGGTATCCTCTCCGGCCTCGGACTATAGACATAACCACCTCCGTTTAGATATAATCTAGGTATATATCAAACATAATGGAGGTGTTTACATTGGCATCATCAAACACAGACCTATCAGAGATGGACTTTGACGCGTTGGTTGAGAAGGCAGAAGCCGCAGACCAGGACGACAAGGAAACGACTGATGAGGTAAAGGAACAACAAGATAACCCTACCACAGAGGAGGAAAAGAACGGTGAGGGTGAAGACACCACCGAAACGCAAGGCGACGAGTCGGAAGAGGCTCCAGAGGATGGACCAGACGAAAAAGAATCTGGAGAATCAGAGGAAGAGCCGAAAACACAAGGGCTCTCTGACGAGGAGTTTCTGAAGGAGCTTGAGCGTCGTGGCCTTAAGGTGGCAGAAAACAAAAAGGAAGAGCCCAAGAAAGATGACAAGCCTCAGCCTTGGGAGGAGCGCCCAGATGAGATTGATGAGAAGCTTTGGAACAAGTCCTCACCAGAGGAGAAGTTTATCTACAACAGCCTCGACTACATTACTGTGAAGGGCAAGGACGGCGAGGAGCTTTCAGTCAAGCTACCTACACAGCTACCAGATGACTTTGAGTTTGCCAATAAGAAGGCTGAGGCTCAGTTCTACAGTGCTATGAGCGCCCAAAGCTCCAAGGCAGAGAAGCTCATGAATAAGATCACCTCTGATCGTGAGCAAACAACCAAGGCAGAGCAAGAGAAGGCAGAGCTGGATGCTATTATTGCTGACGTGGATCGCCTCCAAGACGACGGTATCGTGCCAAAGATCAAGGCTAAGCCAGGAACAGAGGAATTTAACACTGACCCTAGCGTGCAACTGGTGAACAAGATCCTTGACTTTCGCGATGAGTACAACCGCAAGCACAAGGGTGAGAATATCAGCTCGTACACCGCTGGCCTCATCTATAAAGCTAAGAACCCGAAAGAGTTTGAGACAGAGGATGACACACGGCGCGAGAAGCAGGACGAGTCCCGCACCAAGACGGCACGACGTGTTGCAACAAAGACAACATCCTCGCAGCGACCAGAGTATAATAGGAAGGCTTTTAGCAACAACGCAAGTCTAACTGACATTGCAGATTACTACGCAGATCAACTATAAGGTGAAAGGAGAAAATAGATGAATCTGGATCAAATTAATAAAGGACTAACCGAGGATCAAATCCTTGGTAACAGCGTAACAACTCAGGCTGTGGACGGTGATACGTTCCGTGACATTGTGTACGGCATGTTTAAGCCAAACGATATGGTGGTGATCAAGAACAACGCACCGTATCCATCAGGTTTTGCATATATGCATATCGATGATGAGGAGCATATCCAGCCTAACGAGTACACCAACACGACTATCCGTGGTGCACAACGCGCTTTCCTCATCCATGCAGGTGAGGAGAAGGTAGTGCAGGGTTGGCTCGCCTACATGGCTCTCGAGCACATGTGGAAGGAGTACGCTCAATACAGCAGCTCTGATGGCGCTCGTATGCTTGCAGACGTACAAGCTCGTACCAAATGGCTCAACGAGGCGTACCGTGGCCCAGCTCAGTACACGACTGGTGCTAAGGACACCGCCCCAAAAGAGGAAGAGAAGCCAGCACGACGTGGTCGTCAAGCTAAAGCGGAGAGCAAAGACGAGGATCTAGGCTTTAGCGAGTAAATAGCAACCCTATCTACAGCCCGCCCGGGGTATAATCTCTAAAGAAGGAGAATAACCGGGCGGGTTTCCGCTTGAAAGAGACAAACTGTATGGATAATCAACCGCTAAACAAATGGCAAGTCAAGGAAATTGTCGACGACGCCATCACCAAGCATGAACTGCGCAAAGAAAAAGACTTTGTGCCTGTCTATGCGCTTGACCTGTATAAAAAAGACATAGAGTCACGGCTCAAAGACCTTGAAACTAACTCAGCAGAGGCTAAAGACCGTAATAAATGGCTATTTCGCCTTGTTGTGGGCGCAGTTATCACCTCATTTGTGCCAATTGTCATTGCATTACTGTCCAACAGTAGGGGAGGGCTGCTACGATGAGAAATAATTGTGTTATTCGATGGTTTAAAAGGGAAACACTACTAAAAATCCTATCAATCATGATGATTTTGAGCCTTATATTCAGTGGCTACACCATCTACAAGGTATTTACGCTCAAACCAGGCCAGACTGTGACTATTTCAGGCGGAGCGAAGGTAGAAAAGCCTGTTACAAACATCACCAATGCCCAGATAGACAAGGATGGCAACCTAGTGCTTACATATTCAGACGGAGAGGCTCGCAATGTGGGCTCTATCGTTGGCTCTAACGGTAAAGATGGGGCTGACGGCAAGACGCCCACCAACTCAGAGATAGCATTAGCCATCAAGACATACTGTCTCACCAATAAATGCTCGAACAACCCCACAAGCGCCCAGGTAATGAGCGCTGTTGCTGCTTATTGCTCAGGCGGTATATGTAACGGTACGAACGGCAAGAACGCATCAGACGAGCAGATAGCGACCGCTGTGGCTAAATACTGTGCGGCAGGATTGTGTAGGGGAGATAAAGGCGCTACGGGTGCCACAGGAGCGACGGGCGCGGCAGGAGCTAACGGCATCAATGGTGTTGATGGCAAAGACGGTAGGGACGGCAAAGACGGCGCGTCTCCACAGCTGTCATGCGTCAACATCAAGGACAACTCAGGTAACCAAACATCATGGGTAGCATGGAAGTACGAGGGTGAAGCAAACTCTGCGTACCGTCGGCTATACAAGATCGCTGGTGACAGTAACTGTATTAATATTTAAGGAGGTATAAATGGCGTACAACTACATTACGCAGTATGACTCGCCAAACTACACTGCTGGCCGGCAAGGCAACAACATCAGCAGTATCACTATTCACTGGTGGGGTGATCCTAACCAGAACCCTAGTTTTGAGGGTATCGTAGCATGGCTTTGCAATCCAGCGTCACAGGTAAGCGCTCACTACGTTGTGACGGGCACAGACCGGCGCGTAGCGTGCATTGTAGACCCTGCCAACATCGCTTGGCACGCAGGTAACTGGGTAGGGAACCAGACGAGCATTGGTATTGAGTGTGACCCACGGTGCCGCGATGAGGACTACGACGTTATTGCTGAACTGGTAGCAGAACTGCGTAAGACTTATGGCGACTTGCCGCTCCGTCCACACAACTCATGGACGAGCACCAGCTGCCCTGGCAACTATGACCTAGGCCGTATCGACCGTATGGCTCGTGAGAAGGCTGGCCAGGTAGTGCAGCGTGACCGGACTGATGAGATTAACTATCTCAATGGCTTGTACCAGCAAATCCTTGACCGCAACGTAGACGAAAACGCTATTGGCCACTACCTGTCTCAGATCGACAAAGGCTGGAACTGGGATCAGATCCGTGAGGACTTGGCTAACAGTGCAGAAGGCAAAGCAGTGGCAGAGCGACGCAACGCACGCAACAATGAGCTACGAGCAGCCTACGACAGTGAAACTAATGAGATTCAGCGCCTCTACAAGGAGACCCTCGAGCGTGATGCAGATGAAGGTGGCATTGAACATTACCGTAATCAAATCCGTAATGGCTGGAGCTGGGGTATGGTAGCAGACGACCTACGACGGAGTGACGAGTACAAGGAGTTACAACGCATCAAGAACGCACCAACGCCAGAGATTCAGCACGTAGATCCAGAGCCACCGACAGAGCCAGAGAAGCCGCAGGAGAGGGGCGCAGAGACGCCTCAGGAAGTGCCAAAGACTGAGGATACTACAACTATCCTTGGCGATATTCGACGCATCTTGCAGGCGATCCTAGACGCTATTACAGGTTTGTTTAAAAAATAAAGGAGAAGTAAAATGGAAGCACTAAACGTTCTTATCGTACCAGCAATCGTAAAGCTGTTCGACATGTTCAACAAGAAGGAGTGGGGCGGCATCGCTAAGGTTGTCCTCGCTATCGCAGCAGGCATTGGTTACTATTTTGTGACCGGGCACTTTATCTTTACCGACAAGACTGTCTACGACGGAATCGCCTTCGGCCTCCAGGCTGCCGGCCTTGTGACTGTGGCAGCCAAAGCTGGCGCAACCAAATAGCTCACAATCAGCTGTTGTATTATTGACCCTCAGGTATCCTGGGGGTTATAATATTAGCGTATGCAAGATAGTCTTATGATTGAGTGGAGAAACGGTGAGATAACCATCACCCCACCAGAGGATTTTCAGAAAGTGATAAAGCCACGGTATATACCACGAGGGGCAAGCCGTGGGCTGTATATAGACCGTATGTCTGTGACGAAGAACGGGCAGACAACAGTGGTGACGTTCGAGAAAGATGGGGATGCCTACATTACCGCTCCGACTGGCAAAGTGTATTTTACAGAGTATAAGATTGTGAGCGCCCAGCCTGTTTTGCTATCTAAAGAGTTTGTTGGATTCTCTGGTGTAAATACTGTCGGAGAATTTGACGAATTACTGTTGCCTATTTGATCTAGTAGGAGTATACTGTGAAATGCAGCGTGATCCGGAGTCCGGACGCCGTGTGAGCGACTGTACAAGTATAATTAATTAATTTACTGTGGTTATACATAGCGCCCGTGGTCAAAAGCCAGGGGCGTTGTGTTATTATAGAGGTGCACGACCAGCCTACCAAGCTATCTTGGCGTGGCTGGTTTTTATCATTGGCGTGTATAATGAGAGGTAGAATTAAACGGAGAAATTACTATGACAAAATGGATCAACAATGACGCTTGGAATGCCTTGCTAAATAAGATAAAGACGGCGGATCAGATCTGGCTATTATCTAGCTACGCGGACAGCTACGCAGCAGCTAACAGCGCCAAGTTGGGCGGTAAAGCCTATTCACTCGGTACGGTTTCGTTCCCAGCCAGCACCCCGAAGACAGTGAACCTGCCAAACGTGGCTGATGTTCCTATTGACCGTAGCGGACAAGTAAATCATATCGCCCTCGTGCGTACAGGTGGCAGTGAACTTTTGATGGTTGTAGAGACACAACAGCAGACTGTAGCACAGAATGGCAAGGCTGATGTTTCTGGGCTATCTTTGACGGCGGAGGTATTATAGTATGGCGAGAGAAGCAGAGACAGAGAGACTACGCAAGCTTGTAGATATAGCAGAAGAACTTGGCTTTCGTGTCTGGTTTGATTTTAAACAGTGTCATATTCACGAGATGTATGGCAAGGAAGTGGCATGGTTTGATTTAGACGACCAAAATAGGTTCTGGGTTGATAGCGCCTTCCTAGTCAAGGCTGGTGACAGCCATCTTCATGATGTGTGTGGCATACTTGAAGAGTTTGCGGCAAGGCCAGGTAGGCAATCACGAGGCACACTTTACGCTATACGAGGGACTATAGACACATGGAGCGGAGTGAAAGAGCTGCCTGATGCGTCCGGTATAGAGAGGGTCGATAGCGAGAGTTTGCGCGCATTATATACTATCAAAGGGGCTAGAAGGATTATTAGGCGGTATGACATTGGTAAGGCTAATATTGTTGCAGTCGAGGATAGAGACTATCAAGGGCTTGGTGCCTATAACCATGACGAGTCTAGAGTTAGCGACTCGAGCAATAGTAGTGGCCAGACGGCACAGCAGACCGCTCCTAAACCTAAAAACCCGGGCGGAAATGATAACGACAACTATAGCTATTTTTAGGAGGCTACATGGCAAATAACATGACAATTGGCCTGCTGGCCACCGCAATAACAGACGAGAACAGCACTATCGATATAGATGCTACATACAACCCATATTTTCCTAGTGCTCCATTTTACATAACAGTTTCTCCTGTTGATGAACCGCCGACAGCACTCAACTCAGAGATTATGGCCGTTAGGGCTCGAAATGGCAAGACACTCACAGTGAGCCGTGGGCAGCGTGGTATTGTGGCTAAGTCGCATAAGAAGGGCGCTATGGTGTACAGAGGTGTCTACTACGAAAACCTTCTACACGTCGGCGATATTGTGATGACACTCAACCCAACCCCTATGCCTGGGAGATTGCTACTTAATGGGCAAGGTGGATATAGTAAATGGGACTATCCACTGTTGTACGAGCACATCAGGAATAATCCACGATACGGCACAACCTCAGGCGATACATTCACATTAGCAGACCTGCGTAGTAGATTCCCGTTGATCGCTGGCGGAGTAGATTCTGTCGGTGTGACGGGAGGTAGTGACACTATACGGCTAGCCCCACAGAATTATCAGACTAATACATGGATGAGTGACACTATATCTGTTTCAGGCCCGGTGCATGGAGCGGTCAACTCTGGCGGCTCCTGGGGGTTTCATGTCCACGCTACGTCACAAACTGCGAGTGATTCATCGAAGAATGTCCCGCTAGAGTGGAGGCCGTCATATATTGCTATGAACTTTGAAATTGTAGCGGGGTAGGGTATGTTAGTATCCGCGAGCTGGCGTGATTTACCTAGTTTGATAGTAAAAGACTATTGGCCAGACACAGATAGTTTGTCGCCTGGGCCGGACGGGCTAGTGGCAAACTCGAGTGGGTTTGCGGTGCATTATGCCTCTTTAGAGCCGGTTAAGGGGCAGAGCAATGTAGAGCTTCTTGCAAAGGTTAAGATCGACACTCTTGAGCACAAGCAGGGTCTTTTGGTTATTCGGGGAAACATATACTATAACAAATCAGAAAAGAAAAACAAAGACTCTGGGTACGTGCTTGCTTATCAGCAAGGAGTCGATGGGATAACATACTTAAAAGTAGACTACGCAGATAATACGTTTAATCAGGCTATTGGTGTTAACAAGCCATTAGAATGGAATTGGGTGCGCTTTAGTGTGAAAGGGTCAACAATAAAGGCTAAAGTGTGGCAGGACGGACAAGTTGAGCCCGGATGGCAGATAGTTATAAATGACACATACTGGCCAGAGGATAGTAATGGATCAGTAGGTATAGCTCATTTCAGTAGAGGAAATGTTACCTATAACTATATCTCCGCATCGACAGATGATAGACCAGCGCCTAGACCTGGTGAGTATGCAGACACATATATAAACTCTAAGCCAGAGCCAGAAATTGGATATTGGGGTGCACCAGGACTTAGGGCACTTGGTGCTATATGGGCCCGCAAGAAGGTTACGGGCAAATATGAGATTGAGCCAGTGGACACAACAGCTCGCATCAAGCCAAGCACTCCCGAAGTTAAGGTCAAGTATGGGATAGCAGCCACCCAGACAAATGCTCGTATTACAACAACTCAACCAAGAATTGTCTATAAGGAGCCCGGCAAAGTTTATATATTGCCATCAACAGAGGTAGCGAGAGTTAAAATAAGCCAGCCAGCATTAAATTACAAAGCACCGCCTAATGTTAATGTTGTTGGTAATACAACAAATGCTAGAATAACAACCAACCTACCGTCGATTACGTTCAGTTCGAAGCACGCCATCATCGCAGACGAGACTGTTGCGCGTATTGAGTTACCGCAGCCAACCATTGTATTCAAGGATGTGGAGCGTTATACGTTCTACGTAGATCCTATTACCGCTCGTATCCGCACTACGACACCACTTGTCCGCTTTAAGCGTGTACAAATCAATCCTGACGTATGGAAAACCCCGCAATCAGAGGTAGAGCACGAATGGCGCAAGCTACCATACACCAGCGAGGCTACTGGAGCGTGGCGAGACCACCAATATTACCGTAGTGATGACCAAGTTTGGCGCAATAACCGCAAAGAGGACACATCTCAGTGGAGAAAACCAGTATCTACCACTAGAGATGAGCAAGAGTGGCGGCGTGTAGTGTATGATTAGAGTAAAGGAGAATAAGACATGCTGACATTTTCGCAATTAAAACAAGATGTGATTAGCCTCATCAACGTAGATGAGGACAACATCAGTGAGGTACGCAAAGCCGTATCGGATATAAACACAGGAATAAAGCTATTCCAAAACGCCGTGAGACGGTACTGGGTGCGCCAGGAGCGCGAGACTAACCTAATACAGGGTAAATCACTGTATCGCTTCCCAAGGGATATGGTACGAGTTGTAGACGTGCGCATAAAGGACGGAGATAGCTATTATCCTATCACTCCGGTGCACAATATTGAGGAATGGCACAAGATTACGAGCGGGCAATCCACCGGAAGGCCTGAATGTTTCATTATCAAGAACGGCACAGAGATGGAGTTGTTCCCGACACCATCAGAAGACGTGCCAAGCGGCATGATTGTGACGTTTGAGCCTCGTATGCAGGACTTAGGGTTGGCAGATAAGGAATTTAGTGTATCTCTGACGGAGAATAGCCCACGAGTCACGGCCGCGCAAGACAGTTTTGTGCGCAGTATGGAGAATAACGGGTGGTTGCAGGTCACAGACGGTAGCGACGGCAACTGGTACAAGGTAGCTAAGGTTGTAAATGCCCGCGAAATACGCCTTGAGACGCCCTATCAGGGCCTCACAGCAACGACACGGGTTAAGATAGGTCAATGCCCACAATTCCCCGAGGAGTATCACCAAGCGCCCGTGTATTACGCCGCGCAGCAATACTTTTTGATGCGTAAAGACCTAGACAGCGCTAACATGTATAAGCAATTGTTTGATAACATGGTGCAAGAGTACAAAACGGTGTACGGTATCTCAACAAGCTCTGGCTTTATCCAGGGTGGTAGCAGTATGATTGGGCGAGAACGGATCACTGATCCAGTAAGGAGTATCTGGTAATGGCAGCAGGCAACACAGGCGATACAATTATCAGCCAAACATCGTTTTATGGCGGTTTTGGTACAGACGGTAAGATTGGTATCAAGAATAGCTACGGTGACTCAGAGTGCATGGACGGGCGTAAGAATCCAAGCCGACTATCTGTGCTACCTGGGGCGCGCAATTTAGGCGACGGTGATATACGCGGCTTGATTGTGAATATGACGCAAACCCCAGACGGTGTAAGGTGGGGGATTGACAGGTTCGGCACATTATACAGAATTGACGTAAACAACGACGTTACGGTTGCAGCTTTTCTCCCAGGCTGGACTGATGGAACGTTTGGGGACCTCACCTACTGGAGGCTAAAGGATGCTATCTACATTACCGGTAATGACCGTATCTACGCGTACACTAACGCTACGTCACCAAATCAGTCTTTTATTGATACTATTACCGGTAAGGCCAGCTCATACCCAACAGTGGCTCAGATCCTCGTAAAAGACCGTGACGGCAAGTGGATTGGTGGTGGCACAAACCGGTGGAGTAGTATCAACGGCCAAGCTCAGAGCGACGGGCTGCCTACATCTATCATCGAGAATGAGGAAAACACCTGTATATTCCTACCTGACCAGTCACCAATGACGCGCATATCTGTGCGCTTTCACGCTAAGGGCAGTGGCCAAGTCCATCTTGTCGTACATGACGCTCAGAACAAAGAGGTTGCTCACGCTACTAAAAATGCCAGTGAGGTACAGACAGGGCAAATCACATACTTTGATTTTCCAGAGACGAAGGTTGGTGACTACGCTAACTTCGGTACAGAGTACCACATCCATATGTACGCTAGTGACGGCAACTGGCGTGTAGAAACGTATGAGCAGGATAAAATGTATGGCCTACACTTCCAATACTTCGCCTCACTACTCACTAGCACGACACGTAAGAGCCATCCAATCATCAACTGGGGTGGCAGCAAGCTATTTATTGGCAATGATCAGTACCTAGTCGATTGGCTTCCTTCTGGCCTAACACAGGTAGACGAGACTGAATTTAACCGCCACCGTGTGATTGTAGAGAACGGTATGGAAGTAACAACGCTTACGAGCAATGACGAGTATGTCGTGCTAGGCTGTGAGAAGGTGAGCACAGTACCGGGGCGATCCTTCCAAGAGGGGATGCTCGGATTCTGGGATGGGTTTGCAGATGGGCTGAACTTTAAGATAGATACGCCAATGGGTGAGCCAAAGAGCCTATTCACTTACCAGAATATTACCTACACGATCATTGACGGTGCTATGTACGCCTATACAGGTGCTAAACAGCTCACTAAGGTACGTACACTCAACGACAGTCATAGCGAGTACTCAGAGCGACGAGACACTACAGATATTTACCCGCACTGTATGACGGTACGACGCGGTATCATGCTATTCGCCTTCCCAAGTAAAACCAGTCTCTATACGATGAGGCACGGCATCTATTCATGGGGTGCAGTAGATAAGAACTACCCAGAGTCATTCTACTACTCATACAACATGCCAGAGGCAAGCGGGAACTACAATACCTCTGACGTGACGTATGAGCTTGGTGGGTGTTGGAACTTTGGGGACACATTGTACTTTAGCTACAAAATACAGACAAGAAACGACACGCGTTACAATCTAGCTGTTGTAGACAACGACAGTAAGCCAGCTAAAAAGTTTAGCTACCAGTCACTCATGTACGACGGTGGTGTGCCGTGGGCCGACAAGCAGGCTCTCCGTATGGGCGTTACATTCCGTGCACTACCCAAGGGTGCTACAATCATCCCTAAGTACAAGATTGACGCCAAGCCATGGGTATACGGCAAGAAAACAGCCACAGAGGGCGACGTAAGCGTCCGTATGGAGATAAATAAGCGATTCAAGGAGATTACCTTTGGCTTTGATGGAACAACCACAGACGCTACGCCAGAGCCTCCTACAATCGTATCTGTACAACTTAACGCCCGAACACTCGGGGAGGAGATGAAACTATAATGGCAGACTCAGTGTACAACCCTAATACTGCTAGCCTTGAAACGTCGTTTTCTCAGATCAAGGAGACAAAGCTTACTACCAAGTTTGAGGAGATAGACAACACTGTGGTAGGGAATATAGCCCAGCAACAGCAGATTACACCACGCCAGGTACGCACAGGTGAGACACGGGGCGACACACAGCTCCGTGGGCTCATCAAGGTTGAGGATCGATCAGGGCGTATCGTGGCTATGTTCGGGTACTCTAAGGGAGCTTTCTAGTGGTAAAGATAGACAGGCGAGACTATGGTTTGAAAATCGCTATGCCTGGCTACGACGTACAGACGGCTCCAGATAATAAACTACTGTTCAATTCATCTTTCCCTATACTGCAAGCTAAAGTGTTGGCCATATTAGGTATCAACGCTCTTCACACACTGCCGGGCGCGCTACATACAGCTAACTTTGGCGGTGAGTTTCTAGAAGCTAAAAATACAGGCTTCTCCACTATCTATAAGTTTAGGTGGAGGCATGGATTAGGTTACGTACCGTTCATGATGCCTATTGACCCATCATACTTCGGCTCTGGGTCTCCATGGTATGTTGATGAGCAATACATCTATTACATCAACTCGGTGCCACCGTTCTACAACACGACAACGGGAGAGAGAAACCCTATCAATCTTATTTTCTGTAGTCCTACCCCTGTTGCTGACGATATAGAGTACCCGTATATTGCTACACCGCTGTCGTTCTCTAAAGAGCATATAGCCTACCTACACGATTACGGGATTAAAACATCACGATATGGGTTCATAGAGAAGAATAAAGAGTTGGCATTTGGCGATGCTGGCATAGATCTGCGATTGCAGCCTCAGATGATACTCGGGGTGAAGACTAACAAAGAGTTTGGCAATAAGGCTGGTGATATAACATATTGGGTGCCCAACACGCTTGATATGACTGACGTGACCCCGTATGGCTTTGTGCAGAGTAAGATAGATATTGGTAACGGTAACACTGTGATGGCGTGGAGTATGGTAGCTAACAGTGATCAAAAGAAGTGGATAACAATGGACGTTGGCACCAGATCGTACAAGCTTACGTATGGCGCAGATGATCCGTCGGCGGCACGAGCCTTAGTGGCTGTGCGCTCACCGATGGTATCGCCATCAAGTGATACAATATACATATGACGAGAAACGATCATGGATACAGCAATTATGACTACGGGGTGAAAGTGCTCGACCCTGTTACGAAGTATGAGATATTCAATGCAAAGTATCCTATATTCGGTTCAGATATTACCAATAAAGTGCCTCAGATTGTTACCAGGCGTGTTGTTATAACCAACTCTAGTCATATTTTCAACGAGCCTAACCACCCTAATCTTAACTTCAATTATTCAGGAGAGTGGACTAACGTTCCAATAATGCAGTTCCAGGATGTAGACATACTCAAAGTGCCGCACGGGCAAGGAAAGGTTCCTATATTCATGTCTATGGCTCGCTCTCATTTGGTAAATCGTATGTATGCCCGTTGGTTCCAAGCTGACGGCAACTTTACCGTTGAATATAATATGCTTGTGACGCCAGCAGCACCTGGATCTGGCTACTATTCAGAGGATGTGCCGTTTATGCCGACACAGGGGCGTGCGCTCATTGACCCTATATCAGGAAAGGCTTTCGATTTTGTCGTTCCACTCGGTAATGGCAATACCCGAAATATCACGAACAACTTTGTGCGGTGGAAAAACCTACGTATTTTCGCAGATAATGAGAATATCTACGCTAGAATGTCTCTCGGGTCATGGGTTTCACACCGTTCATCGCGTTGGGGGCCCGGGGCCAGCGCAGTGCATCAATTTATAAAATTATGGACAGACTTGAGTGGCTCGTGGTTCGATTTTACGTTCTACATTTTCCCTTATGATCCTAAAGATGACATATTTGTGAGGTAATTATGGATTTACAGCAACGATTAGCAGACGCAACACGATATAGAGACCAAACACGTGAATCGTGGCACCGTGCACAGCGTGAGGCAGACGCAGCTAAAGCATCATATGATGCAGCGACAGCTACTATGCCAAACTTTGGTGATGAGTTTGAGAAACGCCGTAGAGAATATCTAGAATCTGATGAAATACGCAACCTCAAGGCTGATGTAGACGCTTCCAAGGCTAACGTAGACCGCACAAAGACAATGATAGACAAGCTGCCGGAGTCTATACGCCAGCAGTTCGGCGGTACAGCTATCACACAGGCTCAGCGAGACCTAGCGAAGCAGCAACAACTACGAGGCCTCAGCCAGCAGATGGCAGGGTACCAAGCTACATACATGACAACCAACAACACATACCAGAAACGCGTTGAGGACGCTTTTAACCGCTCTATAGACGTAGCAAACAAGCATTATGACTCTATCTGGGATGGTATTAGGAGACGCTACAACGACTGGCAGACATCTCTACAGAACGTCAAGGCCTGGGACAAGATGGATACTATCGCCAACCGCACCCTTCTCTCTGTCCAGTCTGCTATTGATACATATAGATTCCAACAGCGCCAGATGGCAGAGGAGAAGGCTCACATTGCTCGTATGAACGCGATCGACAACAGCTACATGTGGCGTGGTATCACTACTCAGCAGCGCCTTATCAACGAACAGACTGCCATTAATGAGCGTTACATGCGTGATGAGGCTAATAAACGGCTTGTCGTCCAGAATTACATGGCTGGGAAAGGCTCGTTCGGTGAATTGGAGCGTAAGTACTCGTAACACCAGGCTTATCTACGCCTAGCAGTGTTAAATTAGAGTAAAGGAGAATTAAATATGGACTTTGGAGCAAGAATAGCAGACGCGCAAGGTACAAAAAACGCCAGCAAGGCGGCTTACAATAATTACCAAGCCCAAGCCGACCAATCAAAGGCTAATTACGACACACACCTGCAAAACAGGCGGACGTATGGTGATATTTACGACCAAGCGCGTAACAAGTACATGAACACTGACGAGATAAACAAAGCTCGCGGTGTTTACACCACTGCTCGTGACGCAGTGAACCAAATCAACACTACCATCAATAAGCTACCAGAGAGCATCCGGCAGCAGTATGGTGGCACAGGCCTCACAGAGGCTCAGAGGCAGCGTGCATTGCAGGGCCAGCTCGGCAACATGCAGAACACGCAAAACTACCTCAACACCAACTACCAAAACGCCTCGACAGACTACAACGAGCTTGTGAACCGTGCGATGAACGAGGTAAATAACGTGGCAGCTGGTAACTACAAGACTCAAGAGGACACTACAAGCATCCTCCAGGGAATCTGGAACACCCTGCTCGGTCAACGCAACAGCGCCTACAGCCAATACCAGCAGGACGAAAACGCTCTTGCTAATATCTACGGTGCACGAGACAATTGGGAGCTTAACCAGCAGAGAATGGCCCTTGAGCGATGGAAGGAGCAACAGGCTAACGCACGACAAGCAGCAGCTAACGCGGCCAACTTTGGCCTCCAGAAGTACATGCTTGACCGGCAAGACGCCTCTAACGCCTCAGCTCGTGCTTGGCAAGAGAAACTTGCGGCCGCTCAAAACGCAGCCCGTGCTGAAGCTAGCCGACTTGGCCGTGTACAGGCTGATCATAACCGTATTAACAACCATAACTACTTTGGTGATATTGGGCGTAACCTCTCGCAAGGTTTCCAAAACGTAGCTAAATGGGGGCCACTCGCGCTATTCGGTGGTGGCTCACTGTGGGGGAGATAGAATATGTTCGATTGGTTATTCGGTAAAACAAAGGATCAGGCGCTGGCTAAATACCAGGATGCCGCTGATCAGCAACAAATCAACCAGAAGGTCAACGACTTTTACAAGGAGCAGCTCAATGGTATCTACAACGATCCAGCCAATGCTGGGCTGCTCGCAGATATGCGCAAGACCACTCCAGGGTTCGATGACGCCTGGAAAAGCCAAATGTCGTCCCTAGACAGTAAGAGTGAACAACTGAAAGGAGCAGCCAGCGATGCTAACGCTGAACTTGAAAAGCAGAAAAAGAAGCAAAAGAACAATGTATTTGGCGACGGTCTTCTTGGTTCCTTTCTTAACCCTATTGCTCAAACAGTCGGTGCAGTAAGCGATCTAGCTACAGGCAACTATAAAGATCGTGACGTAGGTAGTGACCTTGCTGCCGCTGGCGAGACACTGCTCACCGCTCTGCCTGGTATTGGGGCTGCTGCTAAGGCTGCCAAGCTCGGTAAGGTAGCCGAAGGCTTAGGAGCGGTCAATAAGGCCCTATACACGATTCCTGGCTCAGCTGCTACTGGTGCTGCTATGGGCGGCCTAGACAAAATCCGCACGGGCGAGACAGATGACGCGCTGAATGGTGCACTACTTGGTGGCGTCATGGGAGGCGCTATACCGGGCGCTATGAAGGTTGGTGGTAACTTCCTTAAGAACCGTGGGCAAAATGCTATTACGCGGGCTGTAGGCGGTGCTGGGGGTGATTCCGCTGCAGTACTAGAGGCCTTGCCGTCACGAGCGTTATACCAGGAAGGCTTGCGCAGCCTTGTACCTAAGAGTGCAGTAGGCAAACTCGCTCTAGGTGGTGGGGCTCTATATGGCGGTTCTCAGCTTATGGGCGCTCTCAACCCGCAACAGGGCGTGCCTGACGAAGACGAGCAAGCTAACACACTAAATGAGCTATATAAACGACGACAAGGGGGTATGTACTAATGTTCGGTGGAGTATTAAATAAACTGTTCTCTAAGGGAGCAGCTAAGTACGGTGACGACATTGTCGCCCGGCTAGCTACCAACTATGGTGACGACATTGCTCGTTCAGCTGGCAGTGGTGTACTCAATAACCTTATGCGGAATGAAGCAGATGATATTGCTGCGAAGGCTGTAGCTAGCGCAGCACCAGAGGTTGTTGAGGCTGCCGTGCCTAAGGCAGCTAATGTGGCTGATGATATTGTAGAGGCTGCCGCTCCAAAGGCTGTTGCGAGCGTTGACGACGTTCTAGAAGCTGCTGCGGCACCAAAGAACGACATTGTACGACAGCTTACTGACGGTGTAGACAAAGTAGCGCCAGTCAACCCTAATATTGCAGAGAACTATGCCGTAGAAGGGGCTACAAATAAAGCTTTAGCCGACAATAACACTCTAGCATCCAAGCTCAATACTATTGGCGAAGCTGTAGAAGACTCAGGGAGTAAGCTACGCAACAACCAGATCATTGGTGCCGTGAAAGATAAGAAGGTGTTGCAGCGCGCCCCAGATGCTATCAAGTTTGCAGACAAGTACGGCTTTACTGATGGGCAATACGAGGACTTGGCTAACATTATGACTGGTAACGAGGGTATCTTGTCTAACTTCAACAATAACGCCCTTAAAAATGCGCAGGTTAGCGCCCTTGTTCCAGATGAGGCTCGCACTAAAGCACTCAAGGCTATCGAGAATAGTATCGCCCTAGAGCCACATCAGAAAAAGACGCTCAGCAATATCATTAACACCGCAAACGATGTACCGCAGGGTAAGATTGCAGAGCGATTAGCAGAGCGTGGTGAGAACCGTGCAGCAGCTATCGGTGAAGCTGACATTTACGACCTACACAAGGCTGTGCAAGAGCTTGAGGGCAAAGCTTATGACATGACAGGTAAGGGGGCTGACGCTGCTCGCAAGATTGTCCGTGATTACGCAGGAGACCTGAAAAAGAGTATCAACGCAGCCTCAAAGGATGTGTACAACAATCCAGACAATATCCAGGAGCTTTCAGAGGCGCTTGTAGGTGCTAACCTCTCACCTCGCCTTACACAGGATATTGTGAAGCAACTACGCGATGGTGTAGATTACACAACGCTTCGCAGTATGCAGTCACCGTTTGTTACGCTTAGCCAGATTGCTAAGCAGCAAAAAATGGCACCGCTCGCCGGCGGTGTAGGTGGTCAATCATTCAACAACCCACTTGCGCAGGTGGCAGAGGAGGTTGTAGGAAAGCCTCTAGCGGCAGCCACAGGGAAAGCTCTCCAGACAGGTGGGCGCGCACTCCAGTTGGCGTCTAAGAATAGTGATAAGCTGGCTAACGGCGCTAAAAACGCAGCCTTGGCAGGCGCGGGCCTTCTTGCTCTTGGTCAAATGAACGGCGGCCAACAAGGTGCTGACCAACTATCCGGAAATTCCGGACAACTCGGCGGTACACAAGGAGCTCAGGCTCAACAGAAAGAATTACAGCAAGCTCAACAGCTACAGGCTATGCAACAGCTTATGCAGCCATCGAAGTTCGCCGGTAAAGATCGTGACCAGATCGAACAAGCCTACATGGCAGCAGCTGCAGACAACAACCCGAAGGCTGTACAGTTCTACGCCTCAATGCTTGAGCAGCTAGACAAGAAGGACGCAATGAACCAGAAACAGCTCGCAGCCCTCCAGAAGGCAAGTAGCAGTAAAACGTCGAAAGATGACCAAAAGAAGGCTGACGCGGCCAAGAAGGCAGCTAGTATTGAGACTATGTATAAGCAAGCTGGCGGCGCACAAGGCCCTATAGGGGTGCTAAACAACCTTCTGAACAGCGCAACGCTCGGTATGTTCAACCCAGGCGCATCAGCTTACGAGGCTAATCAGCAGGCATTAGCAGTCGCTCTAGCCCGTGCAGCAGGTGATAGTGGTGCTCTATCTAACCAGGATATTCAGGGTTATAAGTCAATGTTGCCGCTTACTACAGATAGCCCACAGGCCGCAAAGCTAAAACTGCAGAACATTTACGCGCAATTAGGCCAATAATGGCCACGGTTATCACTGAATAGTGTCGTAAAATCAGATTAGTAACAACTATAAGGAGATGGAAGCAATGAAGTTTTCAGAAACAGTGCAAAACATCACAAAGGACGAGTTTCTACCTCGCGTTGTTGACTTTGTTAACAACTCGAACGTTTTGACCGCTCGCGTGATGAGCAACACCAAGAAGTGGACTGGGCCGAAAGTTCAAAGTCCTACACAAACCAAGAACAGCACGACTGGTAAGTCAATTACTGACATGGAGCAGTTTGCTGTTTCTAACACCGACAACGTTAAGAACCTGAAGTGGGAACCAGCCACTGTCGTTCAGAGCGTTGTTGTGAGCCAGCTTGAGAAGGCTGTCAACCAAGCATCAAACGACAACCAGGTTGTCCGCTTGGTCGCTCAAAAGCTCGAGGAAGCTCAAAACAGCCTCGCTAACCTCATCGGTACTCAGCTTTACGGTACTGGTGCTGGTAACGACCTTGACGGTCTTGGCTTGATCGTTGACAACGGTACGGCATCTACCACTTACGCTGGTATCACCCGTGCTACCCTGCCTTCGGTCAACGCTGACGTTACGGCTGCTGCTAACGGCCTCTTGACTCTCGGCCTCATGGCTAAGGAGTTTGACGCTGTCTCGGCCGCTGGTAGCGCAAAGCACAGCCCAACGATGATCCTCAGCGACAAGGCAACTTGGAGCCTCTACGAGGAGCTGATGGGTGACAAGCTCAGCGTCCAGTACAACGCTATGACTGCTCGTGGTTACAACCGTGTTAGCGGTGGTACTCCAATGGGTACATCTGTGCCTGCTAGCGAGTTGCACGGCTCGGCTGGGTTCGTATCGCTCGACTTTCGTGGCAAGCCATGTGTGGCTGACGACAAAGCTCCTGTGGGCAAGATGTTCTTCCTTAACGAGAACTACCTGGAGTTTCGTGACCTGACCATTCCTGGTCTTGAGCGTGTGAAGCAGAAGCAGGAAGCTATCGATAGCGCTATTAGCGAGGATCAGCCTACCTGGATGCAGTTCCGCGGCTTCATGAACCCAACGAACCAGCTCGCAGAGATTGGTGCAATGGTTGTATCGGGTAACTTTATCTGTACTCAACCTCGCCGCCAGGGTGTTATCACAGGTATCACCAAGATTCGGTAGTCTAGTCTATAGACTCCCAAGAGCCCCACTCCGGTGGGGTTTTCTTGTTGTAAATAAAACCCAGAAAAGTGTTGACTCTATTCTTTAGATGGTGTACTATAGAGACATAGCAAACATAAGCAAGAGAGGAGAAATACTTGCATGGCTAAAGAAAGTAAAACCACTAAGAAGAGTCAAGACGTAATCTTTGGGGCAAACGAAGAGATTCGCCGCGCTGTAGACAAGCTCTATGTGAAAAAGACTAGTGCTATCATGACAGCTGTAATCTTTGCTGTAATGCTCTCACTGATTGCCGCTGGTGTAGCCTTTGCTGCTGGCCTCAACACGGGCCGTACACAGGTGGAGAAGTACAACACCATCAAGGTTGTGACGAGCGAAACCGCGGGAAAAGAAAAAGCCCAGTAGCGAAACCAGTTGTTAAAGTAGAGCAGCCTCCAGTAGTTACAGTGGTACAGCCAGCTAAGACAGGATGCGACGCTGTGCGTGAGGAGGCCTCGAAATACAGCGGGTGGGACGTAAACATCATGGTCGCTATCGCTACCGCCGAAAGTCATTGTAGGACAGGCGCAAAAGGTGACCAAACACTAACATTTACACAAAATAATAGGGTATATGGGTACAGTCTAGGAGCTTTCCAGGTAAGGATACTCCCAGGACGAGAACATTGCGACACGTTCGATGTAGGGACTAACGTAAAATGCGCGTACGATGTGTGGAGGTCACAGGGGTACAGGGCATGGTCGGTCTACTTGAGCGGTAAATATAAAGAGCACCTATAGTGGGTGCTCTTATCTTTTGGGTTTGTCTTTGTTTTTATATTAGGCCGCGCTTTTTAGCCTCTTCCGGGTAGTACTCGACAAAGTCTTCGTTTACTGTCCCGTCTGGATTGTGCGACTGGATTAGGTCTACCGCGTAATCCTCGCGCTGTCTGTCTTTGTTGTTTGTGTCTGCTATGCCCGTGACAGTGCTTGAGACGCGCTGTGCTTCGTCTTTAGGTGTCTCACGGTAATATATACCATCTATGATTACACCCATCTATTTCACGTCCTTCATAAAGTCTAACGGGTCTTTTTCTGTTTGTCCTGTCTCATCACGCCATTGTGCGTTGATTGTTACAGGGTCGGCGGCTTCAATGATGCCACTCCTTTTGTTTGTGTCTTTGTTTTTATTTAGGTATTGTTCCTCCGCGCCTGCGTATTTCTCCAGCCAGGAGAGGCCCGCCCGGCGTACTGTAGTAGGTACAACCGGGTCATGGCGGTTATTTAGCAAAGCAACTAGGAGGGCACAAATTGAAATAACAAGGGCTACAATATCCATTATTCTTGATCCTTCTCAAATGGTAGGGCTACATTAATCGATAGGAGCTGTGCAGCGACGCTGTGGCTGTTGATAATAGCCTCCTCGATGGATTTAGCACTATCTACAATACCAGCCTCCAGAACGTCTGCATGATAGGTCTCAGTGTAAATATCGTAGCCAGCCTTTGGTGTGTATGGTTTATCCTCGGTCGTTTCCTTGGCCATGCTGTTTACGAGCATTGTGTAAGGTTGTGTGAGGTAGCTGGGCATATTGGTCGTATCGTGCTCGTATACATCGCGCAGGAATGTACCACCGCCGGGGAGCACACCGTAGTCCTTTGCGATCTGTGTGGCCGCTACAGCGTCCTCAATACGGAGTTTTAGCTCTTGTCGTTCGACCTGTGTAGCCGCACCAACACTAATCTCTACAGTCTTGCCGTTGAGTGCGTCACGTCGGTAATCATCCTTGATACCTTCGATGTATTGGTCGAGCTTCTCACGGTTACCAGGGCCGGACAGGATAGTCTTTGTAGTGGTGATGTGAGCGCGCTCAACCTTACCAATGTTGGCGTCTGTAAAGTCTGATACACGAGGCGATACGAACACCTTAGCACCGGCGTAGGCTGCCACATCACGGAGGAATAGCTCACGCGCTTGGCTCGATGGCTCTACTACAACAATGTTCAGTTTGCCGTTCATCTTATTGGTAGCGAGAGTCTCCAACGCCTGGCCTGATACGTCTGCTACAAGCACAATACTCTCTGCGCCAGCCTTGAGGACAGCATCGATGATAGGCACAATGTCATCGTTCTTGCTGATTAGGCGAGACATGACAATGACAGTTGGGTTGTCGTATTTGGTCTGGATAGATTGCATATCATCTGCGAAGGCAATAGAGGACATGCCTTTTTTGAACGTGAATCCTTGGACAATTTTGCTCTCGATCTTATTCTCAGGTGTTTCTACCACTGTTACTGCGCCATTAGCGCCGGCATCGTTGATAGCGTCGAACACTAGATGGCCGATAGCTTCATCGCCTGATGAGGTGCGGGCCACGCTGTAGAGCAGCTCATCGGTAGCCTCAATCTTAACGTCTTTGATAGTCTTGACGATAGCCTTCTTGTTCTGCTCGATCTGCTTCTGCACAGCTCGAGGCTTGTCCTTTGCCATCTCCTTGAAGTAGTTATAGACAAGATAAGTCATAACAATAGTAAGAGTTGTAGAGTCGCCAGCCGAACGGTTGGTTTTCTCACTGGCTTGGCGCACGAGAGAGATTGCCATATTCTCTACTGGATCCGCTACTACAAGGCGTCCGATATTAGTGATACCGTCGTGAGACACGAGAGGCTCACCAAAACGATGCTCAATCATAATGTTGCCAGAGTTTGCGCCATACGAGGAATAAGCCACATCGAAAGCTTTCTCAATCCCCATGCTGATCTTTTCCCGCAGCTCAGCGCCACGGATTACATTGCGTACTGATGTTTGTTTAGGCATCCAGCGAACCCCCATTTACAGCGTCTACAGGGACGAAAATAAATGTATTACCGTCTATTTCAATCTCTTCACTGTCATTATACTTCGTAAAATATATTTTGTTGCCGAGGAATTTCGAGAGTGTTTCCTCTTTATCTGTAGCCACACCGTCTGGGTGAATATACACAGCCTTCAGTGTGCCGCTCGTATGGCTGCCGTGATCCCCTTGTGAGATAGACAGACTCGAGCCGTATTTATTAGTTACCTCTACCAGACAAAACCCTGGCATGACGTGTAACTGTTCGCTCATTGTTGTGCTCCTATTTAGTTATTGCTTGTGTATCCATTATAGCATTAGGGTAGAAACCAAAAAAGAGGCCGGAGCCTCTCTCTTGGTTTAGGTAGTGTAGAATACTACACTTCGCACCAGAAGTAGTGACCAGCTGGAACTGCACTACGGGTGTAAACCTTAGCACCAGCCGTAACCTTCTTGAGGTTATCATAGTCGTTGGGGCGAACCTGGCAGCCAGTGTTAGCTGCTACGTCCTCGAGAATTTGGTCACGGAGGTAGACATAGTCACCCGAAACCTGAATAAACTCGAGGAGCTGCTTGTTATTGATAAGGATGGTGCCATCTTGCCAACCATCAGCTTGGTGACCAGGCTTCAACTGGATGACAGTGTCTCCGGTTTTAGCGTCGGCTGCCAACCCGCCATTTTTGTTTGTGGCGTCGTTCTTCATCCCAGTCCAATATGGCTGAGCGTCGGTGTCCGCCGATTTACAATACCGGAACTGTCGCCCCGTGTCTGTAAATGCAATTTGGCCAATCACGCCACGCTTATCTGGAGTCGTGGTAAATTGTGATTCTGGCACTGCTACGCCGTAATTTACTAGCATAATTTGTCTCCTATTATTAAAGATTATACTAAACTAATAGTAACACACAGGGGGGGCTATTCGCCCCCCCTATTCTTTCTAGTGTTGTTCTAGAAAATTTGATCGTTTGGTATTCGTTTTCGTCTTTCTGTGTAGTCTGTGTTTTTCATGTATTTGTCTATTTGGTCTTTTGCGTCATCAAACCCTACCGCGAAAGTGCATCGATAGCCACGTTCGCTTAGGCGCTTCATGTAGGCATGTTGCTCAGCAAAGTGCTCGTTCGCCCAGTTTCCGTCCTTTTTCATGAGGCGCACCCCTTCACGCTTCAGTTCGAGATATAGCCCGTGATACCACTCACCAGCTAATTGTGCTGGCTCAGCGATGAACAAGTCCGGGTATCCTCGCCCCTCCTGTAGCGCCTTATGCTTGATTGCCTGACCCATAGTCATCTTCACGCCCGCGCTAAAGTCTGTACGGAATATGACGCCAGGGTACTGTATCTTTAAATAGTCCACCACCATCTGGTGGATGGTGGACTCTTTTGCGGTTTTAGCTCTCGCCACGGTACATACCTTCTATGATCATCAGCTTGAGCGTTTCTAGTACAGCCATATCTTTCTCCGCCATAACCCGGCCAGAAAGGTCGTCTCGTGGTATAGCCTTCTTGATGCGGCCGTTATAGCGTGGGATGGTGGATAGAACCGAACCGTTCATTGTAATCTCGTAGCGGCTCTTCTCCTCTTTTACGTCAAACTTCTCATTTTTAAGGAGTACCCGTTGAATGTTGTCCGATGCTGCAAAGGACAATTCTGCGTACGGTGTAGCTTTTCCACCCTTCCTGCCGGCGATTACTGCGAGTTTTGGGTTTTTGCCAAAGCCTTTCTTCACTTTAGCAGATCCGCCTAACTTGCCAATCTTTTTGTAGTAGTCATCGCCGTGTGTTAGGCGTTTGTCGTATTTGCTTTGTTTCATTGTCCCTTAAGTATCTCCTTTTGTAACTTTGCAATTTCTCTATTTATATACACTATTGCTGCCTTGAACCCTTTTCGCATGTTTATTTTTACCCCTTGCTCTATAATAGCTTCTGTTCGACTATCTATATAGTCGTCGGGGTGTTTAGCTTTGTCACATTCTGACTTGCTTGGTGATGGCATTGCGCACACCTCCTGTGTATTGCTTTGCTTGCACAGTGTCGAGCCGACGGTTAATAGCATCCACGATAGCTTCACGGTCACTAATCTCTGCAAGCATCTGATCCTTATAGGTTTGTAGCTCTGCCTCCGGTAGACCATCTACCACCTCTTGCATCTCAAACATTGCTGGTTGGACAGGCTCAGTATCAAAGTCCTCGTGTGGTTCTGGACTGTAGCCCTTCATAGCTTCCCGTGGCAATGCCAGGTTGTCGATCATCATGTCGTTGTGTTGGCCAATGTGTTTTTTGTACTCTGTCATACTTTCCTCGGTTTGGTGTTTACAATGTCCGCGCAAGTGATCACTTAGTGTGTCGAACTGCGCCCATTTGTCGTTTGTTTCTTGGTTTAGTTTTGGTGTGTTGTAGTTCATTGCTCTCCTTTCTCTGCTTGTATCAGTGTTATCTGCTCTCGCCGCTTGTTGTACGACCAAAGACGTATTTCGATACCATTGCTATTCACATTTTTTCTCATAACAGTAGATATTCGGAGCTGATCAAAATTATTAACGGCGTCGTCAAACTCCTCCCATTTACCTCTGTTAAAACTTGGCGGCTCACCACTTACTGCCAACTCTGCGTAATAAAGATTATCTCGATCTATTATGCCACCCTCCCCAGCTCATCTATAATCTGCTCCTTCAGCATATCGATAGCTGCATATACAAGTGTAATCCCGTCGTCGTCAATGCCGTCCTCTAGAAATGCTCCAACGTTTTGTGAAAGATCATCCAGATCGATCTTGGTATTTTCAACCAACTCTTGTACTTTGTATTTAGTTAGTAACATTTGCCACCTCCTCTGGTGTCATACTGAGTTTGATATATTCGATCCAATTATCTACCATCTCTTTGTGTTGTTTTGGCGTTTGTATCTTAATTTGGTAGCAAAGCGGGTCACCATACTCGTAGTAATCGCTGTCGCTGTATGTCTCCCATGTTTCGTCGTCAATCTTTCTCCACTCATCCTCGTCGAAAAAAGCAAACTCTTCAAATTCCGCGTGCGATTCTTCAAATGTTGGCTTTTTGTTGAATGAAATGACCTTATTCACTCTTGGTATCTCATTGTCATACTCACTATATTTACTCAGTGACGATACAATATACTTACTCGTACATCGCCACCTTCGTTGCCAAGATCCCCATACGCTCACGCGGTGTAAGTCCACCTCGCATGCCGTACTCTACATCGCCAGTCATCAGTGCATCTGCTAGACACTCACCTTTTACTGGGCACTCCGCACAAATCTTACGTGCATCATTGTAGTTATTGTACCCGTTGTACTCATCAGCGTATGCTTTGTTCGCCGGGAAGAAGGCCTCGGGGTCTGTCTGTGCGCATAGCGCGCTGCCTCGCCATTTATTCTCCATCGTTTACTTCTCCGAACAATTTTTTTTCTATCATTGCGACAACCCAGTCAACGCTATTGATTGATGGCCTCCTGCGGTCTGCCTTGCATATACCCCACATGTTATACTGTGCTTGGGTGATTGCTTGCTCGATGACGGTTACAATCTCCTCAGCTTTCATGCCATTGTTGGTTGATTTGTCTAGAATCTCTAGGATTTTCTGTTTCATTGATTAGTCATCCTTGCATGTTACCGCGATAGTGATAAATGAAATAGTTTCAATAGCCTTCGAAACTGTCCAAAGTATCATCACCACAGACAGTAGTCCCCACCAAAAACCGTTATCAAAACCTTTTGCGGTTAATAGCCACGCTGTGAGCACACCTAACACTACCGTGTACATGATGCGTGCGAAAGCAACCACAACCATCGCTGTATGATAATCGTTGTTATTTTGTTGTTCCATGAGTTTCTCCTCTCTTTTGTTTATGTTTCTATTCTAACGCAAGCATTAGATAAAGTCAACACTTTTGATCGACTTTATTTATCTCGCAGTTTCCACCGCCTAATATAGCGTCCATTCATCTCAAGTCGTGTACTGCGTCCCCACCCAACACACTCAAAGTCTAACGTGCGGAATACTCCGCCGATGGTGTTGTGGTGTAGGAACTTTGGTAGAGGTTTTTGTTTAAGTACATCCTCGATAGTAATAAACTTCTGGTGTTCGAGGATATGGCGGGCCGTAGCCCGCGCCTCCTCTAGCCATTTAATTTTCTCTGCTTTGAACATGTCATTTACTGTGCGTGCCATATTATTCTCCTTTCTAGATATATAGGCCCTGTAGGCGCTGTAATGATTTTGCTGTTGGGTCGCTGTAGAGCAGGTCACCCTTTCCGATAAGAGACTCAGCCCCTACCTCGTCTAGAATAATCTTACTGTTGAGCGAGTTTGTGACGCTGAAGGCGATCTTGGTTGGGATATTCGCCTTAATGAGGCCTGTAACAACGTCTGCTGATGGGCGCTGTGTAGCCAGGATGAGGTGTATACCAACCGCCCGTGCCTTCTGTGCCAGCCTGATTATAGACTCCTCAGCAGAAGGTGGTGTGTTGTCGTTGACGCGCTTTACAGCGGCTTTGAGTGCGGCTTTTGTGAGTTTACCACCTGTGAGCGTCACCTCGTCCAGGATCGCATCCTTAAGGCCCTCGTAGTCCACATTCGATAATGGACTTTTCTTGCTCGTCATCATCAGATCAGCAAACTCATCTATTACAACTACGATACGTGGCATCTCGCCAGGGTAGTCTACAATGTCTCGGACTCGCTTCTCGCGTAGCTCCTTGTACCTTCGCCCCATCTCCTCTACAAGCCAGTGAAACGTATCCGCCGCCTCCTTGGGTGAGGTGATAATATCGTTTGCAAGATGATCATCACCCTCGTACATAGCAAGCTCAACCTCTTTAGGGTCGATGAGCACGATCTTCATCTGATCTGGCGTAAGTTGCTTCGTGAGGCAGTCTAGGATTACGTTGATCATAACAGACTTACCTGCGCCGGTCTGGCCAGCGATCAAGAGGTGAGGTGTCTTTACAACGTCACAGTAGTGAACTTTACCGAAGGCGTCCATGCCGATAGGGAATTTGAACGTGCCAGGATTAAGGTACTCATCTGTAAGAGGAACAACCTTACGATCTTTATTTGGTATTTCGATACCTACAAGGTTTGTACCTGCAATAGGGGCTTCGATACGTACAGACTCGCTCTCGAGGGCGATAGCAAGGTCGCTAGCCTTATCTGCAATACGCTTCATACTCACGCCACGGTTAGGCTGCATAGTATACTTAATAACCTGTGGGCCAACATATGTCTCGCTCATCTTGCCACCGATACCAAACTCAATAAGCTTGCGGAGGATCTTCTCCTCATCTGTACCGGTACCGTCGTCGATCACAACGTTCTGCTGCTCAAAGTTATCAGCTACTCGTACTTGTCGCTTGATCTTAGCGGCGTCAAAACCCTCCTGCTGGTTGGCGATAATATCCATACTATTCGCGCCGTTCACCCGATCGTTCATGTTGGGGAAGAATTTCGACCGGTCATCGTTTACGTACTCAAATACGTTAGTAATGATTTTCTTTGCGATAGGTGCGAAAGCAAGGACTGATTGACGATCAAATGCTACGTCCCGGCACTGCGGAGAGCCATCACGGTTGATCGTTTTCTTTATTTCTTTAAATACTACCTCTGTTACTTCCTGATTATATTCCGCTTCTGCTAATACGAGGTAGATATAAGCCTGCATAAGGTACTTATAACTCTCTTCGTCATCTGGACTGTAAGCCGTAACTGTCTTGTAGTCGATAAGGTGGAGGCCGTTGTCGCGCACCACCATGTCGATCACACCAACCATTGGTACATTTGCAATACTAGCCTCGAGGCGCTTCTCGACGTCGACCACTTCGTCGTAGTGAGGTGCTTCCTCAAAGTATTTATTCACGAGGCGCGTGTAGTCTTGCATCATCTTTTCACGGCTGCCTGTCTTGCCAAAGTCAATCTCGGAGTCGCTTACATAGCTCATCTCCTCTAGGCCGGCCTCAATGGCAGCCTGTACATTACCACCATCCTTGCCGTAGAAGGTCTCCATAGCCTTGTGAAAGCTCGTACCTACTACGAGTGATGGTGTTTTAGGGTTGTCATAGATCTTTGCGATGTAGCGCTTCTGAAACTCAACCTGGTTGTTCAAGAACGTTACAATTGCTGAATACGACAGGTGATCAACTCTATTCATCGTCGCTCTCCTCTCCATTATTAGCGTTAGCAGTTAGTTCATCCTCTACATAGATGCCTGCAATGTCGAAGCCTGCACGCAGTGCGTTGGCCTCAGCACATTTGGTAAGCATCACGATAGGCATAGTCTTCCAGTTACTTATTGGTTGCCCTTCACGGTTAGTACGCACAAACTCGTCGTAGTAAGCTGTGTAGCGTGTCACCTCGACTGGTGTGCTCGTGTTGTCCCAGCGACCGAATACGGGAACTGTGACACTCAGGAGCTTATCGCCATCTTTCTTAACCTCTGCTGCGCCTGTGTGGGTGTACACGCCACCCTTCCGCGCCAGCTTGCGCAAGCCGTGGATGCTCACGATTGGCATCAACTCCTCACCTCGTCGGTTAGAGTCCCAGATATATGTAGCGTAAATCTCCTTTTTAAAAGGGTTCAGACCGTATTGGTTAGCAATAGCCATAAACACCCGTAAGTCACCGATTGGACGCATCTCGCCCGTCCTGGTGAGGCCTAGGACGCTTTTGTGTAGGGTGGCGATCAAGCTCAGCGTCTGCTTCTCATTCTCAGCGTTGCTGATCATTCCCTTGGCGAGTGGGACGACAGGCTCGTACTGATTTTTTAGCGCAAGCCGCAGAGCCATCTTTTCGTCACGTTTTGTAATTTCTTGCTGTGTCATGCAAATTCTCCTCTCTTTGCTTATGTTTCTATTATAGTTCATATGACAAGCAAAAGCAAGAGGTTTTTGGGAGATTCTACAGAAAGCCTATAGGGCCATTTTTGGCCTTATTCAAACGGGGGGGTTTGACGTTTCAAACCAGGGGGTTTGAGGATTCAAACGTAATAAGGATAGGATAGAGGATTGGATTAATGATTGGACTGAGGATTGGATTTACTAACGCACTCACTTCGTTCGTTTGTTGCCGGCACGGCCGGCGAACGAAAAAAACAGATAGGATACAAAAATGTATTGATTCTAAATTATGGCCGTGCTACAATAGTGGTGTAGTAGATAACAAATAGCGTGGAAACACATACCGTCTACCGTCTACTACAAACGCTATTGGGTAGACGGTATTTGTTTCTAGGAAGGAATAAGAAATATGGCAAATCAAGAGCTAACGATAAAGGATATACTCATTTGGATCTTTGAGCATAAAGACGATCAAGACTCGATGGATTCTATCAATAAGATGACATATCCATTTACGACACGTTACGAGAGATTCAGCAAGAAGGGAAACAAATAACATGCTGCTGTCAACTAACGTCCACCTTATTCTGGCAGGCCAAGAAATGGCGCACGACAGGAAAGCGACACTTACATGTGTAACCCTATACTCACTCATCGAAAAGCACTCGCAGCAAAATGGGTATTGCTTTGCAAAAAATAGTACCCTTGCCGCAGAGATAAACAAAAAGAAAGATACTGTTAAATACTATCTATGGCTTATGAAAGAGAGCGGGTGGATCGATATTAAGTATCATAAGGAAGCTGGCGCTCTTATACGTGATGGTATATACCCAGCTCTTTCTATTGATTTTGAGAATTGCACAGTTACGACAAAATCTGGCTGTGTCTTAGGAGACCAGCGCAGCGTAGAGAAAGCTATCAGGGCAAACGACAACGAACCACCTCGTGACGACGAGGCTAGCGTAGACGGCGGTGATAGCTTTGACGCTATTATCGAGGAGACAACTATGCCAGTAGATGATACGAAAAAAAGAGAGGCTGCGGCAAAGGCTGTAGCTCCATACGTAAAAAAAGTTGAGTACCACGATGAAACATTTTTAATGATGGACAATAAGGCTCAACAAACGTACCTTAGCACAATAAAAGACCCAGAAATTAAGAAGCACTATATCGACCTACTCGATGGGAAAGCCCCCGCTAAAAAAGAGGTTGAATATAAAGAGGTAGCCGCTATTAACACTGATGAAGCTCAAGAGATTAGCAAGCTACCACGCAAGCTCACGAACGCCGAATATAACGAATGGGTAAAGCGCAACGACAAGCAGGGCAACATGGATCGTCGCGGTAACATCATTAACGAGGAATTTTCAGATAAAATTGCCGCAGAGATTATCGCCGAATCAGACGCCAAGAAAGCCGCAGAGGAGAACAAAACACAAGATACCCAGGCTAAGCAGATTAAGGCTAACTCGCAGCTTAATAACACCTCAACAGAGGTAGCTACGGTATCAAATAACACACCAGCCCAACAACAGGCTGCCACAGCCAACCCATATGGCGAGCTGGCTACACCAATGACAAGCACGCGCAAGAATTACGACCCGGCCGAGAAAGCATTTTACGACGCAGCTAAATCTCTCGGCATCTCTATCACAAATCACAACCAAGCCCGTAAATGGGTAAAAGAGGTGGTGCGCACCCGCGGCCTAGAGTCGGCAGTGAACTATTTCGACTTTATGCGGCTCATGTTCCCCAAGTGGCAGTATGAATTTAAGCCGACAGTAAAGACTGTATATGACCTTATTACTAAGGCAGCACAGATCGAGCAGCTGATCCAAAGACAGCGCGAGGAGAAAGCTCGCAAAATAGACTACGACAACATTGACTTTTACGGCTAGCAGCCTTACAATAGAATCATAAGCAAGAGAGGAGAAAATGCTTTATGACAAAATACCAAATAACAACATACGACGGAACGGTACACACCATTGAGGGCGACACTCAACAAGAGGTGAAGCGTATGGTAGAGTTTTTCAACCTGATGCCGGTAAAGATGGCGGACGGTACAACTGAGATGTTTGCCAAGGGCTCAGTGCAACATATGAAGATGGTCAAAGAGGACGCCACACTACCCCCAGAGCAACGCCTAGCCATGGGCGACCAGAAAGACAACCGCAGTACAGGCCCAGAGGCTGAAGCAGCTAAGGCTTGGCGAGAACACTGCGGCCACGACTTTAAGATCATGAGCGACAAGGAAGCCCGCGAGCAGTTTATTAAAGCTTATATGGGGGACGAGGCCTAATGGACAACCTACCACCAGTAACGGGCATCTCTAGCAGTGAAGCGTCACTAGACGATCCAGACGAAAAAGATATATACGCAGAAACAAAAGTACGTCAGAAGCCACATACACCAGATGAAGACCTCGAATCGTTAGGAGCACTAGAATATGAAGAATAGCCCATTAACTCGCGCTGAGCAACGTCTTGGCGCGAGAATTGTATCATTAGCCATCCAAGCAAATCCAAGCTTACTTCGCACAATGTATTGTCACAAAAATGATCTAACCCTATACCTGTGGCAAGACAACAAATGGATACCAGTAGGCCCCCACCTAAACGTTGTAAAAAAGACTCGAAAAAGTCGTAAGAAAGTATTGCAATCGTAAGCAACGAGGTGTATAGTAGAAACATAACCAAAGGAAAGAAAGGAACACAACAATGGACAACGTAACTTACAAACTCGAGCAGATGGAAAACGAGGGCATGATCGAGCAGATGCACCACGACTGGTACGCATTCCGCATCAAGAATAGCTGGGCACGCAACATGGAGGCTCTTTGGCAGCGCTGGTTGATGAGCACAGTCAAATAACTAACAGCAAAACAATGTGGTGGGCAGAAAGAGGAGAATAACAATGTTTACTACAGCAATCGAAGGACTACATGAAACTTACGAATACCGCCAGGCTAGCGTCATACGGAAACTATGGATGGACTTTATCACTACGGTGTTTCTATCTGTACTGTTTCTCAGCTTTATCTACTCGGTATATCTAGTTCTATCAGGCCTAGTCTACCTAGCAACGGGGGTTTAGTATGTTAGTAGATATTACAGATCAATATTTAGAAAGCGACACAAAGGTAATTGAGGACATTATGGTTTACAACGCACGAGAACGAATCATTCAATTAATTTTAGAGGAGAAGGAGCATACAGAGAGTGTATAGAATCGTAGCAATCAAAAGAGATGGTAAGGCGCAAACCTGGGAGCCCGTTACAAGCGTGTTCACAGATAGCCCAATGCCAACAGCAGATATACACACAAAAAGAGAAGCTATCAAAGAATTTAATATGTCTTTGCTCGAAACTAACGCAGACGATTATCTGCGTGTGCATGTATCAGAAAAAGGATAAAGACGGCGTATGGCGTGATACCAGTGGCTGTGACACAGTTCGTTTCTTTAAGCAGGATGAGCGATCAATAGCATCAATAGACAAAACTGTGTTCAGTGGCTCACTTGATCTACTATCAATTTCAATGCAGATTTACCAGATGATGGAACTTACCTACCTCAGTTCAGATACGAGAGAATGGCTCAGAGAGTTATCAACTAAGATCACGAACACTTCGAATGAGATGTGTCGCCTAAAAGAACAAATCAAAGAGGAGTACTATAATGATATACAAGACACAGAAAACTAAACAAGACCTAAAAGAATCAGAGGAAGCGCTACAGTTCGTGATGGCTGGCATCAAATGCCACCTTCCTAAAAACCCAGCGACTCAAGTTATCCTAGAGCGTATTGAGAAAGATATTCGCCTATACGGAGACATTTGCAACGTCGAAGGACGAGTGACAGAGTTTCTAGAGGAGGTAGGCGAGCGTAACCTTACTATGCTCCAGCGTGACTTTGCCAACATCAAATTAGGCAAAAAGAGCTGTAAGGAGATTGCCAAAGAGCTGCGCAAAGAGTATAATGATTGGTAGATAAGGGAGACCTTATAGCACATTGGATCTGTTGTGGTGTAGCTTTCTTTCGAAATTACTACAACCATATCCTACGCCTGATTCCTCCTTGCTACATGGTTAGGGCGTAGGACACACAATACCTTTCTTCCCATGGAACAGCTATCATCTTTAGTTACCCGGCAAGACCACGAGACAACCCTCAACAAGAGCACGAAATGTGCTGTCTCGGTAACTGTGTTCCATGTAACACCCCACCATCTCCTCGGTGGGGTTTAACTTTGTCTAGGCTTGTTGTAAATTCTACTAGGAAAAATGGCTAAAATATATTGCATCCCTACTCCACACGGTGTACAATACAAACATAAACATAAGGCAAAGAGGAGAAGCCACAATGTCAATCTATACACACTACACCATTGAAGCCACTACACGGCTCGGAGAGGTCTATGTCTGGAACCCACTCACCAGTGAGTACGAGTATCAGAACAACCAAGAGTCATCTGATATTGACACAGAAGACGAAGCACTCGACGAGTTTGGCTACGCAGTCGCAGCAGCAGACACAGACGAGTTTATGAAGGTAAGTCTACTCCGTGTTACAGAGCTTAGCAACGGCTCATCAGATGTGTCAGTAGTAGAGTACAAGAACCTCTAGGAGTAGCAATGCAGAACTGGAAGGTAAGAAAGAAACTTTACCAGGAGTCATGGGAACTAAAGGACATGAAGTACCGCATCCAACTCCTCAGAGAGTTTATAGATGATAAATACTATATCGATAACGCTACAGAATATCTAGACGAAGCTCTCAGTAATATCGAGCTAGCAATGGACAGTAAACAACTCAAGCGAGCATACGAACCACTAACCAAGCGAGAAAAGGAGAACTAACAATGTATCTATACACAATCGAGTACAAGCGACTCAGCCGAAGCCAAAAGGAGGAATACAAGACAGTAGCAGAAAACGCTCGTGTCGCACTCCGTAACCTCGAGCGCAATCGATGCAAGCCATACAGCTATCGCATCATTAACGTAGAGCGTGTAGGAGAAGACGATGAGTAATAAACACAAGCTAAAGAAATGGATGCGTGACCTGAACAAAGTAGACTATGTGACGTATTGTCACGGTGTACCGGTATCCAGCACTAAGTTAGAGACATTACTTAAAGTAGTTCTATTATTTATCGGGTTAGTAGTCCACCCTATTTTATTATTCACAGTATTTAATAAATAAAGCATAGATAACACATTAAGCAAAACAGATAAAGGAGAAATATAGAATGAAACCCTATCTAATCACATATCGCCGTAAAGACGTAAAAGGAACCCTGTCTCGTATAATCAGAGCTAGTAATGGGGGAGAGGCCCTATATCTTCTTGAATTAGAACTACACTTAAAACGAAGCGCAGATTTAGGTGTAGACTTAGATTTGAAGTTAGACGTAGAAAAAGAGTGTGGCCTATTAGTAAAAGATGTACGCCTCATGGATAAGGCACTCTCACGTTAGGAGCAATACCAATGGACGATACACCCAAATGGCTCACAACATTCCACAAGATCAGAAACCTGATCCTTGATATACTCATAGCAACACTACCTCTAGCAGCCTTCCTGGCATTTGTAAGACTAATCATAGGGAAGTAGAATAGCATGAAAGACACAAACAATAATAACCAGTACGAAGTAATACCACCATTAATCTTTATCATTCTGTTTGTTATTGTTATGCATCTCACACTCAGATAAGCAGAGATAAACACAAAACACACACTGGGGAGAGGTTTGCGAGGCCTCTCCTCTTGTTATTCATAAGGGAAATGACTATAATACGAACATGCCAAGAAAACCTTCCAAGCAAGAAACAGGGGTCAAGAAGGAACCGACCCCACCACATCTCAGGAACCCTACTGGTAAAGGTGGGTTAGGTGATCATCCTGAGCACAGATCTACCGGCCGCTGGTCAAAAGACACCAGCATCTCCTACTGGTATAACAAACTAGGCCGTATGACCCTCAAAGAGCTAGAGGAGTTTGAGAAAAAAGGCGATGAGCTTACTCCATTTCAAAAGACGGCTCTCGTACGCGTTAAACGTGCCTACAAGGGCGATTCTGAAGGCCTAGCCGAAGCCAAAGAAGTAGCAGACCGCACAGAAGGCAAAGCCAAGCAGGACATTTCAATAGACGCCAGCGATGATATGAAAACTATCATGCGAGGCTTTATTATACCAACACTACCAACGGATTGGATTGATGAGCAAGTCGCATTGGCCCGTTCTAAACAAAGCAAAGTATGATGAGCTACGAGAAAAGGGCTATTGGCTACCATTACCAGGCCCTCAGCAGCTCGCTATAGCGTTATCACGTGATAAGAGATTCCGTGAGATATTATTCGGTGGCTCACGTGGTGGAGGCAAGACAGACGTATCTATCGCTACTATTGGTGATCGCTTTGGTGACACTAGAGCACGCCAGCTTGTCATTCGTAAAGATGCAGGAGACCTAGCGGACTTTGAGGAGCGTGCTGTAGCAGCCCTCCAGCCATTTGGCGCTAAGTTACGTCGTAACCCTATGGTGCTCTCCGCTAAAGGCTGCGGTCGTGTCATCGGAGGCCACCTCCACGATGCTGAAGCTTACACAAAGTACCAGGGACATGAGTACTGCCGTATCAATATAGAGGAGCTGACTCAAATACCAGACGAGGGACGCTATGAGAAGCTCATTAGCTCAGCTCGCAGTAAGTACAAAGACCTATACCCTCAAGTGTTCGCTACCACCAACCCAGGTGGTGCAGGCATGGGCTGGGTAAAGAAACGTTTTGTAGCACCAGACCCAGACAGGGCAGAAGTGCTCAAGATGGAGTA
>ERZ772948.188-NODE-188-length-38575-cov-3.959138_pt1 | contig 38575 bp, 34 predicted proteins | sample MGYA00511945_ERZ772948 | MGnify/ENA primary metagenome ERZ772948 (study PRJEB29015, sample SAMEA2737927) | human oral metagenome | biome: human oral; feature: human-associated habitat; material: dental | place: China | collected 2141 ... | reverse complement strand
ACCGAACACTGACACGCCATAGGCCGAGTTGGCGCGCCATTCGCCTTGAGGCGGCTGACGGCGTACGGCATGGCTGAATACGCCGTTGAAAAACACCAGCGAGGTTTCGCCCGCCGTTTCGATTTCGCGGATATAAGGTTGAACAATCATGCCTTGCGGATAATCCGCCATATCCACGTCCAATACCTCCGCACAAACTTTGACCACGCCTTTGCCGCTCTGCCCGAATGCCGGCTTGATGACTACTTCCGTCCAGCCTTGTCGGTTCAGGATGTCGGCCAATTCGGCTTTTTGCGGCGGAACGAACACGCTGGGAATCACTCGCGCGCCGCGCGCCGCCAAATCGCACAAATAAGTCTTTTCCATATTCCAAGCCATCAGCTCGGGCGGATTGATAAAACGCTGCCCCGCCTGCTCGGCTTTCTCCAGCCATTGGCGGAAGGCTTCGGGTTCGGCGGCATAATCCCATGCGCACAAAGGCAGTAAAAACGGCGCGGACGGATGGTTTTGCCACGCATCAAATACGGTTTTCACGCCCATGGTTTCCAAGCATGCCGCCAATGTTTTCAGGTTGTCCGATGGTTCGGGATAGGTTTGGCAGGTAATGAGTGCCAAAACAGTTTGCTCGGTCATGATTGCAGCCTCATTGCTAAAACCAAAATTATATAGCAAAATCAAACCAAAAGATTTTTCAGACGGCCTGATACATGAGGCCGATTCTGATAAAATGGTCTCCCCCTTTTTCGTCGGAACATGCTCATGAAATCTGCTCACGTCCTTGTCTGGTTCCGCCGCAACCTCCGCCTGCACGACAATGCCGCGCTTAATGCCGCCGTTGCAAGCGGTTTGCCCATCGCCTGCGTCTGGGTCAGTCAAAGGCCGTCTGAAAACCACAATCCGCGTCAAAGCCTGTTCCACTATCAAGCCGCGCAAGAACTGCATACCCGTCTGGCGGCGCACCATATTCCTTTATATGTCGTCGCCTCCGACGAAGACCTCCTCCCCTTGGCTGCTGCGCTCAATACCCATACCGTCATCACAGACGAAGCCTACACCGAAGCCGAAATCCGCCAAGACAACCACCTCTGGCACAATTTCGACCGGGCAGGCATTACCCTGCAACACGCCAACGACCGTGGTATTTTGGCCAAATCCCCCCTCATGGATGCCAACGGCCTGCCCTACACCGATTTTGCCGCCTATAAACAAGCATGGTTGCAGGCTTATTCAGGACAAAGGCCGTCTGAAACCGAATTGCCTGTTCAAACCGGACAAAACGTTCCACTGTTTCCAGCCCATACCGGCGCGGTATTGCCTGCCTATCAACAGGGCGGCGAAACCGCAGCCTTAACGCAATGGCATGCGTTCAAACAGAATTTGGTTCACTACCCGATTACCCAAAACTTTCCTGCACGAAAAAACACCAGCCTCCTCAATGCCTACCTGTCCGCAGGCTGCATTTCACCGCGCCTGCTGGCCGCCGAAGGCTTGGCAAACCGACATTTCGAATGGTTGGACAAACTTATTTTCCGCGACTACTGCTACCAGCTCGCCTACCACCGCCGCCTGCCCGAAACAACCGATGCCGCTCCGGTACGCGAATACTGGCGACTCGGCCAAACCGGCGTACCCATCATCGACGCCTCCATCCGCGGCCTCGAAGCCACCGGCCACTTACACCCCGTTCTCCAGCAGCTGTGTGCCCACTATTTCTGCCATGCCCTCAACTTCGACCCCAACCAAGGCATCGCGTGGACAGCCTCCGTCCAAACTGGCACCGACCCCGCACTCAACCAAGCCAACTGGCACCTCGCCGCACAAGACACAGCCACCGTCCGCTATGCCCACCGTTCGCATCAAATCGATCCCGACGGCAGCTACATCCGCAGTTATCTCCCCGAATTGGCGCACCTGCCGTCCACCCTTATCCATACGCCGTGGGCCGCTGCCGATGACATCGACACACACGGCTACCCCTTTCCCAAGGCCGTCTGAAACCTGCATTCACACCAAAAAACCACACTAAATACAGTTGAAAAACGTTCAAACAAAATATTTTGGTTTCAGATGGTCAAACAGATTGAATAGCCAAGATTTACACGGTAAACTTACGTCATTAAAAAATTTTATTATTTCATTACAATGAAACCCGCATTCGACATAAAAACGTCACGTTTGGACGTCTTATCCATCCATCTGCACACCGCAGATCTAACCGAATTGGAAGAATTCCTGCGCCAATTGGCAGGCCAATCCCAAGACGAATTCGTTCCCTTCATTTTAGACGTACAAGATTTCGACCACCCCGAATCCATCGATTTGGGCGGCATGATTTCCCTGTTTGCCCGTTACGGCATGCAAATCTTAGGGCTGCACCACACCAGCGACACATGGGCGGCAGCGGCGGCGCGTTACCACTTGGTCTTCAAACAAGGCAACTCCACCCAGGCAGCCGACACACAGGCAGTGCCTGCCTCACGCCAAGCACCGCAGCCGCAAGACGTACAGGCCACCGTTATCAACAATCCGACCGTATTGGTCAGCACGCCCGTGCGTACCGGCCAGCAGGTTTACGCTGAAAACGGCGACCTCATCGTCACCGGCATCGTCAGCCAAGGTGCGGAACTTATTGCCGACGGCAACATCCATATTTATGCCCCCATGCGCGGCAGAGCGTTGGCCGGTGCCAAAGGCAATACCAACGCGCGCATCTTTATTCATTCCATGCAGGCCGAATTAGTCTCCGTTGCCGGTATCTACCGCAACTTCGAGCAAGACCTGCCCGAGCATCTGCACAAAAAACCCGTACAAGTATCATTGCAAGACAACCGACTGGTTATCAGCGCAATCGACGCCGAATAAACATCAGTACTTAAAAAGGAAATATCGTGTCCAAAATCATCGTAGTAACTTCAGGTAAAGGCGGTGTAGGCAAGACCACTACCAGCGCCAGCATCGCAACCGGCCTGGCCCTGCGCGGCCACAAAACTGCCGTAATCGACTTCGACGTCGGTTTGCGCAACCTTGACCTGATTATGGGTTGCGAACGCCGCGTCGTATACGACCTCATCAACGTTATCCACGGCGAAGCGACTCTCAACCAAGCCCTTATTAAAGACAAAAACTGCGAAAACCTCTACATCCTGCCTGCATCGCAAACCCGCGATAAAGACGCACTGACCCGCGAAGGTGTAGACAACGTGATGAAAGAGTTAGCCAGCGAAAAAATGGGCTTCGAATTCATCATCTGCGACTCTCCTGCCGGTATCGAACAAGGCGCACTGATGGCGCTCTACTTTGCCGACGAAGCCATCATTACCACCAACCCGGAAGTATCCAGCGTCCGCGATTCCGACCGTATCTTGGGCATTTTGCAAAGCAAATCCCGCAAAGCAGAACAAGGCAGCACTGTTAAAGAGCACCTGCTGATTACTCGCTACTCCCCTGAGCGCGTAGCCAAAGGCGAAATGCTGTCTGTACAAGACATCTGCGACATCCTACGTATTCCGTTGATCGGTGTGATTCCTGAATCACAAAACGTTTTGCAAGCTTCCAACGCCGGCGAACCTGTCATCCACCAAGACAATGCCGCAGCAGCAGAAGCCTACAAAGACGTTATCGCCCGCCTCTTGGGCGAAAACCGCGAAATGCGTTTCCTCGAAGCTGAGAAGAAAAGCTTCTTAAAACGACTGTTCGGAGGTTAATACATGTCACTGCTCGATATGCTGTTCGGCAGAAAGCCGAAAACCGCCACAGTCGCGCGCGACCGCCTGCAAATCATCATCGCACAAGAACGCGCACAAGAAGGCCAAGCTCCAGACTATCTGCCGACCTTGCGTAAAGAGTTGTTGGAAGTCCTGTCCAAATACGTCAACGTATCATTGGACGACATCCGCATCTCCCAAGAGAAACAAGACGGCTTGGACGTTCTTGAGCTGAACATCACCCTGCCGGAACAAAAAAAGGCTTAACACATGACCTTGACCGAATTGCGTTACATCGTAGCCGTCGCACAAGAACGTCACTTCGGACGTGCCGCACGACGCTGCTTTGTCAGCCAGCCCACCCTCTCCATCGCCATCAAAAAGCTGGAGGAAGAGCTGTCGGTATCCCTGTTCGACCGTAGCAGCAACGATATCATCACGACCGAAGCGGGAGAGCGCATTGTCGCCCAAGCCCGCCGGGTTCTGGAAGAAGCAGAACTCATCAAGCACCTTGCCAATGAAGAGCAAAACGAATTGGAAGGCGCGTTCAAACTCGGCCTGATTTTCACCGTTGCCCCCTACCTTCTGCCCAAGCTCATTACCGCGCTGCGTGAAACCGCGCCGAAAATGCCGCTGATGCTGGAAGAGAACTATACCCACATCCTGACCGAGTCGCTCAAACGTGGCGATGTCGATGCAATCGTCGTTGCCGAACCGTTCCAAGAGCCGGGCATCGTAACCGAGCCTCTGTATGACGAACCTTTCTTCGTCATTGTTCCCAAAGGCCATCACTTTGAAGAACTCGATGCCGTTACGCCTCAGCTTTTGGGCGAAGAACAAGTGTTGCTGCTGTCCGAAGGCAACTGTATGCGCGACCAAGTGTTGGCAAGCTGTTCCGAATTGGCCTCCAAACAGAAAATCCAAGGTTTGACCAATACCCTGCAAGGCAGCTCCATCAACACCATCCGCCACATGGTTGCCAGCGGTTTGGCCATCAGCGTCATGCCTGCTACCGCATTGACCGAAAACGACCATATGCTTTTCAGCATTATCCCGTTTGAAGGCAATGCGCCGCACCGCCGTGTCGTTTTGGCCTATCGCCGCAACTTTGTCCGTCCGAAAGCACTGACTGCTTTGCGTACTGCCATTTTGCAATCGCAACTGACCGGTGTAACCTTCGTCAACGAATGAACCGCAAAACAAAAGGCCGTCTGAACATTCAGACGGCCTTTTTATTTTTAACCGAATATAAGGATTAGTAGCGAGTATGAACTTGACTGCCGATAACGCCACCCAAAGCCGCACCACCCAAGGTAGAGCCGGTATCACCACCAATCAAGTTACCTGCCACGCCACCCAATACCGCACCAGCAGCAGTGTTGCGTTGGGTTTGAGTCATATTGGCACATGCACCCAAAGAGGCAGCCAGCATGATCAAGGTCACAGTTTTTGCAAAAGTTTTCTTCATGGTTTGATTCTCCATCAGGGGTTAAGCTGTATATAGAACAGTATGGCACAACATTTCATTAATATATTTCTGATAAGTAAAGACAGATTAAACTAAGATAATGCTTTTGATGAACGGTTAACTTCAAAAATTAACGGCAATTCCAATAGAATATTTATAAAATTTAATATATTTGGCATAAAATTGCGCATATATCAACCGCATTCGGTAGTGATACAATGACGACTTGTCTGAACTACCGGAAACACCCGTCATGAGTACCTACGCACTGGCACACATCATCCACGTTTATTGCGCGATTGCCTTTGTCGGCGGCGTATTTTTCGAAATGCTGGTTCTCTCCGTTTTGCACACCGGCCGCGTTTCGCGCGAATCGCGCCGCGAAGTCGAGCGTGCCATGTCCCATCGTGCCGTCCGCGTGATGCCGATTGTCGTCATCACCCTTTTTATCAGCGGCATCGTTATGGTGTACAACCGTTATCTGCCAATGCTGCACCATCCTCTCGACAGCGCCTTCAGCATTATGTTGAGCATCAAAATCCTGTTGGCAGTAAGCGTTTTGGTACATTTTGCCATCGCCGTTGTCAAAATGGCCCGACACACCCTTACCGTCGGCTGGTCGAAATACATACACGCCGTTGTCTTCAGCCATATGCTGTTTATCGTCTTTTTTGCCAAAGCGATGTTCTACCTGTCTTGGTAAACCTTACCCATACCCCACACACAAGGATTTTTTATGACCCAATACCCGTCCGTCGGCTCGCCGATGTTTTACGGCATCTTCTTTATTGCCGTCTTAATCATGATCGCCATCGATATGGTATCGCTGAAAAAAAACGGCGCCCACAAAGTCAGCATCAAAGAAGCCCTCGCCTGGAGCGGCATTTGGGTAGCCGTATCCTGCGCATTTGCAGGCTGGCTCTATTTTGAACTGGCGGGTAATCCGACTTACGGGGCCGTTGTCGCCAAAGAAAAAGTCCTCGAATTTTTCACCGGCTATGTACTCGAAAAATCCCTTGCCGTCGATAACATCTTCGTTTTCCTGATGATTTTCGGCTACTTCAAAGTCGAGCCCAAATTCCAACACCGCGTCTTGCTCTATGGCGTATTCGGTGCCATCGTCCTGCGCGCCATTATGATCTTCATCGGCGCAGCCTTGGTACAACAATTTGAATGGATTTTGTACCTCTTCGGCGCATTCCTCTTATACACCGGCATTCATATGATGAAGCCCGAAGCCGAAGCTGAAGAAGACCTTTCCCAAAACAAGATCCTGACCCTGCTCAAAAAAGTCATCCCGACCAACCAACAGTTTGACGGTGAAAAATTCTTTACCCTTGAAAACGGCAAACGTATTGCTACACCGCTTTTGCTGGTATTGATTATGATCGAATTAAGCGACGTCATCTTCGCCGTGGACAGCATCCCCGCTATTTTTGCCGTAACCACCGACCCTTTCATCGTCCTCACTTCCAACATTTTTGCCATCTTGGGTCTGCGTGCCATGTACTTCTTACTGGCAGACTTTGCCGAACGCTTTATTTTCCTCAAATACGGCTTGGCTTTCGTATTGAGCTTTATCGGTATTAAGATGCTGATTATGCACTGGGTACATATCCCGATTTCCATTTCCCTGTCCGTCGTCTTCGGCGCACTGGGGGCGTCCATCCTGACTTCTTTGGTATATACGCGTCAGCAAGAGAAAAAATAATCTGCCGATATAAAAAGGCCGTCTGAACATTTCAGACGGCCTTTGTTTTTAGGCTTTCTCTTCCGGCTCCGGTACGTCAAACACTTGACGCAGGTAAGCGAGGAAGGTGTTGTTGGTGGTCATGGTTTTGCCCGGGGAGTCGGAGAGCTTGGCAACGGATTGGCCGTTACACTCGACAAGCTTCAAAACAATGTTTAAAGGTGTGTGTCCCAAGTCGTTGGTCAGGTTGGTACCGATACCGAAACTGGTTTTGAAACGGTCTTTGAAGTATTGGTGCAACGCCCATGAACGCTCAATATCGAGGCCGTCTGAAAAAGTCAGCATTTTGGTGCGGCTGTCAATTTTGAGTTTTTTATAATGCTCGTAGGCTTTGTCGCCCCAAACATAAGGATCGCCGCTGTCGTGGCGCGCGCCGTCAAAGAGCTTGCAGAAATACAGATCGAAGTCGCGCAAGAAAGCGGCCATGCCGTACACGTCAGACAAGGCAATGCCCAGATCGCCCCGGTACTCCTTGGCCCATTTCTCGAAACCGAAAATCTGGCTGTCGCGCAGGCGCGGCCCCAGCGCCTGGCAGGCTTGCAGGTATTCGTGCGCCATGGTGCCCAGCGGCGTCAGCCCCAGCCGCATGGCGTACAGCACATTGCTCGTGCCCGCCAGCTGGCCGCTGGCGCCCGTGCCCAGCCCCTGCATCAGCTGGCGCAGCAACCCCTCGTGCCACACGCGCGAAAAGCGCCGGCGCGTGCCGTAATCGGCAATCTTGAGTTCTTGCAGCCCATCGGCCTTGAGCTGGGCCATCTTGCCGTGCAGGCGGCGGTCGCCCTCGGCCAGGTCGGGGCGCGGCTGCGTGTTGCGGAAGTACACCTCATTGACGATGGCCAGCAGCGGAATCTCGAACAAGATGGTGTGCAGCCACGGCCCCTGGATGACGATGCTGATTTCCTCATTGGGCAGCGGCTGGAGCGTCACGTACTTTTCGTTGAGGCGGAAGATGCCCAGGAAATCGGCAAAGTCGCTCTTGATGAAACGCAGCGAACGCAGATAGGCCAGCTCCTGCTCCGCGAAACGCAGCGAACACAAATGGCGGATTTCCTCGCGAATCTCCTCCACATACGGCGCCAGCCGGATGCCCGGGTTGCGGCACTTGAAGCGGTACTCCACCTGCGCGCCTGGAAACTGATGCAGCACCACCTGCATCATGGTGAACTTGTACAGATCGGTATCGAGCAGGCTTTCAATGATCATGGGCCATCCGCGCGCAGGGGGGAAGCAAGGGGAAAAAACGGCGCGAGAGTTTAACGGCGCTGCCTGCCGCCGCCCTGTCATGATCGGCCCTTTCGCCCTTTGCGGCCAGACTTTGAACAGGCTCCCACGCCATCACCCGAAAGGAAACATCATGACCTTCTCCCTCCAGGGCAAAACCGCGCTCGTCACCGGCTCCACCAGCGGCATCGGCCTGGGCATCGCCATTGAACTGGCGCGCCAGGGCGCCAGCCTCGTGCTGAACGGCTTTGGCGATGCCGAAGCAGCCAAGGCGCAGATTGCCGCGCTGGGCGCGCGCGTGGAGCACCACCCCGCCGACATGAGCCGCCCTGCCGACATCGCCGCCATGATGGAATTCGCCGCCAGCCGCTTTGGCGGCGTGGACGTGCTGGTCAATAACGCCGGCATTCAGCACGTGGCCAGCGTGCAGGACTTTCCGCCCGAAAAGTGGGACGCCATCCTCGCCATCAACCTCAGCTCCGCCTTTCACACCACGCGCCTGGCGCTGCCGCACATGCTGCGCCGCAACTGGGGCCGCATCATCAACGTCGCTTCCGCTCACGGCCTGGCGGCCTCTGCTGGCAAAAGCGCCTACGTGGCCGCCAAGCACGGCCTCATCGGCCTGACCAAGGCCGTGGCGCTGGAAAACGCCACCACCGGCGTCACCTGCAACGCCATCTGCCCCGGCTGGGTTCTCACCCCCCTGGTGCAAAAGCAGATTGACGACCGCGCCGCGCAGCAAGGCATCAGCGTGCAGCAGGCGCAGGAAAACCTGCTGCGCGAAAAAGAGCCTTCCCTGCAATTCACCACCCCGCAGCAACTGGGCCAGATGGCTGTTTTTCTGTGCTCTCCCGCCGCTGACAACATGCGCGGCATCGCCTGGTCCAACGACGGCGGCTGGACGGCGCAGTAACCCCCTCGCCTGTCCCTTGACGCCATTGACAAAGCCGCCCCCGGCCCCATGTGAGCGCCCATGTCTGAACTGCACAAATTCATCTTCGATGGCCTGCCCGTGCGCGGCCAGCTGGTGCGCCTGACGGACGCCTGGCAGCAAGTGCTGGCCCGCCGCGCAGCCAACACGCAAACCGGCCCGTGGCCGCAGCCTGTGGCCGCGCTGCTGGGCGAGATGACGGCCGCCGCCGCGCTGATGCAGGCAGGCATCAAGTTTGACGGTGCGCTGGTGCTGCAAATGATGGGCGACGGCCCCGTCAAGCTGGCCGTGGCGGAGGTGCAGTCTGATTTGCGCCTGCGCGCCACCGCCACCGTGGCGGGCGAAGTGCCCCCGGGCGCCACGCTGGCAGATATGGTCAATGTCCACGGCAAGGGCCGCTGCGCCATCACGCTGGACGCGCGCGGCCGCCTGCCCGGCCAGCCGCCCTACCAGGGCGTGGTGTCGCTGGCAGATGCGCCCGATGTGGCCACGGCGCTTGCGCACTACATGCGCCAGTCCGAACAGCTGGACACCACGCTGGTTCTGGCCGCTGATGAACACGTGGCGGCGGGCCTGCTTATCCAGCGCCTGCCCGTGCAAGGCCAGGGCAACCTCTCGCAAAGCCATGTGGCGCGCGAGGATGCGGGCGATGCTGGCGGGGATGACTGGCGCCGCATCAGCCTGCTGGCGCAAAGCCTGCAACGCCAGGAACTGCTCTCTTTGAGCGCCGATGAAATCCTGCACCGCCTGTTCTGGCAAGAGCGCGTGCTGCGCTTTGAGCCGCAAACCGCGCGCTTTGCCTGCTCTTGCAGCCGCGAGCGCGTGGCCGCCATGATTGCCGGACTGGGCCGGCATGAGGCCGAAGACATCCTGCGCGAGCAAGGCCGCATCGAAGTGGGCTGCGACTTCTGCGGCCAGCAGTACCGCTTTGACGCCGTGGACGTGGCCCGCCTTTTCACTCCGCCCGCCCAGCAGCCGCAAGCGCCGCAGGGCCTGCAATAAGCGCAGAACCTGCATCGGGCCGCCCCCCAAAAACCGCCTCAAAAAAGCAAGCCGTGGCCCTGCGCTTTGACGTGCTCACGCTCTTTCCCGAGCTTTTCGCCCCTTTTTTGCATGCGGGCATCACGCGCCGCGCCTGGGCGGATGGCCAGATGCGCCTGAAGCTCTGGAACCCGCGCGACTGGGCCGAAGGCCGCTACCGCCGCGTGGACGACCGCCCCTTTGGCGGCGGCCCCGGCATGGTCATGCTGGCCGAGCCGCTGGCGCGCTGCCTGGCCGCCGCGCAGGCCGACCGGCTGGCAAGCGGGCCGCAAAGCGGCCAGCCGCACGAGGCAGGGCAGGGCGCTGAACAAGAAAGCGCCCCAGTCCCCGTCGTGCTCTTTTCCCCCACAGGCCCGCGCCTGAACCACGCCGCCGTGCAAAGCTGGGCCGCAAGCCGTGGCGCCATCCTCATATGCGGGCGCTACGAAGGCATTGACCAGCGCTTTATCGACCGCCACGTCACTCACCAAATCAGCCTGGGCGACTTCGTGCTCTCCGGCGGCGAAATCGCGGCGCTGGCCCTGCTGGACGCCGTGGCCCGCCTGCAACCGGGCGTGCTGGGCGACGCGGGCAGCCACCAGCTCGACAGCTTCAACCCCGCGCTGGACGGCCTGCTCGACTGCCCGCACTACACCCGCCCCGAAGTGTGGCAAGGCCAAAGCGCGCCTGCCGAGCTGCTCAGCGGCCACCACGCCCGCATTGAGCAATGGCGCCGCGCCCAGAGCCTGCAACTCACCGCCCGCCAGCGCCCCGACTTGCTGGCCGCCGCCCGCGCCGCAGGCTGCCTGACGGCGCAAGACGAGCAGACCCTGGCCGCGCTGAACAAGCCATGAGCGTTTCCGCTCGCACGGCCTCACCGCGTGAGCCTGCGGGCTTGGAACAAGCGAAAAATGAGCAAGGCACAGCCCAAGACAGACAGGACGCAAGCGCTATTTCAGCTCCTTTATCCATAGCATCAGGTCCTGATGAAATTTGCGTTTGATGCCGTTTCTGGATGCCTGAATTAGCTCTTCTTTTTGATGTGTCTGTGCAAGCTGAACGGAGCTGAAAGTGCAGCGCCAAGGCAATGACCCGTCTGCGCCTTCAAGCCATGAACAGGTTTTGAATAATCCGCACCCATGTCCGCGCCTGAAGACCTTTCTGAAACAGCCCCGCCGCCTGCGCCCTCCGTGCGGCGCTGGACACTGGCGCGCCGCATTGCCGTGCTGGCGCTGGCGCCAGCCGCGCTGGCGCTGGTGGGCGGCAGCATCTGGCTGCGCACGCAAATGCACGGAGCGCTTTACCAAAGCTTTGCGCAGGCGCTGCAAGAGCGCCAGGAGCGCGTAGCCGCGCGCCTGCTGCACGTGCCCGGTGTGAAAGACGAAGTCACCGAATCAGGCGCAGGAGACGAATTCAGCACCATCTATTCCGGCTGGTACTGGCAGGTCAGGCGTACATCCGACGCCAGCACGCTGGGCCATTCGCGTTCGCTATGGGATGCCGAGGCGCAGCTGCTTGGCAAAGCCGCAGGCCCGGCCGCGCTGGGGCTGATGCAGGCACGCGGCCCGCGCGCCGAGCCGCTGCTGGCGCAAAGCCGCAGCATCACCCTCAGCGGCCTGAACGAGTCAGCGACCCTGACCGTCTTCGCCCCCGCCAGTACCCTGCAAGACAACCTGGAGCGCATAGACCGCATCCTGCTGGTCAGCGTCATCAGCCTCATTGTTTTTCTCACCGTCATGCTGCTGGCGCAAGTGCGCGTGGGCCTGGCGCCGCTGCGGCGGCTCACCCGTGCCGTAGCGGCCGAACGCCAGCCCCACGGCCCGCGCCATCCGCAAACGCCCCGCATCCAGGACGTGCCCGCCGGCTCCGACCTGGCCCCCCTGCAGCGCGAACTTGGCGCCCTGCTGGCGCACAACGAACGCGTCGTCAGCCGCGCCCGCGCCCACGCGGCCGACCTGAACCACGCCCTGAAAAAACCCCTGGCCCTGCTGGCGGCCAGCGCCAGCCGCCAAAGCCAGGTGGACTCGGCCGAAGCCTTGCAGCACATCACCGCCATGACGCGGCTGATAGACCGCTACCAAAGCCGCACCATGAGCGACGCCGCCCACGCCAGCGCCACCCACGCCAGCACAGCCGTGCTTGAGTGCCTGACGCCCATCGTGCAAGCCATGCGCAGACTGCACGCCGCGCAAGAGCTGGACTGGCACATGGACGCGCCGCCGCCCGCTGCCGCCTGGCGCTGGAGAGGCGACCGCACCGATCTGGAAGAAGCCGCAGGCAACCTGCTGGACAACGCGGGCAAATGGGCCGCCTCCCAAGTGCGCCTGCAAGTGCGCCGAACTGGCAGCGCCCTGCGCCTGTCCATAGAAGACGACGGCCCCGGCATGAGCGCCGCCCAGCTTGAAGCGGCCGGCCAGCGCGGCCTGCGCTTTGATGAAAGCGTGGAAGGCACGGGCCTGGGCCTGTCCATCGCCAGCCAAATCGCCCAAGCCTACGGCGGAGAGCTGAAGCTGGGCAAAAGCGAGGCGCTCAAGGGCTTGCGCGTGGAGCTGACGCTAGAAGGCCTGATTTGACGCATAAAAACAGGAGCAAATAAAAGGGCAAGAAATACTGTTTTGCGCAAATCCCACTAGGACATCATGCTATTGTTAGAGGAGCAATCTAGAAGAAAGTGGCGCGCACCTGAAAGAGCTTGTCTGCTTCCCGGATGGCGCGTTTGTGGGGCAGAAAGAGAATGACGTGGTCATCGGCTTCGATGACGGTGTCATGGTGGGGCATGAGCACTTGCGTGCCCAGGGTGGAAGGGCGCACGATGGCGCCAACGCGCGCGCCTTGCGGCAGTTCGATTTCGTCGATGCGGCGGCCCACAAGGCGTGAAGTCTTGGCGCTGCCCCGGGCCACGCCTTCCAGCGCTTCGGCGGCGCCCCGGCGCAGGCTGTGAACGGCAACCACTGCGCCGCGCCGCACGTGGGTGAGCAGCTCGCCGATGACGGCGTGCGCGGGCGAGATGGCAATGTCGATGGCGCTGCCTTCGAGCATGTCGGCATAGGCGCGGCGATTGACCAGGGCCATGACGCGCCGCGCGCCCATGCGCTTGGCGAGCATGGCCGAGAGGATGTTGTCTTCGTCGTCGCTGGTGACGGCCACGAACAAATCCATTTCGCCCACGTTTTCGTTGCGCAGCAGGTCTTCGTCAGCGGCGTCGCCCAGCAGCACAAGCGAATCGGGCAGCTCGCCAGCCAGGTATTTGCAGCGCAGACGGTCGTGCTCGATGACCTTGACGGCGCATTGCCCCGCCAGGCTGCGCGCCAGGCTCAGGCCCACGCGGCCGCCGCCCACAATCATCACGCGGCGCACGGGCTGGTTGGCGTTGCCGATGGCGCGCAGCACTTGGTTCGCCTGCTCGCGGGCGACCAGCACGAATACTTCGTCTCCCGCACACACGCGCGAGGCCGAGTCGCAGACTATTTCTTCGCCCAGGTGGTAGATGGCGACGATGCGGAAATTCATCTCCCCGTGTTCCTGGCTGAATTCGCCCACGGTACGCCCGGCCAGGTCGCTGTGGCCTGACACGCGCACGGCCACCAGGCAGACGCGGCCTTGCGAGAATTGCAGCGCTTGCAGCGCTTCCGGGTATTCCACCAACTGGCGGATGTAGCGCGTGACGGAGTCTTCAGGGCAGATGACGCGGTCTACCGCAAAGCCGTCTGGCCCCAGCAGCGCCTCACTGTCCTTGATTTCGGGGGAGCGCACGCGGGCGATGCGGGTGGGCACGTTGAACACGTCGTGCGCGATCTTGCAGGCCACCAGGTTGGTTTCGTCCTGCGGGGTGCAGGCAACGAACATGTCGGCATCTTGCGCGCCCGCATTGCGCAGCACCGAGGGCTGGATGCCATTGCCGATGACGCCGCGCAGCTCCAGGCGATCTTCCAGGCGGCGCAGGCGCTCGGGGTCGGGGTCGATGACGGTGATGTCGTTTTGCTCGCTGGCCAGGTTTTCGGCCACGCTTTCGCCAACGCGGCCTGCGCCAAGGATGATGATTCGCATGGGTCTGCTTCAGAAATAAGGGCAGCCAATCCTCGCGGCCCCGGAACCTGTTCAAAGAAAAGCGGGCCGGGCGGCCCGCTTGCGCGTTGTCTGCTCAGGCTCAACCTGCTCTGCGGCCTGTGGCGCTCACAAGGCTTGCAACAAGTTGGCCAGATCGACGGCGGATTTGACGCGCATCTTGTCAAACACGCGGGCGCGATGCACTTCCACCGTGCGCACGCTGATGCCCAGCTCGTCTGCCGTGGCCTTGTTGGCCAGGCCCCGGGCAATGCAGTACATCACTTCCTGCTCGCGGTCGGTCAGCTCGTTGATGCGGGCGACAACGTCATGGCGGTCATGCAGCACTTCCATGCGCTCGGCGGAGACTTGCAGGGCCTGTTCGATGCGGTCCACCAGCGCGTTGTCGGAGAAGGGTTTTTCGCAGAAGTCGAAAGCGCCGCGCTTGATGGAGGCCACGGCCATGGGCACATCGGCATGGCCCGTGAGGAAGATGACGGGCCACACCCAGGCGATGCCGCGCGCCAGCAGTTTTTCAAACAGCTCCAGACCGCTCATGCCGCCTTCCAGGCGCACGTCCAGCACGATGCAGGCCGGGTGCGGCGGCACGGGGGGCGGCTCATCGCCGTCAAGCTCCGGGGCCGGGCCGAGCATGGCCTCAAAGGCTTCGGCGCTGGAAAAAGCCTCAGGCACCAGGCGGCGCGAGCGCAGCAGCCAGGCAAGGGCTTCGCGCACGCTGGCATCGTCGTCGATCAGGAAAACAAGGGCGTCTTTGGAGTTGGACATTTCAATACTTCTAAAAAATCCTGCGGCGAATCAGCCGCGAAAAAACATCAAACAACGATGCGGAGCTATCTAGCATGACACGCTTTTCGGGTTTTTCATAGCATTTTTCGTGCCATATTCATGTAATGGGCGCGCTTGTCTCTTTCTTTGCATTCATTAATGGCGCGCGGCGGCCGCGCCCAGTGCGCGCCGGTATTGCACGGCTTCGGCCACGTGGGCGGCGGCCACGGTTGCGCTGCCGGCCAGGTCGGCAATGGTGCGGGCCACTTTCAAGGCGCGGTGCGTGGCGCGGGCGCTCCAGCCCAGGCGCTCGGCGGCGGTTTGGGCAAAGCGGGCGGCTTCGGGCTGCAAATGCAGATATTCATCCAGCGCCTGCCCGGCCAGATATTGATTGGGCATGCCTTGCCGCGCCAGCGCGCGCTGCCAGGCGGCGGTGCAGCGCGCGCGTATGGCGGCGCTGCTTTCGCCAGGCGGCGCGGCCAGCAGCTCGGCGGCGGGCAGGGCGGGCACTTCCACGTGCAGGTCGATGCGGTCCAGCAGCGGGCCGGAGAGCTTGCCCTGGTAGCGGGCGATTTGGTCCGGCGTGCAGCGGCAGGCATGGCGCGCATCGCCCAGGTGGCCGCAAGGGCAGGGGTTCATGGCGGCAATGAGCTGAAAGCGTGCCGGAAATTCGGCCCGCTGCGCGGCGCGCGAGATGGTGATGTGGCCCGATTCCAGCGGCTCGCGCAAGGCTTCCAGCGCGGCGCGGGGGAATTCGGGCAGCTCATCCAGAAACAGCACGCCGTTGTGCGCCAGCGAAATTTCGCCCGGCCTGGGCGGCGAGCCGCCGCCGACCAGCGCCACGGCGCTGGCCGAGTGGTGCGGCGCGCAAGTAGGGCGCAAGCCCCATTGGGCAAGCGAAAAGCGCCCGGCCAGGCTGGCAATGGCGGCGCTTTGCAGCGCGTCTGGCGCGCTCATGGGCGGCAGCAGGCCCGCAAAGCGCTGCGCGAGCATGGATTTGCCCGTGCCCGGCGGCCCGGACATGAGCAGGCTGTGGCCGCCAGCGGCGGCGATTTCCAGCGCGCGCTTGGCGGCGGCCTGGCCTTTCACATCGGCCAGATCGGGGTATTGGGGCGCAGCGGCGGGCGTGGCGCCGGCCAGCTTGGCCCAGCCGCTGGCCGCGTCTGAAGCGGGCGGGGGCGCGCCGTCAGGCAGAAACTGCGCCACCACGTCCAGCAAATGGCGGGCGCGGTACACGTCAATGCCTGGCGCCAGCGCCGCTTCTTCTGCGCTGCCGGGCGGCAGCACGAGGCGAACGCGGGCGGCGTCTTTCGTCTGCGCCGCGTGCAGGGCCGCCGCCGTGGCCAGCGCGCCGCGCACGGGGCGCAGCTCGCCTGAAAGCGACAGCTCGCCCGCAAATTCCCAGCCCGCGAGCTTGCGCCCGTCAATCTGGCCGCTGGCCGCCAGAATGCCCAGTGCAATGGGCAGATCAAAGCGGCCCGAATCCTTGGGCAAATCAGCCGGGGCCAGATTGACGGTGATGCGCTGGTTGTGCGGAAATTGCAGGCCGCTGTTGAGCAAGGCGCTGCGCACGCGCTCGCGCGCTTCTTTCACCTCCACATCGGCCAGGCCCACCAGCGTGAAGGCGGGCAGGCCATTGGCCAGGTGCGCTTCCACCGCCACGGCGGGCGCGGCCAGCCCCATCAGGGCGCGGCCCTGCACCAGACTCAATCCCATGCTCGGCTCCCTTCCATTTTTTGCTGGCCTGTTTGACTATGAAAATAATAGCTGCCCGGGCTTGTTTCACGGGCGCAAGCGGCTCAAAAGGCCCTGGAAACTCAACATTGAAAGGCGCGGGACACCTGTGCTGAACGCATGGGACTGGCCATTTCACGAGCGGGCGTTTTCAGCGTCCGCTTGAGAGTTTCATCACGGCCACGCCGCTGATGATCAGCGCCGCGCCGAGCCAGCGGCCAAGGGTGGCTGCGTCGTTGAAAAAGAGAACGCCCACGAGAAATGCGCCTGCCGCGCCAATGCCCGTCCACACCGCATAGGCGGTGCCCATCGGAATTTCCTTCTGGGCGAGAAAAAGCAGGAAACCGCTGCCTGCCATGAAGAGAACGGCGGCGGCGATGCCCGCGAGGCGGCAGCCGTCTTGCTGCGCGTATTTGAGGCCCAGCGGCCAGCCGATTTCCAGCAGCCCGGCGGTGATGAGAAAAAGCCAGCTCATGTCGTGGTTTCCGTAATGAAAAGGGGGCGCGCTGCATCTGCCCGATAAGGATTCACAAGGGTTCGCCAGGCGGCGCACGCCGCCATGATGCATGAAAAAAAGGAGCAGATTTAAGAGGCAGAAATACCGTCTTGCGCAGATTCCACTAGGACCCCTTGCTCTGATTCAAGGAGCAAATGATGCTGCGCATCCGCCCTTCACATTCGGCCCCGCGCAGCCAGCCGCGAGCGGGCGCTCACAGCATGACCCAGTCCGCCACATAGGCGCTGGGTCGCTGGAAGTTGTCGTTGAGCAGCCTGCCGGGGGCCAAGTCCAGGCTGTAGCCCAGTTCGGGCAGCGGGCTGCGGAACCAGCGCTGGTACATCTCCTGCATGGCGCCGCTGCGGTACAGGCGCTTCATTTCGCCATCCACCAGGCTGCCCAGCTCCCGGTCGGCCTTGCTGAATGCCAGGGACAGCGGCTCAATGGACAAGGCAGGCCCCACCAATTCCAGATGCCGGGACGACTGGCGCGCGCGCACCAGCAGCTGAACGTCGTCTGTCAGGATGCCGTCGATCCTGCCTTGCTCCAGCGCGGTCACGCCGTCATTGGTGCTGTCAAACAGCTGCGTTTTCCAGCCGTCGGTGTGCTGGCGCTGGTGTTTTTGCATCACCAGCTCGCCCGTGGTGCCTTTGACCAGCCCCAGCGTCTTGTTCTTCATGTCCTGCAAGGAGAGGATGCCCTCGCCTTCGCGCACCAGCAGGCGCGCGCCCGCATAAAAGTAGGTCAGCCCCAAGGCCACCAGCTCGCGCCGGGCGGGCGTGTTGGTGGTCACGCCGCATTCAAGGTCAATGCGCTTGTCAAGAATGGAGCGCACGCGATCCGCCGAGGTCACGGGAACGTAGCGCACTTCCAGGCGAGGCAGCTTCAAATGCTCCTGCACGGCGGCGGCCAGGCGCTGGCAGGTTTCAATGGCGTAGCCCACCACTTGTCCGCTTTTGGTTTTCCATGAGAACGGTATAGCGTTTTCGCGGTAACCCAGGGTCATGCGCCCCGTGTTTCTGATGGCATCCAGGGTTTCACCCCCCCATGCGCTGCCTGCGCCCAGCAAAGCCAAGGAAAACACGCAGACAGCGCGGCGGACAGAGTTGTTCAACAGCATTTCATCAACCTCATTCGCAGCCTTGTCGCAGGAATGCGACGAACCCAGCGCAACAAAGCGTGGAATATTACCGGAATATGGCTTTCCGCGCTTTTTTACCGCCACGGCGCTTGCGCAAAGAGGGTGTTTCTGGCTGGCTGCTGGCTGATTGAGGCCGCCTCAAGCTGAAATATGTGAATATTGCTTATCGACAGGATATTGACGATAAATCACGATATGCCTGAATCAAAATTGAACGGATTAATTCTCACGCCTTGACCCAAGCGCTCATATGCTGTGAAAAACCGATGTGCGGATAGTAACCAGCGGCGTCCGGCGCGGCCAGCAAAATGATTTTGCACGCGGGATGCAGCGCCGATTTCACCTTGTCAATCAAGGCGATGCCGACACCTTGTTTCTGGTGCGATTCACGCACGGCCAGATCAGACAGATAGCAGCAGTAAGCGAAATCCGTCACGCAACGGGCCACGCCGATCAGCGAGGCTGCATCCCAGGCCGTCACCACCAGGTTGGCATGCGCAAGCATGGCGGCGATGCGAGCGGAATCATCCAGGGGCCGCCGCGCGCCCAGGCTGGTATTTTTCAGCAATTCCACGAATTGGCTGCCGCTGATGGGTTCATTGATTTTGAAAGTAATCATGCCGTGCTCAGTGAATATATCCAGGCCACGCATGGCAGCCTTTGCCACAATTTGAGAAATGGATTTTGAAACGCGCCAAAAACAATCTGGCGGATTTTCCGCCAGACTGGCGCTTGGCCTTGAGATGAAGCGAAAGACGCCGACGCGCAGCAGGCCGACTTGCGGCGGCCTTGAGGAACCGCTGGAATGTGTAGGGAGCTGACAGAGTTATTTAGCTCCTTTATTCATAGCGCGATGTCCTAGTGGGAACTGCGCGAAGCAGTATTTTAACCCCCTTGAATTCGCTCCTGTTTCTGATGCCCGCAGGCGGGCTGAGCAGGCTCCTACATCACCGTCCAGTCGGTCACGTAAGCCGTGGGGCGGCGCAGGTTGTCTTGCAGCAGGGCGCCCATTTTCAGGTTCAGGTTGTAGCCCAGGCCGGGCAGGGGGGAGAGAAACCAGCGCTTGTAGATGGCGTCCATTTCTCCGTCGCGGTAGAGCTGCTGCATGATTTGCAGCACCACCCGTTCCAGCTCCGGATCGCTCTTGCTGAACATGGGGGCCAGCGGCTCAATGGAGTAACGCTGCGCCGGAACGGAAAATTTGCCGCCGGATTGCGCGGCGATGGTGAGCAAAGTGACATCGTCGTCGAGCAGGGCGTCGATCTCGCCTCGCTCCAGCGCGGTTGTGGCTTCGCGCATGGATTTGAAGGTTTTGAGCGTCCAGCCGCCGCTGCGGTTTTTGTGGATGTCAATGATTTGGTTGCCGGTGGCTCCTTCGAGCACGCCCAGATTCTTGCCCCTGAGGCCGCTCAGGCCCGTGATGCCGCTGCCTTCACGAACCATCAGCGCCGAGCCGGCATAGAAATAGGCCAGGCCAAAAGCCACTTGTTCGCGCCGCGCCTTGTTGTTGGTGGTGCCGGCGCATTCCATGTCGATTTCGCCATTGACGACGGCGGGAATGCGCGTGGATTCAAGCACGGGCACAGCCTGCACTTGCAGCTTGGGCAGTTTCAGATGGGCGGCAATGCCTGCGGCAATGCGCTGGCAAATGTCAGGCGCGTAGCCTGTTGCAGCGCCGGGGCTGGTTTCCCATGAAAAGGGCACGCCGTTCGGGCGGTAGCCCATCTTGAACACGCCGGTGGCCTGGATGCGGTTCAGCACCGGCCCCGCATGCGCAGGCGACGCCAAGGCCGCGCAGGCAGCCAAGCCCGCCAGCAGGCGCAGGGCCAGGCGGGAGAAAGAAGCAGAAGCGATTGTCATGATTTGCAAGGGTTTTCACCGAGGGAATGCAATTATGGATTGCATTCTGCTTGCGCGGGTGAAAGTGCTTGCAGCAAAGTTCGTTTCAGTATTTCCTGTGCAGATACACAGAGAGGCTGTCTGCTGATTCTCCTTGGGGGAGAAGGAGGCGTGCTTACATCACCGTCCAGTCCGCCACATAGCTTGTGGGGCGGCGCAGGTTGTCTTGCAGCAAGGCGCCCATTTTCAGGTTCAGGTTGTAGCCCAGACCAGGCAGGGGGGAGAGAAACCAGCGCTTGTAGATGGCGTCCATTTCTCCATCGCGATAGAGCTGCTGCATGGCTTGCAGCACCACTTTTTCCAGCTCCGGATCAGACTTGCTGAACATGGGCGCCAGCGGTTCGATGGAGTAGCGCTGCGCCAGCACGGAAAGCTTGCCGCCGGATTGCGCCGCTGCGGTGAGCAGGGTGACGTCGTCGTACATCAGTGCGTCAATCTCGCCGCGCCCCAGCGCCGCCGTGGCCTCGTTCATGGATTTGAAGGTTTTGAGCGTCCAGCCGCCATTGTCGTTTTTGAGTTCGGCAATCTGACTGCTGGTGGAGCCTTCGATCGTGCCCAGCTTTTTGCCTCTGCAATTGCCAAGACCCGTGATGCCGCCGCCTTCACGAACCATCAGCGCCGAGCCGGCATAGAAATAAGGCAAACCGAAAGCCACTTGTTCGCGCCGCGCCTTGCTATTGGTGGTGCCAGCGCATTCAATGTCGATTTCTCCATTGATGACGGCTGAAATGCGGGTGGATTCAAGCACGGGCACAGCCTGCACTTGCAGCTTGGGCAGTTTCAGATGGCTGGCGATGCTGGCGGCGATGCGCTGGCAAATATCCGGCGCATATCCGGTCGCTGCGCTTGGCCCCGTTTCCCACGAGAAAGGCGCGCCGTCGGCCCGGTATCCCATTTTCAATACGCCCGTGGACTGAATGCGATCCAGCACGGATCCGGCCTGCGCCACAACCGGCGCGGCACAGGCAAACAGAGTGGCCGCACAGGCAGCCAGCAGGCGGCGAGCGAAAGAAAGAGTCGTTGCGTGTTTCATGCGGCATGAGCGGGTTGAAGTAAAAACATTTTAAATGACGAATTGTTTCAGATATATTCATGAAAGCGTGGCGCAAATGACCCAATCGGCTCTGCTTCATATAATTTCAGCCCAGGCCCGCATTCATTGCCGGGCTTTTTTTGTTTATGAAATCAAGCACTGTTTTTCCCCGCCGATTTGACGTGATTGTGGTGGGCGGCGGCCACGCTGGCGCTGAAGCGGCCCTGGCGGCGGCCCGCATGGGCTGCGCCACGCTGCTGCTGACGCACAGCATTGAAACCCTGGGGCAAATGAGCTGCAACCCCAGCATTGGCGGCATTGGCAAGGGCCATCTGGTGCGGGAGGTGGATGCGCTGGGCGGCGCGATGGCGCTGGCGGCGGATGAAGCGGGCATTCAGTTCCGCACGCTCAACGGCAGCAAAGGGCCGGCCGTGCGCGCCACGCGCGCGAAAGCCGATCGCGTGCTGTACCGCGCGGCCATGCGCGGGCGGCTGGAAAACCAGCCCAATCTCTGGCTGTTCCAGCAGGCGGTGGATGATGTGCAAGTGCAAGGCGGGCGCGCCGTGGGCGTGGTCACGCAAATGGGCCTGGCCTTCGAGGCGCGGGCGGTGGTGCTGACGACGGGCACGTTTTTGAATGGGCGCATCCACATCGGGCTGGACAACTACGCGGGCGGCCGCGCGGGCGATGCGCCTTCCATTTCGCTGGCGGTGCGGCTGAGGGAGCTCCAGCTGCCGCAAGGGCGGCTGAAAACAGGCACGCCGCCGCGCCTGGACGGGCGCACGATTGATTTTTCCGCCTGCACGGAGCAGCCCGGCGACGCAGACCCCGTGCCTGTTTTCAGCTTCATGGGCCACGCCAGCATGCACCCCCGGCAAGTGCCATGCTGGATAACCAACACCAACGAGCGCACGCACGACATCATTCGCAGCGGCTTTGACCGCAGCCCCATGTTCACGGGGCAGATCGAGGGCGTGGGGCCGCGCTACTGCCCCAGCGTGGAAGACAAGATCAACCGCTTCGCGGGCAAAGACAGCCACCAGATTTTTCTGGAGCCGGAGGGCTTGAGCACGAACGAGTTTTACCCCAATGGCATTTCCACCAGCCTGCCTTTTGATATTCAATATGCGCTGGTGCGCAGCATTCGCGGGCTGGAAAACGCGCACATTCTGCGGCCCGGCTACGCCATCGAATATGACTATTTCGATCCGCGCGCGCTGAAAAGCAGCTTTGAAACCAGGCAAATCGAAGGCCTGTTTTTTGCTGGCCAGATCAACGGCACCACAGGCTACGAGGAGGCGGCGGCGCAAGGGCTATTTGCAGGCCTGAACGCCGCCTTGCAAGTCAAGGGCGAGCCGCCGTGGCTGCCGCGCCGCGACGAAGCCTATCTGGGCGTGCTGGTGGACGACCTGATTACCAAGGGCGTGACCGAGCCATACCGCATGTTCACCAGCCGCGCCGAATACCGCCTGCAATTGCGCGAAGACAACGCCGACATGCGGCTGACGGAAACGGGCCGCCGCCTGGGCCTGGTGGATGACGCGCGCTGGGATGCGTTCTGCCGCAAGCGCGATGCTGTTTCACGTGAAACACAGCGGCTGAAATCCACCTGGGTGAATCCGCGCACGCTGCCTGCCAGCGAGGCGGAGCGCGTGCTGGGCAAGGCCATTGAGCACGAGCATCATCTTTTTGATTTGCTGCGCCGCCCGGGCGTGAGCCATGCCGCGTTGATGACGCTGCCAAACGCGGCCGCCGGGCGTGACGATGCCAACCTGACGTCAGCCGCCATCGAGCAAGTGGAAATCGCCGCCAAATACGCAGGCTACATCGACCGCCAGAAAGACGAAGTGGCCCGCGCGGCGCATTTTGAAAATCTGCGCCTGCCGCCGCAACTGGATTACATGCAGGTGACAGCGCTGTCGATCGAAGCGCGCCAAAAGCTCAATGCGCACAAGCCAGAAACACTGGGACAGGCCAGCCGCATTTCCGGCATCACGCCCGCCAGCATTTCGCTGCTGCTGATTCATCTGAAAAAAAGCGGCTTCAAAGGGTTGGCTCCATGAAAGCGGCCCTGCTGCAAGGCGCGCAAGCGCTGGGGCTGGCGCTGGATGATGGGCAGATCGAATCTTTACTGGCCTATCTGGCTCTGCTGGCCAAATGGAACCGCGTTTACAACCTCACGGCGGTTCGCAGCGCGCCAGACATGCTCACACACCACCTGCTGGACAGCCTGGCCGTGCTGCGCCCCTTGCAGGCGCAAACGCAGGGCAGGGCGCTGAAGCTGCTGGACGCAGGCTCTGGCGGCGGCCTGCCGGGCGTGGCGCTGGCCATTTGCCGCCCTGAACTGGACGTGACATGCGTGGATGCCGTGGCCAAAAAGGCTGCTTTCATTCAGCAAGCAGCGGCCACTCTGAAACTGCCCAATCTACGCGGTCTGCATGCGCGCGTGGAAAGCTTAAGCGGCCCGTTTGACCTCATCACATCGCGCGCCTTCGCTTCCCTGGCTGATTTCACGGCCTGGACCGCGCAGGCGCTGGCTCCTCATGGCGTCTGGATGGCCATGAAAGGCAAGCTGCCCGATGAAGAAATCGCCGCCTTGCCGCCTGATGTGGAAGTGTTTCACGTGGAACATCTGACCGTTCCGGGGCTGAATGCCGAGCGCTGCATCATCTGGTTGCGCAAAAGGGCAGGGCAGTAGGGCTGCTGCGTTTCGGATGAGCATGGGTTTGCCTGAAAATAGGCGGCCCAAAAAGCACCGCCAGCGTCTTCATTCTTCTCGCGCCGTTTTCATCATGTCCCGCATCTTCTGTATTGCCAACCAAAAAGGCGGCGTTGGCAAAACCACCACGACCGTCAATCTCGCCGCAGGGCTGGCCCGCATCGGGCAGCGCGTGCTGCTGGTGGATATGGACCCTCAAGGCAATGCCACGATGGGATCGGGCGTGGATAAGCACAGCCTGCCGCAGAGCGTGTATGACGTGCTCATCGGCAGCGTCACCGTGGCCGAAGCGGTGCGCCGCCCGGCCGATCTGGCCGAGGCGGGCTGCGGCTATGCCGTGCTGGGCGCCAATCGCGAACTGGCGGGCGCTGAGGTGGAGCTGGTTCAGCTTGAACAGCGTGAAAAGCGCCTGAAAAACGCCCTGGCGGCGGTGCGCGGGGATTACGACTTCATCCTCATCGACTGCCCGCCCGCCTTGAGCCTGCTCACGCTCAACGGCCTGTGCGCGGCCCAGGGCGTGATCGTGCCCATGCAGTGCGAATATTTCGCGCTGGAGGGGCTGGCCGATCTCACCAACACCATCAAGCTCGTGCACGCCAATCTCAATCGAGATTTGCGCCTGATTGGCTTGCTGCGGGTCATGTTCGATCCGCGCATCACCTTGCAGCAGCAAGTGAGCGACCAGCTCAAGCGCCACTATGGCGACCGGGTGTTTGACACCGTCATTCCCCGCAATGTGCGCCTGGCCGAAGCGCCCAGCTACGGTCTGCCGGGCGTCGTTTTCGATTCCCACGCCAAAGGCAGCCAGGCCTTCATCGCCTTCGCCCATGAGATGGTTCAGCGCGGCCTTCAGGCTTGAGCATCCAAACCGCCGCAAGTCCCCGTGAAATCAGCGCAGGCAGCTATTATTTTTGTAGTTATTTCATGAGCGCCATGCCTGAATCCCGGTGAATAGACTCACGCCATGCCCAAAACCGCCCCCAACGCCAGCGCCACGGCTTGCACACTGAAGCTGCCCGCCGCGCTGCATCAGCAAATTGAAGCGGCCGCACAGGCCGCAGGCCAGGAAACCGCCGAGTGGATGCTGGCCGCCCTGCAAGCGGCTGCCGAGCGGCACCAGCTCGGCCACCAATTCATGCACGACGCGCAAGCCGCGCAACGCCACCTAAGCGAAAGCGGCCAAGGCCACCCTTGGGAAGAAGTGCGCGCGTACTTCGCCCGGCTGGCGCAGCACCGCGCCGGCCATGCCAGCCTGCCGCCCGCGCCTGTGGCCCGCCCCATTGACTGAACCTGCGCCGCAAGCCATGCCTCTTTCTGCCGCCCTCACAGCCGCCGTCAGGCTCATCCTCGCACCCCACGCCTTGCAAGACCTCATGCGCATCGAGCAAACCCTGTGGTGCGAGCGCGGCCCGCAAGCCGCCCCCGTCTTCACCTTTTTGCTGGATGGCCTTCAATCGCTGTCTGCCCAGCCCGGCGTGGGCCGCCCGGTGGGCGACGGCCTGCGCGAGCTGGCCATCCGCCGGGGCCGCGACCACTACCTGGCCCGCTACCACTACGACGCCCCCCGCCAGCGCGTGCTCGTGCTGTGCTTGCGCGGCAAGGCCGAACTCATTTGCCACTGCGGCGAAGCCCATTGACCCTTGCCGCTGGTTCAACACCCGATTCAAGCTTTTTCCAACTCATCATGGCAACCAAAAAAACCAAAGGACTGGGCCGTGGCCTGGACGCCCTGCTCATTCCCGAACCCGCCGCCGCCGATCCCGCTGGCGTGCCCATGCTCTTGCCGCTGGAAGAAATCAGCCCCGGCCAGTACCAGCCGCGCACCCGCATGGATGAAGGCGCGCTGTACGAGCTGGCCGAAAGCATCCGCGCGCAAGGCATCATGCAGCCCATCCTCGTGCGCCAACTGGCGCAGCCCAGGGCCGTGACGCTGCCAGCGGCAGACGGCGCAGGCGAAGAAACCGCAACAGCGCACTACGAAATCATCGCGGGCGAGCGGCGCTACCGCGCAGCCCGTCTGGCCGGTCTGGCGCAAGTGCCCGTGCTCGTGCGCGAAGTGGCCGACGAAGCCGCCGCCGCCATGGCCCTCATTGAAAACATCCAGCGCGAAAACCTCAACCCGCTGGAAGAAGCGCAAGGCATCAAGCGCCTGGTGAACGAATTTGGCCTCACGCACGAGCAAGCCGCGCAGGCCGTGGGCAAAAGCCGCAGCGCCGCCAGCAACCTGCTGCGCCTGCTCAACCTGGCCGAGCCAGTGCAAACCATGCTCATGGCCGGCGACATCGACATGGGCCACGCGCGCGCCCTGCTGGCCTTGTCTGGCGCGGCGCAAATCACGGCCGCCAACCAGGTGGTGGCCCGCAAGATGAACGTGCGCGAGGCCGAGCGCCTTGTGCGCCAGCTCTCGCAGCCCCAGCCAGCCAGCGCCGCTCAAGAGGCCGCTCAGGCCGCCCCCGAAAAATCCGGCGACGTGCGCCGCGTGGAAGAAGAACTCTCCGACCTGCTGCTGGCGCAGGTGCAGGTGCGCGTGAAAAAAACCCGCCGCCAGGGCGCGCCCATCTCTGGCGAACTGGCCGTGCAATTCGCTTCGCTGGACGAACTCAATGGCCTGATCGAGCGGCTGCGGCAAAGCGCCTGAGCGTCCGTGAGAACAGGTTCTGATGCGGGCGGGAAATGGGTGCCCAGGAAAATTTGCTCCTTTATCAATAGCATGAGGTCCTAGTGAAAAGAACGCGAAACCGCTTTTTGACCCCTTTGAATTTGCTCCTTCTTTTGATGCCCTTCAGCGCCTGCGCGGCAATGAAAAAACGGCTCCGCTGCGAGGCTGGAGCCGTTTGCTTTTGGCGCTTGCGCCTGGATGGGCAGCGCTTCAGGCGGCGGGCAGGTAGCCGTCCACCGAGAGGTAGCGCTCGCCCGTGTCGTAATTGAAGCCCAGCACGCGGCTGCCAGCGGGCAGTTCGGGCAGCTTTTGCGCAATGGCGGCCAGCGTGGCGCCGGTGCTGATGCCCACCAGAATGCCTTCTTCACGCGCGCAGCGGCGGCCGTATTCCAGCGCGGCCTCGTTGGGCACGGCAATCACGCCGTCCAGCGCCGCCGTGTCCAGGTTGCGGGGGATGAAGCCCGCGCCTATGCCTTGCAGCGGGTGCGGGCCGGGCGCCTTGCCGCTGATGACGGCGGAAGCGGCCGGTTCCACGGCAAACACTTTCAGCTGCGGCCACTGGGCCTTGAGCACGTGCGCCGCCGCCGAAATGTGGCCGCCGGTGCCCACGCCGGTGATCACGGCATCCAGCCCCTCGGGAAAGTCTTGCAGGATTTCCTGCGCCGTGGTGCGCTCGTGCGCGGCGGTGTTGGTCAGGTTGTCAAACTGTTGCGGAATCCAGGCGCTGGCGCCGGAGGCGGTGATTTGCGCGGCCAGCTCTTCGGCGCGGGCGATGGCGCCTTTCATGCCTTTTTCCCGGGGCGTGAGATCGAATGTGGCGCCATAGGCCAGCATCAGGCGGCGGCGCTCCACGCTCATGCTCTCGGGCATGACCAGAATGATTTTGTAGCCCTTGACGGCGGCCACCATCGCCAGCCCCACGCCGGTGTTGCCGCTGGTGGGTTCGATGATGGTGCCGCCAGGCTTGAGGGCGCCGCTTTTCTCGGCTTCTTCCACCATGGCCAGCGCAATGCGGTCTTTGATGGATCCGCCGGGGTTGGCGCGCTCCAGCTTGAGCCACACCTGCGCGGGCGGGGCGAAAAGGCGGTTGATGCGCACGTGCGGCGTGCGGCCTATGGTTTGCAGGATGTTGTCGGCTTTCATGGTGCGGGCGCTCCTTGCGCGGGTGGTGAAAGCGCGCATTCTGAACGGGCGCTGATGCCGCCGCGTGATATGGGTATGCCTGCGCTGGATAAGAGCTGGCCCCGGACGCGGCTGGCCCCAGACTGGAATAGCTGGCAACACGGACGCGCGGCGCGCCAAGAACCTGTTCGGAGCCGGGCCGTGAGGGATGCCCAGGCGGGCCGCCGCAAGGCGCAGACGGGCCTTCGCCACTTGCCGCTTCTTTCGCCGCCTTGCTTTACCTTTGCTCCCCTTTTCCCGCCCGGCAAAGCCCGGCCCCACGCCCCAGGCGGCTGAACCGGGCAGCCGCATCCGCCTGATTTCATCAAAAGAAGGAGCAAATTCAAGAGGCAAAAATGGGCGCCAGCGCAATTTCCACTAGGACATCACGCTATTGATTCAAGAGCGAAACCGGCTTGCCTGCGTCAGTCTTCACGCCAGCGCAGCAGGCGCAGCCCCAGGGTGACGACGAGCAGGCTGGCGCCGACATCGGCAAACACGGCCATCCACATGCTGGCGTGGCCCGTGACGGCCAGGGCCAAAAAGGCCAGCTTGATGCCCAGCGCCACGGCGATGTTGGCCCACAGCACGCGGTGGGTGTGGCGCGAGAGGCGGATGAGCGTGGCCACGCGGTTCAGGCCGCCGCTCATCAGCGCCACGTCGGCCGCTTCCAGCGCCACATCCGCACCGGCGCCGCCGACGGCGATGCCAATGTCGGCGGCGGCCAGCGCGGGGGCGTCGTTGATGCCGTCGCCCACCATCGCCACGCGGCCTTGCGCTTGCAGGGCGCGCAGCTGCGCCAGCTTGCCGCCCGGCAGCAGTTCGGCGTGCGCCTGGCTGATGCCTGCGGCTTGCGCCACGGCGCCGACGGCTTGCGCGTGGTCGCCAGAGAGCATGACGGTTTGCACGCCCAGCTGGTGCAGCGCCTGCACGGCGGCGGCCGCTTCGGGCTTGATGGCGTCGGCCACGGCATACAGCGCCAGCGGGGTGAGGGTTTCGCCGCTTTCGCTTCCGATTCCGCTGCCTTCGCCTTCAGCGCGCGCCAGCAGGCTGACGCTGCGGCCCGCCGCCTGGTGCGCTTGCAACGCGGCTTGCCATTCAGGGGCGGATTCGGGGGCGGATTCAGAAGCGCGAGCCAGGCCCGCCGCGCGCGGGCTGATCAGGCACAGGCGCTGGCCTTGCACGGTGGCGCGCACGCCCAGGCCGGGCACGTCTTGCGCGTCAGGCAAGTCCACGCTGGCGGCAAAGCCTTGCGCGGCCAGGCCGCTGGCGATGGCACGGGCCACGGGGTGGTCGCTGTGCGCGGCCAATGCGTGCGCCCGGGCATGCAGGGCGGCTTCATCCGCTTCGTCTGACAGCGGCTGGCATGCGGCCAGCACGGGCTGGCCCAGGGTGAGCGTGCCGGTTTTGTCAAAAGCCACGGTGCGAAGCTGGCGCGCCTGCTCCAGATACACGCCGCCCTTGATGAGCACGCCCAGCTGCGCGGCCCGCGCCAGCGCGCTGACCACGGTGGCGGGCGTGGCAATCACCAGCGCGCAAGGGCAGGCAATGACCAGCAGCACCAGCGCCTTGTAAATGGACTCGTGCCAGGGCCAGCCCGCCGCCAGCGGCCCCAGCAGCGCCACGGCCAGCGCCAGCGCGAACACCGCCGGCGTGTAAATGGCGGCAAAGCGGTCGATGAAGGCCTGCATGGGCGCGCGCTCGCTTTGCGCCTGCTCCACGGCGTGGATGATGCGGGCCAGCTGCGTGTCTTGCGCCGCCGCTGTCACGCGCACCAGCAGCGTGCCGCTCAAATTCAGCGTGCCGGCGTACACCGTGTCGCCCTCGCACTTGTCCACCGGCAGGCTCTCGCCCGTGACGGGGGCCTGATTGACCGCGCTTTGGCCCTGAATCACCGTGCCGTCCAGCGCCAGGCGCGCGCCCGGCTTGGCGCGGATCACGCTGCCGGGGGGCACTTGCGCGGCAGGCAGCTTGCGCCAGGTTTCGCCGCTTTCGCCGCTTTTGCCGTTTTCCACGCGCACTTCCGCCTGCGCGGGGGCCATGTCCAGCAGGCGGGCGATGGCGCCGCGCGCGCGATCCACGGCGCGCGCTTCCAGATGCTCGGCCAGGGCGTAAAGCGCCATCACCATCGCCGCCTCGGGCCACTGGCCAATGGCGAAAGCGCCCGTGACGGCCACGGCCATCAGCGCGCTGATGGAAAGCCGCGCGCGCCTGAGCGCCGCCAGCCCTTTGGCATACGTGCAAAGGCCCGCCAGCAGCACCGCCAGCGCCGCCAGCGCCATGAGGACCCGCAGGTCGGCGTGCCCCCGGGCGGCGAGGACCAGCCCGAGCATGGACGCTCCGGAGACCGCCAGCGCCGGCACCATCACCCGGGACTGCCCGTGCTCGTCCACCAGCCGCGCCAGCAGGGGCGCGCCCAGGGCGGCCGCGACGATGTTGGCCGCCGAGACGGCCCCCGCCGCCGAGTAGCTGTCGTACAGGGCCTGGACGGCCAGGATGGTGGCGATCCCCTGCATGGACATGGGGAACCGCGCCAGGAGCCCTGCGACGGAGAAGGCGGCGGCGCCGGGGATGCGCAGGATGTGACCGTAGGTGGAGGACATGAGTCGGTGTGCCTGTCTGGTCGGCCGTGGGCGGCGCCCACGGACTGAGAGGGACGACGCCGTTCCTGGGAGCGACGCCGTCGGGCGGCCGGCGGGTGCCGGGCGGCTGGCAGGAGGCCGCGCGGGGCGGCCAGTCGGGCCGGCGGACCGGTGCCGGTCAGTGCTGGGCGGACTTGGACGTGCCCCGCGAGTCGTCGCGGGACATCTTGAAGCCCTGTCCGGTGACCTGGCTCCAGCACTCGATGCCGTCCTCCGAGGAGGTGCAGGCGAAGGAACTGTTCTTCGCGGCCGAGCCGTACTGGAGCTGGGCGCCCGAGCTGGAGAAGGAGCCGCCGCAGCTGCTGGTGGCGCTGCCGTCCTTCTTGACGGTCCAGGTCACGGGCGAGTTCGCGGAGTTCCTGCAGGAGGCGTCCGTGGGCGTGAAGTTGTGCTCCTTGATGGTGCAGGTGACCGAGTCGTCCCCCAGCGTGCAGGTGATGTTGCCGCTGGGGGCGGTGAAGGCGGACATCTCAACGGCGTTGGCCGGAGCGGGCGCCGTGATCTTCTGCGTCGGGGTGGGCGAGGGAGTGGGGGAGGCCGAGGGGGACGGCTTCTTCGAGGGGTTGTCCGTCTTGGGGGCCTCGCTCTGCGCAGCGGTCGGCGCGGGGTCCTCGGTGGCGGAGTCGTCCCCGCCGCCGTGGTTCGACAGGACGAACCACACGACGACGGCGACGACGGCGACAATGGCGACCGCCCCGAGGATCCACAGCCACAGGGTCGGACGGGGCCCGGCCTCCTCCTCGGCCAGCTCGCCGACGCCGAACACGCCCTCCGGGGCCGACTGAACGACCGGGGCGTACTCCGGCTGGACCGGCTGCTGGTACTGGGGCTGCTGGACGGTCTGCGTCTGCTGGGCGTACTCGGGCCGGGCAGGCTGCTGGTACTGGGTCTGCTGGATGGTCTGCGTCTGCTGGGCGTACTCGGGGACGGGCTGCTGGCGCTGGGTCTCGGCGAGCGACTGCCGCTGGGGCGCGGACTGGGGGGAATGCGCCCCGATCTGCCCGGGCGCCAGGATCTGGGTGGATCCGTCGGCGGGCGCGGTCGTCAGGGGCTGCGCGGGGCCGTAACGGCGCGCCAGGGCCGCGTCGACGGCGGGGTCGCCGAGCGTGCCGAGCCACTCCAGGAGCGCCGGGTACGTGCGCGGGTTCGTTGCGATGTAGGGGCGCAGACCCGGATAGTTGTTGGCGAGCTCGTGCAGCTTCGTGAGATCCGTATTGGGATCGCTCGCTGCGGCGACGAGGTCGTCCTGAGCCTGAGACATGAGGTGAGTCCTCCACGAGTTCACGGTTCCCGCCGTGCGCACCTGGTGCCGTATGGACGTTGTTTGTAGGGAGACGGGGCGGGTCGCCGGTGGGTACCGGTCCCCAAGAGCGTACCTGAGGTGAGCCGAGTCGCGCCCGTACCAGTATCTACCGGTATCGTCGGCGCCATTCAACCGGCGGCCGCGATCACGCCCCGACCGCCCAGTATAGAGGAGACGTCTATGAGCGAGATCTCGGCCGCGCCCCGGCCGCAAGGCGACGCCCTTGTGCCTGTTGCCGGCGCGGCCACCGACGTCGGCCGGTTGCGCCCCGTCAATGAGGACGGCTACCTCGCCCTGGCGCCCGCCTTCGTCGTCGTGGACGGCATGGGCGGGCACGCCGCCGGGCGTGCCGCCACCCGGGCCGCCCTGGGCGCGCTGGCGGCTCTGTGGCGGCTGCGGCATGCCATGCCGGAGGCTGATGAACCAGGTGAAGTGCTGGGCATGCTGCTTTCGCATGGGCAGGCGCCCGGTTTGTGGCGGCACGTGACCGACCTGGCCCGCCGCGTGGGCACCGCGCCGCCCGATCACATGGTGCTGGGCATGACCGAAAGCTTTTACGTCACCTGCGCCCGCCAGCGCGTGATGCCCGGCGGGCAGCTGCTGGAGGGCCGCACGCTGCATCTGCCGCTGACTTACCTGAGCTTGCTGCGGCGTGATGAGACGGATGCCATCCTCGCCCACGAGCTGGGCCATTTTCTGGGGGAAGACAGCGCCTACAGCGTCCGCTTTGCGCCCATGTACGCCAGCATGATGCACGCTCTCGACAGCGTGGCCGACGGCGATGAGGATCGGATTTCCTGGGGCTGCATCTCTGCCGTCATCTTTGGCGAATACGTTCTGGAGAGCTTTCACCGTGCCGTAAGCCACTGGAGCCGCGTGCGCGAGTTGCAGGCCGACGCCGTCAGCGCCCGCGTGGCCGGCCCCGAAGCCGCAGCCCGCGCGCTGGTGCATGTGAGCGCGCTGGAGCCGGTGGTGTATGAACGCCTGAGCGCCATTGCCCGCCGCCCCGCCGAGGCCGGGCAAGACCTCATCGCCATGCTTCAGGCCGACGTGCAGGCCCACCCCTTGCAGGCGCATGACCTTGACGCCGAAGCCGCCACCAGCCACCCCTTTGACAGCCACCCGCCCACGCTGGAGCGCCTGCGCGCCCTTGGCGCTCTGCCAGAAGGCAGCGGCAGCGCCAGCGCTCTGCCCGCGCTGGCCGCGCCCGATGACGACTCGCTCGCCTGGGTGCGTTCCCTGTTTGCCGACAGCGACGCCGTGCAGCGCCAGCTGCTGCAAGACTTCAAAACCGACGCCGCCATGCACAACGAAGAAAAGCGCCGTGAACTGACCGAAATCCGTGATCAGGTGCATGGCGAGGTCATCGTGCACGAGAGGCGCTTTTTTCTGTGGCTGACCGCGTTCATCACCCTGGGCCTGGGCATCGCCGTTTGCGCCTGCGTCATGCACCGCGCCTGGCATGCCGCATTGGGGCTGCTGGCCGCCTGCGCCTTTTTCGCCTTCATGACCCGCTGGTTCTGGCTGCGCTGCCGCCACCCGGTGATGACCCTGACGCCTGCCGCCCTGCTTTTGCCCGGCCTGGCCGCGCCCCTGGCGTGGGGCGATATTGAAGATTTCAGCGCTCAAGACATCGGCAACTTCTTCACCATCACCTTCCAGCTCACTTCCGAAGCCGCCTTGCCCGTCCGCCAGCACGGCAACTATCAGCGCTTGAGCGTAAAGGCCAAAAAACGCAGCGTCATTGCACAAATGTCCAGCCCCAGAGGCTTGAAAAAACAGCGGCTGCTCGACTTGCTCGTTATCTACTGGCGCGCCTGGCATGCCAGTGAGGCGCTCAGGCAGATGTGAGCGTCCGCGCGCTTGCGGGCCGGTTGCAAACAGGTTCTGAAAACCGGCTTGCGGCTTGCCCATAAGCCCGGCTGACGGCGGCGCAGCGGCGTTTCCGGCCTGCTTCCCACCCGCCAGGCTGCATCAAAGGCAGGAGCAAATCCAAGGGGGTGGAAATCCTGTTTCGCGCAGTTTCCACTAGGACCTCATGCTACGAATACAGTAGCGAAAATAAGCGTCTGCCAGCGGCGCTTGCACGAACGGATTGCGAACGGATGCCCGGAATGCGGCGACGGTGATGCCGCCAGCGGGGCGGCCCAGACGCCTTGTCTGGCTCAAATAAAAACCGCCTTGCAGACGGCGGATCTACAAGGCGGTTGATGGGAAGGCGGCAAGGCCGCCCGCGTGTCTGTCAGGCTTCGGCCTTGGCCTGCTGCTTGGCCACGCGGCTGGGCAGCTTTTCCTTGATGCGGGCGCTCTTGCCGCTGCGGCTGCGCAGGTAGTACAGCTTGGCGCGGCGCACGTCGCCACGGCGCTTGACTTCAATGCTGGCAATCAGCGGGCTGTAAGTCTGGAACGTGCGTTCCACGCCTTCGCCGCTGGAAATCTTGCGCACGATGAAGCTGCTGTTCAGGCCGCGGTTGCGCTTGGCGATGACCACGCCTTCATAGGCCTGGGCGCGCTTGCGGTTGCCTTCCACCACGTTCACGTTCACCACCACGGTGTCGCCGGGGGCGAAGTCAGGAATTTGCTTGCCGAGACGCTCGATTTCTTCTTTTTCGAGCTGTTGAATCAGGTTCATGAAAGTCCTCGTCTTCCGATCATGCTCACGCTACGCTAAAGGCGGCAACCCTGGGGAAAGGACTCCGCAGGGCCTGGGGTTCCGTGCCGCGGCTGGCAGAGGATCGCAAAGCCCGCCATTATAGCCAGCGCGGATGGTTGAGGCGCAGGCGCCCGGCTACTCTTCGACGAAGGCTTCTTCGCGCTTTTTGCGGATGGCTGGCAGCAGCACGACAGCCAGCAGCGAGGCGGCGGCGGCCAGCAGCGCGGCGGAAATGGGGTGCGTGACAAACACGCTCCAGTCTCCGCGCGAGAGCAGCAGGGCGCGGCGCAGGTTCTCTTCCATCATCTGCCCCAGGATCAGGCCCAGCAGCAGCGGCGCCGGCTCCATGCCGAGCTTGATGAACACGTAGCCGATGATGCCGAACCAGCCCAGCAGCCACACGTCCCAGGTGTTGTTGTTGAGCGAGTAAACGCCAATGGCGCAAAACAGCACGATGGCCGGAAACAGCCAGCGGTAGGGCACTTTCAGCAGCCGCACCCAGATGCCGATGAGCGGCAGATTGAGGATGACCAGCATCAGATTGCCGATCCACATGCTGGCGACCAGGCCCCAGAAGAGATCCGGGTTGCCCGTCATCACCTGTGGGCCGGGCTGAATGTCGTGAATGGTCATGGCGCCCACCATCAGCGCCATCACGGCATTGGGCGGAATGCCCAGAATCAGCAGCGGAATGAAGGATGTTTGCGAGCCTGCGTTGTTGGCCGACTCCGGCGCGGTCACGCCACGGATGTTGCCTTGGCCGAAGGGCACCTCTCCCGGGCGCAGGCGCGTTTTCTTTTCGACGGTGTAGGCGGCAAAGGCCGAGAGCATGGCGCCGCCGCCGGGCAGCACGCCCAGCGCCGCGCCCAGCGCCGTGCCGCGCAGCATGGCGGGCATCATCAGGCGGAAGTCTTCCCGGGTGGGATACACGTGTTCCAGCTTGCCCGTGAAGACTTCGCGTTTTTCAGTGTGCGAGAGGTTGGAGATGATTTCGCCATAGCCGAAGATGCCCATGGCAATCACGATGAAGCTGATGCCGTCGCTCAGCTCCGGCACGTCGAACGTGTAGCGCATCACGCCTGAATTCACGTCCGTGCCCACCATGCCCAGCAGCAGGCCCAGAACGACCATGCCCACGGCCTTGAGCAGCGAGCCGGAGGCCAGCACCACCGCGCCGACCAGCCCCAGCACCAGCAGCGAGAAGTATTCGGCCGCGCCGAACTTGAAAGCCAGCTCCGCCAGAGGCGCCGCGAAAGCCGCCAGCGTGAGCGTGCCCACGCAGCCGGCGAAAAACGAGCCAATGGCCGCCGCCGACAGCGCCGGCCCCGCGCGCCCGCGCCGCGCCATCTGGTAGCCGTCAATCACCGTGACCACGGACGAGGCTTCGCCCGGCAGGTTCACCAGAATGGCCGTGGTGGAGCCGCCGTACTGCGCGCCGTAGTAAATGCCTGCCAGCATGATCAGCGCCGCCGTGGGCGGCAGCCCGTAAGTGGCGGGCAGCAGCATGGCAATGGTGGAAACCGGCCCAATGCCGGGCAGCACGCCAATGAGCGTGCCCAGCAGACAGCCCACCAGCGCGTACAGCAGGTTTTCAACCGTGAAGGCGACGGAAAAGCCCAGCGACAGGTGCCCTTGCAGTTCCATCAGGGCGGGGGCGAAACCCGCCGCCCACTGACTCAGAGTTTCCATTTTTCTTGTTGTTGCGGCTATCGGGGCCTGATCACCCGGAAATGAAAGCGGGCCAAACCTGGAACGGCAGCTTCAGCCCCACGACGAAAGCGCCCCAGCAACCCAGCGCCAGGACGGTGGCCAGCGCCAGCGATTCCTTCAGGCGTGATTCGCGGCTGGCCAGCGACGCCACCAGCACCAGCGCGTACACCGCAGCGATCAGGCCCATCGGCGGCAATCCCAGCCAGGGCGCGCCGCCCAGCAGCACGCCAAACAGCACGTTGGCCAGCGTCACGAAAAACAGCGGCCGCCAGGCCCAGCGCCCGACTGGCTCGCCGTCGGCGGTCTCAATGACCAGCGCCTTGAAGGCGATCACGGCTCCCAGCGCCGCCAGCAGCGCGCCCAGCGCCATGGGAAAGTAGCCCGGCCCCATGCGCGCCGTGCTGCCCAGTTCGTAATCCGTGGCGCCCCATGCAAAGCCCAGGCCAATGGCGATGAACAGCAAGCCGGCGAAAAAATCCTTCTGGCTTTTGATGAGCACGGCTCTCTTCTCCTCGCTCGTGTGTGAATGAATGGGGGCGATTGTTGCCAGCCGCATGAATGTTTTTCTTGTGGATGCCACCTATGAATTCATAAGCAGTGGCAAAAAGCAGTGGCGCATCGCGCGCCTTGCTGCAAGGCGGACGGGCAGCGCCGCGCCAGCCGCCCGCAGCGGCCCTTTCAAGCCAGCACGCGGCCCGGGTTCATGATGTTTTGCGGATCCAGCGCGCCCTTGATGGCGCGCATCAAATCCAGCGCCACGGCGGGCTTGTAATGCGGCAGCGTGTGCGCCTTGAGGCTGCCCACGCCGTGCTCGGCGCTGATGGAGCCGCCGTGCGCCTTCACGCTGCCATAGACGATGTCGTTGATGCGCTCTTCTTGCGTGCGCAGGAATTCGGCGGCATCCGCGCCTTCGGGCGCCTGCACGTTGTAGTGCAGGTTGCCATCGCCCAAGTGGCCGAAATCGACCAGGCGCACGCCCGGTATGGCCTGGGTGAGCAGCGCGTCGGTGGCTTGCACGAATTCGGGAATGCGCGAGATGGGAATGCTGATGTCGTGCTTGATGTTCAGCCCCTCGGCGGCTTGCGCCAGCGGCACGCTTTCGCGGATGTGCCACAGGTTCTTGGCTTGCGCCAGGCTTTCGGCCACCACGGCGTCGCTCACGCAGCCCGCTTCCAGCGCGGCTTCCAGCAGGGCCTCAAAGCGCGCGCGGGCGTGGGCCTCGCTCTCGTCGTCGGAGTTTTCCAGCAGCACGCACCAGGGGCTGCCTTGCCACAAGGGCACGCGCAGCTGCGGGTAGTGCCGGTCCACCAGCTGGAGCGCAAATTGGCACATGGCCTCAAAGCCGGTCAGGCTGGAGCCGAGAAACTTTTGCGCCAGCCCCAGCAAATCAACGGCGGCGGCAATCGATGGCACGGCGGCCCAGGCCGTCAGCCGCGCGGCAGGCAGCGGATAGAGCTTGAGCGTGGCGGCCGTGATCAGCCCCAGCGTGCCTTCGCTGCCGATGTAGAGGTTGCGCAAATCATAGCCCGTGTTGTCCTTGCGCAGGCCCGTCAGGCCGTTCCAGATGTCGCCTTGCGGCGTGACCACTTCCAGCCCCAGGCACAGCTCGCGCGCGTTGCCGTAGCGCAGCACTTGCGTGCCGCCCGCGTTGGCAGCCAGATTGCCGCCGATGGTGCAGCTGCCTTCGGCCGCCAGGCTCAGGGGAAAGAGCAGGCCTGCGTCACGCGCGGCTTGCTGCACGTTTTGCAGCACGCAGCCGGCTTCGGCGGTCATGGTGAGATTGGCCGCGTCAATGCCGCGCACGGCATTCAGGCGCGTGGTGGAAAGCACGACCTGGCGGCCGCTGGCATCGGGCACGGAGCCAACCACCAGCCCCGTGTTGCCTCCCTGCGGCACGATGGCCACGCCATGCGCGGCGCACGCGCGCACGCAAGCGGCCGCCTCCGCCGGGCTGCCGGGGCGCAGCACGGCCAGCGCCTTGCCGCGCATGCGCTGGCGCCAGTCCTGCTCCCAGGCCGAAAGATCGCCTTCAGTGAGCACGTGTTCGGCGCCAATGGCGCTGCGAAAAGTATCGAGAACAGGATGGGACATGAATATCTGGCTATTTGCAGTGGGAGAAAAAAGGAAAGGCTGATTTTCAAGCGCCCGCCGCTTCCTGCCTGGCGGTCTGCAAGGCCTGCGCAGCCAGCCGGCCCGCCTTCAGCCGCGCCCGGATGTGCAGCACGCACGCGGCAAACAGCCCCAGGCACAGCAGCGCCTCGCCCAGCGCCAGCCAGCGCGCAGGCGCGCTTTCTGTCGTGGCGCGCACCACGCCTTCGGTGAAATACAGCCACAAAAACAGGCTCACCCAGCGGTAGGTATAGAGCCGGTAGCGCCACAGCCCCCCCAGCGGCAGCAGCACGGGCAGCGCCTTCAGCGCCACCCACGAGCCGCCTGGCCGCAGCGGGGCCAGCCACAGCTCCCAGGCCAGCGCCAGCAGCGCCAGCGCCAGCGCGCAGGCC
>ERZ772948.187-NODE-187-length-38592-cov-50.466227_pt1 | contig 38592 bp, 32 predicted proteins | sample MGYA00511945_ERZ772948 | MGnify/ENA primary metagenome ERZ772948 (study PRJEB29015, sample SAMEA2737927) | human oral metagenome | biome: human oral; feature: human-associated habitat; material: dental | place: China | collected 2141 ... | reverse complement strand
CCTCGTGGTGGGACGTGGCGGTGTCCCAGGTGTCGGAGCTGGAGTCCACGCAGCGTGCCTACGAGGACTACTGCCGCGATCGCAGGCCGCAGCGCCACTACCTGTAAGGCTTGAGAGGGCGGCCCCGCTGTGCCGGGGCCGCCCTCTCGCATCGCGCCTGGGCGGCGTGCGCCTGTTGGAACGGTGGAAGACGGCGCCGACAGCGGGTGCATATGTCGCGACAAAGATCCTCGCCACATGCTATATTTGTCCTAACAAAGTTGTTGAACCGTTCACGGCTGAGCGGAGAGAAAGGTACACCAATGACAATCAATCTGTGGGTGTCTGGCGAAGAATACGCCCCCCAGTCCAAGCGCACGATCCCGGTGGAAAATCCGGCAACCGGCACGGTTGTGGATGAGCTGGCTCTGGCGGACAAGTCCGATCTGGATCATGTTGTCGCTGCCGCTCGCGAGGCACAGAAGGCGTGGGCGCGCACCGCGCTGGCCAAGCGCGTCGACATCATGTTCAAGTTCCGCCAGCTGGTCATCGAGCATCAGGGCGAGATTGCCGATGCCATCGTTCGCGAGGGGGGCAAGACCCACGGGGATGCCCTGGGGGAGATTGCCCGCGGACGCGAGACCATCGACTTCGCCTGCGGAATTAACGCCGCCCTCAAGGGTGAGTTCACGGACCAGGCTTCCACGGGGGTCGATGTGCACACCCTGCGCCAGCCGGTCGGCGTGGTCGCCGGCATCTGTCCCTTCAACTTCCCGGCCATGGTCCCCATGTGGATGCACCCCGTGGCTCTGGCCACCGGAAACGCCTTTGTCCTCAAGGTCGCGTCGGTGGTCCCCAGTGCCTCGCTCCTGATCGCGCGTCTCTACAAGGAGGCTGGCCTGCCCGACGGGCTCTTCAATGTCGTTGCGGGCGACCGAGGCTTGGTGTCGGAGATTCTGACCCACCCCGGCATCGACGCCATCTCCTTCGTGGGCTCCACCCCGGTTGCTCACATCGTGCAGGACACGGGCGTCGCGCACGGCAAGCGTGTCCAGGCCCTCGGCGGGGCCAATAACCACGCGATCGTCATGCCCGATGCGGACGTCGAGTTTGCCGCCCAGCACATCAGCGCGGGCGCCTTCGGTGCCGCCGGGCAGCGCTGCATGGCCCTGCCCGTGATCGTCGCCGTCGGCGGCATCGAGGACAAGCTGATTCCCGCTATCAAGGAGCGCGCGGAGAGGATTGTCGTGGGTCCCGGCACGGACCCCGCCTCGGAGATGGGTCCCGTCATCACCCGCTCGTCCCAGGAGCGCATCACGGGGTGGATCAATGAGGCCGAGGCCCGGGGAGCGACCGTGGTACTTGACGGACGCGGATATCGCCCCGAGGGGGAGGAGTATGCCGATGGCTTCTGGCTCGGCCCCACGATCCTCGACAACGTTGATCGTGACCTGAGCGTCTACTGCGAAGAGGTCTTCGGCCCCGTCCTGGTCGTCATTCGTGCCCAGACGTACGAGGAGGCGATTGAGATCGTCAATTCCTCCGAGTTTGGCAACGGGTCGGCCATCTTCACCTCCGACGGAGATACCGCGCGCCACTTCGTGGTCGACGTCGAGGCCGGGATGGTCGGCGTCAACGTACCGATCCCGGTGCCCGTCGCCTACTACTCTTTCGGCGGGTGGAAGGAGTCCCTGCTGGGTGACGTGCACATCCACGGGCCCGAGGGCGTGCGCTTCTACACGAAGGCCAAGGTGGTCACGACGCGCTGGCCCAAGCGCGGCGAAAAGGTGGGCTACGTCGGGATGAGCTTCCCGACGAACGTGTGACATGAGCGACCGGGGAGGGGTGGGTGCGCCGCGCCCGTCCCTCCCCGACGCGTATCCAACACAAGATGCAATTTGTCCGGACAAATGCTGGCACGTTTGGCCATGTTGACAGTGTCTGTGATCGACGACGTACGCGACATCCAACCACTACGAGGTGACTCTCATGACCGCCGACACCTCCACCATCCCCGAGACCATGCGCGCAGCCGTCCTGCGCGACTACGACAAGGGCCTTCAGGTCGAAACCATTCGCATGCCCAGGCCCAAGTCCGGGGAGGTTCTCATCAAAGTCACTGCGTGCGGCCTGTGCCATTCGGACCTGCACGTCATCGGCGGCGCCATCGCCTTCGAGGCCCTGGGGATCCCCTCCACCTGGAACACGGCTCTCGACGTTCTCGCGGACGGCGGATGCATGGTTCCCATCGGGCTTGGAGCGGGACGCCAAAATACGGAGGTTGAGATCAACCGGACCGTGCGTCGCTCCCAGTCGATCCTCGGCTCCTACGGCGCGCGCACCCGCCAGGATCTGCCCGCCGTCGTTGACCTCGCCGCCCGGGGCGTCATCAACGACAAGGACCTCGTCACCCGGCGGTTCTCCCTGGAGGAAGCAGGAGAGGGCTACGAGGCGTTGCGTCAGCACGCGGTCCAGGGGCGCGCGGTCGTCGACATGTCTTTGTGAACATCCGATACGACTCCGGCCCACTCACCCCGGCGAGCGGGGGAGCGGGCCCGAGTCCTCGCTGGAAGCGCGTCGCCCGGCAGACTCCGGTCGTCTGGCGCGCCAACGACACCCGTGAGGGCGGCGGCCGCGACGGCGCCCACCTCGGGAAGGGGACGCGCCGAGCCTCGGGTCAGCCTCGCGAGGACGTGTCACCATCGGAGTCGGGAGCAGAGTTCTCCTCGGACAGCAGCATCGAGGCGATGCGCGCATACTCGCGCGCCCGCACGGGCCACGTCCACGCGTCGATGAGATCGGGTTGCGCCAGAGGCGCCGGCTCGCGCAGGTAGGAACGCAGGGAGTTGACCAGCGACTCCAGGTTCCTCTCCTCGGTGATCACCACCGGATGCCCCTGCTCCGCCAGGAGCTTCGCCCCCGGTACCGTGAAGGTCACGACACGGCCTCGCTCGGCGAGCGCTTCGAGCAGCGTCGTCTGGAATCCCTCGGACAGAACCGTCGGATTGACGAGGGTCGCCCCGGCGAGGCGCGAACGCACCTCCTGCGCGCTCACCCGCCCCGGAGCGCAGAGCCGATCGGCCAGGTTGCGATCGGCGATGAGAGCACGTGCCGCCTCAAGGTCGGCCCCCGCACCCAACAGCTCCCCGGTGACCTCGACTCCCTCCCCGTTCAGGCGGGCCACGGCCTCGATGAACGTGTCCCAGCCCTTGCCGGGCACCATGCGCCCGACGAACACCAGGTGGCGGTGGCGATCCACGATGGGCTCGGGATGGGGCAACGGGGGCGTGATCGCGTTGTAGAAGACATCGGCGCGCACCCCGCCCAGCCGCGAGGCAAAGTCCGCGGCCTGCTCGGAGACCCCGAGGACGCGGTCGGCGTGTCGCAGCACGTAGCGTCCCATCGTCACGTCAACGGCGCGCGAGGCCGCAGCGATCACGGGGGATGAGGCCGCGACGAAACCCGAGCCGTGCTCGGTATGAATGACCGGAATCCCGGCCCTGTGTGCGGCGCGGACCCCGACGAAGCTCATCGGGAAGAAACGCGTGTGAACACTGACGATGTCGATGTGCTCACGCGCCAGGAAACGCGCGATTCGACGGGTTGCCCCTGCGGAGGGGAAGCTAATGACGTCGGCGATGGGAAGGTGAGCGCGGTCCGTGCGAACATCGACCGTCTCCTCCGTGCGATGACCGGGCTCATCGGAGATGGTCAGGACGAACACCCGATGCCCCAGCTGAGCCAGGGACACCGACAGGTGGTAGATGTGGGACTCTAACCCACCCAGGCGCGGGGGGTAGCTGTTCACGACGAACGCGATGCGCATAGGGAATCCTTCAGTCGGTAGTGGGCTGGGCGCCGGTGGGCGCGTTGCGGGCGGGGATCAGCATGACAAGAGCGAAGAGGAGGGCAAGCAAACCCATGGTGGCGGCATACGCCAGTGACGCGCCCATCATGGCCAGGGAGCGTGTAAGCGCTGGAGCGAGCAGGTATGCGGTGGCGCCAGCCGCCACGAAGACCGCTAGGACCGCCCGCAGGCGGCGCATCGTCGCCAGGGCGTAGTAGAGGATGACGCTGGCCGCGTTGAGTGCGCCTGCCAGGACGAGCACCATTAGCTCGCCTACGTATCCCGACACGTCCGTGCCGAACACAAGGGCCAGGAGGGGAGGGCCGATCATATAGGTGACCGCGGCGACGATGGCGAAGGCGCCGGCCGTCGTCAGGAGGCCCCTGCGCACGATCGAGAAGAACTCGCCTCGCTTCCCCTCGGTCCAGCGCAGCGCCATGCGCGTGAGCAGCGGGCGGAACACGAAGAGCGAGAGCATGTTGATCGCCACCGCGGGCATGTAGATGATCGCGAAGACGCCCAGCTCCTCGTCGCCGAGCGCCGCATGAATCGCGAAGCGTGGCGCGTTCGCCAGGTACTGGTTGAGGAACGCGGCGACGAAGAGAGGCAGGCACTCCCACAGGATTCCCGCGACGCCCCGCACGTTCAGGGAGGGAAGGAGTGGGAAGACGCCCCAAGCGGGTAGCCCGTAGGCCACGATGAGGACCACGCAGGTGACTGCGAAGGTGATGAGCGTCGAGGTCAGCAAATCCTGGGTGAACCAGTACAGGCCCGACCATAGGAACGTGGTTGTGAATATGCGCGCGAAACAGGCCTTTCCCGCGATGTCAAGGCGGCCCGAGCGCTGGAACTCGGAGTAGTACACGTCTTCGAAGGCGTCGAAGATCCGCAGGAGCGCCATCGCGGCGATCACCGTAAAAGCGGGGTAGGGCTCCTTCGTCGAGGCGGTCCACGAGTGGTAAGCGATGAGGCCGACCATGACCAGACAGGTCAGCAGGCGCGTCGACAGGTAGGTGCCGAAGTCGAAGCGGCGCCGCACGTCGGTCACGTGGAAGGTGCGCACCTCGTACAGGCCCACCGTCTGATACTGCTGGCCGATCGCCAGAGCCAGGGTGAACAGCCCGTACTGGGCGCGGGCGAAGGAATCGGTGGCCCCCGATCGCACGATCGCGACGCCCATGATGACGACCGCGAGGCTCGACATGAGCGAGGCCGCCGTGTTCCACAGGTAGTCCCGGCCCAGCTGACCGCGCGACTCAAGGGCCTCCCCGGTGGCCTCGACCTGCGCGTCACCGCTATCCGAGGGAATAGACGAGGCCGTGGTGTCCTTCTCGCTCACAGGTCGCCGCCCTCGGTCGCAGCGTCGAGGCCGGGATCGTTGGGGCCAAAAACGATGCGATACGGCTCGTGAGTGACGCGATCACTCGGGTCGGGGACGCGCATGTAGTCGCCGTATCCCCGCGTCAAGACGACGTCGTACGCGGCTGGAATGCGAAGAGTGATGTCCTCAAAGGGAACGACGCGCGCGGGGAAGAGCTCGGCCTCCGAAGCGCTCCAGCGGCGCGGATCACGCGTCGAAAAGTCTCCGAGGAGGAGCGTTCCATCCGCCGCCTTCTGGGGGCAGGTGACTCCCTTAAGGGCCGCCTTCAGCCAGCGGCGATACAGGGACGCCTCGCTCACGCGCAGCGCGCGCATCCCCCAGTGGGCGCAGGCCATCGCGAAGGCCGCGAGCTGACGAGCAGGCGTCGGCAGACCCGTCGGCGGGCACGGAATTGAACGAAGGAACATGAGCCTGGCCCACAGCCAGGTTCCCCGCAGCTGTGAACGGAAGACGGACGGGGAATCGGCGATCTCGTCGAGCACGAACAGATCCACGCCAATGGGCATGCGGAACGACCTGTCCTTGGCGACCGTCGATATGAACTCCGACCCCTTGAGGCCCAGGACGCCGAAGCTGATCGGGAAGTCCGAGTGGGAGGCGGGGGACGCGATGAAGAACTCCTTGCCGAGGACGGCGGGGGCCTCGGCGATGAAACGCTCGTAGTCCGCGCGTGGCATGCACACGTCCCCGTCGTCGTCCCACGGGATGAAACCGCGGTGTCGGACCGCTCCGATCGCGGTACCTCCGTAGGCGACGTAGCGAATGTCCAGGAGGGTGCAGACGCGGTCGATCTCAGCCAAGCACCGCTTGGTGATGCGCTGAATGGCTGCCAGGGTTGCGGGATCCGCTGCGCTCATGTGTGTCCGATCAACAGTGGGTGGATGGCTTAGAGGAAGGACTCGTAGGGGCCGAAATCAACGACGGCCGGAGCGTGGTTGTAGCGCTTGTCCGGCGGCGGCAACTGCATGTAGTCGCCGTAGCCCCGGCGCAGCAGCGCATCGTAGTCGTGCTGGATCATCACGGTGATGTCCTCGAAGGGAACCCGCCGAGTGGGGAAAAACTCCTCCTCGCGCACGATCCAATTCTGTGGGTCGCGCATCGTGAAGTCCGCGTACACCCCCGTTCCCGCGCCCTCGTAGCGGCGGACGGCGCGCTCCCAGCGGGCCTGCAGGCTGCGCGGGGTTGCGCGCAGTGCCTTGAGTCCCAGGTGCGCCACGGTCGTCGCCGAGTAGATGAGCGCCTTCTTCCACGCCGGCGGGTTGATGAGGTAGGGGCGAGCGGTGCCCTGCAGGAACAGCAGGCGTCCCCACCACCAGGACGCGCGAGACATCGCGCGGAAGGCCTTCTCGTCGGCGGGGATCTCGTCGAGGGGAAGAACGTCGACGAAGAAGGGCATCCGATAGGCCGAATCGCGGGCCGCTTCCGGGACGAGGAGGGTCCCGGGGATCACCATCTTCGTGAACATGAACGGAAAGTCCTCGCACGTGCGAGTGTTATCCAGACGGAAACGCTTATCCATGTGCTCGGGCGCCTCGGCGAGAAAACGCTCGTAGTCGGCGCGCGTCATCATCACGTCAATGTCGTCGTCCCAGGGGATGAAACCCCCGTGGCGAATCGCCCCGATGGCGGTTCCCCCGTAGACCGCGTACGACACCCCGATGAGCCCGCAGACACGGTCCAGTTCCGCCAGGATCAACGTCAGAAGCTTGTGTACCTTGGCCAGGTCGCTGCGGGGTGTCGCCATAAGTCCTCCACTGTGGAAAGCTGGTGGGCGCATGCGCGCCCACCAGCCATTGTCTCACGCCTGATTGCGGCTTTCCGTCCCAGTGCGCCTGGGAAGGAGATCACCCCACGAGGGGGTTGCCGCCAGAACCGTGCCGACGAGAATCACCGCGCAGCACAGGATCTGGAACGCGGTGGGCACCGTCCCCTGCAGCACGAGAGCGAAGATGACCGCCCACGCCGAATACGAGATGTTGAGCGCCATTCCGCGCGACGCCCCGATCGCGGACAGCGCCTTGTAGTAGAACAGGTACGAGGCAGTACCCGCCAGGCCCGCGAGCACCGCGACACCCGCCGAGAGATGAGCGAGGGAGTGCAGCGTGAAGCCAAAGACTCCCGCGATGGGTGCGACGATGAAGAGATAGACCGCCGCCGAGGTCGTCTCGCGGATCTGCAACGCAACCTCGTTGTCCACGGTGTCGTCGCGCATCCCCCAGGTGAGGATCACGGCCTCCGATCCCCATCCGACCACGCACGCCAACGCTCCCGCGACTCCGAGAACGGCATTGCCGCCCTCGACGGCGTCGGTGGTGGCCGTCCAACCGGTTGCCACGATCGCCGCCAACGCGACCAACAGGGCCACGATCTGGCGGGCCGCCATGCGCTCCTTGAGGAGGATAAACGCCAGCAGGGTGCCCAGGGCCGGGTAGAACGTGGAGATGATGGCCGTCGGCCCGGGGCCGATGTTGTCGATCGCGATCAGGTAGCCGCTCATGCCGATCGGTCCGCCCAGCAGCGCCGCGGCGACCACGGCCCGTCCCGCGCGGCTGCGCAGCGCCTTCGCGCTGTCCCGCAGGCGCCCGCGAATCGCCATGTAAACCAGCAGGATGACGGCGCACGCCACATCGTGCAGGACTGCTCCGGCCAGAGCCGACTGCTCGAAGGACGCGAAAGGCGTCATCGCCAGAGCGATCGCCAACACCACCGTGTCCAGGCCCCACAGGGCACCCGAGAAGATTCCGTAGCGCTTCCCTCCACGCTCCCTCCTCATGCCAGCTCACCGCCCTGCGTGTTCTCCTGAGCCCGCTGCGCACACGCCTCGTAGGAGGCGAGCAGCGAATCGAGGGTGCGCGTCGCGTGCGAATAGTAGGTGTAGAGCCACTCGCCCACGTCGTCGCCCTCGGCCTCCTTGACGAGCGCCCACACGTACCAGCACCAGCCCGCGAAGACCTCGTAGGAGAAGAAGTGCCTCTCCTCGCGCTCGCTCGGTGCGTGCCCGAGGTAGAACTCCAGGGCGGCGCGTGCGCGCTCCCCGGTCATCTCCGGCGTGCACACGACCATCGTTCCAAAGTCCGCGGCCACGTCGGACATGCCGGCGTACTCCCAGTCGATGAGGCTGATGGCTCCGTCCGTGGACACGAGGAAGTTGGGCGGGAAGAAGTCGTTGTGGGAGGGGACCACCTCGAAGCCGTCGGCGTCGGCAAACGCCTTCAGGCGCGTGACCTTCTCGCGCAGCTCGCGGTATCCGGGCACGTCGATCGGCCCGAACTGGCGCAGAATGGTCTCGTAACGGTTGGCCTCGGTGATGAAATCGAAGGACCTCTTGAGGACGCGCCCCGAGCAGTGGAGCGCCCGGTCCATCTCCATCGCCGCGCGAAGCTCTTTCTCGCTCGTCACATCCAGGTTGCGAACGTCGGTGATGAAGCGAGAGATCTTCCAGCCCGCCTGCGGGTCTCCGGCGACGAAGGTGTCGTCGATGCCCAGCTCGGCGGCCAGTCGCAGGGCGGCGAACTCGGCGCTGCGGTCCACGATTTTCTCGGTCCCAATGCCCGGATGACGGTACACGTACTGCGCGTCGCCCACCGTGAAGTGGCACGACAGGTTCGTGATGCCCTGTTTGAGCGGATAGAAGTCGCGGATATCGGACTTTGCACAGCCGAGCGTTTGCACGATGTGGTCGAAGACCTCCGAGTCCACGTTCTCCATGAACAGCGGGTCGAAGCTGCGAAGCTCGTCGACGGAATCGAACTCGTGGATGACTCCGTCCGGGTAGCGGCGAATCACCATGTCGAAGGACTTGATGTGGTCGAGGTAGATGGCCTCCCAGAGCTTGGCTGCGGTCTCCGGACGGTCGTAGACGCTCTCCAACACGGTGCGGAACTGAGCGGAAAACGCGCGATCGAAGTAGACGTGGCCGAGCATGACCCACGCGTCCGCACCGCCGATGCTCGCGCCCGTAATCCGGTCGGAGGGACCGACCTTGAGGCACCACTCGGGCGTGGGACCCTCGACGTAGTTGGCCGAATAATAGGCCTTGTAGACGTAGGGTTCGAACGGGTTCGTCGTGAAGTAGTCGTCGGAGGAGCACACGTAGGTGTTGTCCAGGATGTCTCGCACCAGCCACAGGGAGCCGTTGTTGTTGCGGGTGGCGTACTCGCGATTGACGACGATGTTCACCCCGTACTTCTTTCCGAGGTAGAAGAAGTACTCCTTCTTGTAGCCCACAACCATCGTGACGTTGGTGATTCCGGCCTCGTGAAGCTGGCGGATCTGGCGCTCCACCAGGATCTCCCCGCGCACCTTGAGCGTGCCCTTGGGGCGCTCGTAGCTGATGGGCGCGAAACGCGAGGACATGCCGGCGGCCATGATGACGGCGCCGGTGACCCGGTAGGGTTCGAGGGCCTCGCGGCCAGCGGGGGTCAGGGCGCGGTCGTCAATGTAGCCCATGGCCTCGCACTCGCGGGTCGCCGTGTTGACGCGGCCCAGGCTCATTCCGGTGACCTCGGAGAGGGCCCGCTGGGTGAGGGGGCGCTCCTCCTTCAGGAGCGTGGACAGGATGTTGAACTGAGGTTCGGTGAGGGAACCGATGGTGCAGGATGCCATGGCCTCCCTTTCGTTCACTAGGTGAAATGCTGACTGCGTGTTCGAGCTTAGCACTCAATCCTCAAAATGTGAACATGGGGGTGTTGTGCCACTCCACCGCTTCCCGGGCCTTGCCTCTAGTCGCGCGGCGAGGCCGAATCGCTCACTTCCTCGCGCGTGAGAAGCAGCGCAATCGTGAGTGCCGCGATGAAGGCGAAGGAGGCTATCAGACACACCGCGCTGGGCCCGATGGGGGCGCTTTCCCACCACCACGATGCCTCCTTGCTGAGGTTCAGGGTGTTGGACGAGGCGCTGCCGTGCGTGTAGCGCAGCAGGAGCGTAAAGACGGCGTAGAAGTTGAGCGTTCCCAGGAACACTGCGAGCATGCCGATCTGGGGGCGCGTGATCGTGCGCTCGCGCCGATCCATCGTGAGCATGAAGAAGAAGAGGACCGCCAGCAGGGGCATCATGTAGCGCGGCTGGTAGGAGATGACGTTGTTGAAGCGCTGGAGGACGCCCAGGAGGGTCGGAACCCCCGCCATCGCTCCAGCCAGCATCAGGGATGCCATTGCCTTGCGCCACGACCACGACCGGACCCCCGCAATGATGACGGCGCCAGCAATGAGGAGGCCGATCGTCGACACGAAGCCGTCGTAGGGCACGTCCATCCATCCCGGTCCCCAGCGGTAGCCGTAGAAGCCTGCGAAGAACTGGGGGAGCGCGTGCAGGTTCGCCGCGAGCGCCTGAATGACAGACATGTTCGGCGTGTCCGTCGACACGAGGGTGTTGGACGCGACGCTCGTCGATCTCATGATGAGGATTCCGATGATCGAGGCGAGCAGGGCGAGCAGGCCCTCGGGCCAGCGATCGCGGCGCCAGCGGACCGCGAAGATCAGGGCAGCCGAAACGACGAAGAGGAAGAAGGCCGCGTCCGCACGCGACGTGCACGCCAGGAGGGCGCCGATTGCGGCCCCTCCCAGGAGACTCCAGCGGCGCCAGCCCTCGGAGTTGGCGGCCGACCACAGTCCCGCGGCGAAGGCGAGGACCCCGGAAAATGCCCACGATGAGGGGTTGTTCGACGCGATGAAGTAGATACCCATCGGCGTCCACGCCGCCGCCATCGCCACAACGTAGCCTCGACGCAGGAACGAGGGCATGAGCGCTCCGATACCCCCCAGCAGCAGGACGGCAATGCCCCAGTTGATGACGCGCATCGTCAGGGCTGCGCGGTGAGTGTCGTGGGCGATGAAGTGGTGGTGGAACTGGTAGTAGCCCCACGGGTAGTTTCCGTCGTCCCACCGGTCGGTGACGGCCGTGCGCTCGTCCGACAGGTTGTAGACGCAGGCGGCCGAACTCTCCCCGTGGAACGCGTAGCACGCGACGCGGTTGGACGCGATCGTCTCGGGAACCACCGGACCATAGGTGTTTTCCTCCGTGTAGCCCGTCTCGCATCCCGATTCCGAGAGCGGGGGAGTACACCAGATGGAGCCCAGGTGGTAGTCGTCATCGGGGGAGGCGCCCACCGGCGAGGAAACGGCCCACGCGACGCCGAGGGCGAACACGGAGGCGAGAAGGGCGATGACGCCCAGGATTTTCCAGTGACGGCGAGTCAGTGGGAGGCGTGCGGCGGGGGCGCGGCGTCCCTCGGTGTCGTTGCTGGAGTGTTGGGCGGTGGCCATGGGGTTGCTTCCTCGTGCTATCGGTGCGGGGATCAGGAGACGGCGGCGCGGTAGGCCTGCGCGTGGACGCGGGCGGCGCGCTCCCACGTGAACTCGCTCGAGCGCTCGATGGCGGCCCGGCTCAGCTCATCGCGCCGAGAGGGTGCGTCCAGCAGCGCGCTGAGCGCCAGCGCGATCGAATGGGGGTCCGTGTCGCAGTACTCGACGGCGTCTCCGCCGACCTCCGGCAGGGAGGTGAGGCGGGTGGTGAGCGTTGCGGCTCCACAGCTCATGGCCTCGAGAACGGGCAGGCCGAAGCCCTCCGCGATCGAGGGGTAGGCCAGGACGAGGCAGCCCGAGAGGAATCCGGGCAGGTCCGTGAGGGGCAGGTAGCCGGGCCGCAGGACGGTCAGGTGGGAGGGAACCGAGGCCAGCGCCGGCTCGATGTCCTCGTCCCAGCCCTTTCCTCCGGCCAACACGAGCGCGGGGGGATGTGGCCGATCCGACACGGCCTGCACCCAGCCGCGCACCAGGTTTGGCACGTTCTTACGGGGCTCGAGAGTGCCCAGGAAGCCGATGTAGTCGCGGCCATCGAGCCCGAGGCTGGCCTTGACACGCTCGCGCTCGGCGTCGTCCACCGGGTGGAAGATCGCCCGGTCCACCCCGTGGTAGGCGACGTAGAACTGGGAGGCGTCGCCTCCCGCGTACTTGATCGTCTCGTCGCGCGTCGCCTCCGAGGGGACGACGAGCGCGGACGCGCGACGAATGGCGCGGCGGATCGCAAACGTGAAGAAACGCTGCTTGAGGCGAGAATGGGCCTGCGGGTGGGAGAAGAACGTCGCGTCGTGCAAGGTGATGACGACCGGAACGCCCGGGAACTGCGGGGAGGTGTAGTGGGGGGAGTGAAGGACGTCGGGGCGCACCTTTCGGATGAGGGAGGGGAGCCCCGTCTGTTCCCACGCCATGCGTGCCGGGCGTGACTCGAAGCGCGGGGAGATGGGAATGATGCGGGCGGAGGGCAGGCGCGTCGCAAAGTGCTCCGCGTCGCGCTCCTGAACCGCCATCGTGAGATCGACGCCCTGCTGCTCCAGTTCGGGCACGAGGTCATCGACGTAGCGGCCAACACCCCCAAGGTTTGCGGGAATCGCGGTGGCGTCCATCAGGACACGGATTGGGGAGGAGAGGAAGGTGGGCATGAGGGTCCCCCGGGTCGCGGCAACGAATTCTCCTCATTGTAGGACATGATGCGTGCGCGATATCCATCGAGGCTGCCGCGTCCACTATTGTGAGGGCATGAGCCTGCGCGTTGGAATGGTAGTGGAGCAAATGTGGCAGAGCGTGCCCGGAGGGTCGGGGCGCTACATCGTTGAACTCGCCTCGCGCCTGGCCGCCGAGGGGGTCAATCCCGTGGGTGTTGCCGCTCGCCACGGGGGGCGAGCACCTTCCGCCGAGCAGGTTGGCCTCACGATTCCCGTGCTCACCTCTTTCCTGCCTCGCCGCGCCCTGTACGCCGCGTGGGACCGGCTGACCTGGCCGAGCGTGGACCGGATGCTGGGGGTGGAATCGCCGGGCGGAGCCCGCGTTGTCCACGCGACGACCTGGGCGATTCCTCCCACTTCTCTTCCGCTCGTCGTCACCGTCCACGACGTTGCCTTCCTGCGCGAGGCGAGCCACTTCACCGCCCACGGCGCCGCCTACTTCCGCCGCGCCCTCGCGACAACCAGGTGCTGCGCCGACGCCGTCGTCGTCCCCTCGCGCGCCACGGCCGAGGACTGCATCGAGGCCGGGATCGAGGAGGACATCATCACAGTGATTCCCCACGGCCTGACGCACACGCCCGTCACGGGCGAGCAGGTCGATGCCTTCCGCTCGCGCAACGGCCTGACGCGCCCGTACATCCTGTGGGTGGGCACCCGCGAACCGCGCAAGAACCTGCCCACCCTTCTACAGGCCTACCGCGCCCTGGCCCCGACCTCGGAGCTGGACCTCGTTCTCGTTGGACCCGCCGGATGGGGTGAGGACCCCACCGAGGCCGACCTGCCCTCCACCCGCGTCCACGTCCTCGGGCGCTTGGACGATACCGATCTGGCGTGCGCCTACGCCGGTGCCCGAGTCTTCACCTTCCCCTCCATCTGGGAGGGCTTCGGCCTGCCGGTCCTCGAAGCCATGGCCCACGGAACCCCCGTCGTCACGAGCGCCGACACGTGCATGGCGGAGATCACCGGGGATGACGCCGGCCTGCTGGTGCCCGCAACCAGCGCCTCCGCGCTCGCCGCTGCCCTCGAGGCGGCCGCGGGACCCGAGCACGAACGCCTGGCCGCAGCCGGACTGCGGCGCGCCCGGGACTTCACGTGGGAAGCATCGGCCGCGGCCCACGCCCGGCTCTACGAATCGCTGGCGGGTAAGCGATGAGTCACGCCTGCGGAGATGAAGCCCCCGTCGAGGCGGCCGCGTGCGTGCCCCCCGAGCTCGCCAGGCCGAGCGCGCGCGTCGTTCTCGTCAACTGGAAGAACGCGCCCCTGACCTTGAGAGCCGCGCGCTCCATCGCCGTCCAGCTCGCGCCGGGAGACCGACTCGTCCTCGTCGACAACGGCTCGGCAGACGGCTCCCTCGCCGCCATGCGCGCCGAGGTGCCCGGCCTCCTGACGCTCGTGGGAACACGCAGCCCCTGGGGCGGCGCGGCCCAGGATGGGCAGATCGAGGTCGTGGATGCGCGGGAGAACGGCGGATTCGGAGCCGGGGTCATGGCGGGAGCGCGGACGATGACCGAGGACGCCCTCGTCCTGCTCAACAACGACGCCACCGCACGCGACGGGTTCCTCGATGCCCTCCTCGCGCCGCTGCGCGACCCCGACGTGGGTGCCACGACCGCGCTCCTTCTCCTCGCGGGGCGCTATCGGCCCGCGCTCGCGGGGGACGACGAGGCTCTGGTCGGGCCCGACGGACAGCGCTGGGTTCGCCTCAGCGAGGCCGAGGCCGGGGAAGGGATCATCCTGGTGAACTCGACGGGGAACGTGGTGGACGCCTCGGGCAACGGCCAGGACCGCGACTGGCTCACGCCGGCCTCGCACCTGAGCGCATCCCCCGACGTGTTTGGCGTGTGCGGGGGCGCGTGCGCGATCCGGCGCGACGCGTGGGAAGCCGTGGGAGGAATCCGCACGGATCTGTTCATGTACTACGAGGACACGGACCTGTCCTACAAGCTCCGCGAGGCCGGCTACCGGGTGCGATTCGCCTGCCGCGCCATCGCCGATCACGAGCACGCCGCCTCCTCGGACGCGCACTCGCCGATGTTCACGCGGGTCAATGCCCGCAATCGCCTGATCGTCGCCGCCGAGCACGCGCCGTGGGGAGTGCTCGCCCGGGCGTTCGTCAGGTCCCTCGGGCGAGCGGCGAGCACGGGCTTTTCCGGCCCCGCGGCGCGCGGCATCGCTGAGGGCCTGGTGGCGCTCCCGGGAGCGCTGCGCAGGCGGAGCGCCGCACACGCTGTCGGTGCCAGTGAGAACGCCCACTCGCCGGAGGCGCGGCGAGGGCGGGAACGTGAGTAAAGAGACAGCGGTGCCGGGCACCTCGGAGGGCACCCCCATCCGAGTATGGTTCCGTTAGCCGCTAGACTTGCGTCCATGACACAGACGAATCCTCTGGTGCGTAAGGTCGCGAAGGGCACCTCCTACCTCAGGCGGAACGGGGTGCGGATGACCACCGCCCGACTCCTGCAGGGAATGGGCAACCAGATCGCAAACTCCGGCAAGGGCAAAGGCAAGGGCAAGATTCCCCTCGGAATGCTCGTGAAGTTCTCCGACGCCGCAGCGCTGGACTGGGCAAGCGAACCCCACTGGAGGACCAACCCCCGCACCGTTGGCGAGGGCCCCTACACGACGGCCTGGATCATGTCCCCTCCGGGAGAATCCTCCGGCGGGCACCAGAACATCTTTCGTTTCCTGTCCTACCTAGAGGCCGCCGGACACCGGGTCAAGATTTTCCTGTACTGGTCTCAGAAGATTCCCGTGGACGCCGATCGCGTGCGCGAGATGATCGAGCGTTCCAGCGCATACCCGACCCTGAAGGCGAGCTACGCCCTCTACGACCCCGCCGTCGGGGTGGGGGAGGACGTGGATGCCATCTTCGCCACGGGGTGGGAAACCGCCTACCCCGCATACCTGGACCGCTCCCGCGCGCGCCGCTACTACTTCGTCCAGGACTTTGAACCCTCCTTCTACCCCGTGGGGTCGGAGAACCAGCTCGCCGAGAACACCTACCGCTTCGGCTTCGAAGCATTCACCGCCGGCAGGTGGCTGGCCAAGAAGCTCCACGACGAGTACGGGATGAGAACCCATCCCTTCGACTTCGCCTCGGACCTGTCGCTGTATCAGCGCACGAACGACCAGCGCCGCAAGGACATCTTCTTCTACGCTCGGCCGGTCACGATGCGCCGCGGCTTCGAGCTGGGGTGCATGGTCCTGGCCGACGTGAAGAAGCGCCGCCCCGACATCCGCATCCACATGGCCGGATGGGACGTGTCGGACTGGAAGGTGCCCTTCGACTACGTCAACCACGGGGCGATGAAACTCGAGGAGCTGTCGCCGCTGTACAACAGGTGCGCCGCGGCCCTCGTCATGTCGCTCACCAACCTGTCTCTCCTGCCGCTCGAGCTGCTGTCCTGCGGGACGATACCGGTCGTCAACGACGCGCCCAACAACCGCCTCGTGGCCGACAATCCCAACATTGACTACGTGCCGCTGTCCCCCGGGGCGCTCGCGGCTGAGCTTATCCGCATCGTCGACGCCGACGACCAGGTCGAGGCGTCGCGCAGGGCGGCAGCCTCGGTCGAATCGCTCAGCTGGGCGGATTCGGGCAGGCGCTTCGTTGCCGACTTCGAGGAGGCCATGCATGCCTAAGATCCTGGTCGTCGGAGGAAACGGATTCCTCGGCTCGCATCTCGTTGATGCGCTCGCCCGCAACGAGGGAACGTCGATCCGCGCCTTCGACATGTTCGGCAGCGGGACTCACTGGAACGCCACCGGCGTCGAAGCCTTCGACGGGAACTTCCTCAATCACGACGACGTGTCGCGCGCGGTGGCGGGCGTCGACATCGTCGTGCACATGCTCTCCACGACCGACCCGGCCACCGCGGAGAACGACCCCACACTGGACGTTCGCACGAACATCCAGGGAAGCATCGACCTCTTCCAGGCGTGCGTGGATGCCGGGGTCAAGCACGTGTACTTCGCATCCAGCGGGGGCACGATCTACGGTGATCAAGACAAGGTGAGCTACCACGAGGGCGACCCCACGCTGCCGGTGTCCCCCTACGGGATCGGAAAGCTCACCATCGAGAACTACATGCGTTTCTTCGCCCGCAAGTTCGCGCTCAAATCCACCTCGCTGCGCATCTCCAATCCCTACGGAACCAGGCAAAACCCGCACAAGAGGCAGGGCATCATTCCGATCTTCCTGCGCCACGTGCTGGGGGGAGAAGCCCTGACGGTCATGGGTGACGGCAGCATGTTCCGCGACTACATTTACGTGGGCGACTTCGCCTCCATCGTCTCCACCATGATCGAGCGCGGGGCGACCCGCTCGATCTACAACATTGGATCGGGACGAGGAACCAGCGTGAACGACATCGTTGCCTCCATCCGCCGAGTCACCGGGACCGACCCGGAGATTCAGTACGTTCCCACCCCCTCGACCTACGTGCACGGTTCCGTCTTGAACACCGAGCGCGTCAACGAGGAGTTTGGTCCCTTCGAGATGACAACCCTGGATGAGGGAATTGCGAAAACCTGGCAGGAGATTCAAGCACATGGCTACTGAGAACGCGCCCATCGAGGCCAAGGATGCGACCCTGGACGTCAGCGTCGTCATCCTGACGTACAACGGCGAGCAGCACATTGACGAGATCCTCTCCTCGCTGACCAACCAGCGATACGAGGGGACCTACGAGATCCTCGTCATTGACTCCGGATCCACCGACTCCACCCTCGACATCGTCGCCAAGTACCCGTCGGTGCGTCTCCATCAGATCCCGAACAGCGAGTTTGGGCACGGCAAGACCCGCAACCTCGGCGCTCACCTGGCCAAGGGCCGCATCGTCGCCTACCTGACGCACGACGCGACCCCCGCCTCAAACCGTTGGCTGCACGAGATCACCGCGCCCTTCGCCATCTCCGAGCGCATCGTGGCCGTCATGGGCTCGCAGATCCCTCGCCCCGATGCCTTCCCCCTGCTGCGCTACGAGATCAAGGGCGTCTTTGGTGGTTTCGGTCCGGGTTTTGGCACCACGCTGTTCTACGACGATGACTTTATTCAGGACGAGGGCGTGCGCAACGCCGTCACCTTCTACTCCGACGTGAACTCCGCCGCCCGCAAGGACGTGCTCACCGGCGAGGTGCCGTACCGCGACGTGTCCTACGCGGAGGACCAGCTGCTGGGCAGGGACGTCATCGCGGCCGGATACATCAAGGCCTACGCTCCGCGAGCCGCCGTCCTGCACTCGAACGAGATGACCGTTAGCGAGTACGACGATCGCATGTTTGAGGAGACGCAGGGGCTGCGCGAGGTGGGCATTGACGTGGCCATGCCCTCGATCCCCACCGTGATCCGCATGGTGACCACGGGCATTCTCAAGGACGCGCTGCGCCTGGCGCGGGACCGCGAGGTCGGTAAGCGCCGCAAGATCAGCGGCTTCTTCCTCAACCCCGCCTACCACGTCCAGAAGTGGAGGGGCGTGCGCAGGGGCGTTCGTTCCCCGCTGAAACGATATGGCCAGTGAGTCCCTGACGAAGCGGTCGGATATAGTGAGTTGTTATGACTGAAAGCACGCCACGTTCTCCTTCGACGTCGCTCGCCCAGCGGGTTGCGCGCATCGAAGGCGAACCCCTGCGCGAGCTGGGGGACAAGAGCGGCCTGTGGAACGGGACGAAGCGAGCGTTCGCCGACGTGTGGAATCGTCGCGAGCTGCTGCGCCTCCTCGTCAACCGTGAGCTCAAGGCTCGCTACAAGGACTCCAACCTCGGGTTCGTGTGGTCGTTGTTCAAGCCGCTCTCGCAGCTCCTCATCTACTTCATCGTGATCGGCCAGTTCCTGGGTGCCGCCCGGGGAATCCCCTCCTTCGCGATCTTCGTCTTCACCGGCCTGACGGCCTGGGGCTTCTTCCTCGAAGCCGTCACCGGCGGAACGGGGTCGATCGTGGCGAACTCCGGACTCATCAAGAAGGTCTACCTCCCTCGCGAGATATTCCCGCTGTCGACCCTGGGTACCGCCGCAGTCAACTCCGCGATTCAGCTGGTCATCCTGCTCGGCGCGATCGTCGTCACCGGCGCGATACCGTCGCTGCCCCAGCTGGCCTACCTGCCGCTGAGCCTGGTGGTGCTGGTCATCTACGCCACGCTCTTCGCCCTGCTGCTCTCGGCGCTCAACGTCTACATGCGCGACATACAGCACCTGATCGAGGTCATTACCTTCCTGGCCTTTTGGGCATCGCCCATCGTCTACTCCTACAGCTACGTGGAGCGGGCGCTGGCGCAGGGCTACCCCGTCATCCACGAGATATACCTCGGTAATCCCGTGACGCTGGCGATCCTCGGCTTCCAGAAGTCGCTGTGGGCAGCGGGGGCGGATCAGCCCTATCCCTCGCACCTGATGATTCGCCTCGCCGTGGCGGCCATCGTCGGTCTTCTCCTCATCTTTGGGGCGCACCGCATCTTTGCGCGCCTCGAGGGCAACTTCGCTCAGGAGCTGTAATGTCAATGCCCGAAGTCGTCCGCGTGGACAACGTCTCCAAGGTCTTTCAGCTGCACAGGGACACCTCCGTCAAGGATCGCATCCTGCGTTCCTCGGGCAGCCGGGTCAAGGAGTTTCGGGCCCTCGACTCCGTGAGCGTCGATGTGCGGCTGAATGAATCGGTGGGCCTCATGGGGCACAACGGATCGGGCAAGTCGACGCTGCTCAAGATCATGGGATCCATCATTCGGCCCACCTCCGGCCGCGTGACGACCCGCGGGCGCATGGCCGCCCTCCTCGAGCTGGGTGCCGGCTTCCACCAGGACCTGACGGGGCGCGAGAACGTCTTCCTGAACGCCTCGATCCTGGGCATGACGCGGGCGGAAACCGAGGCGTGCTTCGACGAGATCGTCGCGTTTTCGGGGATTGAGCAGTTCATCGACACCCAGGTGAAGTTCTATTCCTCGGGCATGTATGTGCGCCTGGCCTTCGCCGTCGCCGTCCACTCTGACCCGGACGTGCTCCTCGTCGACGAGGTCCTGGCGGTCGGCGACGAGCCCTTCCAACGCAAGTGCATGGACAAGATCCATGAGTTCCAGACCGAGGGACGGGCCATCGTCCTGGTCTCGCACTCGGCGGAACAGGTGGAGTCCGTGTGCACGCGGGGAGTGGTTCTCGATCACGGCAAGCTCGTCTTCGAGGGGTCGACGTCGGACGCGGTGCGCATCCTGCGCGAAGGATTCCAACGTGACGCCCTCGCCGCCCCCGTCCACACGGAGGAGAGCGGCACGATCTCCATCCGCGACATCGCGATGGTGGACGAGGACGGGGCGCCGCTTCGCGTCGCCCGCACGGGGGACACCATTCGCATTCGCATGGATCTGCACGCCTCCAAACGCGTCGAGGGCTGGGTGACGGCCTTCTCCTTGGACACGAACCTGGGCCAAAAGCTCCACTACTACAACTCGCGCAACTCCGGTGCGACGCTGCCGCCCATCGACGGAGACGCGACGGTGATGATCACCGTGCCCACCCTGACCCTGGGGGAGGGCCTGTACCGGATGAACGTCTCCATCGACGACGCGGGCGGGCAGCCCTATGCTCAGCGCGACGGGGCGTGGGACCTCGTCGTGCAGGGCAACGGCATCGGCTCGGGGCCCGTCGCTCTTGATTCCGCGATCGAAGTCGAGGGCTGAGGGGGCCCGGACTGCCGACGCGGGTGCTTCCGATTTCAGATGGCACTTGAGCGAATGCTTGCGCGCCGATCTGCGGCATAATGGGGGCAGTGTCGGGCGCGGGTGCGACCGACGAGACACGACCACGACAGGCCTGCGGGCACACGAAGGAGAAAGACCCATGAAGATCGTCGTCACCGGCGGTGCCGGCTTTATCGGAGCGAACTTCGTTCACACGCTCCTCGAGGACCATCCGGACGTTGACGTCGTCGTCCTGGACAAGTTCACCTACGCGGGCAACCGCGCCTCCCTCACCGACATCCCCGCCGATCAGGCGGCCCGCCTCAGCGTCGTCGAGGGCGACGTCGCGGACGCGGACCTGGTTGACGGCGTGGTTGGCGGCGCGGACGCGGTCGTTCACTTCGCCGCCGAATCCCACAACGACAACTCGCTCCTGGATCCCTCGCCGTTCATTCAGACGAACCTGGTGGGAACCTTCACCCTGCTCGAGGCCGTGCGTCGCCACAAGGTTCGCTTCCACCACATCTCCACGGATGAGGTCTACGGTGACCTCGAGCTGGACGATCCGGCGAAGTTTACGCCCACGACCCCCTACAACCCCTCCTCGCCCTACTCCTCCTCCAAGGCCGGGTCGGATCTCCTGGTGCGCGCGTGGGTGCGTTCCTTCGGAGTGGAGGCGACGATCTCCAACTGCTCCAACAACTACGGTCCCTACCAGCACATCGAGAAGTTCATTCCGCGCATGATCACTAACCGCCTGCGGGGAGTGCGTCCGCGCCTGTACGGCGACGGCCTGAATGTGCGCGACTGGATCCACGTGCGCGATCACAACACGGCCGTGTGGGAGATCCTCATGCGCGGACGGATCGGCGAGACCTACCTGATCGGCGCAAACGGTGAGACCAACAACCGCGACGTCGTCGCGATCCTGAACGAGCTCATGGGCTACCCGGCGGACGACTTCGACCACGTCACCGATCGCCCCGGACACGACCTGCGTTACGCGATCGACAATTCCAAGCTCGTGACCGAGCTCGGTTGGGAGCCCCGCTTCACCAACTTCCGTGACGGCCTGGCCGACACGATCGCCTGGTACACGGACAACGAGGCCTGGTGGGCGCCCCTGAAGGAGGCCGTCGAAGCCAAGTACGCCGCCGAGGGGCACTGAGTCATTGGCTGAGGTGAGCCGAGACGGGGGTGGGCCTCGTCCCCGCGTCACCGTCCTCATGGCCACCTACAACGGAATGGCCGAGGGCGGGGCGTGGCTCGACGAACAGGTAGACTCCGTGCTCGCGCAGACGGGCGTGGAGGTCCGCCTCGTTGTGTCCGACGACGCGTCAAGTGACGGGACGCGTGCACACCTGGAGGCGCGCGCCGCTGTCGACCCTCGGATCTCGGTTCTGCCCCAGCGCGAAGGCAAGCCGGGGGTCACGGGTAACTTCCTGCACCTGTTTACCACCCACGTTCCCGACGGCTCCTTTGTTGCCTTCACGGACCAGGACGACGTGTGGCACCGGGACAAACTGTCCGGGCAGCTGGCTCTCATGCGCGCCGAAGGGGCCTGCGTGGTGTCCTCCAATGTCACCGCCTTCGAGAGCCTACCGGGCGGGGCGGTAGGTGAGCGTCGCCTCATTCGCAAATCTCAGCCGCAGCGCGCGTGGGACTTCCTGTTTGAGGCCGCGGGACCGGGGTCGACCTACCTCTTCTCTCCCGACGCCCACGCGGCTCTCGTCGAGGCGGTCTCACGCCTGGACTACAGCGAGATCGGCGTTCACGACTGGTACCTGTACGCGCTCGCGCGCGCGCGCGGCCTGCCGTGGGTGATCGGCGAGGAACCGACGCTGGAGTACCGCCAGCACGGCGGCAACGTGCAGGGAGCGAACTCTGGCGCGGGCGCACGCGATGCTCGCATGGCCAAGCTGCGCAACGGCTTCTATCGCAGGCAGTTCATCCTGACGGCGCGGGCCGCCCTCGCGGTGGGCACTTTTGAACCCCGTCGACGCCGCGAGTTGGAGGCAATCCTCGGCGAGCTCGAGGACCAGGGGCTGGCGGCGAGGCTGCGCTTTAGCATGCGCTGGCCACATATCAGGCGCGACCGCGTGGAGGGCATCAAGCTCGCCGCCGCGCGCGTCCTGGGAGTCTGGTAGCTAGCGCCGATACGCCACCAGGCCCGCGTCAACCGCCTCGGAGCGGAGGATCTGGGTCAGAGAATGAGGCGGGGTCGTGCGCGGGTCGATGATGACGACGGAGCGGCCGGCCATCCACTGGTCCAGGACCTGCCCCACGCCCGTGCGCTGGTCCCACAGGAGCGCGACGCGATCGCCCACGATGGGTCCCTGCTGGCGAAGCCCGGCCAGCGCCTCGTCCCTGACGGCGCCCAGGATGGGGGGAGTGTCCACGATGAGAACGTCGGGTTGCATCGCAATCTCCGCGAGAGCGTCCAAGGCGCCGCCGAGCGGGCCCTCCCACGAGAACGACAGGTAGGCGGCCGGTTGAGCCAAGACGTGCGCGCCGGCCTCGAGCGCATGCGCGGCCTCGGACCCGAGATCATTCGAGACGAAGACGTCCCCGGGGAGGGGGCGACGCGTCTCGAGCATCTCCCACGACACCGACCGAGCGGCGACCTGCCACAGGATGTCCTGCCACGGTTGCAGGGAGGTGTAGAGCCGCGCGGGCGTGATCTCACCCGAGCCGAAAAGGTCGGTGGCAAGCTCGTTTGTCAGGTAGTTTGCTATCTTTGCGAGCCATCGGGCGACCACGGGGCCACCCAGTTCGACGCGTTCGTTCCCGTACTGCGTGAGAGTCGGGCCTGACCAGCCGTTAACGACCTCCACACAGTCGGTGAGGCTCGTCATAGTTTTTGCCGGATTCTCTTTCATGCTTTCAAGTATATCGAAGGTCCTAGACCAACCAAGTACCTAGTAACTGTGAAGTATGTGGGGGACTGCATTGTTTTACCGCTGGGTCAAGTGGAACGGGAAAGGTCTCAATATCGCGAAAGCGCTTGACTTCCGACAACGACACGCGTGTAATTCTCGTATTGATCGATTCGTTATAAGGAGGCCTCGCGATGTGGAGCATCTTCGGTGACGGACCCCTCGAGTGGTCCGAGGACGCCGACGCGGCGCTGTACGCGCGCATTGACGGACCTCTTGCCTGGCAGCAGCACGCGCTGTGCGCCCAAACGGATCCCGAGGCCTTCTTCCCCGAAAAGGGCGGCTCCACGCGCGAAGCGAAGGCCGTGTGTCAGGCCTGCCAGGTTCGCGAGGAGTGCCTCGAGTACGCCCTCGCCAACGACGAGCGCTTCGGCATCTGGGGTGGCATGTCCGAACGCGAGAGGCGGCGCCTGCGCCGTATGGCCGGTTGAGCTCCCTCCAGCGCACGGTCGGAGCGATCCTCGTCACTCGGGGAGACTCGCCGCTCATCCAATCCGTCCTGAGGGCCATCGACGAGCAAACGGTGGTGCCTCACTCCGTGACCGTCGTCGATGTCGCTGGACGGCACGTGACCCCATTTCCTGCGGAACGCCTTCCCGAGGGTGCTGACATTGTTCGCGTGGGGCGCGCACGCAACCTCGGCGACGCCATCCGCCGGGCGCAGTCCCAGGGGGGCGCCTTCGCCTCTCACCAGTGGTGGTGGATCCTCCACGATGACTGCGCGCCCGAACCCGGGTGCCTCGGCGAACTCACCCGCGCGGCATCCGTCGGAAAGACCGTCGCGGCCGTCGGTGTCAAGCAGCTCAGCTGGGATGGGCGTCGGCTCCTTGAGCTGGGAATCTTCGCCACCGCCAGCGCGCGCAGACTCGAACGCGTCGGCGAAGGCGACATCGACCAGGGCCAGCACGACGGCACCTGCGACGTTCTCGGGGTCGGCACTGCCGGGCTCCTCCTGCGCGCCGACGCGTACGAGGCCGTCGGCGGATTCGATCCCGCCCTCGGTCCCTTCGGAGACGGCCTCGACATGGGGCGCCGCCTCCACCTCGCGGGATACCGCGTGATCGTAGCCCCCCGTGCGCGCGTGCGCCACGCCCGCGCTTCGCTGCACGCGGTGGCCGACCCCGCCGGCGCTTCCCCGCTCGCCGCGTCGGGATCCCCCGAGGGATCCCGGGAATCGAGCGGCGATGCCTGCGACGAAGACGCCTCTTTCCGCAGGCGACGCTACGCCCAGCTCTACAACTGGTGCAAGGCGGTGCCGCTCCTCGCGCTTCCGTTCCTCGCCCTGTGGCTCCTCGTGTGGACCCCCGCCCGCGCAATCGGACGGATCACGACGGGGCGAGCGGCCCTGGCTCTGCCGGAACTCGGAGCACTCGCCTCGCTCATCGGCGCCACACCGCGTCTCCTGCTCGGACGGGCGCGCGCCGCCAAGTCACGCGTCGTTCCGCGTTCCTCCCTCCGCGCGCTCGAAGAGGCCCCCTCGGCGCTGCGCACCGAACCCGCGCGAGCAGAAGAAGACGAGAGCGGGGAGCGCATCGACCCCCTCGTCCTCGCCTCGGTGTGGCGCTACAGGATCCGGTCGGCCTCCACTCTCGCCGCCGTGCTGATCGGCACGTCCCTCGTCGCGATCCTGCAGTGGTGGGGGGCGCACCTCGGACTCGTTGGGGGAGCGTGGGTCTCCCTGCCAACGTCCTGGACAGAGCTGTGGAGTGCCGCCTGGTCCGGCTGGATCCCCGGCGGTGACGGCCACGCGGGTGGGGCCGATCCCATGACCATCCTCCTGGCCATCCTCAGTGCACCACTGGCACCGCTAGGCGTGACCCCCGGAGCGACGGCAACGTTCCTGCTCGTCGCCTCCTCGCCCATCGCCGCCCTGGCCGCATGGGTCCCGACACGCTCTCTCACCGCGTCCCTGCGCACGCGCGCCCTCTTCACCCTCGCCTGGTCGTTCGCGCCCCCGCTCATGCTGAGCGGGACCCACGGCGTTCTCGCGGGAACGCTCGTCCACGCCGCGATGCCGATCGCCGCAGCCTACTGCCTGCGTGCCCCCGCCCCGCTCCTCGTCGACGGTGCCGCGGGAGTGGTGCCCGCCCCGACTCGGCCCAGGGGCATCATTGCGGGCTGCGCCTCGCTGGCCGTTCTTGTGCTCGCGTGCTGCGCCCCGTGGACCCTGATCCTCGCCGCCACCGCGTTGGCACTGCGCTCCTGGCGCCGCCTCCTAGTCGCTCTCCCCGCGGCCGTCGTCCTCGCTCCGACGCTCGTCTCGATCCTCGCCCACCCCATCTCTTGGCCCGCTCTGACCTCCACCGCCGGGGGAGTGCACGCCTACACCCGCGCGCCCTCCTGGCTCGCACTGCTCTCGCTTCCCGCCGCCCCGGCATCCGCCCTCGAAGGCATCGCGCTCGGCCTCATCGGCGGGGCGGTACTCCTCGCCGCGACCGCGTCCCTTGCGATCACTCGCTCCCGCTCTGCCCTCACCGCCTCCTGCGGGGCCGCGCTCGCCGCCGCTATCGGCTGGTGCTTCTCGCACGTGGGTGTCGGCTTGCACGGTTCCCTCGTCGCTTCGGCGTGGACCTCGCCCTTCTTCTCCCTGTCCTTCCTCGCCCTCCTCGGCGTGGCGGCTCGTCTCGCCATCCCGTCCAACGCCCGGGCCCACAGTGGAGGAATGGAACGCGCGTGGGATGCGAGCCGTCCCCTGATTCTTCGAGCCAGCGCTGCCGTGGCGCTGTTCGCTCTCCTCGGCTCCGGCGGCGTCGCTGCGGCATCCGCGCTCGGCGTGCGCGTCGATGCCTCGTCCCTCCCGACCTACGCCCTGTCCCAGCGCGAAACCGTCTCTGTCATGTCCTCGCCCATCGTCTCCGCCGTCGCGTCGCAGGCACAGCGTCACCAGCGCGCCGGACGCATCCTCGTCCTCGATGGCGACCCGAATAGCGGCACCGTCAACGCGATGCTGTGGCGCGGAGCGGGCGTGAGCCTCACCGATTCTTCTCCCGCGTCCCGGGCCCGGAGCCTCGGGCAGGCACGAGCGGGGGCCACCAGCGGGGTGCTCAGTGATCCTGCCACGGCGTCCCTCGCCCAGGCCGCCTACACGCTGGTCGTCTATCCCGACGACGCCACCGTGCAGCAGCTGGCCGCCCACGACGTGGACACCATCCTCGTCCCGCTCGGCGCGTCCGGAGCGACAGCCCTGGCGGACGGACTCGACCGGGCCTCCGGGCTGGAGAAGGTGGGGCAGACGACCTCCGGGACAGTCTGGCGCGTCCGCCCCGACGGTATCCCTCCCTCGCGGGTCAGGATCGACTCCGCGGGTGGCGGACACACCGTCGTGGGGTCCTCACAGCTCGCGGTCGACGGCGAGGTGAACGCGGCGGGCACGCTCATCCTGGCGGAACGGGCGGACTCCGGATGGCATGCCTCGGTCGACGGCGTTGAACTCGCGCCCACCGAGGCGCCCGGAGGGTGGGCACAGGCATTCGACATGCCCACTGCGGGAAGCCTGAGCGTCGCCTACCGCGCGTGGTGGATCCTCCCGTGGCGCATCGGAGCCGGCATCTGCCTTATCGTGGCCGCTGCCAGCGCCCTATCCGTGAGGAGGTCGCAATGATCGCGCCCAGGATCCGTACCCTGACGTGCGGCGTCGGTGCCGGATGCGCCCTCGCACTCCTCGCATCAGCATCCCTGTGGGTCAGCCCCGCCCCATCGGACGTGGCGGGCACGGCGCTCAGCGCCCACCCTTCCCAGATACAGCTCGCCTGCCCGGCCGGAATCGTGGACCCCTTCGACACGAGCAACGTCGCCGCCGCTACCGCCTGGACCTCCACATCGGCGGTACCCGTGAGCCCCGCGCCGACGCTGGTGACCGGCGAAGCTGGCGTCATCCCGTCCGCCCTCAGCATCGCCGGACAAGGAGGCGGTGAGCTGGCCGGACTCAGCGCGGTCGGCTGCGCCGCCCCCCGAACCTCCCAGTGGATCGCCACCGGCGCAACCACCTCCGGAGCCGACATCGTCCTCCTCCTGTCCAATCCCGGCCCCACCGCCTCCGTTGTCAGCGTCGACGGCTTCGGCGCATCCGGACGCCTCAACACCGCGCCGCGGCAGGTCACCGTCCCGGCAGGCTCCACGGCCTCCGTCCTCCTCGCGGGCTGGTTCCCCGACGAGAGCGCCCTTGCCGTGCACGTGCAAGCCGATGGGGGAGGAGTCGCCGCGTGGGCGCAGGCGTCCCTCATGAACGGAGAGATCCCCCAGGGAACGACCCTCGCCTCGGCGAGCGTGCCTGCTGCCAGCCACACCATCCTCGGGATCGACCCGCGCGGGACATCGCTGCTGCGCCTCGTCTCTCCATCCGGCGACGCTCGTGTGCGCGTGTGGGTCGCCGATTCCTCAGGCGTACACCCGCTGCCCGGAGGAGAGGCCACGGTCGCCGAGGGAACCACCCTCGACATGCCGCTCGACGGCGCCTCGAACGACTCCGCTCCCATTGCTCTTCTCGTCACCGCCGATCAGGACGTGGTCGCCCACACGACCACGATCACGCTCGGAGCGCCCTGGGCCGAGCGCGCGAGCGCCTGGATCATGCGGGCCAACGCCACGCCGACAACCCCACTGACGGAGGCTGCCATCCCCGGCCGCAAGCAGCTGCAGGACGCGGCAACGAGCGTGCTGTCCTCTGCCCCGATCCGCGACACCTCGCTCGCCACCGAGTCGGGAGTCACAGCCGTGCGCGCCCACCTGCTCCTCTACGTGCCCGCCCAGGCAACGGGAAGCACGCCCCAGCCGCAGAGCCCCGACCCTCAGTCGGGTACACCGACTCCGGTCCCCACCCCCGACATCTGGTCATCCCCCTCCCCGACGCGACCGCAGTCCGACCCCGCGCAGGACCCGCAGTCCTCCGGCACCTCGCCCTCCACCCCCGGGGCCGTCGCCGTACGAATAGGGGAGCGCACCGTCTACGTTGCGCCGGGGATCCCCACCCTCGTGGAGGCTCCCGACGCGGCGGGACACATCCTCGCGCAGTCGCCCATCCACGCCGCCATCGTCGTGTCGGCGGACACGGCAGTCGGCACCATGAGCACCACGTGGAACGTCGGAACCGAGGGAATCAGTGCCGTCACGGGCGACATTCGACTCACGAACTGAGGGGCCGCCTCACGCCAGCGCGTCGTCGATCTCATCCGGCGGCAGCGCCAGGATGTGGCTGATCCTCTCGACGAGAACCCGCCGGGTCGTGGCGGCGACCTCCTCGGCGGGACAACGCTGCACGATCGGCAGCCGATAGACCACGATCCGGTCCCGCAACGCGCGGCGCCGATCCGCGGGGAAGACCCGGGCTACGACCACGTTGTGTGGCTCCCACGGCGCGGGATCCGACGGGGGCACATCCTCGACCGCAAACTCGATCGTCGCGACCTGGGGCCAGCGACGAATCAGGTCGGAAACCAGTTCTTTGACCAGCAGATCGAAGTCCTCGCGCCGCGTCCGCCATGCGGGCGTCCCCGGGAAAAAGAGGGGACCGCGCGGCCCGCGACCGTGACGGTTGCGGCTCGAGAGGTGACGGCGCTTGGACAACACCCCCTCAGAGTATGCCGAGCGTGCGCCGGAGCGCGCGATGCGGGCACAGAGTGTCGTACTCTTAGGGGCGTGATTGCCCAACGACACTGCTCCAAACCCGGCTGCTCAACGGCTGCCGTCGCGACTCTGACCTACGACTACAAGGACTCCACGGTCGTCGTCGGCCCGCTGTCCACCGTGGCCGACCCGAACTCCTACGACCTGTGCGACGAACACGCCCAACACCTCACGGCGCCCCTCGGCTGGCAGGTCGTGCGCCTGGCCACCAACTTCGAGCCGGCTCCCCCTTCGGGCGACGACCTTGCCGCCCTCGTCGATGCCGTGCGTCGGGTCGCGCAGGAAGCCCAGGAAACTCCCGACCCGAGCGCGCAGACCCGCAGGGCAGAAGCCGGACCTTTCGGCGCGGCTCACTCCGTGGGCGCACCCGACACCTCCAGTCCCCTGGACCCGTCGAGCCCATACGCGCGTCGGCGTGCCCAGTTCACGGTTGTCAGCGGCACAGACGAGGCTGGCGAGTAGGGCCTACAGTCCGAAACGAGGCTGCGTCGCCTCGTGGAAACGAGCCTTGCCCTTGGCTCGGCGCTGCGCCTCCCTCTCCCACTCCCGGTCGCGGCGCGCGACCATCACGGCGGCAATCACAATCTCCGGGTGCAGGCCCGCGGGCAGAGGAGTTTGGACGCGACGCGAGAGACGGTCGGCCAGCTGGAGTGCCACCTGAGAGCGCACCTCGGCGGTGAGCTGACGATTCGTGGTGAGGAAGGCGCGAGCCTCGGCCGCGAGAGCTTCGTCGAGCGGAAGGATCGTGGCCGTGCGCCCCCACTCCTCGAGCCCCGGCGGCATGACGAGCGGAGGATAGAACACGGACGGTCCCTGCGAGAGCACCATTGTTCCCGCCGCCATGTCCCCGAGGCGCTTGCCTTTCTTGCTTATCAAGACGGCGAAGAATGCGACGCCACCCATGGTGAGCCAGCACTCCAAGATGCCCGCCGACACGCGCACCGCGCTGTGACGCGCGGTGATTCGGCCGCCGTCGTCGCGGACGACCCTCAGGTTGAACGCCCACTTGCCCAGGGATTGCCCGCGGGTCGCCATCTCGACGGCCAGGGGGACGAAGAACATACACGAGGCGAAAACACCGGTGATGAAGACGCGGGCGAGGGACGAGGAGGCGTGCCAGGTCCGCGATGCGATCATGATGATGATAATGGCACCCCAGAAGTAGACGGTGCCATCGATGACGGCCGCAGCCAGACGTTCGGCGGGAGAGGCCGGAGTCACGTCCAGGACCACCGCCTCGCCGGTGCGAACGTAATCGTCTTGAATGAGGCTCGTTTGACTGCGTGGTGCGCTCATGTATGACACGCTAGTCCAATGGACATCGACGTGCTGCGGGTAAGCGGAAAAGCGGAGTGGAAGAGACTCGACGAGCTCACGCGCACGAGAAACCTGAGCGGCGAGGAAATCGACGAGCTGGACCGACTCTACAGGTCGGCAACCACCGATCTGGCGCGCGTGCGCACATCCAGCCCCGACCCCGACGTGATCGCGGACCTGTCCCGTACCCTGTCCGCGGCGCGTGGGCGCCTCGCCGGAACGGGTGGCCTCACCGGCGCCGCGATCGCTCGGTTCTTCCGTGTTTCCCTGCCTCTGACCCTGTATCAGATTCGGTGGGGGACCCTGGCCGTCACGGCCGTGTTCGTCGTGCTTGGTGCCATCCAAGCCCACTACCTCATGACCACGCCCGACGCGATGAATGAGCTGGGAACGCCCGAGCAGCTGCGCAACTACGCTCATAGCTCCTTCGTGGAGTACTACCACCAGGACACGCACGCCGAGTTTGGGCTCTCCGTGTGGGCGAATAACGCCTGGATTGCGCTGCAGGCCGTGGCCACGGGGATCACGGGTGTGTATCCCCTCATGATCCTGTGGCGCAACGCGACGGCGATCGGCGACGCGGCGGGCATCGTCATCACCTACGGTGGTCCCTGGCACTTCTTCCGCTTCATCCTGCCTCACGGTCTGCCCGAACTCACGGCGGTGTTCATCTCGGTTGCCGCCGGTCTTAGAGTCTTCTGGGCTCTCCTCGTTCCCGGCGCGGCGACGCGCTTCCAGGCCGTCGGAGTTGCCGCCCGCTCGTCAATGACCGCAGCGGTTGGCTGCGCGATTCTCCTCGCCGGATCGGGCGTCCTGGAGGGCTTTGTGACGCCCTCCCAGCTTCCCGACGCCGTCAAGATCTCCCTGGGGGTCACCATGACGGCAGCCGTGTGGGCCTACACGCTGATCCTCGGCCGACGGGCACACGCCGCGGGGGAGAACGCGGACGTGGGAGTCGACTCCGGCTACTATCAGCCGGTCGCCGGCTGATCGAGCCGCGCCGGTGGCGGCTACAGGCGCCCGCTCTTCTTCAGCTCAATGTAACGGTCGGCGGTGCGCGCGGGCAACAGTCCGGCCGATGCGCGCACAGTGAGCGCCCCGGTCATTCGCACATCGGACGCACCCGCGTCATCGGAGCGCTCCGCGAGAGCCGCCGACGCGGCCAGGAAGACCTCCTCGGCGTTGTCGCGGCCCTGCCGCGCGCGCAGCTCGTCGGGGTCGACGGGCCGGCCCGCGGCGTCGAGCATCTCGGCGGCCAGGGCGAGGGTGAGCCCGACGACGTCGGCGGGGCCGCCGCCGGCCAGGACCTCCACGGCCTCGCGGACCTCCAGGGCGTTGCCGGCGGTGAGCCCCAACGGGGCGGACATGTCGGTGAGCAGGGCGCGGGTGCTCACGCCGGCGCCGGCGCCCAGCGCCACCATGGTGCGGGCGAGCTCGCGCGCGGAGTCCGGGTCCTTCATGAAGGCGCCGGAGCCGACCTTGACGTCGAGCACCAGGGCGCCGGTCCCCTCGGCGATCTTCTTGCTCATGATGGAGGAGGCGATCAGGGGGACGCACGGGACGGTGCCGGTGGTGTCGCGCAGGGCGTAGAGCCTGCGGTCGGCCGGGGCCAGGCCCGGCCCGGCGGCGCAGATGACGGCGCCGGGGCCGTGCGGGCCGAGCAGGGACATGATCCGCCCGCCCGTCAGGTCCGCCCGCCAGCCGGGAATGGACTCGAGCTTGTCGAGGGTGCCGCCGGTGTGCCCGAGCCCGCGCCCGGACAGCTGGGGGACGCCCACCCCGAAGGCGGCCACGAGGGGCGCCAGCGGCAGGGTGATCTTGTCGCCGACGCCGCCGGTGGAGTGCTTGTCCGCCGTCGGGCGCCCCAGGCCGGAGAAGTCCATGCGCTCGCCCGAGCGGATCATGGCGTCGGTCCAGCGGGCGATCTCGGCGCGGTCCATGCCGCCCATGCAGATGGCCATGGCCAGGGCGCTCATCTGCTCCTCGGCGACGGCGCCGCGGGTGTAGGCGTCCACGACCCAGTCGATCTGCGCGTCCGACAGGCGCCGGCGCTCGCGCTTGGCGGCGATGACGTCGACGGCGTCGAAGGGCTCGACGGCGCCGGCTCCCGCCCCGGCGGGCTCCGCCCCGGCCGTCCCGCCGGACCCGTCCGCCGGCTCCGCCCGCCCGCCGGCGCCGGCGTCGGCCCCGGGGGCCTCCAGGTCGGCCCGGGTGAACCGGCCCGGCAGGACCTCGTCGATGGTCATGAGCCCGTCGGGCATGGCCAGGAGCATGCGCGGGTGGGCGTGCTCGCCGAGCACCTGGCGGCAGCGCCCGCAGGGGGCGCAGGGCTCGCCGCGCCCGTCGACGCAGGCGAAGGCGATCAGCCGTCCTCCCCCGGTGCGCACCAGTTCGGACACGAGCCCGCACTCGGCGCACAGGGTCACCCCGTAGCCGGCGTTCTCCACATTGCAGCCCGACACCAGGCGCCCGTCGTCGACCAGCCCGGCCGCGCCGACGCGGAAGCGCGAGTAGGGCGCGTAGGCGCGCCCCATGGCCTCCACGGCCAGCGAGCGCAGTCGCGCCCAGGCGGCCCCGTCGACGTCGGAGGGGGTCAGGGCCCCCGTCGGGGCCGTGGCCGGGACCGTCATGGCTCATCCGCCTTTCGCGCGCGGTCGTGGGGGACCGACGATACACCGCGCGGGCCGGGCGCGGGGCCCGCTCACGGGTAGGGCACGCCCTCCGCGGCGGGCGGCCGGACCCTGCCGACGAACCCGGCCACCGCCAGGATCGTCACCACGTAGGGGATCATGAGGATGAAGTTGGTCGGAATGGGCGAGCCGATGACGGACAGGGTCTGGCCCACCGAGGTGGCGAAGCCGAAGAGCAGGGCCGCCCAGAGGGTGCCCAGCGGGTTCCAGGCCCCCAGGATCATGGCCGCCAGCGCGATGTAGCCGTTGCCGGCGGAGATGCCCTTGGTGAAGGACAGGCCCGAGCCCACGGTGAAGAAGGCGCCGCCCAGGCCCGCCAGCGCACCGCCGAGCACGAGGTTGTTGACGCGGGTGCGCATGACCGCGATGCCCACGGTGTCCGCGGCCCGGGGGTGCTCGCCGACGGCGCGCATGCGCAGGCCCCAGCGGGAGCGGAAGAGCATGAGGGACAGGATCCCCACCGCCGCGTACATGGCGTAGACGAGGATGGTCTGGTTGAACAGGACGGGGCCGAGGACGGGCACGTGCGACAGTCCGGGGACCGGCAGGCGGGGCAGGCGCATGGCCCGGTTCAGGGACCCGGAGTCGGACAGGACCGTGGAGAACAGGAAGCCGGTCAGGCCCGAGACGAGCACATTGAGCACCACGCCCACGACGATCTGGTTGACCCGGTACTTCAGCCCGAACAGGGCCAGCAGGAGGGCGACGAGGATCCCGGCCGGGGGCGCGGCCAGCAGGCCGGCCCAGGGGCTGCCCGAGGCCGAGGCCACCACCGCGGCCAGGAAGGCGCCCCCCAGGAGCTGGCCCTCGATGGCGATATTGATGGTGCCGCTGCGCTCCCCCACGACCCCGGCCAGGCCGCCGAAGACCAGCGGCACGGACAGGGCCAGGGTGGAGGACAGGATCGTCACCAGCGGGACGACCGAGCTGCGCCCGGCGCCCGCCCAGGTGAGGAAGGAGACGACGAAGCTCAGGCCGAGCAGCAGGGTCATCCACACGGGCGCGGCGGCCCGGCGCAGCGCCCGGGCGCACAGGGCCGCCGTGATCGCCCCGGCCGCGACGACCATGACGACGACGACCCGGCGGGCGGGCAGGTCGAGGACGGGGATCTGGATGAGGTCGGCGCCGGTGCTCAGCTGGAAGCGGGTGGCGCCGCGGCCGAAGACGGCCATGAGGATCTCCAGGGCCACGACGACGGCGCCGATGACGGGCGCCTTGAGGTCCAGGGGCTCGTCGACGTCGACGTCGTCGACGCTCTTGCGCAGGACGGGGCTGGCGGCGACGGTCATGGCTCAGGCCTCCCGGGCGGGCGCGGCGGGCGTATCGGTCGCGGCGGGGCGGCGGGCGCGGCGCCTCCGCGACCCCGGCGCCGGCAGGCGGTAGATGGCGCGCACGAGCGGGGGCGCCGCGATGAACAGGACGATGGTCGACTGCAGGACGAGCACGATGTCGACATTGGTGCCGGTGGTCGTCTGCATGGCGGTGCCCCCGGCGGTCAGGGCGCCGAAGAGCAGCCCGGCCAGGACCGTGCCCAGCGGCCGGGACCGGCCGAGCAGGGCCACCGTCATGGCGTCGAAGCCGACGGACCCGGCGATGGAGGTGGTCAGGTTGTGCTGCGTGCCGAGCACGGGGCCGGTGGCGGCCAGGCCGCACAGCGCCCCGGAGACGACCATGACCAGGGCGGTGATGCGCGGGACGCCGATCCCGGCGGTGCGGGCGGCCTGCGGGTTGGAGCCGGTGGCCCGGAACTGGAAGCCGAACTCGCTGCGCTCCATGAGCCACCACACGAGCAGGGCCGCGACGAGGGCGACGACGAAGCCCAGGTGGAGGCGGAAGGAGTCGCCCAGCAGGAGCGGGTACTGGGCGCCGTCCCTGACCGTCAGGGACTTGGGGTTGGTGTTGTCGCCTTTGAAGGCGCGGGTGGTCAGGGCGTGGATGAGGAGGTAGCCGGCGATGGAGTTGAGCATGATGGTCGTGATGACCTCGCTGGCGCCCGTCGTCGCCTTGAGGACGCCGGCGATTCCGGCCCACAGGGCCCCGCCGGCGGCGGCCGCGGCCATGGCGGCCGCGATGTGCGCCCCCGCCGGCAGGCTCCAGGCGAAGCCGACGTAGCCGCCGGCCATGGCCCCCACGATGATCTGCCCCTGCCCGCCCACGTTGAACAGCCCGGCGCGGAAGGCCACCGCCATGCCCAGGCCCGCCAGGATGAGGGGGGCGGAGACGGTGAGGGTCTCGGTGGCGGGCCGCCACATGCGGGCCGTCGTCGCGGCCTGCCAGTCGAAGACGCCGCCGCGCACGAGGGCGGAGTAGGCCCTGGTCAGCAGGGAGCCGGCGGCGCCGAAGAAGTCGGAGGGCCGGGCCAGGAAGTAGCCGACGGTGGCGCGCACCCGGGAGTCGGCCACGAGGATGAGGACGCTGCCCACGACCGCGGCGGAGAAGACGGCCAGGGCGCCCATGAGGGCGTTGGACTCGGCGATCCGACGCAGGACGTCGGGCCCGTCGGGGCCCGCGGGCTCGTCCGTCTCGGCGTCGGACTGGGCGGACTCGCTCATCGGCTCTCCTCGGTGCTGGTGGCGCTGGTGCTGGGGGCGTCGGCGTCGTCGCGGCGGGCCAGGGCCTCGTCCCCGGGGATTCCGGCCATCATGAGCCCCAGGACGTCGCGGGGCGTGTCCGGGCCGACGACGCCGACGATCCTGCCGCGGTACATGACCGCGATGCGGTCGGACAGCGAGTAGATCTCGTCGAGCTCGCTGGAGATGATGAGGACGGCGGTGCCGTTGTCGTCGCGCTCGGCCACGATGCGCCCGTGGACGAACTCGATGGATCCCACGTCCAGGCCGCGGGTGGGCTGGCAGGCGACGAGGACCCTCAGGTCCCGGGACAGCTCGCGGGCGAGGATCGCCTTCTGCTGGTTGCCGCCCGACAGGGTCGAGATGGGGTCGGCGACGTCGGTGACGCGCACGTCGAACTCCTCGCGCAGCCTCTGGGCGTTGGCGCGGATCCTGGCGGGGCTCAGGGCCGGACCGGTCCCGAAGGCCGGGTCGTCGTAGCGGTCGAGGATCATGTTCTCGGCCACGGAGAAGTCGGCGATCATGCCGCTGGTGGAGCGGTCCTCCGGCACGAAGCCCAGGCCCGCCCCCAGGCGCCGGTGCACGCCGAGGCGGGTGACGTCGCGCTCGCCGAAGCGGATGGATCCGGCCGTCGGCCGGGTCAGGCCCAGGACCACCTCCCCCAGCTCGGTCTGGCCGTTGCCCTGGACCCCGGCCACGCCGAGGATCTCGCCGGAGGCCACCTCGAGACTGATGTCGTCGAGCAGGACGGCGCCGTCGGCCACCAGGCTCACGCCCTCCAGGACCAGGCCGGCGCCGGCGGGGCGGGCCGGGGCCTTGTCGACGCTCAGGGAGACGTCGTGGCCCACCATGAGTCCCGCGAGCTCGCCCGCCGGGGCGGAGGGATCGGCGGTGCCCACGACGGCGCCGCGGCGGATGACGGTGATCGTGTCCGCCACCTCGCGGACCTCGCGCAGCTTGTGGGTGATGAAGACGATGGAGGTGCCCGCGGCCCTGAGGTCGCGCATGATCCCCATGAGCTCGTCGGTCTCCTGGGGGGTGAGCACGGCGGTGGGCTCGTCGAGGATGAGCACCCGGGCCTCGCGGGCCAGGGCCTTGATGATCTCCACGCGCTGCTGGACTCCGACGGGCAGGTCCTCGATGCGGGCGGCCGGGTCGACGTCGAAGCCGAAGCGCTCGGAGATCTCGCGGACCCTGGCGGCCGCGGCCGCGGCGTCGATGATCCCCATCGGCCCGACCGGCTCGTAGCCCAGGGCCACGGACTCGGCGACGGTGAAGACCGGCACCAGCATGAAGTGCTGGTGGACCATGCCGATCCCGGCGGCCACGGCGTCGCCCGGCCCGGAGAAGGTCACGGGCTCGCCGTCGATGAGGATCTCGCCCTCGTCCGCCCGGTACAGGCCGTACAGGATGTTCATGAGGGTGGACTTGCCGGCGCCGTTCTCGCCCAGCAGGGCGTGGATCTGACCGGGCTCGACGGTGAGGTCGATGTGGTCGTTGGCCACGAGCGGCCCGAAGGTCTTCGTGATCCCGCGTAGCTCGAGCTGCACGTGTGCTCGCTTCCGTCGGTGGTGGGCGGGGCTGGTGGGAAACGGTGGAGATTCCCGCCCGGCGGCCGGTCGCGCCGGCCGCCGGGGACGGGCCTCAGGAGGGGTCGTAGGCGGTGGACACGTCCAGCGTCCCGTCGACGATCTGCTTCTTGAGCTCGTCGATCTTGGTCTTGAGCTCGGGCGAGACCTTGGAGTCCCAGTCGTGGTAGGGGGCGAGGGCCACGCCCTGGTTCCCCAGGGTGCCGACGTAGGGGGTGGCGGAGAAGGCGCCCCGCTGGGCCTCATCGACGGTGTCGTAGACGGCGGTGCCGATCTCCTTGATGACGGAGGTGAGCATGTAGGGGGCGCCGCCGTCCTTGCCGGTGGTCAGGTAGCCGTCGGCGTCGACCCAGACGATGGCGTTGGAGTCGCCCCCGGCGGCCTTGACGGCGGCCAGGGTGCCCTGGCCGACCGGGCCGGCCACGGGCATGATGATGTCGGCGCCCTGGGACAGGAACTGCTCGGTGAGCTGCTGGCCCTTGGCGGTGTTGGAGAAGTCGCCCACGAAGGAGCCGCCCGAGGGGTTGGCCGGATCCCAGCCCAGGACCTGGACGGAGGCGCCGTTGTCCGCGTTGTACTTCTCCACGCCCTTGGCGAAGCCCTCCATGAAGATCTGGACGGTGGGGATGGCCTGGCCGCCGTAGGTGGCGACCTTGCCGGTCTTGGTGGTGCCGGCGGCGGCGTAGCCGGCCAGGTAGGCGGCCTCGGCGGTGTTGAAGATGAGGGGCTTGGCGTTGGGCAGGCCGGCCTCGGTGAACTGGGCGTCGATGAGGGCGAACCGGACGTCGGGGTTCTGCTTGGCGGCCTTGGTCATGTCGTCGGCCAGGTTGAAGCCGACCCCGATAATGAGGTTGCACTCCTGCTGGATGAGGGAGTCGACGTTCGTCGGGTAGTCGGCGGCGCTCTTGGACTCCACGGCCACGGTCTCAATGCCGAAGTCGGCACCGGCCCGGTCCAGGCCCTCCTTGCCGGACTGGTTGAAGGACTGGTCGTCGAAGCCGCCCTCGTCGGAGACCATGCAGGCCTTGAAGTCCGAGGTGGTGCCCGAGCCCCCGGATGAGGAGGCCGAGCTGGTCGGGGCGGAGCCGCAGGCGGCCAGGCCGAGGCTGAGAACAGTGGCCAGGCCCAGGGCGATGGCGGGGTGGGACTTCTTCATCACTGTGACTCTCCGTGGTGTGAGGAGACGTCGTCCGGACGGGGCGTTCGGACGACCTTCGCACCAGGATAGACGGATCTCCCCCTCCCCCGCGCCGGCATCCGCGGCGCTCACAGCAGCTCGGTTCGGCCCTCGGCCCCCAGGCGGTCGACGACCCCCTTGACGGCCTGCGCGCGCGCCGGCGTCGTGACGAGCAGGGCGTCGGGGGTGTCGACGACGACCAGGCCCGCCGCCCCGAGCAGCACGACCCTGCGGCCCGTGGTCGAGGCCACCAGGGCCCCGGGCGAGTCCACGGCCTCGACGTCGGCGCCCGGCCCGCCGCCCGCGGCGTCGTCGAGGACG
>ERZ772948.186-NODE-186-length-38661-cov-4.541574_pt1 | contig 38661 bp, 43 predicted proteins | sample MGYA00511945_ERZ772948 | MGnify/ENA primary metagenome ERZ772948 (study PRJEB29015, sample SAMEA2737927) | human oral metagenome | biome: human oral; feature: human-associated habitat; material: dental | place: China | collected 2141 ... | reverse complement strand
AGTTTACCAATCCGTCTGCGCCCTTCGGGCTTGACTTCTTGGACTTTCATAGTAAGCTACACGCACAAACGTCCACTTCGTGGACATTGTGCGCCGTCCTTAGTAAAGTCATTATAGCACGCTTTGCATCTTTCGCAAGCGATGCGAACATGTTTCAGCAAACTGTAACGTAGACGGCGGAACATTTCTATGATTCAACACCTACATTACAGTTTGCTTTCCTGCACCCTGCCGAGGCAAAAACACGCTGCAATGCAAAAGCCGATGCACGAACGACTCCCATGCATCGGCTCTTCTCTTTTCTGCTTCGGCTCAGAGCGCAGCGCCCGCCGCCTTCTTCTGCTGTGCATCCTGCGCAGCTGCCGCGGCATCCTTCGGCGCAGCAGTCTTAGCCGCATCCGCCTTCGGTGCATCGTCCTTCTTCACGAGCTTGTCGAAGCGCCCCATGATCTCGTCGTATGTCTTGCCCGTGATCTCCGGCATATCCTTCTTGCCCGTCATCTGCTTGAAGTCGATTCCCGCCTGCTTGAAGCCATCCTGCACCGCAGAGCGCAGGGCTTCAAGCTTCTTCGGATCGTCGCCCGCGATCGACGTCGCCATGCTCATGATGCGGTCAGCCACTGCCTTGACCGACCAGTCACCGCCGTCGGCAACCGCCTTCGCCGCTTCCTCCGGCGTCGTCGCGACATCGGGCAGAGCAAACTGCGCCGTCAGCACCTTGCGCCCGTCGAAATTCAAGAAACCCACGCCATCCTTCTGCCATGCCTGAAGCTGTGCATTCTGCTCCGTCATGGTCTTGATGAGGATATTGTAGCTGTTGTCGATATCATCCTGCAGAGCCTTGACCTCGTCTGCCGTCAAGCCCTTCGTCTTGCCGCCCTTCGCCGGCTCGTCCGTCTCGGCGGCTTTTGCGTCCGCCGCCTTCTTTTTCGCAGCGTCAGAAATCTTCACGTCAAAAGCAGCGCCTGCATCCTGCGCCGTCTTCGCCGCATCTGCCGCTCCGCCTTTCGCCGCCTGTGCCGTCTGCACGCGCTCTGCCTGCGGCAGCTTCGCCGCACTCTGATTCATGGCATACGCCATCTTGCTCATCGCTGTTACATCCATGTTCATTCCTCCTTGCATATCTCCAAAATGCCCCATCCTATGGGCATCTCTTCATGTATCGTCATTTTGACGGAAAAAATAAGCATCGCACAGCGAAAGACCATCTTCATCCTAATCGGCCACGAAAGCGGAAATCTCATAAATCTTCCCCGTGCGATCCGCTTTGAACGTCAAGCCGATGTACCAGCTGTTCGCATAGTTCACTCCTATGCCGCCCTGCGGCAGGGAATATGTATACGTCTTGCCGTAGCGTCGTATGACCGAAGAAATGTCCGACCCCATTCGCGCCGATCGCCGCTACATTCCCCTGGATCTTCTCCCAAAGTCCCTTCTCCGAGTACTTCTCCTCGAATGTCCCCATATCGATATTGTTGAAATCTTCTGCATTCACATTTTTCCCAAACACGATTCTTCCCTCCCCAAGGATTTTAATTTTCTCTCAAAACTCACTTCTCGCATATTCCATAAAGTTCTCTACTTTTCACCTCTTTCCTGCCGCAGCTCCCCCTTTCTGCGAGATTTTCTCTCTGCTGCAAGTATAACGGATTGACACACACTCGCAGTCGCCCGCCGCGCGACATCTTTGTTTCCAGTATAGCGAGAGGCATGAACGAATTTCGTCCATACCTCTTGCTATTTCTATACAGTTTTAGGACACATCCTACCGCACTCCGGAAGAACTGTTTCAAGAACAACTCAACTATATTACTTCTGTTGCTCGAATCTTTTAGGAACCTGTCCGATTTTCTATTGCAATCAACCCTTCATTTTTTCCTTGACAACCAAACCACCTATCACTCCAACTAAAATGCCACCTATTCCAGCAAGCACCCTTATAAAAAAATTTTTATTTTCACTATCCTTCTTCTCTACGCGATCTGCTAACTTCTTCATTTCCTCATAGATATATTTCTTCTTCTCAAAGTCCTCCGCACCCTTTGCCCAATCTTCTAAGAATCTTTGCATTGACGCATATTGATTATTGACACGCGTCATGTTTTCAGCATTTCCTTTAAGAGCTTCCTTCCCCAGTTCCAGGTATTTCTCCAAAGCTACATGTACCAATTCAGCAAAATCACGAGGCCGTCTCATCGCCTCATCCTGATCCTCGGGAGTCATCTTCCGTGCTTGTTTTATAAATTCCACCATCTTATCCGCTGTCACATTCTCAAACCTCTGTAACCCCAAAGATGCCAGCACTTCCTCTTTCGTAAGCCTGCTTTTCACAATTCATTCACTCCTTTTCCACTAAGATACTCCATCCATCTTTAAGATTCTACATATTCACTTTCCTTCTTTGTGCGCTACCGCACGAGAGCACTCGCCGCGCTTCCGCTACCACCGAGCGCACGTCTCTGGCTTTGCTGCTCCATGCTTGCCAGAATCCCGACGACCTGACAGAATCAATCTTCTCCAGCCTCTTCCTGTTCCTTCTCGTCTTCATTTTCCTCCACCGCTCCCCTCGGGCCTCCTGCCTTGAAGTTGTAGAGCGGCTTCAGGACCTCGATGACGTCGACGGAATCGCGGATCACGTCGATGATGTCAGCGAGCGACTTGTAGACCATCAGTACTTCATCGAGCGTGCCTTCGCCGATGCTCTTCGTGTAGATGCCCGCCATTTCCTTTTGGAATTCCTCAAGCGTGAAGCGCGCGCGCTGTCGTCCTTGACATGAGCCGCCCTGCGCCGTGCGGGCCGGAATAGTTCCACTCGGAATCGCCGCGGCCGACGGCTAGGATGCTGCCGTCGCGCATGTTGATCGGGATGAGGACGCGCTCGCCCTGGCGCACTTCGTACGCTTCACGCGCTTTTCCCCGCCTTCGTCACGACGCCGCGAGCGCCTGCCAAAGACACACGAGCCGCAAAACGACGGGCGAATCCCCGTCATCAGGCATGCGGGGCACGGGCTTACGACGCAGCGCACGACGCCCAGGTGATACAGGCAATCCTCGCACGGTGGAGATACGAAACGTTGCATCATCTGCAAGACATCCATCAAAGGCACCTCCCATAAGTGTGCAGTCATTCACTCTTATCCCTTTTTCTGCTCCCATTATACCAAGTCGCTTCGCTCCGAGGTCGCCTGTCATGCGACATCATCAAATTCCTTGCTTTCATTATAGGAAGAGGCATGGACAAATTTTGTCCATGCCTCAAAATATTTTTGATTAAGTCTTTCCCTTGCCCTCGCAGAAACAAAATGATAAGATACAAGAAAGAAGGCGAGGTGCGTACGATGCCAGAAATAACGAGGTTTTACGGTATCATCATCAAGATATTTTTTCGCAACGAGCATAATCCGCCCCATATTCATGCAATCTACGGAGAGCACAACGGTTTGTTTTCCATTGCCGACATGCAGATGCTGGAAGGCGATCTTCCTGCACGTGCAGTCAAGCTTGTTCAAGAGTGGGGTACGCCCTTCACCGAGGAATTGCTGCAGATGTGGAACACGAAGCAGCTGAGAAAACTTCCTCCGCTGAAATGATATTGTCCGTGACACGTCCCGAGGTGTTGATGATATGCTGTCCATAAAGATCAACAAGGTTGTCCCCATGGATGATATGAAACTCCTTGTTTTTTTTGAAAACGGCTCTGTCAAACAGTTCGATGTCGGAGCGCTAAGCAAAGATTGTCCAGAATTTGAAGTCTTGCGCGACCCTGCCATATTCCAATGTGTCAAGGTCGAACCCGGCGGCTATGGCATCGCCTGGAACGATGAATTGGACTGCTCGGAAGGCGAACTTTGGGAAAACAGCATAGATATTTCTTCGAAATAGTAAGAGGCATGGACAGATTTTGTCCATGCCTCAAAATATTTTTCAAGTCTTTTGCTGCGGAAATCGCACTTCGTATCACCAAATACTGTTGCTGATAAAGTGCAGCTGATTCTTTATCTTATTCACTGACTCATTGACCTCGACTCTGACTCGTTGGATGGTCACGCTTTCTCCCGGATTCAACAACTCGATCGGCTTGGACTGCGCACTTGATATTCGCCCGCTGCCAAGGAAATCATCAAGCAGAACGATATGATTTTCCGGATTCCTTGTAGTGAAATGGAGAATATTCCTAGCTACAAGATCTCTGATCTGCTCAAGATACAGCCGCGTTTGACGATTCGGCTCATTGCGCGCTCCGGCACGCGTGGACCAGCCACAGTGTGTCAAAACGACCAATTGAATTTTCGGAGAATGCGAATCATGCGGCATAATCCTACGAAAAGGACTCGACGGATCAGATAATGTCTGCAACAGAAGTTTGAACGAATTGATGGACTGCTGATCGGTTCTGACCGGCACGATCAAAGCATCTGTAGCATGCCATGCCAGATGCGTCGCCCCCGCGAAAAACGGCGATGTATCAATAAGGCATTTATCCGTTTCGGTTTCTTCCATTTCACGCCGAATCTCTGTCCGCAGAGAAAACAGCATTCGATCGAGCAGATCCTGTTGCTGCTGTCCGGCTACGCTCATCGCCTGCCCCATAGCAACAGCCATTTGTGAAGGAAAATTATACAGCGCATCTGCCGATGGAATGAAGTACACACTTCGATCTCGAAAATAAAGATTCGTAGCACCCACATATTGTGCAACACGACTGGCATTCCCCAAGCCGGGCATGAAGTATGGCAGCAGCATATCATATGCCGACACTTGCACGGATTGGTAATATGTATCATTATAAAAATAAGAAAGATTTCCTTGCGGACATGTATCGACAGCGAGCAAATTTTCTACCAAATAAGACAGATTGAATGCCAACGAGGTCTTTCCTATTCCACCGCGAAGGTTGCAGATACAATATGTAGGAAATTTTGGCAATGATAATGGCTCTGCCTTATTTTCTGCAATAGCATTTTGCCGCATCAATAGCGCATCTGTAAAACACATAAAAGTATACCACCTTCCAAATGCTCTCTATATTATTATTCTTCTTCCTCATATTATATATAAATCTGCAGAACTAATCAACAAGATTCTTACCACGAAGTTTCATCATATCCTTAACGGTATGAAAAAACCGCCTTCCCAATAAGGTTGGCGGTTTCCCAAAAGCATTTTTCTTTCCTTACTTTTTCCCTCGTGCCTTTTTGCAATAATCAGCGATCGCCATGCTCCAGCCGGCAGTTACGGCGCCCGTCTTGATGAAGCTCGCGGTCATTTCGCCGAGCGAGGCGAAATTTTCGCACACACCGCCCGCATCGCATGCGAACTCCACGGAATTTTCCCGGCGGATGCCGAGATCGCCCGCGACGGCGACGGCGTCCATGTTCGCGCCGAGGAATACGAACTCCCAGCCGTGCTTTTTCTCCTGATGCTCGATGAGCTTCTTGACCTTCTTCGCCGTGTAGCGAACGCTTGAATTTTCAAGACCGTCGGTCGTGATGACGAACATCGTGCGCACGGGACGATCCTCTTCTCGCGCATACTTGTGAATGTTGCGGATGTGCTGGATCGAGTCGCCGATGGCGTCGAGAAGCGCCGTGCAGCCGCGCGTGAAGTATTCGCGTCCCGTCAGCGACGCGACCTTCCCGATGGGCACGCGGTCGTGAATGACCTCGACCTCGTCGTCAAAGAGCACGGTGGAAACGAGGGTGTCCGTGCTTTCTTCCTGTTGGCGGCGCAGCATACCGTTGAAACCGCCGATGGTGTCCGATTCCAAGCCCAACATCGAGCCGCTGCGGTCGAGGATGAATACGAGTTCCGTCCTGCCCTGCGCTGCTTTCTTCTCTTCCGTCATGATGAGCATCTCCTTTTTTTGCTAACAATGTTTTCTCTTCTGTGAAATCATTGTAACAAGAAAAAGAGGCGGCAAGGTCGCACGGCGGGCGACATCTGCGGTGCAGGGTCTACATGCGGACGCAGAGCAAACACCAGACCAGACATTCATCTCACGGCAGCGTTTCCATGCCCAATTCGTACAAGGCATTGTTGACCTCGTCGAGGTCGCCGATGCCCTTCTCGACACAGAACTTCACGGCAAGATCGAGCCGGCTCGCCGAGGAGAATGCGTAGCCTGCGCTCGCCAAGAGATCCACGGCATCGTCAAGGGGGAGCTGCAGCACGATGATGAAGGCGTAGAGCGTCTTCGCCTTCGGTCGGTAGTCCTTGCGGCGCATCTTGGAAAAGAGCTTGCGGTCGACGCCCGCCTTCTGATAGACTTCGACTTCGTCCCGCCCACGCTCGCGTATCAGGCGCAGAAGCCGTTCAGAGCACGTTTCTTCCGCCTTGTTTAGCCGACTTTTCAGATTCGATAGGAAGGAGCCGAGCACCGCCCCAACGGCGGGAATCGGACGATCCTTTTTCAGCGGCTTGCCGTCAGGCGCATACCGCCTGCGCTCCTCTTCGCACGATTCCAATTCACACGGCATTTCCAGCATATGCGGCGCTTCACTCAGTGGCGCTTCATCCGGCGCCTCGCCTTCAGGGCGCCAGAAGCGATCAAGATAACGGCACAGCTCCTTAATCATGCCGCGATCGGCTGGCTTCGTGCTGATGCGATTCTCACGATCCATACGAACACTCCTCCTGCGTTGTTTGCCTATTTTCATGTTGTTTAGTTATATTTTAACATGAAGCCCTAGGAGGTCAAGCCGCAGCTGCTCGGCTCACCTCACTTCCTTCGGCAAGCGCCGAACTGTCATGACATACGCGATGGCGAGCGGTACGCATGAACCGAGCCAGGCCATGGGATTGCCTAGGCAGGCGCCAAGGAAGCCGAGGGCGTCGACGAGCACGATGCCCGCCGTCGCGCGCATGATGAGCTCCATGACGCCGGCGACGGTCGGCACGATGGACTGTCCGAGTCCCTGCAGCGTGTAGCGGAAGATGAAGAGCAGCGACAAGATCCAGTACGTCAGACCGTTGACGAGAAAATACGTCTGCCCGAGCCGAATCGCTTCCGCTTCGCCTGCGCCGACGAAAAGCTCCATCAGATACGGCCCTGCCGCGATGACGAATGCACCCGCCGTGAGGCTGAAGCCGACGGACATCCGACAGCACGCCTGCACGCCCGTGCGGATGCGGCTGAACTTGCCCGCACCGTAATTCTGCGCCGTATACGCTGCCATGGCCGCGCCGAACGACATCATCGGCATCATGGCGATCGTGTCGACCTTCTGCGCCGCCGCATACGCCGCGACGGGCACTGCCCCCAGACCATTCAGCGCGACCTGCAGGATCACGGCTCCGAAGGCGATGATCGTCGCTTGAAAGCCCATGGGCAGACCGATGGCGAGATGCATGCGCAAAAAGCTCCACGAGAGCCGCCAATCCTCGCGTCGCACATGAAGCTCAGGCACGCGCCTTGCGATGTAGACGAGAAAAATCCCCGTTGCAAGAGCCCACGAAACTACGGTTGCGAATGCCGCGCCCGGAATACCCCAGCCGAATGCGAGCAGAAAAAGCACTTCAAAGGCAATGTTGATGGCGATGCCGACCCCGATGATGACGGTTGGCATCTTGCTGTCGCCTAGGGCGCGCAGGATATTCGCCGCCATCAATGCGGCAGTGGCGAAGACCGCTCCGCCGCAGATAATCGAAAAAAACGCCGTCGCATCGTCCAGAAGTTCGGGCGGCGTGTTCATGAATTCGAGCAACGGGCGACAGCCGAAGAAGCCGACGACGCTCAAGAGGACGGCGATCGAGAAGGAGAGTACCGCGCATGCCGCCGCGCTTTTTCTGACGCCTGCGGCGTCCTTCGCGCCGTAGCGCTGCCCCGTGCAGATGGCCAGCCCCGAGGTCAGACCGATGACGAAGCCGAGCATCAGAAACATCAGGCTGCCCGTGCAGCCGACGGCGGCCAGCGCTTCGATCCCGAGGAAGCGCCCGACGAGCAGCGTGTCGATGAAGGCGTAGAGCTGCTGCATGATATTGCCCGCGATGAGCGGCAGTGTGAAGAAGAGGAGGAGCTTCGCGGGGCTTCCCTCGGTCATATCTTTTGCCATGTCATTTCCCCAAGCAGTACGTGACGGCGGTGCGCAGACATTCCTGCAACACGACGGCATTCGTATGCAGCGCATCCGCCGAAGGCGCGAGCTTCACAACATGAAAGATCGGATGATGGCTGACCATGTAATCCGTCGGGTACGGCACGACCTCGATGCCGAGTTTCTCGTAGTTCAGGACGGAACGCTTCATGTGGAAGGCGCTCGTGACGAGGATTGGGCGCACGAGGCCGTTCTCCTTGAGGATCTTCGCCGTATAGGCCGCATTCTGCACCGTATTCTGGCTCGCGCCCTCAACGAGGATGCGGCTCTCGGGGATACCGAGGGAAACGAGCGTGCGCTTGGCGAGCAACGCTTCCTTGCCGCTCTCCTGGAACACCTGCCCGCCCGATACGAGGATCGGCAGGTCTAGCTTTTGTGCGAGCCGCACGGCGGTCAGAAGGCGCGTCGACGGGCTTGCCGTCAGCGCACCCTCGCCGTCAACATCGGGCGCATCGGAGAAAGCGCCGCCGCCGAGCATGATGACGACGTCTCCCTCGGGCTTCGCGGGCGGCGCGTAAGCGTCTTCGAGCGCACCCATGAGCACGTCGGCGACGAGATACGTCGACAGGAGGTAGAACACTGCGGTAATGAGCACGATCGCCTTTGCCGCGAAGCGCTCGCCCCTCTTCCATGCGAAATACGCAAGGACGAGAAAGGCGAGAAAAAAGATACCGGGCGGCAGAAAAAAACTCGCCCCGAATTTCAGAAACTGGATCATCGAACAATTTCCCTTTCCTGGAAAAGAGGATTCCGCGAAGAATCCGCGAATAAAAGCAATAAGTATAAAGAAGTAGAATAAAACAGTGAAAAGGAGCGAACCACATGGCAATTCTGCAAGAAAACATCGAAGTCCGCAAGAACGCCGCAGGCGGCAAAGGAGAGGTCAGCTTAGAGCACCTGCTCGGCGAGGAGCAGATGGGCGACAAATGCTCGACCTTTGCACGCGTCACGATCAAGCCCGGCTCGTCGCTCGGCTACCATCAGCACAAGGGAAACAGCGAGACATACTTCATCCTGCAGGGCAAGGGTGTCTACAACGACAACGGCACGGAGGTCGAAGTCGGCCCCGGAACGACGACCTTCTGTCCCGATGGCGAGTATCATGGCCTGTCGAACGAAAACGGCACGGAAGATCTCGTGTTCATGGCTCTGATCATCAATAGCTGAATATACTTCCAGGGAAGCGTTGATAAATTCAGCCGCCCATCTTCGCATGTCTGCGCGACTTCATTTCATCCGCGCTCTCTAAAAAAAGAACCTGCCAAGGCAGGTTCTTTTTTTTACTAGCCCTCGCACTTGCCGCAAAAGTACTCGTATGTGCGCCGAAGCCCCTCGGCAAGCGTAGTGGCAGGCTGCCAATCGAGGCCGCGACGGGCGCGGCTGTTCGAAAGCATCGACTTGTAGATGTCTCCCTCGCGCTCCGCGCCGTACTTTGGGACAATCTCGCGCCCGCAGATCTCCGCGAGGAGCGATACGAGCTCGCGAAGGCTCGTCTCCGTCTGCGTCGAGAGGTTGTAGGCGGCATTCACTTCCTCGGTACGAAGCGCCGCCAAGATGCCCTCGGCGATGTCGCCCGCATAGACGAAGTCGCGCGTCTGCTCGCCGTCGCCGTAGATCGTGATGTCACGCCCCTCGGCCACCGCCTTGGCGAAGATGCTGATGACGCCGCCCTCGCCGCCGTCGCCCTGGCGCTCGCCGTAGACGTTCGCAAAGCGCAGGACGACGTACTCCATGCCGTAAATCTTACGATACATCTCAAGGTACTTCTCCACCGAGAGCTTCGACAGGCCGTAGAACGACATCGGCTCCGTCGGCTGCGCTTCGCGCACGGGCAGGTCGTCCTCCTTCACGTCCCCATAGGCGGCGGCGGTCGAAGCGAAGATGACGCGCTTGACGTTCGCCGCGCGTGCCGCTTCCAAGACCTGTACCGTTCCTAGGAGGTTCTCGCGCGTATCGAGAAGCGGATTTTTGATCGACGTGTCGACCATCGTCTGCGCCGCAAGGTGGACGATGGCGTCGAAAGCTCCCGCCGCCACGACCTTCGGCAGCTCCTCATCCAAGATGTCCATCTCGACGAGCTTCGCTTCGGGCGGCAAATTCTCGGCAAGCCCCGTCGACAAATTGTCAAGCGCCGTCACGTTCTCACCCTTCGCGAGAAGATGGCGAACGAGATGCGAGCCGATGAAGCCCGCGCCGCCGGTCACCAGTATATTCAAATGCAGCACCTCCTAAACAAAATGCAGCCATGCCGCATGACTCAGCGAACCCATTATAGCCCACTCATGCGGATGCGTCAAATCAGCGTGAATCAGCTGCATATAACAAACCTTAATCATAATGACCCCTGCAAGAGAAAATCTGTAACGAATCATCCGAAATGCAATAAATCAAGCGATTCTTTTCATCGATCCTGCGGCTCCACAGACCACCCAATTCACCACGAAGCGGCTCAGGTTTGCCGATCCCCTCAAAAGGATTCCTCTCAATATCTCTCAATAAGATATTTATCCTTTTCAAGGTCTTCTTGTCCTGCATCTGCCAATAGAGGTAATCCTCCCATGCCTCATCAAACCAGCGCTTCTCCATCGTCTTCAACCTCGATCAAATCATGCTTTGCGAATTTCCCTGCCTTGAAGGCGGCAATGCCGCGACGAATATGAGCCATATTGCTTTCTAAATAAAATGGATCCGGGTCAGCTGAAAGTTCAAATGGAATTTTCCTGTCGCGCACTACACGTTTTGCAAAAATCAAAAACGCCGCGGATATCGGAAGACCTATTTCATCACAAACCTTGCCAAACTGCAAAGATAACGCCTCATCCATACGAATCACTACATCCTGCGCCATGAAGATTCCCTCCTTCAAGCAAAGAATATTGTTCTGCAAAAACAAAATCGCCAGCTGCTCGCACGGATACGTCAAATCAGCTCGACGTACCGCGCGACGGCGTCGCGCCAATCGGGCAGACGAGAGAAGCCCGCATCATCGAGACATTTCTTCGACAGGCGCGAATTCTTGGGTCGCTTCGCCTTCGTCGGATATTCCTCCGTCTTGATCGCACGCACGCGCGTCTTCTTTCCCGCACAGCGAAGAGCCTCCGCCGCAAGCTCCGCCCACGAGCATGTGTCCTCGTTCGTCGCATGGTAGACGCCGTACTTCTCCGTCACAATCATATCGGCGAGCAGATGCGCGAGGTCGCGCGTATATGTCGGCGAACCGATCTGGTCGCCGACGACGGAAAGCTCCTCGTGCGTTTCAGCAAGGCGCAGCATCGTCTTGATGAAATTCTTGCCGTTTTCGCCGAAGACCCACGAGATGCGCACGATGAAGAGTTCTTCGAGCGCTTCTCGCGCCGCCTCTTCGCCGAGAAGCTTCGACTCGCCGTAGACGTTGCACGGCGCCTTCTCATCCGCTGGCTCGTAGAAGTCCTCGCCCGTGCCGGGAAATACGTAGTCGGTGCTGATGTAGAGGAACTTCGCGCCGATCTCCTTCGCGAGACGCGCGAGTTTGCCCGTCGCCGCCGCATTCACCTCGCGGCAAAGCTCCGGCTCGTCCTCGGCCTTGTCCACTGCCGTATACGCCGCGCAGTGGATGATCGCCGTCGGTCGATGCGCCTCGACGAAGCGGCGCATTGCCGCAAAATCCGTCAAGGAGAAGTCGCTCCTCGATGCGCCCTTCGCCTCGATGCCGCGCGCGAGAAGCTCGCGCATGACGTCGAAGCCCAGCTGTCCGCTCACACCCGTGACAAGCACCTTCATAGAAATCCCCTTTCCCTATAGCGAGCACGCCTGACGCGCGGCACACTCATTCCTCCTGCTCCACATCGTCCGCGAGCACGCGCAGCGTCCGAAGCGATGCGTCCGCCGCGCCCGTAACTTTGAGCCCCGCCGCCGCCATCGCCTCGATGTAGCGGCAGACCTCCGCCGTAAAGACCTCGCCCGTGCAGATCACAGGGATGCCCGGCGGATAGAAGGCGATGGTTTCCGCCGCGATGCGCCCCGCCGCCTCGCGCAGGCGGCAAGGGACAGAGCGGCGATAGAACGCCTCGCGCGGTGGGATTGCCACGGGAGGCGCGGCGGGAAGGCGCACGGCGGCCTGCGCTTTTCCGCCATCGGGCACCGCGATCGCTGCCGCAGCGGCAGTCGCCGCTTGCGCCGTCCGGCGCTGCGCCAAAGAGCGCAATGCCGCTAAAAGCCTTCCCGCGCTTTCTTCCGTATCGGCATAGGTGAGGAGGAAGAGCACGTTTTGTGCGTCAAAGAGCTCCGCCTCGATCTTGTGCTCATGGCGCAGGATATGCGCGGCCTCTGCACCCGTCAGGCCGAGTCCCGTAACCGTCACCGTGAGCTTCAGCGGGTCGAGCGCGAATGCTCCCGCGCCTCCCATGCGCTCTTCGCCAAAAGAGAAGAGTCCGGGCGTCGCATTCACCTCGCGCCTAAGTTTCCGTGCGAGCCCCACGGCGCGAGCGAGATGTGCCGCGCCCACTTCTGCCATCTGCAGGCGAGCGATGTCGAGGGATGCCAGCAGCAGGTAGTTCGGGCTCGTCGATGTCAGGAGGCTCATCGCCCGCTGCACGCACTCTTTTTCGATGCGCCCCTCGCGGAGCAGCAGGAGCGACGCCTGCGTCATCGCGCCGAGGAGCTTGTGCGTGCTCTGCGCGACGAGATCGGCGCCCGCCGCGATCGCCGACTCCGGCAAATCGTCGGAGAAAGCGAGATGCGCGCCGTGCGCCTCGTCGACGAGGAGTGCCATGCCCGCCTCGTGCACGATCTCGGCGATGGCACGCACGTCGGAGGCGACGCCGTAATACGTCGGCGAAACGAGCAGCAGCGCCTTCGCCTCAGGATGCAGACGGCACGCCTCGCGCACCGCCTCCGTACTAAGCCCGTGCGCTATGCCGAGCGCCTCGTCAACGACCGGCTCAATGTAGATGGGATGCGCATCGGAAAGCACGAGGCCACCGAAAACGGAGCGATGCACATTGCGCGGCACAAGCACGGCGTCGCCCGGCGAGAGCGCGGCCACAAGCATCGCATGGATCGCGCCCGTCGTGCCGTTGACGGCGAAAAAGGCCGCATCCGCTCCATAAAGCGCGGCGGCGAGATCCTGCGCCTCCTCGATGCAGCCCGTCGGCTCGTGCAGATCGTCAAGCTCTTCCATCAGTGAGACCTCTTCTCGAAGGCCTGCTTCCGTCACAAGCTCGCGTAAGAGCGCATGCGCCCCCAGCCCCTGCTTGTGTCCGGGCGTATGAAAGGCGAGAGCGCCCGCTTCCCCGTAAGCGCACATGGCGGCGGCGAGCGGCGCGCGTCTTTGTCTTTCGTCCGCCGTCACTTCTTCGCAGCCTTTTCGGGCGCAAGCACGTTCGGGCGGAACGGCATGCGCAGATGGATGCACGTACCCTTGCCGATCTCCGAGATGATGTTGAGTTCCGCGCCGATGATGGCGGCGCGCTCTCTCATGCCGAGGAGTCCGTACTGGCCGTAAGCGTTCCTCGATACGGGATCGTTGACATCGCGATCGTCGTCGAAATGCTCTTCCTCGCTCGGCACGGCATCTTCTTCGGCATCGGGATCGAAGCCTCTGCCCTCGTCCTTGACCGTGATGGCGAGCGCCGAAGCCGTGTAGAGCATGCGCACCTCCGCCTTCTTGACGCCCGCATGGCGGCTGACGTTGTTCAGGGATTCCTGCACGATGCGGAAGATGCTGACCTCGGCATACTTCGCGAGCTTTTGCTCCTCGCCCTCCACGGCGATGGAAGCATCGAGCATGCCGCGCTCGCGCATCTTGCTGATCAGCTGGCGCAGCGCCGGCTCAAGACCGAGATCGTCGAGCGACATCGGGCGCATGTCGAAGATGATCTGGCGCATGTCTGTCAGGCAGCCGCGAATGTGCTGGCGAAGTTCCTGCAGACCGCGCTTCGCCTCCTCGGGATCGCGGTCGACCATGCGCTCGATGATCGACGCCTGAAAGATGAGATTCGCGATGTCCTGCGCCGGGCCGTCGTGCAGCTCACGCGAAACGCGCAGACGCTCCTCCTCCTGCGCCTTGATGATTTGCGCGCCGACGAACTTGCTCTTCTGCGCCTCCTCGATCTGCCAGACGACACCGTTGATCTGATCGCTCAGATAGCTCAAGACCGAGCCGATGCAGATCGCCAGATGTTCCGCCGTCTTCAAGATTTCCTTCAAACCGTGCAGACGAAGTTCCAAGGCGTCGCGCTGCGCACGAAGCTGGCTCTCCTTCTCCCGCGCCACGCTCAGCTCGATCTGAATGTCCTTGACCGACTCGTAATGCTCGCGTATACGCTCCTCCGAATAATTGCCGAAGTCGCTGCTCGTCTCGGCTAGCTTCTTCTTCTCCCGCTGCTCGATTTCCGAAAGCTCGTCTACCTTCTCGATCGTCTGGCGCGTGAGTTCCCGCAGATCCTCAAGCGTGCGCCGGCTCGACTCGACCTCGCCGCGCGCCGCCTCGTAGATGCCGAAGATCTGCGTCTTATTCGTCTCGATCGTGCTGACTGTATTCTTGAGAATATTATCCAGCGACTTGGCGCTGAGCTTGTCGATCTGAGTGCGAGGAAACTCCGATCCGCTCTTCTCCTGCTCCATAAACATCGCCGCCCCCTTTTCCCACTAAAGATATTCATTTCATTATATACCAGACGCGGCCTCATATTCAAGGAGTTTGATGCAAACATCAGCGCATATAGCACAAATCGCTTGATTTTCCATCCTGTTGCCGTTAAACTAAGAAGAAGCGCTATTTATCCACTATACCAAATCGCGAGGGAGATCAGATATGAGCATTTTTTCCAGATTCCTGCCCAAGAAGAAGCAGCCGGAAATCAAGAACAATATTCCAAAGGAAAAGGCGAACATCAAGAAGACGTTCGGCGTCTACTGTCACAAGGAGCACGGCACGGAGGGCGACAAACTGTGCCCCAAGTGCACGGCGCTCCTTGCTACCGTGCTGATGAAGATGAACCGCTGTCCCTACGGCATCACGAAGCCGATCTGCGACCGCTGCGAAAGCCCATGCTTCTCGAAGAGTCAGAACATCGAATTCCGCAAGATCATGACGGCGAACCAGAAGAGCATGCTGCTGCGCCACCCGATCATGACGATCAAGCACAAACTCGCGAGCATGGGCGTCGACTACGCGCTCAAGGAACGCGCGAAGAAGGAGCAGCAGAAGGTCGAAGCAAAGGAGAAAGCGGTAAAGCGCCGTGAGGAAGCGCGCAGCAAAAAAAAGAAGTGAGGATCTCCCCTCACTTCTTCGCGATGATGCCCGAAAGCTCCCGCACGCTGTCGTTCAATGCTCCGAGCTTCCCCTCGATGCGCACGAGCAAAAAAGCCGTAACCGCCATCGGGAAGCCGTAGCTGCCGAACGCCGCCAGAAGATCGTTCATCTCATCACCCCCTCGCACGCATACATGCGGCGAGGGGGCTTTTTCATATCACTGCAGATGCGCGAATCCGCATCATTTACAAGTGACTGCAGATTGCAAAGCTCACCGACATGCCCGCGTTCCCAAGCGAGCGCATGCCGCCTCTCGCCTCTCGCTTGGGAGGTCTCAAGGATAAAACGGCGCTCCTTCTAGGCGATTCGATTCCGAAGCTCGCCGATGCCCTCGATCTTCACGACGACCTCGTCGCCCGCCTTGAGCCAGCGCCGCTCCTTCTCGGGCATACCGAAGATCACGCCGTGCGGTGTGCCCGTGAAGATGACATCGCCGGGAGCGAGCGTCATGCACTTCGAAATATAGCTGACGATGGCGGCGGGCGCGAAGATCATGTCCGCCGTCGTCCCGTCCTGGCGCATCTCGCCGTTGACGAACGTCTGAACGGCGAGATGCGAGACATCGATCTCAGCGGCGGGCACGATATAGGGGCCAAGCGGCGCGAAGCCGTCGGGCGTCTTGCCGAGCAGCCACTGCGAGGTGCGGCGCTGCAAGTCCCGCGCCGTGAAGTCGTTGCCCGCCGTATAGCCGAAGACGGCGGCGGCGGCCTCTTCCTCAGCTGCATCCTTGACCTTTTTCCCAATGATGATGACAAGCTCCGCCTCGTAGTCAAGCTCCTTCGCGCCCGTGGGCAGGCGCACCTCGCCGCCTGAAGCGTTGAGCGCATTGTTGAACTTGCTGAAGATCGCCGGATATTTGGGCGCCCCGAAGGGAACCTCCGCACGGTGGCTCGCGTAGTTCAGTCCGACGCAGAGAATCTTGCCCGGCGCCGTCACGGCGGGCGCAAAGCGCAGGCCGTGCGCCAAGGGCTTTGCGTGCTGCAGGACGCTTTCGATCTGCGGCCGAATCTTCTCCCAATCGGCAAAGATTTCCTGCCAACCCCAGCTATAGCCGACGGCGCTGACATCGACGGTCTTCTCTCCGTCGCTCGCACCGATATGCACGGTGCCGTCCTCAGCATAGAAATTCAAGAGTTTCACGATCATTTCCCCTTTCCTGCTTCCTATATACGACAGACTTCTTCCCGTTCCTGCAAAAAATATTTTAGAAAATTCAAAACCGATATTGTATTTTGTCTCCTCGCATGATATAATGAAGCCGTAAGGAGGAGAAAGGACTGGCAACGCCAGCGACGAGGACAAGCCTGCATGCAGGTCGGACTCCGCGGGCAGGGCAAGTGCCAGTCAGCCGAAACAGGCTCTTCTCAATATGGTTACACGAAAGGTGTGAGGTTTATTGAGGAATAAGCTTTTCCTTCTCCACCTGAGGGTTTCCGGCTAGGAAGTGCACACTTTGCATACGAATCCCGCAGCGGCGGACTGACGAACGGGCAGCGGCCCGGCAGCTCCGAGGGCATTGCGGAAAAAGGCACAACGTCGGAAACAGCGTGGAGAAGACCGTGGCAACTTTCACCTTGTCGATGCGTACGCGAGGGTCATTCAGTAGATTGCGCAGTCCCCAGATCGGAACCGAGATACCTGCCGAGCCCGGGATTTTGAACGATGACAAGTGATGCATCAAACTGTGATATTCCATCACAACCGTTCGATCGAACCGCTTCATACAGCATGGAGGCTTCATCGCGGAGCGCCATGCAAGACAATTGAATACGAAGGAAAAAGGGTATATGACGATCAAAAGATAAACCCGCCGAGAGAAGTCCAGTGAGACTCCTGCGGCGGGTTTATTGCTGTCTATATTCTCAGTTTCTTCATACGAAATGATAGATGAATACAAAATTTATATAACGTCATCTTGCTTCTTGTGGTATAATTATGCATGGGTGCTACTAAAACGGTAGGCGGTCGATTCTCAGCCCCTGAGAGGTCACCGTCATCCGCGCGTCTGCGCTCTTCGAGCTTGATTTGCGGGACGTTTTCGCATACGACCTATTAGCCAATCGGCAACGCCCCCTTGCCTCTTGGATAGGTCAGCAAGGGGGGCGTTGCCCATGACGATAAACGATTTAATCGCGTTGCTTTTGGTAACGCTTTTTATCCTCGTCGTTCTTCTGAAGGCATAAGAACCCCCGCCTGCTCCAGCAACGATTAGGCGGGGTTTCTCAGCATTTTCGAGCGGGGCTGACCGTTTACCAGTAGCGCCCTTTCTACGTCCATTATACGACACCATGCGCCATTCGTCAAATCGTCTGCCGCGAAAGCATATACTTCGCCGCATAGCCGTCGTCAGCTTCCCTCATACGTGCGCACGCGCAAATCAAGCCCCCGCGCCTCACACAGTGCGCGGCACTTTGCAATTTCTTCCGCGCCTTCGACCTTCTCGACGATCGTCAGGACGACGTGCCCCGCATAAGCCTTCATCTTCTCAGCGAAAGCGAGCATCGCTTCGAAGGATTCGATGCCGAACTCGCTCCTCGTCAGCGCCAGATAGCGCTCGGCGTTCGACGCGTTGAGACTGATGGAGACGGTATCAAGGATGCCGCCCGCGAAGTCTGCCGCCGTGTCGCGGCCGTAGACGAGATCCGAGAGGCCGTTCGTATTGACGCGCGTCGGCAAGTCGGGATGCTGCGCCTTGACGAAGCGCAGCAGTTCGATGAGGTCGGCAAGGCGCATCGTCGGCTCGCCGAAGCCGCAGAAGACAACTTCCTTCACATAGTCCCAAGGCGCGGCGAGGAGAGCCGTCTTGACCTCTTCGACCGTCGGCTCTTTGCCGCCGAGCCACAGGCTCATGTCCTCGGGCATATCCTTCATCGTGCGCAGGCAGAAGGTACACGCGCACGGACATTCGTTCGTGATATTGACGTAAAGGCCGCGCTTCCCTTCAGGGCGGCGCTTGAGGCTTTCTTCGGGCAAGAGGTACTTGCCGTGATCGACCATGTAGACAAGCATAGATATTTTCCTTTCCAAAAGTGTGGATGAATTCCACTCCGTAAAGTAAACAGCTGCCGCAAACGTACGGCAGCTGTTTGCTTTGCAGCTTTCTCAGTCCGCGCTGCGGTCTTTGAGCGGCACGGGGACTTTCCAATAGACGACGGCCATGACGACGGCGAGGATCGCCAGCGCGACAGCAAGTCCCAGCCAGCCGTTCATCGTGAGGCCGTCGACGATGTAGCCGACGACGCAGACGCCAACGACGACGAGCACATAGGGAATCTGCGTCGATACATGGTCGATATGGTGGCACTGAGCGCCCGCAGACGCGAGGATCGTCGTATCCGAAATCGGTGACGCATGATCGCCTGCGACAGCGCCCGAGAGGATCGCCGCGACGCAAAGCGAGAGCACGGGGCTGTCCGTACCGACGATGGCGATGGCGATCGGAATCAAGATGCCGAACGTGCCCCACGACGTTCCCGTAGCAAAGGCAAGGCCTGCGCCGACGAGGAAGAAGATGACGGGCAGGAACGTGATGACGCCCGCATTGGCGCTGACAAGCTGGCCGACATAGCCGCCAAGGTCGAGGTACTTGTCGCTGCAGATGCCCGAGAGCGTCCACGCGAGGCACAGGATGAAGAGCGCGGGCGACATCGCCTTGAAGCCAAGGATGAAGCTCGTGCAGAAATCATTGAAGGAAACGACGCGGCGCGGCAGGTAGAGAAGCCCCGTGAAGACGAAGGCGATGAAGGAGCCGAGCACGAGCGACTTCGACGAATCGCAGTTCGCGAAAGCCTCGGCGACGCTCAGCCCGTCATGGATGCCGCCCGTGTAGAGCATGCCGTAGATGCACGCGGCGATGAGCACTGCTAAGGGAAGCAGGAGATCGTAGATCTTGCCCCTGCCCTCGATCTTCTCCTCCTTGACATCGGCGTACTCGGGCGGAACGTAGAACTCTCGCTCATTCTTGCGGATCGAGGCGCCCATCTCGGAAAAATCTTTCTCCGACCACACGAGGAAGCACATGAAAATGAGCGTCAGCCATGCGTAGAGATTGATCGGAATCGTCTGCAGGAAGAGGCCGAACCCGTCGATGCTGCTGCCTTCAGGCAGCGACGAACCGACGGCTGCCGCCCAGCTTGATATGGGCGCGAGGATGCACACGGGCGCTGCCGTCGCATCGATGATGTAGGCGAGCTTCGTACGCGCGATCTTGAACTTGTCCGTCACGGGGCGCATGACCGTGCCGACCGTCAGGCAGTTGAAGTAGTCGTCGATGAAGATGACGATGCCGAGGAGCGCCGTGATCGCGAGCGCACTGCGCCTGCCCTGAATCGTGCGCACCGCCCAGTCGCCGTAAGCCTTCGTCGCGCCCGAGCGCGTGATGGCGGCGACGAGGATACCGAGGATGACAAGAAAGACGAGGATGTTGACATTCGCCCCGACCTTCGCCTCCATGACTGCGAACATCGTGAGAATTGCTTCGAGGAGATTAAAATTCGCATAGAGCATAGCTCCTGAGAAAATGCCGATGATCAGCGACATATAGACTTCCTTCGTCGCGAGCGCCAGCACGATGGTGATGACGGGCGGAAGAACAGCCCATGCCGTTTCTGCCATAAAATCCCTTCCCTTCCATTGGCAATTATGTCCTTCATTATAATACAGATTATTTTCCGTGGCAATCAAAAAAGGCAGTGGTCGCCCACCGCCCCATTTTCCTGCATGCAGTCACGGGGCGAATAACCGTCTCGCCCCGACAGAGCTTTCTCTGATTCCAACTGCACCCGATCCGTCGCGCCGCAAGGCGGCTGCAGCAGCCCGCGCACGATGCACGAACAACCTCCTCGCGAAAGGCGACACGGATTCATACGGCAATGTCCGCGGGAGTGTGCATTTGCTCCGCATCCCCCTTGCAACAGTTCGACATCACCGAGATGAAGGTAGGAAATCTGCCCGAGAGCGTCAAAATACACCGCTCTTCAAAGACCCCTATGAGGACTGACCTCTGGGCATGACGACGAAAAAGCCACTGCCGCCTACAGCCGAAATTTCCCATGTTCGCGAAAAAAGTCTTTACAGTGGTGGAACTTCCCGATCTCAACCGCCAACCCTTCCGCAACGCTCGTCGGGACGAGCATGGATTTCGGGTGCTCAATGGGTTTTATTTCCTAGCTTTATAAGGATAACATATCTAAAAAGACTTTGCAACCCCTTTTTAATAAAAATGAACAAATACCGATTATTTCTTGTGCTGTTTAATTGAAAATTTTCACCCGTCCTGACCAGAATGCATTCGGAAGAAGTGCATTTCATTCGGCGCAGAAAAAAAAGCGGGCGCTTTTGGCGCACCGCTCATTTTTCAAGACCGCGCTGCCATGCGTAGAGATAGTCAACGATGGCTGCAATCGGCGATCCCGGCACATACGGCGCTGCAGGCAGGGGCGTCTTCACGCTCTGGGACACCTCGCGCGTATCGTACGTCATCGTCGCAGAGCGAAGAATCTGGTAGGTGCGCGCGGCAAAGTCGAAGTGCATGCGATAGGAAAAGAGGCGGTTCTCCTTCGCCTTGATGATGGCGACATCCGCCGTATATTCATGATTGCTGTCGATGGAAATCGTCGTGACGTCCACGAAATATCCCGTATCGCCGCGGGCATCCACAAAACGCCGCCCCTCGTCCTCGGCAAAGCACACGGAGCTCGCGAGGAGAAGGAGCAACGCTGTCATGCTCAACATCAAGGTAAATTCTCGCATCGAATCGTCTCTTTCCTAAATCCAAGAATAAAAATACTTCCTTATTATAGGGAATAGACAGAGGTTCGTCAAGGGCTGGTCAGAATCATTCCTGTCCCTTTCAATGAGAGGTGAAATTCCAAGGAAGCCACGCCCGCGCCTCAGAGGAATTCATCCGTCGCCAGAAGAAGCGCGAAGGCGCCCACGGGGCTTTCGATGTGCAGCCGCAGGAACTTGCTCGGACATGCCTTCGCATTCAAGGCGTGCGCCGTCCGCGGGATCTCCAGATCAAGCTCCAAATCGCGCTCGCCGAGGCGCACGGCGAAAAAACCGTCCAAGACGTTCAGGAACTCGGCGAGACTATCCACCGCGAGATCGTCAAGCTCCGAAAAATCCTCGTGACTGTAGCGGCGAGCGAGCGCCAGAAACACCGCATCGGGCGCTTCAAGTCCCGCGACGAGCGAGACGCCGCCCGTGATGGCCTGCGAGACGAGGCGGCACGGCACGCTCTCGGGAAAAGACTCCGCCTGCGGCACGACGACGCAGGCGATCTTCATAAAGCGCTTGAAGGCGAGCATAGCGACGCCAACGTACTCCGTGTAGAGAGGCAGCTCCTCGGCGAGCCTGCCTTCCGCCGCACGCTGGATCGCCTCGGACAAAGGATGCTCGCCCGCACGCTTGAAGTCGCCCAAGAACCTCTCCAGCTCCTCGTAGTCGAGCCTTCCGGCATCCAACAAAACCTGCGCGAAGCGGCAGCCCTCGCCTGCGATTGCCTCGCCGAGGTTGTAAAGCTGCGATGCTGTGAGGACGCCCTCCCTCTCCGCAGACGCGCGAAACTCCGCGCCCGAAAGCGCACCGAGCGAAGCCAGGTCGACCGCCCGCGCCACGCCGTGGAAGAGCGCCTGCACAGGCACGTCGACCTTCGCCGCGAGCATCCTTTCGAGGAAGATGCGAACCTCAGCCGCATCTAAGACGCCGCGATTCAGGAGAAATTGTGGGAAAAGCAGATCATTGCTCATCCAGCCCTGCTTTCTTTCGAATGCGCGTGATGGCATTCTTGATCTGCTCGGGCGTATAGGGCTTCTGGATGAAGTCCAGCGCCCCGAGCTTCAGCGTCTCCATAAGCTTCTCGGGCGTGCCCGCCGACGACAGCATGACGACGGGAATCGTGTCGTCGATTTCCTTGATGACGCGCAGCACCTCGACGCCGTTGACCTCGGGCATGACGATGTCCAAGATCACGCCGTCGGGACGGTCGCCAAGACTCTCGGCGATCGCCTCCTTGCCGTTCTCCGTCTCTATGACCTCACAATCGAGCGCCTCAAGCTCCTCGCGCAGCTGCTTGCGCAGAAGCTTGGAATCATCGGAAATGAGGATCTTGCACTTTCTTGCCAATCAAAACGCCTCCCATCAATCCGCCCGCCGCACCCGAAAGGGCAGGAAGGCTCTTCCCATGAAACCACTTTTTCTATCATTATAGCATATTTTTCTCTTATATGAGAATATTCTACGGCAAAGTTTGCAAGAAGTTTCTCTTCGTCATTGAAACAATCTCGCAAAGAAAAAGGCGCTGCCCGCTGTTACAGCAGGCAGCACCTTGCAAGCGCAGATGTACGCCCTTCACTCAACCCATGCCGTTGTCAGCAAAAATGGCGGCAAGTTCCGGATTTTCATGCAAATACTTCTCTGAAATGCATTGCCAATCGTAGCCTGTGACGCTCGGAATCAGGCTTTTTTTCTCTTCCGCCCTCTCTCGCTCCGAAAGTTTGCCGTCTTCGCCCTCGCCTGCGTCGCCATCGGCACGGTGCAGTTTGCGCAGACTCTCCTTATACACGGTCATGCCATCCTCAAGGCCGCTCTTCCTCTCGGCGATCAGCTGCGAAAGATCTGAGGGACGTTCCCGCTCCTCCTCTTTCTCTCCCGCACGATCTCCAAGCATGGCTTCAAGCAGTTCTTCCGTACACTTCGCCTTGCGGCTCATCTCCTGAAAGAATGCGTATATCGCCGTCTTATCGTTGAAATAATCGTCTGCCTTATCCTTGACCTTCAGTGCATCGCCCATATGGATGCCAAGGTAGGCGCAATATCGTCGGACGAGGTCGCTGTGTCCATCTTTTTCAAAAAGCTCGATATTCTTGCCGCTCATCGTCGTGCTGACGAGAGAGCGGATCTCGCTTATCAGAGGATTTTCGCCTTTGGGATCAAGTGCGTCCAGGCGCTTAAGAACACTGCTCAGATATGGATCGCCTGCCAAGCTGTGCCCCAAGGCCTTCTGATGATGACCATAGGCGTTGAGCTGACGAACGAGATACATCTGGATGTCGGCGCCGACGGCGAGAGGATTTTCAGCCGCGCCACGCAAGACGGCGCCGATGCCGCTCTCGACTCCTCTCATGGTTTCTGCCAGCGAAGCCCGTTCATACTCGGTCGCCCAGTCAAGATCCTCCGCTCGAAGCGGCTTCAGAGGGGCAGTGCCGGACATGTCCATCTGCTCTACACTCTGCTTCGCCACAGCATCCTGCATAGCAGTCTCGCTGCCGCTTTGCGTCGCTGTTCCATGCAAGACGGCAAGCCCCCTGCCCTCCTTGCTGACCGATACATGATAAGCCGGCGATCCGGCGGATTTGCCTGGCTCTCCCGCATATTCCTTTTGCTTCTGCATCGCGGCAATCGTTGACTCATGCCCTTTATTTCCAACAAGCCGCTCACTCTGCAGCAAGCCTTTCTTCATCCCGATGGCTCCATCGCCGTTTCCTTGGATCTTCATGCAGCTTCCCTCCTTGGAATTAAAATTCAAGTCGAAACCCTTCGTTTCTTATATCGAATCATCGTCTTTTTTCTTAAATGCGCGTATTAGTCAGACACAAACGCAAAAAAGGACGCAGAGCCGTGTCGCTCCGCGTCCTTTCGCCCTCCTCAGGCAAGCTCCTGATCCTCACTCGAACGGATGTAGACCGCCTTGATCGCCTTGGGGCTGACGCCCTTGACGACGAGCGCATTCTTCGCGATCATGTCCGTCATGACCGCTTCGGCCTCCGCCTTCGTCAGTCCCGCCTTGGGATCGGCGAGGCTCACGGTCGCCGTCTGCGTATCCGAGAGCTTGAATACCATCTTCAGTGCCTTTGCCATTTCCTTCACCTCCTCCCTGCAAGCGATGGTTTCGGAGCGACCGCAAGGCCGCCCGCGAAACCGCCGCCTTTACTCTTCCGTCAGCGCGGCTGCATCCTGGCGCATGACGTCCTTCAGCGTGTGCGACTGCAGGCCGCCGAGGCTCTTGCCGATGGCGAGGAAGTCCTCGTCGCCGAGCGCCGGGTTCACGTTCTGCACCATGCGCTGGCCGTAGGTCGGCAGGCCCTTTTTGTCCGTGCCCGTCTGAACCTTGAGAATCAGCTTCGTCGCCGCTCCCGTTTTCTTGACTGCCATGTCTCTCACCCCCTTTCGCCCCTATACATGCGGCGAGGAGGCGCGATATATCATGCATCTTTATTCTGCTGTTCACTACTAAAGAAATGAATTTTAATCTCGATACAGAACCATATCGTAAACATACGGCTTGCATACTAACAGATGATTATGATATACTGACCTTGGCAAACGAGGTAATCGTCATAACCGATACACGAAAAGCCCCCAAGGTGTCAGCTTGGGGGCTTTTCTATTCTGTTTTCCTCATCCGTCAGAAGTGATAGTCGAGCTGGGTGCGCAGGAGCGAGCGGTTGTACTCCGCGCTCGTGCCATAGTCGCGCTTCTGCCTGGAAAAGAGCGTCTCCCACTCGACGTTCTTCCACGGCACATACTTGAAGCCGACGATCCAGCCCTTCGTGCCGTTCCACGTCGAGCCCCATTCGTCGTCGCCCGCGAGCCAGCCGTTTGCACCGTAGCGCACATAGCGAGCGTAGACGCCGAAGCTGCCGACGTCGTCGAGCTTCGTGCCCTTGTAGTTGAGACGCAGCGCGACGCTCTTGTTCTGCTCGTCGGCATCGGTCTGGACGTAGTCGCCGATGACGCGCACGTTCTTCGCTACGTTCGTCGCCGCGCTGACGACATAGCCGTAGCTCCTCATGTTCGTCCTGTCGTTGTCCCTGTAGACAGGGAAGACGCGGTGCGTCACCGGATCTGCCTCGTAGTGGTCGATAAGACCCGATGTGTAGCTCTCGTTCTTGCCGAGACTGCTCCTCGCATAGGCGACGTTGATGTCGAAGTTGTGTCCGACCGCGCCCCAAAGACCGACGCCGTAGAGGCTCTCCTTGTTGCCCGCGCCTGTCGACGCCATCCAGAAGCCGCTCGCCGTGAGATTCGTTCCCTTGATGGGAATGCCGAACTGGAAACCGTCCGACTCATTGCCGAAGAGCACGTTCTGGAAGCCGAGGCCGCGCCACGCGCGTCCGAGGTTCAGCCACCTGCCATCCTGCTGCGCTTCGACCCAGATGCGCTGAAAGTTGCCGTCGTGCCCCGACCATGTCTGCTGGGCGTTTTCGTTCATGGCGTTCTCGCCGCGCAGGTGGCCATTGTTGTAATGGCGGTTCGTCTCGCTCTGTGCCTTGACCGTCCAGATGTCGTTGACCTTCATGTCGAGGCGCAGATCCATGTAGAAACGGTTCGCGCTGCGGTCGAGCGTATCGGCGTCGGTGTTCTTGTCGTAGTCATACTGCGTGCGCACGAAGCCGTGCACCTTGAAGCGTTCGATCGCCTCACGGTTCTTGCGGATGTCCTCCGTGTTCTGCTCGACTTGGGCGCGCAGCGTGGCAAGCTCCGAGCCGTACTCCTTTTCCAGCTTTTCGAGCACCGACCTCGCGCCGATGTCGAGGTTCGACGCCTGCATGGCGCGTGCGGTGATCGCCGCCATCTCGTAGCGGCTCATCGTGCGGTTGCCCTGGAACGTGCCGTCTGTGTAGCCCTCGATGACACCGTTCTTCGCGAGGTAGTCGAGCGCTTCGTAGCTCCAATGATCTTTGGGCACATCGCTGAAACTGTCCGCGCCGTCGGCGGCGAACGCAGTCGCGCTCAGCGCTGCGAACGCCAAGGCGAGGAGCGCCGTCCTCTTCTTGTAGAATCTCATCCCTGTCCCTTCCTTTCCGTATGATGCATCCTCCTCTTTCATCATACGAAAAAAACGCCTCGAATACAACGATTTCGAGGCGTTCAGGCTCTATGTACGCAAGTCGTAAAGGGGTACATGCGATGAAACTTGTTGCAGGGACGCGAGCCTTCGCGTGCGGCGTTCAGCCTGCGGCAATCTCACGCCAGAAGCTCCGCCCTCGCGTCACAAACTCCACGCCGAAGATCTCGGCGATTGTCGCGCCGACGTCGGCGAATGCGGGGCGCGTGCCGAGATCGCAGCCCGCGCGTACCGCCGCGCCATAAGCCAGGAGAGGCACGTATTCGCGTGTGTGATCGGTGCCGGACGCACCGGGATCGCAGCCGTGATCGGCTGTGATCATGAGCACGTCCGTCTCCTTCATCGCCGTGAGGAAGTCGCCGAGCCATGCGTCGAACTCCATGACAGCGCGTGCATATCCTGCCGTATCGCGGCGATGTCCGAAGACCATATCGAAGTCGACGAGATTGACAAAGGTGAGACCCGTGAAATCCTCGCCGAGGAGCGATCTCGTCTTTTTCATGCCGTCGGCATTGTCCTCGTTCGTGCCAAGGCTCTTCGTGAGTCCTTTTCCTGCAAAGATGTCGGAGATCTTGCCGACGCCGATGGAAGCGAATCCCGCATCCTTCAAGGCGTCGAGCACGGTCGCCGGCGGCTCAAGCGAGAAGTCGTGCCGTCCTGCCGTGCGCTCGTAGTTCGGATACTCGCCGATGAAGGGCCGCGCGATGACCCTGCCGACGCCGTACTTGCCGCACATGATGGCACGCGCCTTGCGGCACGCCTCGTAAAGCTCCTCGCGCGGCACGACATTCTCGTGCGCCGCGAGCTGCAGCACGCTGTCTGCCGACGTGTAGACGATGAGCGCGCCCGTCTCGATGTGCTCGCGCCCGTAGTCATGAATGACCTGCGTGCCCGAATACGGCTTGTTGCAGATCAGCTTCCTGCCGATGCTCGTCTCAAGCGCGGCGATGATCTCGGGCGGGAAGCCTTCGGGATAGGTCGGCATCGGGTGCTCGCCGACGACGCCCGCAAGCTCCCAATGCCCCGTCGTCGTGTCCTTGCCGCGCGAGCTTTCCTGCAGGCGTGCAAACGCGCCGCGCGGCGCAGGCACGCGAAGCGCGACTGCCTCCGCCGCGTCCTTGATGCCGTCGACGGAGAAGAGTCCGAGCGAGGCGAGGTGCGGCGCAGAAAATCCTTCCGAACGCACGAGACTCAGCAGCGTGTTGCACGCGCCGTCGCCGAAGTCCGCCGCATCGGGCGCCGCGCCGACGCCGAGGCTGTCGAGCACGATGAGGAATACGCGCTTGATCTTTTTCAAAGCTCTTCGCCCCTTTCCTTGCGTGCGAAGTACTCGCGGTCGAGGATGCCGAGGATCACGAGATTTTCGTAGACGCCGTCCGTCAGAATCGTCTCGCGGATCAGCCCCTCGCGCACGAGGCCTTCCGACTCGTAGACGTGCAGCGCGCGCGCGTTGTAGTCCTTGCAGTCGAGCCAAGCGCGGTGGAACTTGAGGTCGTCGAACGCCCACGACTTCAGGAGCTTGAGCGTTTCGTGCCCATAGCCCTCGCCCTTCTTGTCGAGGATGATGCGCGTCCACTCGATCTCCTTCGACGGATTATTGAGCCCTGCGATCATCAGAAAGCCGACCGGCTCCAAGGTGTCTATGCGCTCGATGACGAGATGAATCGCACCCTCGGTGTTGAGCGTCTGGCTATGCACCTCGCGCTCCCACGGAATGACGAATTTGCCGTTCTCGGGGCGAAATTCCACTTCGAGGATGTAATCGAGATCCTTTTCCTCCGCCTGTCGAAATTGCAGGCGCGGCCCTTTCTTCACAATGCCCTGCATACGATGCTCCTTTCTATCGCGTCAAAGCAGACTGTGCATGCGGCCAAGCTCCTGAATGCGCTCCACCGACATTTTCGACACCCGCGCGATGGTTTCCAACGGCAGCTTCTCTTTCAGCATGCTGAGAATGAAGGCCGATTTTTCTTCCTCACGACCTTCCTCGCGACCTTGAGCAGCACCTTGTTCCCAACCTTCTTCGCGGACAGCCTCTTCAAAATCTTTTTGATTCCACTCGAAATTGACCATGTCGATGACCTCGCTTTCGTGCTCCTGCAAAAACTCCTTCATGACGTCATGCTCCATGCAATATCGCATGGCTTCGCGAATCGCCCGCACGCGCTCCATGCCTCCTGCGATATTGGTTTTGATACAATTTAGGAAAAAGCTGTAATCGTGAAGTGGCCGGCTCATGCGCAGCAACATCTTTTCACTTCCATAGGCAATGTTGTGGAAAGTGACCTTGAGTTCCAAATGGATGTCTCCTTCACCTTCCATATAGGCATCGGACAATCTCATTTGCTCTGTTTCCAGCGTATCTTTGCTGCCTGTGTAGAACACATGGAACTCCGGCCTTGGCAAGGGAATCTGCTTGTTTTGGTACAAACTTTTGGCCGGAATATACTGGCGAAGCTGTTCGCAGATGTAGTAGAGGCAACGCAACGGCATATTCTGATTCAGTGTGCTCTGATGCTCCATAAATACCAAATGACGGCCTGCTAGCAGAAAGGATATATCGTTTTTCATTTGTGACAGAAATGTTCCGTCGAGCGTCACAATTCTCACGCACTCAACAGAGGTGTATGTCCTTCCATGAAGCGCCCCTGCGACATCTCTCAGACGGTCAACGTCATTCATATACGCGCGGAACACCGTGTCTTGATATTGGCGGCCTTGTGCCATGGGCATGCTCCCTTCGCCTGTTATTTCTATTATACCATATGCAGGCTGCTTCGTTCAGCCAAGTTTCTTTCAGTCAAGCTCCTGCAAAAGCTCTGCGAGCAGCCATTCGGCGAATACGCCTTCGCCTGTGTGCCGCCGGATGTGCGCGGCGTCTTCCATCACGAGCGTCTTGGCGGCGAAGGCGCGGTCGGCTGCGGCGAGGAGCGGCGCGTCAATCGCCGTGTCGCCGGCGGCGTAGACCTTGCGCGGCGAGAAGCGGCGGCGCAGCTCAAGGAGCGCCGCGCCCTTTGTGAGCTTCGGCGGGAAGAAGTAGATCTTCCTGCCCGACGGCTCGACGCGAAGGTTCGTCTGCTTTTGGCACTCAGCCGCCATCTCCCGCGCATCCACGCCGTCGGCGCAGTAGACGAAGATGTACGCGTCGTCGACGATACGGCAGCGGATGAACGCAGAGTCGCCCAGATAGAGCGCGTGACAGCGTTCAATCTCCTCTCGTGCAGGGGCGATCAAAGCATCATGCGCCTCGCGCCACGCGGCATCGACCTCGTCGCCGTGCAGGAGCACCGCGCCGTTCGTCGTCACGGCGTATTCGGGCGCTGTGCCTTCCGGCCACTCGATGCGCCGATACTGCTCGACGGAGCGCGTCGTCACAGGAATCAGCCGCACCTTTTGCGAGACTTCGCGCAGACGCTCGACGGCGAGCGGCGTCATGAAGCCGTGCGCCTCGCCCTTGATATGCTCGACGCAAATATCGCCCTCGCGCTTGTGACTGCGCGAGTAGAGCAGCGTGTTATCGAGGTCGGAAGCGAATACGATGTCTTTCATTTCAGTTGTCAGCAAGCGAGCGTATGAGTCCGCATGCGAGATAATTCTCCAGCGGGTACTCCACGACCTCGACGCCTTTCTCCTTTGCCAGTTGATAGAGATGACCGAGCCGCGCTTCGTCCGTGCGGCTCTTGACGAGAAGTTTCCACGGCAGGCGGCGCAGGAGCACGCGCGTCGCCTCACCTATGCCAGGCTTCACGAGGTTGATGTCGCGAATGCCAAAATCGCCCGCGATGCGCTCGACCTCGGCGAGCCCCGACCGATGCACCGCGCCCTCCTCGCGCACCGGCGGCGCTTCCTCGGGGAAGCGCCTTTCCACCGCCTCGATGAAGTCATACGTCAGATCCTTATCGCACAATCCTTCGTAAAAGGCCGCGCCATGAAAGTCCGCCTCGCCGATCAAATCATCACGCAGCACCGTGCGGCTCAGAAGCCCCGACACCGTCGAGTTCAGGCACGAACTCGCGATGAGGAAGTCCTCGTGCGTGCCGCATTTCTCCGCCACATAGGCGGGATCGGACAGGACGGCAAGCCCCGCGCTCACACCGCGAAACTCTGCCGCGTCGTTTGCGAGCTCGCGCGCAATCGCGCCCTTGCCCGTCCAGCCGTCGACAAACTGCAGAGCCTCGGGCGCGTGACGCGCGAGGATGTACGCCATGGCGTTCTTGTCGATGCCCCTGCCGCGAATGATGGAAATCGTGTAGTGCGCGACGTCCGCGCCAAAGCGCCTCTTGATATAGCGCTTGAGCAGAATGCCGATGGGCGTGCCCGCGCGGGCGAGCGAGACGAGCGCGGCGGATGCGCCCTTCTCCTCGTAAATCTTCTCGGCGAGACTCGCCGTCGCATGAGCTGTGATCTCGGCGTAGCGCGAGAGCGCGTCGAAGTACGCCTTCAAATACTTTTCCGACGGCTCGTATTCCAAGGGCAGCATCTCCGAATAATGCCTGCCCGACTGAATGAGCTTTTCCCTCTCTGCCGTCGGCAGAGGGTCGAGCTTTCCCGTGATGTCTTTCAAAAGGATCGTCACGTCGTCCTTCTTGTATGTACTGAACATCGCCCGCTCCTTCCTCGTCATTCGTCGCGGCTCATCAGATAGACGATGTCCGTGCAGCCGCTCTCGCGCAGGGCGCGGGCGATACTCTCGACCGCCTCATGCGCCTCGTGCGCCGTATCCGAGACGATGACGGCATGGTGATAGGGCCGCAAGTTGTAGATGTACGTCGCGCGCTCATCGCCGTAGAAGCTCTTGACCTGCCAGCCCGCTTCGATGGGATAGCCCTCCTCGTCCGAGATGCCGATGGGGCTTCGCGTCGTCGCATGGAAGAAGACGTTCTGCCAGCCCTTCTGCTCCAAGACCCTGCCGACCATAAGGCCCGGCAGCATACATTCCTCCGTGCCGAGCACGAGGATCGACTCGTGCTTCGCCCAAGCGATGCGCTCGGCGAGGACGAGTCCGGCGCCCTGCCAGAGGATCGTATAGTCGCCGATCGCGACGCCCGTGCGCGGCGTCGCGTGCTCGCCGAGCGCAAGCGTGCGGTAAGGGTAGCGGCGCGACGGCACGCGGCAGTCCGCCGCCCCGCGCGTTTGAAATGCCGCCGCACGCACCTCGTAGTCTTCGGGCGCAAGCTCTACGAGCGCGACGCACTCGACGCCACACGCCAAGAGCCGCTCGCGATCGGCCGCCGTCAGGCGGTTCAGGACGGACGCTGCAACGAGCCTCTTCTCGCGGAGCGCGGGCAGCTCCTCCTTCATCTGCTCGACGATGTTGCAGAGCGTCCTGCCCGTCGAGATCTCGTCGTCGACGAAGACGACTGTATCCGTCTCAGCGAGCTGCGCTTCGAGCGCATCGACCGCGAGTCGCTGCTCGGGCGCATGGCTGTGCTCCTCCAAAAACTCGATCGTGCGCACGCCGGACGGCAATTCCTCGCGCGTCGTCTGCACGTAGAGGCACGCGTCCGCGAGCGACCTCGCGACGACGGCGCCGATGGCGGTCGCCGTCTCGGCGAAGCCGATGACGAGACTTGCCGCAGGCGCGGCTGCCTTGACCTTCTCGCCGAGCGCTTCCATGAGGTCGAGCGCTTCATGCGGCGCGACGGGCATGTGCTTTCCCTGCAGCGGGTTGACGAGCAGATAGCCGCGCTTTTCATTCCTGTGCCGCCTCGCCACGCGCAGCACTGCGTCTGCCATGTACTTCATCGCGCCCGCCTCACGCCTTGAGCCGCTTCGGCGTCTCAAGATTCGCCACGCGATAGACCTTTTGGCGATCGGGGTACTGCCACGGCTTTTCCTCGCCGAGAAGCTGATGGACGGCGATATCGGGCACGTTGATTCCCGTCGCGAGGCACGAGAGCTGCAAGCCGCCCGACATGCGCGGATTGATTTCCAACAGGCAGTACTTCTCCCCGTCGCCCTTGAACTGGATGTTGATCGGCACATCGATCTGCAAGAGGTTCATCATCGTGCGGCATTTCTCGACGATCTCCTCATCGAAGCGGACTTCCGAATAGCGGTGGTTCGTCTTGAAGCGCGGGATGATGATCTCCTCGCCGGGCGTCCGCAGGCAGTCGACGCTGATTTCCTGCCCTTCGAGGTATGGCATGAGCATGAAGGGCACGGAAAAGTCGTAGCCCCGGACGACCGTGCGCGCCATGTCCCACGTGAGCTTCATGCCGGGCTTGCGGCGCACGTCGCCCGAGCGCAGAAGCGTATCGTCGATAACGCGGAAGGTCTCGGCTCCCTCATCCTTCGTGAGCTTGTAGCAGACGCGCCTGCAGTGCGGCCGCAGCGTCTCGTAGGCGGCGCAGAATTCCTCATACGTGCCGGCGATGAGATGTGCGGGCACGAGGGAGGCGTCACGCGCCTCGAAGAAGGCGTACGTCGCCGCCTTGTCGTCGAGAAGCCGCATGATCTTGTAATCGCTGCCGACGGCGAGCTTCGTGCCCGCCGCGAGAAATTCCTCACGATAGCGCGAGAGCAGCGTCAGGGCGCGGCGCGGGAAGAAGACGTCGATACGATGCGCCTTACAAAATTCCAGGCAATACTCCACATACTCTTCGGAGACGGGAAGCGCAGGCTCCGTGTACCACTCATCGGAAACGAGACGATAGAGTGCATTGGGATTGGCGCTTGAGCCGACGAACGTGAACTTCCCGGGCGATCCCGCCCGCATCAGCTCGATCAGATGGTAGGCCGTGCTGAACCATTGGTTGAACCATATACGCATAAAGACTTCCCCTTACCTTTTGACTGCTTCCTTGACACCATAAACTTCCGCGAGCGTCAGCACGCGCTTTGCCCACTTGGCATGCGTCTTAACCTCGTTCATGCGCGTGCCGTCCCAGCTCTTCTTCACGCCCGCCTTCTCGTCCTGCCATTCGGCGATCATCTTCGCATCCTCGTAGTCGGAGCGCTCCGCCTTCAGGCTCTCAAAGACGAACGGGAGCTGCGCGGGATGAATGACCGTCTTGCCGATGAAGCCGTTCAAGCGGTCGAGTTCCAGCTCCCTCTTGAGTCCCGCCGCCCACGCGCCCGCAGGGTCGTCGCCGAAGTAGTTCCAGACAGGGCCGGAGACGATGTAGTCACGCGCGAAGATATTCAGAATATCGATGAGGATGTCGCGCACGACGCCGACCTCGTAGATCGTGTGCGCAATCGAGCGGCGTACGCCGTAAAGGTTGCTGAAATCGTTGCCGCCGACGCGGATGTTGAGCACGTATTCGCGATGCGCGTCGAAGATCACCTTGAGCTCGCCGAGGACGGCGGCGCGGCTCTTGATGTCGGCGATGGAAGGACTTTCGAGGACGGGCATGAGGTAGCGCTTCTTCGCCGCGCCGTCATTGACCGATCGCATCAGCTCCATGTAGGCTTCAACATTGCCGAGGTTCACCTTGGGCAGGACGTAGCCTGTCAGAATGTCGCCCGCCGCGCCCACGAAGTCGAGAAAGTGCTCCATGTGATCGGCGGTGCGCACGCGCACGAAGAGCAGCGGCTTCCCGCGCCCCTCCTCTTTGTAGACCTCCTTGAGCGCCGCGAGATTCGTGCGCAAGGCTCGCTCGGCATCCTCGACCGCCATGTCGCCGATCGCGTCCTCCAGACAGAAGCAGATGGCCGTCAGATGCTCATTTTTCTGCCGACGAATCTTCTCCACGATGTTCTCTTGGTAGGCGGGCATGTAGAGAAGCCCTCCCACCTTGTACTGCAAGATTTCCCTATCTTCCATTCAGGGTAAAACCTCCATCTTCAGGAAGCACGGCTTCCCGCGCCCCCTCTCTATTCCACGCTGAGTCCGTAGTCCTCGCAGAGTCTCGCGAGTCCCGCTTCGTAGCCTGCGCCGACGAGCTTGAGCTTCCATGCGCCGCGATGGCGGTAAATCTCCGCCGCATTCACGGTCTTCTCACGCCGCAGGCCGTCGAGATGAAAGCTGTACTTCGGCACGCCGTCCTCCGCGAGCGTCAGGCGCGGCGCACGCACATGTGAGAAATCCCTGCCCGTGCCGTCGTCGTAGACCGAGAAGCACAGGACGAGGCGCTCGACGGCCGCGCCGACCTTGGCGACGTCGACGCTCGCATTGGCGACGTCGACACTCGCACCGACATTGCCCACCGTATTCACTTCGATGCTGCCATCGTCCGCGCGAGCGTTGCCGAAGAAGATCAAATCCTCGTCGCCATGTACGCGCCCGCCCGCATAGAGACGAAACACGTAGGCGTCGACCTCGACGCCCGGCTCGCGGCCCTCGTCCTCGTAGCGGAAAGCGAGCTTCTCGCTTCCTGCAAGCCGCAGCCGCTCGCCGCGCACGAGCTGAGGAAGCGGCGGTTCGGGACTTCTCGCGCGTCTTTCCGGCGCACCCGCACGCGCCTCGCCCGCGATGAATATGCGCCGCTCCTCGCTCGCCGAGCGCATGGTGAGAGCGCCGTAGACGACCGAGCCGGCACGCATCGCGGGAAGCGTCAGAAGGAAGCCGCCCGCCCCCGCCAGCAAGACTTCGGGAGAAACGCGTGCATCCACGATCTCCGCCGTCACGCGCACCTCTGCCTCAGGCGATGCGGTGACGGCAAAGCTGTTCTCGCACTCGGGCGCGAACGCGCCGAGGTCGATGAACTTCGGCAGCGCCGCCAAGGAGGCGCCCGCCGTGCCCATTGCACTTTCGCCCCTCGCCTGTTCCCTTTCCATCGCATCCGCCTCCTGCGTCGGATTTCGGCAGACTCCCGCACGCGGCTAGGAACTCCACTTCAGAGCCGCGCCCGGAAATTGCCGAAAAGAAAACCCCAAAAACGGGAGGCGCAAGGCCTCCCGTTTTTTTCCAGTGCTTTGTCAGACATTCACGCCGTAAGCGCGGCAAAGGGCTTCCAAGCCGCCCTGATAGCCCGCGCCGACCGCGTTGAACTTCCACTCGCCGTTGTGCCGATAGATCTCGCAGACGACGAGCGCCGTCTCGACGGAGAACTCCTCCATGAGATCGAAGCGCAGAACCTCCGTGCCCTGCATATCCTGCGCGTTCGCCATGCGCGCGACGCGCACGTAGGCGTTCGACACCTGTCCGAAATTCTGCTTGCGCACCTGCGCCTCGTAAATCGTCACGGTGATGGCGATCTTGTCGACGTCCGCCGGCACTTTCGTAAAGTCGATCGTCAGAACTTCGTCGTCGCCCTCGCCCTCGCCCGTGAGGTTGTCGCCCGTATGATGCACCGAGCCGTCCTGACTGTCGAGATTGCCGTAGAAGATGAAGTCCTCGTCCTTTCGCACCTTGCCGTTCGCGCCCAAGAGGAACGCCGAGGCGTCGAGGTCGAAGTCCGCGCCGCCGTCGTACTGGTTGACGTCCCAGCCGAGGCCGACGAGCGCCATCGTCATGCCCTTGTCAAGACTCACGCGCTGTCCCTTGGAAAGATTCACCGCCATGTCATTTTCCTCCCTTTCTCACGATCTCCTGAATCCACGTCTCGAAGCCCGACGGATTCCTCGTCTGGATGAGCACGGGACCGGGCCCGCGGAAGCGGCACACGAGGCATTCACCCGACATGACGCTCGAAATCCAGCCGTTCGACGCCTTTTCGATCTTGTAGTTCATGTAATCGGGCCATGCGACGAGGTGGCCATTGTCCACGATGACCTCCTCGCCCGCTTCGAGATTCAGCACGTGAATGACGCCGTAGCTGCTCAAGAAGGCGATGCCCGTGCCCGTGAGCTTCAAGAGGAAGAAGCCCTCCTGCGAGAAGAATCCCTGCATGAGTCCCTGCATCTTCGAGTCGATGTTGACCGTCTCCTCCGCCGCGAGGAAGCCGCCCTTCTGCACAATCATGCCGTAGGAGCCGTCCAAGGCGACGTCCATGATGCCGCCGGGCAGCGGATGTCCGAAGAGCACCTTTCCCGCACCGCGCGAGGCGACGAGACGCTGCAGGAAGAAGCTCTCGCCCGTGAAGACGCGGCGCATGATGCCGCCGAGCACGCCGCCTTCCATCTTGCCCTCGACATCGACCGTCGCATCCATCGCGATCATCGCATCGGATTCCGCCTTGATCGCCTCGCCGTGGCGCAGCGAGCACTCGACCACGGGAAAAGCTTCCGGATATAAAATCTTGTATTCCATCATCGCACCCCTTTCGATGGAAGAAGCTGTGCACGAGTCCGAGAGACTTATGCACAGCCCCCTTCTCTCGCCTTCCCCCATGGGAAGGCTCGCCCAACAAAAGAATGCGCTTATACGTTGACGCCGTAAGCCTTGCCGAGTGCGCCGAGGCCACCGCTGTAGCCCGCGCCGATGGCGTTGAATTTCCACTCCGCACCCTGGCGGTAGAGCCTGCCGACGACGACCGCCGTCTCGATGGAGAAGTCCTCGCCGAGGTCGAAGCGGATGAGTTCCTCTCCCGTCGCCTCGTTGACGACGCGGATGAAGGCGTTCGACACCTGGCCGAAGTTCTGCTTGCGCTCATCGGCCTCGTAGATCGTGACCGTGAAATCGATCTTGTCGATGGAAGCCGGCACCTTCGAGAGATCGACCTTGATCTGCTCGTCGTCGCCCTCGCCCTCGCCCGTGAGGTTGTCGCCCGTATGCTCGACGGCGCCCGACGCGTGCTTGAGGTTGCCGTAGAAAACGAAATCCGCATCGCTCGTGACCTTCTCGTTCGGCCCGAGAAGGAACGCCGAGGCGTCGAGGTCGAAGTCGGAGCCGCCGTCGTACTTGTTCGTGTCCCAGCCGAGGCCGATCAGGAGCTTCGAGAGACCCGGATTGCCCTTCGTCAGATCAACTTTCTGTCCCTTTTTCAAACTGATTGCCATGAAGATTCCTCCTTATGCGTACATGCGGAAGCCGCCTGCAGCCGCACGGTCGAAAAGCGCGGCATAGCGGGCGATTTTCCTGTCCAGGCACATATCGTGCCGCTTCATGGGAACAAACGAACCGTTCCCTATATCAAGCCGCAAGGGCATGATGTCTTACTGATAGCGCCGCGCCAGCTCGTTCAGACCCTTGTCCTTCGTGCCCTGTCCGATGGCATTGAACTTCCACTCGCCGTTATAGCGGTAGATCTCGCCGAAGATCATCGCCGTCATGCCCGCGTAGCTCTCCGAGAGGTTGTAGCGGCAAAACTCCTCGCCTGTCCGCTCGTCGCATATACGGATGAAGGCGTTCGCGATCATGCCGAAGTCCTGCTTTCTCGACTCGCAGTCGTAGATGTTGACGACGAAGACAAGTTTGTCATAATCTGCGGGCACAGCCGTAAGATCGACGAGAATCTGCTCATCGTCGCCCTCGCCCTCTCCCGTGAGGTTGTCGCCCGTATGGACGATCGCACCAGACGGATGCTTGAGATTGCCGAAGTAGACGACGTCCTTCTTCCCCGAGAGGCGGCCGCCCTTGCAGACGATCACGCTCGCATCGCAGTCGATGTCGGGTGCAGAGCCGCCGAAGATCGAGCCGAAAAGCCCGCCTTTCTTCTGCTCGACGGGATCCCAGCCGAGTCCGATGCGGATGCGCGAGAGCGCCTGACCGTCCGACTTCTTCAAGTTTACCTTCTGTCCTTTTTGCAGATTCACGCCCATGTGCCTGCCTCCTTGATTTCTCCTTGCGATAAGAATATCTCCTGCGGAGCAGCCGCTCTGCGAGCGCCGCTCCATGAAAACAATTTCCCTTATTTAAAGAATTCGCCCTGCCGCCGCCTTTTCCCTTCATGGCTTTGATGAAAATTTCTTTCATACACCCATCGCCTTCCGTCGAAGCAAAGCGGCTGCCCGCAGCAAAATCCTGCACGCTCAGTCCTTGCTGCCCGGCTCCCAGCGCAGACCCCAGTGATACGCCTTGTCCATGCTCTTATGTCCGCTGAAGAAATGCACGAGCTTCTCGACGCTGAAGGTGTCGTTGATGTTTTCGAGCATGGCGATCGCGCACATCGCCTTCGACGAGCCGTACTCGTCCATGCGCACGATGATGTCGGGGCTGCCCGGGCACTTGACGGTCACGACGCCGTCCGCCTGCTGCCAGTTGGCAACACCCTCGTAGATGAACGTGTAGACGAGGATGCGCTTGATCTTCGATGCCATCTTGCCGTTGACGCGAAGCGTCTCGCCGGCAGCATTGCTTCCCGTACGGTCGTCGCCATCGAGCGCGATCCAGGGGCGGCGCGAAAGGCTGCCGAAGTCATTGCCGAGCGCCTGTACGCAGCCGATCTCGCCGTCTTGAAGCTCGTAGAGGCAGCCGAGATCGAGGTCGATGCCGCCCGCTCCTCCCCCGCCGCCGAAAATGGAGGCGAGAAGCCCCTGCTTCTTCGTCTGCGGCTGCTGATGCCAGTTGAGGTTGATGGCGATCTCGCCGAGTCCGCCGCCGCCCTTGACGAGGCTGACCTTCTGTCCCTTTTTCAGCTCAACCTTCTTCGGCGCGGTCG
>ERZ772948.185-NODE-185-length-38940-cov-3.988042_pt1 | contig 38940 bp, 36 predicted proteins | sample MGYA00511945_ERZ772948 | MGnify/ENA primary metagenome ERZ772948 (study PRJEB29015, sample SAMEA2737927) | human oral metagenome | biome: human oral; feature: human-associated habitat; material: dental | place: China | collected 2141 ... | reverse complement strand
AAGGAAGATATATGTATTATAAAATTTATCATAGTCCAATTGGAAAACTTTATTTAGTTTCTGATGGAGTAAATTTAGTAGGTTGTTATTTAGAAAGTCAGAAATATTTTCCAAATAAGTTAGATGATTGGGAAGAGAATGGCAATTTTGAAATATTTATAAATAGCATAGATTGGTTAACGAAATATTTTAACGGAGAAAATCCAGATATTAGTAACATAAAGATAAAATTAGAAGGTACGGAATTTAGATTATTAATATGGGAAATATTGAAGGGAATTCCATACGGCGAAACTACAACATATAAAGATATTGCTAATGAAGTAGCTAAAAATAAAAAATTAGCTAGTATGTCAGCACAAGCAGTGGGAAATGCAGTTGCTCACAATCCGCTATTAATATTTATACCATGTCATAGAGTTATAGCGAAAAATAAATCTTTAGTAGGATTTGCAGCAGGAATTGAAAATAAAAAAATATTGTTAGATTTAGAAGGAAATAATTAGTATACATAAATGCTTTTAATACTTCATTATTAGAAGAATAGCTTAAAATATGGTATAATTAATTGATTATACTGTTTATAGGAGAAACAAATGGATAAGAAAAAAATAGTATTTATGGGAACTCCCAAGTTCGCTGTTCCGATATTAGAAATGTTAATAGAAAATTTTGGGGTAGATTTAGTAATAACTCAACCTGATAAAAAAGTGGGAAGAAAAAAAGTTTTAACTGCCCCACCAGTTAAAGTTCTCGCTGAAGAAAAAGGAATAAAAGTACTACAGCCTGAAAAAATATCAGGTGACGAAGATGTTATAGCTGAATTGAAAGGATTAAATCCAGATATTATTATTACAGCAGCATATGGGCAACTAGTACCAGAAAGTATATTAGAAATACCTAAATATAAATGTATAAATGTTCATGGTTCGCTGCTTCCAAAACTAAGAGGAGGAGCTCCAATTCAATATTCAATTTTGGAAGACCATGAAAAAACAGGAATTACGATTATGTATATGGTGAAAAAATTAGATGCTGGTGATATGATATCTAAGGCTGAGATAGATATATTAGAGAGTGATAATTATGAAAGTTTACATGATAAACTTTCTATTGTGGGAAGAGACTTATTAAAAGAAACTCTACCGAATATATTTGCAGAGAATATTTCACCTGAGAAACAAGATGATTCTCTAGCGACATTTGCTCGTAATATTCTTAGAGAAGATGAGAAGATAGATTGGAATAAATCGGCAAGAGAGATATTTAATCAAGTTCGTGCGTTAGACCCTACGCCGGGAGCATTTACATATCTAGGAGAAGATATACTTAAAATTTGGAGTAGTGAAGTAGTTGAATTAGAAGAAAACTACCCTGCAGAAAAAGTAGGAACTATAATAAAACAAGATAAAAAACATATTTACATTCTTTGCGGTAAAAATACAGTACTTAAAGTTAAAGAATTGCAAATATCGGGAAAAAAACGTATGCCAGTTGTTAATTTTTTATCAAATAAAAAAGATTATGTTGGAACAATTTTAGGTGAAATTAATGAGTAATATAAATACAAGAAAGATTTCATATGAAATTCTTTATGATATATTTCAAGAAGATGCCTATAGCAATATTACGTTAAATAAGTATTTTAATAAATATAAACTTGAAGAACAGGATAAACGATTTATTAGTGAGGTAGTGTACGGCACTATCAAAAATAAAATGTACTTGGAACATATATTAAAAAATTATTCAAAAGGTAGGGTTAAGCCTAAGGTTAAAATAATCATAATAATGGCTATTTATCAACTTTTATATATGGATAAAACTCCTAGTTTTGCAATAATAGATGAAGCGGTGAAACTATCAAAAAAAATAGCAGGAAATATAACAGGGAATTTTGTTAATGGTATTTTGCGTAACATTGAGCGTAATTTAAATGATTTAGCATTAAAGTATAAAAATAATGAAGAAAAGTTTTATATAGAGAATAGTTCCCCAAAAGAGTTATACAGCATTTTGAAGCGACAATATGGGAAAGAAAAAGCACAGAGTATTGTAAAATCGTTTAATTCTAAGAGTAAGAATAGCATTCGTTATAATCCTTTAAAAATATCAAAAGAGAGTTTATTAGAAAAATTAGGTTCTAATGCTTTACCTAGTGATATATGTGAGGATAGCTTATTATTAAATAAATTAGACATAAATAATAAATATTTCAAAGAAGGGTATTATATTATTCAAGATGAGGCTAGTTCTCTTGTTGCTTGTGCTATAGGAGAGAATGTTAGTACTAAATATAACATATTAGATACATGTGCTGCTCCAGGTGGAAAAAGCCTACATATTGCAAGTAAGTATTTTAATTCAAGTTTAATTTCATGTGATAAATATATACATAAGTTGAAATTAATTCAAGAAAACATAGAAAAACTAGGAATAAAAAATATAAGAACTTGTGAGCAAGATGCAACAGAGCGCAATATTGAATTTTTAAATAATTTTGATATTGTTATTTGTGATGTTCCGTGTTCTGGTATAGGTGTTATCAAAAATAAACCTGAAATTAAGTATAAAATTACTGATAAATATATAGAAAGCATAGCAGCTTTACAGTATAAGATTTTAGAAAATAGTAAAGACTACGTAAAAGCAGGTGGGGTTCTTGTCTACTCTACATGCACAATCGATAAGAGAGAAAATATAGAAAATATAGAACGGTTCTTAAATGAAAATAAAGATTTTAGACTAGAGAAAATAACTTTAAATAGTAAAGTGAAAGTTCAAGATAATGGTACGATAGAAATATTACCAGATGATTACGAATGCGATGGTTTTTTCATCGCTAAATTAAGAAAAATGGAGGAAAAATGTTAATTACAGATTTTAAGGGCTATAAAAAGTCTAGATGGTTAAAAGATTTCGAAAAGATGTCTATATACTCTATACGCCTAGATCAATTAGAAGAGTATTTAGTTAGCATAGGTGAAAAGAAATTTAGAGCAAAGCAAATTTTTGATTGGTTATATAAAAAACGTATTACTGATTTTACTGATATGAAGAATGTTCCAAAGTCTTTACAGGAAAAATTGGCAGAAGAGTTTGAGATAACAACCCTTAATACAATTATAAAACAAGAATCAGTAGATGGTACGATGAAATTTTTATTTGAATTGCAAGATAAGTATACTATTGAAAGTGTTCTTATGAAGAATAAATATGGAAATTCTTTATGTGTTACAACGCAAGTAGGTTGTAGAATTGGATGTACATTTTGTGCTTCAACATTAGGTGGATTAAAACGTAATTTAGAAGCAGGTGAGATAGTATCTCAAGTGCTAAAAGTTCAACAAGAATTAGATAAAAGAGGAGAAAGAATTTCTAGTATTGTCATCATGGGAATTGGGGAACCTTTTGAGAATTATGATGAAATGATGGATTTTATAAAAATTGTAAATAGTGATGAAAGTTTTAATATTGGTGCTCGCCATATTACTGTTTCTACATCAGGAATAGTTCCTAAAATTTATGATTTTGCAAATGAAAAAATTCAGATTAATTTTGCGGTTTCACTGCATGCGCCAACAAATGAATTGCGTAGTAAAATAATGCCTGTTAATCGTGCTTATAATATTGACAAGCTTATGGAAGCATTAAAATATTATCAGAAAACTACAAATCGTCGTATTACATTTGAATATGGTCTTATGGGTAAAGTAAACGATCAAAGAGAACATGCAGAAAAACTATCTGAAATTATTAAAGATTTAAATTGCCATGTAAACCTAATTCCTATAAATTATGTTCCAGAACGTAATTATGTAAGAACGAGTAAAAATGATATTTTTGCATTTGAAAAAGTATTGAAAAAAAATAGAGTAAACGTAACTATAAGAAGAACACAAGGAGATGATATAGATGCAGCTTGTGGACAACTTAGAGCGAAAGAACGTAAAGACGAGGTAAAAGGAGGAATTCCAGATGCCACTAGTATATTCGTATAATAGTAATAAAGGTAGAAAATTAAAAAATGAAGATGCAGTAAGTGTTGTTAAAAATAAACAAGGCGAGGCGCTTGCTATAATCTGTGATGGTGTTGGAAGTCACAGCAATGCAGCATATTCAAGTAATTATATAGTTTCTACTTTGGAAAAAGATTGGCAAGACTTAACATTTGCTAATTTTAATAATATGAAAAATTGGTTGTATGACAAAATTGAAAAATTGAATAAAGAATTATTCGAAAAATCTAAATCTAAAAATAAAAAAATGGGTACAACAATTGTTGCAGTAGCAACTTTTGCTGATCAAGTAGTGGTCTATAATATCGGAGATAGTAGAGCATATGGAATTACTAGCGACAATGAAATGAGTGTTGTTACTGTCGAAGATTCATTTGTAGGTGCCTTGATTCATGCAGGTGTAATCACAGAAGAGGAAGCCAAAACTCATCCAGAAAAGCATGTTCTTACACAAGCACTAGCTACTAGGGAAAGAATAGATTTGCATACTTTCATAGATGATTTATCAAAATATGATTACTTTTTGATTTGTTCAGATGGTTTAACTAACATGTTAGATGAGGAAGAGATTAAAGAAATAATTCGTCAAGAAGAATTATCTATAGCTGTTGAAAAGTTAATAAATCTTAGCGTTGAGCGCGGTGGCGTAGATAATATATCTGTAGCGATATTAAAAAATTTAAGGGGTGACAATAGTGATAAATAATATAATATGCAATAGATACAAAATACTAGATCATCTCGGAACTGGCGGGATGGCAACGGTATGGTTAGGGTATGATACGATATTAGATCGTAAAGTAGCTATAAAGACATTTAAAATAGATGCTAATGATACAGATGCGGTAAAAAGATTTAATAGAGAGGCTAAGGCTGTTACTAGTCTTTCACATCCTAACATTGTTTCAATTTATGATGTTGAAAATGAAGGGGATTTTTATTATCTTATATTAGAATATGTTGAAGGGATGACACTAAAAGACTATATGGCAAAAAATCCTAAAATGCCTGTTGAAACTATTGTCCATATTGCAAAACAGATTGCTGATGGACTTAGTCATGCTCATCAAAACGGTATTATTCATAGAGATATAAAACCTCAAAATATTTTAATGAATAATGATTTAACTTGTAAAATTACAGATTTTGGTATTGCAAGAGCCTATGGAGATACTACTCTTACACAAACTAATCAAATGTTAGGAACTGTTTATTATTTATCTCCAGAACAGGCACGAGGGAATGTTGCAACAGCACAGAGTGATATTTATTCTTTAGGTATTTTAATTTTTGAAATGATTACTGGACAGATTCCATTTAAAGGAGAGTCTGCAGTTGCTATTGCATTAAAACATTTACAAGAAGAATTACCTGATATTGATAGATATAGAGAGAATATTCCTCAAAGTGTAAAAAATATTGTATTAAAAGCAACTATGAAAAATCCAAATGAACGCTACATTAGTTCTAAAGAATTAGCAGTTGACTTAAGTACAGTTTTAAGTCCAGAACGATTGTATGAAAATAAATATACTGGATTTAAGATTTCGGATACTAAATATTCTAACACGCAAAATTACAACCAAACTCAGTATGTTGATGTACGTGATATTGAATCTAGTTATGCAAATACTAGTTATCAGAACCAAGAGTTTTACGATGACTACAACGATAATGAAAAACATACACAAGATAGATATAATAAAAATAAGGGTAGCTATAAAAATAATTATTCAGATAAAAAAGAGAAAGAAAAGACTTCTAGGGCGAAACATATTATTTTAGCAATTTTAGCTATAATAGCGATAGTTGTTGGTTCGTTCTTTGCGTATAATTATATTATAGGAGCAGATAGTGTGTCTGTGCCCGATGTAAAAAATAAAACAGTTGAAGAAGCTAAAGTGTCGATTGTAAAAGCAGGATTAGAAGTGGGGGATATTACTGAAGTCGCAAGTGACGATGTCAAGGAAAATACGGTAATAGAAACAGATCCTAAAGCGGGTAAAAAAATAAGAAAAGGATCTAAAGTAGATTTACGTGTTTCTTCTGGGAAGAAAACAGTTGATATGCCAAATTATATTGGGTTGGATGAAGATACAGCAAAACGAAATGCAGCAAAACTTGGGTTTAAAAATATAACAGTAGAAAAAGTTGAGAGTGATAAGTATGATGCAGGTAAAGTTGTTTCTCAAAATATTACAGCAGGTACAGAAATAGTTCCAAAAGATAGAGAATTAATTATTAAAGTTTCTACAGGTAAGAAAAAAATAACAATGCCTAATCTAATTGGAGAGGATAGAAGTACAGTTGAGAGCTTAGTTTCTTCATATGGTTTTAGAAATGTATCATATAAAGAAGAATACTCTGATCAAGAAGAAGGGACTGTTATTTCTCAAAGCATTAGAAGTGGAACTAGTATTATTCCTAGTGAGGAATCATTAGAGATAGTTGTGTCTAAAGGAAGAAATAGATTGAATCCATCAAAACCTAACGATAGTAATGGAAATAACTCTGGTAATACAAACAATAATACAGGTGGAAATAGATCAGGAAGAAATAATAATTAATATTAATGAGTGATGAAAGAAAATCACAATTTTCTCATCACTCTCTTTTATATGGTGATTATATGAATATGACATTAAAGAAAAAATTAGAATCTTTACCTAGCAATCCAGGGTGCTATTTATATAAAGATAATATTGGAGAAATTATCTATATAGGTAAAGCTAAAAATTTAAAAAATAGGGTTAAAAGTTATTTCACAGGCTCTCATAATAAAAAAACTCAAATACTTGTTTCTAAAATAGAGGATTTAGAGTACATTATTGTAAATTCAGAAAAAGAAGCTTTGATTCTCGAAAATAACCTAATTAAAAAATATAGACCTTATTATAATATAAGACTAAAAGATGATAAAAGTTATCCTTATTTGATGATTACAAAAGAGGAGCATCCACGACTTGTTTTAACGAGGAAGTATAAAAAAAATAATAAAAATATTTATTTTGGACCTTATGTTGATAGTAAGTCAGCATCTAGGGTAAAGCAAATACTTGATAAAATCTATCCTTTACGTCGATGCAATCCTGTAGAAAAACGTCCATGTATGTATTATCAAATAGGAGAGTGCATAGGACCATGTGCAAAAGAAATATCACAGGAAGAATATAAAAAACAAATTGCTAAAATTCGTAGTTTTTTAAATGGTGATACTAAAGAAATATTAAATGATCTATCTGAAAAAATGAAAAATCATATAAATAATTTGGAATTTGAATCAGCTGCACAGATTCACAATTTTATAAAATCAATTGAAGTATCAATAGAAAATCAAGTTGTATCAGATAGTGGAAAAATTGATAGAGATTACATAGGTTTTTGTTATAATTCAGAATATATTTGTATACAAATATTTATTTCTAGACTCGGTAATATAATAGAGAGAAAGGTTGAATATTTTTCGCTTTATGATAAGCCAGAACAAATTGTATATTCTTATTTGATGCAATATTATACAGTTAATAAGCTCCCTAAAGAGATTTATATTAATATCGAAAATATTGATTTATTAAGTGAAGTTATTGGTGTTAAAACAATTATACCAAAAAGAGGGACTCATCGTAAAATTTTAGATACAGTTGAAGAAAATGCAAAATACTTCTTAAACAATAATCTTGAGACTGAAGAACTAAAAGAAAGAAAACTTCAAGTTACACTTAATAACATAGCAGAAAAATTAGGGGTGAATTCTATCAATAGTATAGATGCTTTTGATAATTCAAATATAATGGGGGTGGATGCGGTCTCTGTTAAAGTTAATTTTACAAATGGTAAGAAAAATCCCTATAAATATAGAAAATTCAAAGTTAAAGAAACTCAAGGAATTAATGATGTTGGTACTATGAAAGAAGTTCTGTATAGAAATTATAAAAATGGGAAAACTAATACAGAATTACTTATTATAGACGGAGGAAAGAGTCATTTAAATGCTGCGATAGAAATTGTCCATGATAAATTAAAATTATACGATGTGAAGATAATAGGATTGGTTAAAAATGATAAACATATTACAGAATATATAATAACAGATGATTATGAAATCATTGAATTCCCAAAAAGATCTGCAGAATATCTATTTTTTAAACAAATTCAAGATGAGGTGCATAGGTTTGCAATAACATATCATCGTGCTACAAAAACTAAAAATATGTTTACTTCTAGTTTAGATAATATTTCAGGTATAGGAAAAGCAAGGAAACAAGTGCTCCTAAAATCATTCTCATCTATTGAGGAGATAAAGAATGCTCGAGAGGAGAAGTTAATAGAGTTAGGTATTCCTAAAAATATTGTAAAAAAATTAAAAACGGAATTATAATAACAATTCTACTTATAATAAAGTTATCTTAATTTTTTCTAAAAAAAATATACGGATAACTTTATTTTTTTGAAATATTCTATAGTATTATATATAAAAATATGGTATAATAACATAAATGATAATAAAACGAATCGAGGAGGCAACTATGAAATTTTTATCTTTCAGTTATAACGATAAGGAATTATACGGAGTAAAAGTAAAACGTGAAGAAAGTGCTTGGGATTTAATAAAAGTATTAGAAGATTTTGATAATGAAAACATAATTCCGAAGACATTAAGAGAAGCTATAGAAGTATATGGTGTTTCTTTTATTGAAAAAGTAAGAAAAGTATTAAAAGTCGTAGAAGAAAGTGGTAAAGCAAATGATTATAAAGTACCATTTGATAAAATAATTTGGCGTTCACCTATTACAAGAACACCTAAAAATATTTTATGTGTAGGACATAATTATGAAGCTCACGTTAACGAACTAGGGGATGAACTTGCGAAAACTCCAAAAGATGTTCTCATCTTCACAAAAGCTACAACAGCATTGGCAGGAAATAATGAGGTGGTTCCTTCTCATAAAGATATCACTGATAGTTTAGATTATGGAGCAGAACTAGCTGTTGTTATTGCTAAACCAGGGAAAAATATATTAAAACCCCTTGTCCTTGATTATATCTTTGGATATACAATTATGAATGATATCACAGCTACTGATTTACAATATAAACACGGTCAATTTTTCCTAGGAAAATCGTTAGAAAAATCTGCGGTTGTAGGTCCATATTTAGTTACTAAAGATGAAGTTAGTTCTCCGGAATCAATGGGAATTGTTACAAAACTTAATGGGGAAATTAAACAAAACGCAATGACATCAGAAATGTTATTTAGAGTAGATGATGTATTAGCAGAAATTAGTAAAATTGTTCCTTTAGAAGCAGGGGATATTATTGCAACAGGTACACCAGCGGGTGTTGGTGCTGCGCAAAATCCACCTAGATTCTTAAAAGAAGGAGACGAAATAAAAATTACGGTTGAAGGTATAGGTACTTTAACAACAGTTATTGGAGAATAGAAAGGATAAATCATGGCTAAAAAAGCAAAAGATAAATTCGTTACACATATAGAAAAAGATGATATAAAAGCACGTCAAGCAGCTATTAATGAAGCTATAAAAGTAATTGAGAAAGAGTACGGTAAAGGTGCAATAATGGATATTTCATCTGAAAATCCAATTAAAGTTGAAGCTGTATCTTCAGGGTCATTGGCTATTGACTCTGCATTAGGTATTGGTGGATATCCAAAAGGGCGTATAGTAGAAGTATATGGTCCAGAATCATCAGGGAAAACAACTATAGCGTTACATGCTATAGCAGAAGTGCAAAAAACAGGAGGAATTGCAGCATTTATTGATGCTGAAAATGCTCTGGATATTGAATATGCAAAGGCTCTTGGAGTTGACTTTACACCTGGTAAATTCTTCTTATCACAACCAGATAGTGGTGAACAAGCATTAGATATTGCAGAAAAATTAATTTTATCAGGAGCAATTGATATTATCGTAATAGACTCTGTAGCAGCATTAGTACCAAAAGCGGAAATAGACGGTGTAATGGGAGCTAATCATATAGGTCTTCAAGCAAGACTTATGTCTCAAGCACTACGTAAGTTAACAGGACAAATAAATAAAGCTAATACTATAGCATTATTTATCAACCAGCTACGTGAAAAAGTTGGTGTTATGTTTGGAAGCCCTGAAGTAACAACTGGAGGACGTGCATTGAAATTCTATTCTACAGTACGTATCGATGTACGTAAGGGAGAAGCGATTAAAGGCGCTGATAGTGAGATACTTGGTAATAGAACTAAGATTAAAATAGTTAAAAATAAAGTGGCGCCTCCATTCAAGATTGCTGAAGTAGATATTATGTTTGGTGAAGGTATTTCTAAAATCGGAGAAACGCTTGATTTTGCTGTAGATTTAGACATTATTAATAAATCGGGTTCTTGGTTCTCTTACAATGGAGAGAGATTAGGGCAAGGTCGTGAAAACATAAAAAAAGTATTTGAAGAGAACGAAGAATTGTATAACGAAATCTATCATCTTGTCCGTGAAAAAATTATGAATAAGTCTAATAAATCGGATACTGCTGATGAAAATATTAATCATGATATAAATGAATTAGATTTAGGAATAGAAACTTTAGGTGAGGTAGAATAGTTAGAAGATGAATAAGAGAATTTTTAAAATTGTATTGTGGATTATGATTTTTGCAATTTTAGCAAGTGGTTTTATATCAGCGATTGCAATTTTCTTATAGTGATTTAGAACATAAAAAAGTAAAAACTCAGATTTAATCTGAGTTTTTGTTTTGAAAATATGTTAAAATAAAAGTATATCAAAACTAGGAGAAATATAGTGGAATTAGTACAAAATATGAATGAAAATCAGCTAAAAGCTATTTTAAAAACTCAAGGAGCAGTTATGGTAATAGCGGGTGCTGGTAGTGGAAAAACACGCGTCTTAACTAATAGAATTGCATATTTGATAGCAGAAAAGAATGTTTTAGAAAGTAATATCCTTGCAATTACTTTTACAAACAAAGCTGCTAAAGAAATGAAAGAAAGAATTTATAGTCTTGTAGGAGAAACTTCTAAATATATTTGGATAAATACATTTCACTCTATGTGTGTAAGAATTTTACGTCAACATATAGATTTGTTAGGTTATAATAAAAACTTTACAATATTAGATACAAGTGAGCAAAAAACAATTATTAAAAATATTGTCAAAGAACTTAATTTATCAGAGGATTCTTATCAACCAAATAATATTTTAAAAATTATATCTAATTCAAAAAATAGTATGATAAGTGTTAATGAAATGAAAGCACAAGCAAGATTCGGATTTATGAAAAATGTGGCTGAAATATATGAATATTATCAAAAGCATTTGAAAAAAAATAGTGTTCTTGACTTTGATGATTTGATGTTAAAAACTATAGTTCTTTTTGAAAAACATCCAGAAGTACTGACTATTTATCAAAATAAATTTGAATACATTCATGTTGACGAATATCAAGACACTAACGTTATTCAATATAAACTTATAAAAATGTTATCAGAAGTTCATAAGAATATCTGCGTTGTTGGTGATGATGATCAGAGTATTTATAGCTGGCGTGGAGCTTGTAGCGACAATATTATTAATTTCGAAAAAGATTATGAAGATGTAGAAGTTATTTTTTTAGACCAAAATTATCGCTCTAATTCTACAATATTAGATGCTGCTAATGCTGTTATTAAAAATAATACTGATAGAAAAGATAAAGCATTGTGGTCCGAAAATAAAGGTGGAGACAAAATTACAGTATATAGTGCAGCAAATGATAAAGATGAAACTGATGATATTGCTAAGAAAATTTTAGATTTAAAAGCTCAGGGTATTGATTATAAAGATATTGCTATTTTATATCGAGCTAACTATTTATCGCGTTCAATGGAAAATTCATGTATGGCATTTGGGATTCCTTATAAATTAATAGGTTCTTTAAAGTTCTTACAGCGTCAAGAAATTCGTGATTTGTTAGCCTATATGAATGTTATCGTTAATAGAAATGATGAATTTAGCTTAAGAAGAATTATAAATGTTCCAAAACGTGGAATTGGAGCGAGTTCAATGGCTAAGATAGATAATTATGCAGAACAATATGGGTTAAGTCTGTTTGAGGCACTTAAAAATATTGATATGATTGGTGTTTCTAAAAAAATTATAACAAATATACATTTATTAACACAATTAATAGAGAAATATTCACAAACAGAACAGTATTCAATTGAAGATTTAATAGTGGGTATATATAAAGATTCTGGTTATGAAAGCATGTTAAAAGAATCAGCAGATGCGTATGCAGAAAGTAGAATTGAAAATATCTCAGAATTAGTATCTTCTGCAAAACAATTTTCAAGTATGAATGACAATTTAATAGATTTTATTTCAGAAATGTCATTAACATCTGATGCTGATGATGAAAATGAAGATGATTCTGTAGTTCTTTCTACAGTACACGCAGCAAAAGGTCTTGAATATAGAGTTGTCTTTATTATGGGATTAGAAGAAAACTTGTTCCCATCTATTCGTGATGCAGAAAGTAGTGAAGATGAACGCAATAAAATGGAAGAGGAGCGTCGTCTAGCGTATGTTGCAATTACACGAGCAAAAGAAAAATTATTTATGTCATATGCTAATCGTCGTATGCAATTTGGTTCTATTAAAAATAATAAACGCTCTCGTTTTTTAGACGAAGTTCCGAATAAACTTATGCACTTTGAGTCTGGATTCGGTGCAACTGCAAATGATAACGGAGAGTCTCAATTAGAAAGTGTCACAAAATTTATAAGTAGACTTAGTCCGAAAATAAAAATTGCAGATAAGCCTAAAACTGATGTTAGAACGAATTATGTAGTTGGGGATATAGTAGTTCATAAAAAATTTGGTGAAGGTAAAGTTTTAAGTATTGAGAAAGATAGTGTTAAGGTAGACTTTGAAAAAGTTGGACCGAAAATACTACTTATAGAATATGCAAATCTTACGAGAAAGGAATAATCTGAAGTGGAGCACATAAAAGAGGAAATTTTTAAACTAGTTGCACTGTTAAATAAGTATTCGTATGACTATTATGTAGAAGACAATCCACAAATTAGCGATACTGAGTATGATACATTATACAAACAACTAGAAAAATTAGAACAAGAATATCCAGAATTCATTCTAGACAATTCTCCAACACAAAGAGTGGGAGATAGAGTACTAGATGAATTTGAAAAAGTTATACATAAAGTTCCTATGTTGAGTTTATCAAATACTTTTTCGATAGAAGACTTAAGAGACTTTGATAGTAGGATAAGTAAGTTGTCTTCAGATGACAGTATAGAGTATATTTGTGAATTGAAGATAGATGGATTGGCAATTTCAATTAATTATGAAAATGGTAAATTGGTGAGTGCCGCTACACGTGGAGATGGTATGGTTGGAGAGAATGTTACAGAAAATATTAAGACTATATTTTCTATTCCAAAAACTCTTAAAACTAAAAAATCATTTGAAGTTCGAGGAGAAGTATATCTCCCTAAAAAGTCATTTGAACTTCTTAATAAAGAACGTGAAGAAAACAATGAAGTTTTATTTGCTAATCCGCGTAATGCTGCAGCAGGATCGCTTAGACAATTAGATTCTAAAATAACGGCTAAAAGAAGATTATCGGCATTTATTTATTCTGTTGTTGGTGATGAAAATATTAACTCACAAAAAATGGCATTGACAGTAGCAGCTGATTTAGGTCTACCAGTTAACCCTAATTTTAAGTTGTGTAAAACTATTGATGAAGTAGTAGATTATATTATGTATTGGGAAGAGCATAAACAAGACTTGCCATATGAAATTGATGGGATTGTTATAAAAGTAAATTCTTATTCATTACAAGAAGAGATTGGAAGTACGCAAAAAAGTCCACGTTGGGCAACAGCATATAAGTTTCCAGAAGAAGAACTTGCGACAAAATTACTGGATATAGAACTAAGTGTGGGAAGAACAGGAATTATAACACCAGTAGCAGTCTTAAATCCTATTAATATTTCTGGATCAACTGTATCTAAAGCTTCTCTGCATAACAAGGATATTATAGACGACTTAGATATCCATATAGGAGATATGGTTGTGGTAAAAAAAGCAGGAGAAATTATTCCGAAAGTAGTTCGAGTAGTGGAAGAATTACGTCTTGCTAATAGCGAAAAATATGTTATGCCAAATATATGTCCGTCTTGTAAAAGTAAAACTTTTACAAAAGAAGGCGATCCATTTACAAGATGTTTAAATCCGGATTGCCCAGAACAAAATATTAGAAAAATTATTCACTTTGCATCACGAGAAGCATTAAATATTGAAGGTCTAGGCGATAAAGTAGTAGCAACATTGTATGAAAAAGGAATTATAAAACATACTATAGATTTATTTTCTTTAGATCGTAATAAACTTGTCGAATTAGAACGTATGGGAGATAAATCGGTAGATAATCTTTTAAATGCAATAGAGAATTCAAAGCAAAGTTCACTGGATAAAGTTATTTTTGCGTTAGGTATTTTAAATGTAGGTAAAAAAGCAGGTAAAATTCTTGCAGAATATTATAAAAATTTAACTAACTTTTCTAAAGCAACAGTTGATGAATTATTAGAATTACCTGATATAGGGTTAATCACAGCGGAATCAATAGTAGATTACTTATCAAATGATAATAATCTTAGATTTATTAATGAGTTAATTGAAATTGGTATGAATCCACAATACGAGATACAAGATAAAAATACTGACAATATATTTTCAGGGAAAACAATAGTTCTTACTGGTAAATTAGTTGAACTTACTCGTAATGAAGCCAAAGAATATTTAGAACGTTTTGGTGCTAAGGTAACAGGTAGTGTTACTTCAAAGACAGATTATGTAATTGTTGGAGAAAAGGCGGGATCAAAACTTGCTAAAGCAGAACAACTAGGTATTCAAGTGTTAAGTGAAGATGAATTTATAGATATAATGAAGGAGGTACAATAAATGGATAATAAATTACCATATAAAGTATTTGGGATTGTAATAGCATTTGTATCTATTGTTACATTTTTTATTATGAATTATAACTCTGTGCCGGTATCATTTATATTCTTTACTTTAAAATTACCTTTAACATTGTTATTCTTTATTTGCTTTTTTATGGGGGGGATTGCTGCTAGTTTTTACTGGTATCAACGTTATAAATCTCTTGCAAAAAAATATGAACGAACTGAAAAATTATTATTTACAAAAGAAAAATTAGAGGATGATTCAGAGGAATAGACAGGTGGTGAAATAATGGGGATTAAGTATAAATGGCTCTATCCTAAAAATAATGAAAACTTTCTAATGCAGCTTGAGGAGTACAATATTTCAAAAAATATTGCCAAAATTCTTGATTCTAGAGGAATTCATGAAATGAGTGAAGTGAAAAAGTTTTTTTCTGATGATTATGAAGAAGGATATGATCCGTTTTTAATGCACGATATGAAACGTGCAGTTGATCGAATCAACGATGCGATAGAAAATGAAGAGAAGATTCTTGTATATGGGGACTATGATGCTGATGGAATCACCTCAACAGTATTATTAGTGGAAACATTGATATCACTTGGTGCTAATGTTTCATCATATATTCCTAATAGATTTGATGAAGGATATGGTCCTAATAAAGAGGCATTTACAAAAATTATTGAATCTGGTATTACATTAATTATTACAGTTGATAATGGTATTGCAGGTGTGGAAGAAGTAAACCTCGCAAACGAACTTGGTTGTGATGTTATCATTACTGATCATCACAAAATTCAAGATGTTATCCCTAGCGCTTATGCAGTTATTCATCCAGAGCATCCAGATGGTAATTATCCATTTGGGAAACTTGCTGGAGTAGGAGTTGCATTTAAACTTGCTCATGCTTTATTAGAAATTTTCCCGGATTTTCTTTTGGATTTAGTTGCAATAGGAACAATTGCAGATATGGTATCATTAACTGATGAGAATAGAATCTTTGTTAAACAAGGATTAGAATTAATTAATGAAGATCCTCGCATCGGGATAAAAATGTTACTAGAATTATCAGGTATTACTTCAAAAGTTGATGAACAAACTATTGGTTTTTATATTGCGCCTAAGCTGAATTCTATCGGACGTATGAGTAGCGCTAAGTTAGGTCTATCTTTTTTAATGGCAGAAGATGCTTACGATGCAAAAATTCTTGCGGAAAAAATAGAAGAGTACAATATTCAGAGAAAATCTGTTACAGAAGATATAGTGAAGGATATTATTTCAAAAATAGAAAATAGTGATAAGAAAAATAAAGATGTTATTATGATTTATGGAGATTATCATGAGGGTGTTTTGGGTATAGTTGCCTCTAATATTGTGGAAAGATATCAAAGACCGGTTCTTATTATGACTAATAAAGATGGCATCTTAAAAGGATCTGCGAGAAGTATTTTTGATTTTAATATTTATACTGCCATAAACAAAATTGGAGATAAATTTATTGCTTATGGTGGACATACATTAGCTGCCGGTTTTTCTTTTGAAGAAAATAATTTTGAAACAATTGAAGAAGAACTTAATAAAGATTTTGCAGAATATAAAAATACAAACGAGTTAAAATCAACAAAAACTATTGATATAGTAACTTCATTAGAAGAAATGAGTTATCAATTTTTAAATTCGTTAGATGCATTGAAGCCTTATGGTATGGACTTTGAGAAGCCAACAATTTTATTAGAGAATGCTAAGATTTTAGATAAAGCATATTTTGGAGCAGAGAAACAGTATATGAGATTAACTATTGCAGATGAAGTTGGAAGTTTAGAATGTATAAGTTTTAAAGAGAATTCAGCTTTCAATTCTATAGAAAAGAATGATATTATTGATTTACTCTGTACTTTAGATAAAAACAATTTTAACGGTCGTACAAAGTTACAAGCACATATTATTGATATGGAAATTAAAGAATTTTTATTCGAAGACTTACGTGAAATAAACTTTAATATAGATAATATTCCAAATAATTGCTTAAAACTTTCTAAGCACTTAGTAAATAAAGAGAATAATTTTTATAGTTACAAAGATTTAGCAGATATAGATGAGACATTTAAAAACATTTATTTATTAGATATACCACAAAATCGAGAACAAGTAGAAGAATTATTGGAGTTAAAACCTAAAAAAATATACCTAGTTTGTTCAGAAAGCAAAGTAATGTCTGATATTTATAAAATAGATAAAAATAGATTAATAAAGCTATTTAACCTTCTTATAAACTCATCCAACAAACAAATAAATATATCTCAACATTTGGATTCTATATTAAAAGTGCTGGTTACCAATGTTGATAGTCTTAAAATAATGATACAAATTTTTCAAGAGTTAAATTTAGTTACGGTTGAAAATAATACAATTATTTTAAATCCTGATTATGAAATTGTAGACTTAAAAAAATCTTCAAGTTTTGTTAGAATGGAAAATATTTTCGAAATGGAGAGAATTTTCCTAAAAGAAAGTATAGAGAATATCAATAAAGTATTTTCATAACAAGAAATTATTGAACGGAAAAACACTCCTTACATGATAACGAGGAGTGTTTTTTACTTATTTAGACGTTTGTTTAACATCATAAGAGACAAAGCTGTTTAGTAAAGAATGGATTTATATTTTTCTACTTTATTTAATATTTCATCTAAACTGAAATATCCGCTTCGTTGAATAAATAGCTTTCCTTCGATATAAACTTCGATAGTAGGGGCAGATAAAATCCCATTTTGAGCAGCGAGTTCTATATTATCTTCAATAGGTATATAATAAACTTCGATATTAGAATTTTCTTTTTGCCACTCAGTGAGTTTATATTTTAGTGAATGACATGGAGCGCAGGTGATGCTTCCATATTGAAAAATCACAATTTTATTATTTTCTAATATTTTATTAAAATCATTTGTTAAATTAAAATTTTTCATTTTATTTTCCTAACTTAAATAATAAATTTTATATAAGATATATATTGAACACCAGAATAAAATTATATTCATATATAATCTAGTTTTACTTCTAAAAATTAAACTTATGATTCCTATAAGGATAGATCCAACTGTTCCTCCTAGTGTATTATCTATAATATCAGTTATATCAGGGAAACCTATAACAAAGATATATTGAGTAAGTTCATATACTAAACTAAGAAGAAAGGCTAAAAAAGTAGTTAAAAGTATACTATTTTTATTTCTTAATAAATATATAAATATACCTAGAGGGATAAAGAATGCAATATTTAATAGAACTTCCATGTAGTCAAAATAAGCATACGGAGTGAGATTAATAGTTTGCCATGTTGTGCCTGGATGAAGCAGTAATCTAGGGTTTTCTAGCCAATTAGTATTTATGGTTTTTATTAGTGACCAATCCATTTTTGCAATTATTATCCATGTCAAAATACTTGTGTAAACTATAAATAATAGACATGATAAAAATTTGCTTTCAAAAAACTTCTTCATAGTAATTCCTTTCATTTCTAAACTATATTGGTAAAAGTCTGCTTAATTTACGCTGATTAATTATTTATTATAATTTAATTATATAACAAATTATTTAATATATCTATTTAATATACTCTGTTTATTTAAAAATGAGTTAAAATCTTATTATCTGTAAAGTTATAAAATAGATAATGTTATTTTTGCTAATTGAATAAAGACTTTTTAGCTGAAATAATAATATTTTCAAGGAAAATAAAATGCTGTAAAAATTGCTTATTCTAACGAATTATAGTATAATATATGAGTTAAGAAAACTTTTAGGAGATTAGAAAATAAATGAATTTAGAAAAATATATTTCAATTGTACCAGATTGGCCAAAAGAAGGAATTAGTTTCAAAGATATAACTACATTAATGGCTGATGGGGAAGCTTATAAATATGCAACTGATCAAATTGTTAACTATGCTCGAGAAAAACAAGTTGATGTAGTTGTTGGTCCAGAAGCACGTGGATTTATTATCGGATGTCCTGTATCATACTCGCTAGGAATAGGTTTTGTACCGGTAAGAAAACCAAATAAACTACCTCGTGAAGTAATTAGTTATCAATATGATTTGGAGTATGGTAGTAATACTTTAACAATGCATAAAGATGCAATTAAACCAGGGCAACGTGTTTTAATCACAGATGATTTACTTGCGACTGGTGGAACTATTGAAGCAACTATTAAATTAGTAGAACAACTAGGAGGAATTGTAGTAGGTATCGCATTTTTAATCGAATTAGATGGTCTAAATGGAAAAGATAAACTAAATGGTTATGATGTGCTTACATTACTAAAAATGTAATCTACTACTAAATTAAATATGACATTTGAACTAAAAGAAACAAAATATCTAAAAAATATAAATACAACTGCTTATTTATATGAGCATGTTAAAACAAAAGCACGTCTAGTATTCTTTAAGAATGATGATATTAATAAAAGTTTTAGCATAAGTTTTAAAACTATTCCGTATAATGACAATGGTATTTTTCATATTTTAGAACATTCTGTTTTATGTGGTTCAGCGAAATATCCAGTGAAAGAACCTTTTGTAGAATTACTTAAAGGTTCTTTTAATACGTTTTTAAATGCAATGACATTTCCTGATAAAACCATGTATCCAGTATCATCTAAAAATGAGAAAGACTTAGAAATTTTAATGGATATTTATTTAGATGCCGTTTTTAATCCTAAACTTGTTGAAAATAAGAATATTCTTGCTCAAGAAGGTTGGCATTATCATTTAGAAAATAAAGATGACGAGCTTATTTATAAAGGTGTTGTATATAATGAGATGAAGGGAGTATATTCTTCTGTTGATGAAGTTCTTGATCAATATATATCGGAACATCTACTTAGTGAAACACCATATAAATATTCATCTGGTGGAAAACCAGAAGCTATTCCATCAATAACTCATAAAGAATTTATTGAAACGTATGAATATAACTATCACCCAAGTAATAGCTATATTGTTCTTTATGGAGATTTGGATGTAGAAAAATATTTAGAACATATTGATAGTTATCTAGATAATTATGAGTATAAGGATTATAGTGATTATAAATTAGTACGTCAAGAAACATTTTCTAAAGAGATAGTAAAACATACATATTTTAATGAAGATGTAAAGGATAAATCTTACGTCGCGTATAATTATGTGCTAGATGATAGTAGTAACTTTGCTAAGATAGAAAATATTGATATTATAGATGATATTTTATTAGGAAGTAGTAACACAAAGTTTAGAAAATACTTTATAGATAATAATATCTGTGAAGATGTATATAGTTATCTGCAAAAAGACCGCAAAGAAGCAGTATATTCAATTATTTTTAAGTATGTAAGAGATGAAAAATTAACAGAGCTTGATAAATTATACAAAGAGTTATTAAGTGATATTATTAATACTGGCTTTGATTATGAACAGGTTCAAGCATCTATTAACAAAAAGAATTTTTCAATAAAAGAAGAAGTTAATAAAACATCATCTCCAAAAGGTGTATCTTATGCAATAAGATTACTTCGTACTTGGTTGTACAACGAAGAAAACATATTAAAAGCCTTTGATTTAGATGGTATAGTTAATAGTTTACAGCAAAATTGTGATGAAAAAAACTTTGAGAAATTAGCTGAAAATTTTATTTTGGAAAATAATAAACAAGCTATTGTTCATTTATTGCCGACTATTGAAAAGGAAAATAAGGAAAAAGATTTAATAAGTTATAAGTCAAAACTTAGTGAAAAAGAAGTAGAAGAAATCTTAGAAGAAACTAAGAAACTTCAAGAGTGGCAAGCTAGTACAGATAAAAAAGAAGATTTAGAAAAAATTAAAAGTGTTGATGCCCGTGAAGTAGAGTTGAAAAATCCATTTAACAAAACTAATTTTGAGACTATAAATAATATTAAATACTCGCATTTCAATACAATAACTAATGGAATTTCATATTCCAAACTATTGTTTGATATTACAGATTTTAGCGTTGAACAATTGCAATATGCATCATTACTGACATATTTACTGTTTAACTTTAATACAAAAGAAAAGACAGAAGCAGAAGTTGTTAAAGAAATTTCTGCAAACTTAGGTGGACTTAGTTCACATATAGATGTGTTTAGAAAGTATAAAAGTGATAAATGTGAGGTTAAATTCATTGTAGGAGCTAAGAATTTAGTAGAAAAAGCTGAAAAACTTGTTACTATAATGGAAGAGACGACGTTAAATGCCGACTTCGATAATAAAGAAGCATTATATAGCGTTCTTTTAGAAATTAAACTAATGCTAGATAATAAATTCAAAAACTCTGGACATGCTTTTGTAGCCCGTAGAATTAGCAGCTACAACAGTATACATGGTAAACTAACAAGTTATCATAGTGAGTATGATTTTTATCTGTTTATAGAAGGTTTATTAGATAACTTTGAGCAAAATATAACTAATATACAAGATAATTTGTATAAAGTTGTAAAAATAATTTTTAATAGGTCAAGACTATTAGTAAACTTTGTTGGTGATAATGAAGAATATATAAATTACAAAAAAATAATTTTATCATATATTAATAAATTACCAAACGATATTAATAAACAAGATGGATTTAATATAGTGTTAAAAGAAGACAATTATTCAGAAGGCTTTTACTTTGATTCATTAGTTCAATATGTTGGAGTAGGGTATAATGTTGGGCATTATAGTGGAATGCATTTAGTATTACGCCATATATTAAGTCTTGACTACTTATGGAATAATGTTCGTGTAAGAAATGGAGCATATGGCTCAGGTGCTATATTTAGTGCTTTTGGTGATTTTACATTATGGTCTTATCGTGATCCAAATCTCACAGAAACACTAGATATTTATTATAATATTGCGGAGTATATTTCTAATTTTGACGCTGATAATAATGAGCTTAATAAATATATCATAGGTGCTCTTAATACATTGGATGTTCTTATGTCACCAAGTGCTCAAGCATCATATTCGCTAGCTCAGTATTTAACAGAAAGTCCATATGAAAAATACGATGTAATTGTATCAGAAATCAAAAATACTACAGTTACTGATTTGAAAAAATTGTGTTCAGAATTTGAAAATAGAAGATTCTCTAGTTTTAAATGTGTTTTAGGTTCGAAAGAAAAAGTACTGGAAAATAAAGAATTATTTACACAAACAATAGAATTAAAATAGAAAGGAACATTAATGAGAGTTCGTAATAGAGCAGACGCTAGAGAGCGTCTTGAAAATAGTCCCGTTGTATTTTTACAACCAAAATACAATAAAGGAAAATGGAAAGAAATTTTTGGTAATAATAACCCGATTCACTTAGAAATAGGAAGTGGAAAAGGGAAGTTTATCCACACACTAGCAGAAAGATATCCTGATATTAATTTTATTGCGATGGAAGCTCAGCCAACAGTGTTAACTTTTTTACTTGATAAAGTAGAAGAAACACATAGACAAAATCTTAAATTAATTTCAGGAAATGCAGAAGACCTTCTTGAATACTTTGCTGACGGAGAAGTAACGCAGCTTTACTTAAACTTCTCAGATCCTTGGCCAAAAACTCGTCATGAAAAACGCCGTTTAACGTTCCATACGTTTTTAACAAAGTATGAGACTGTTTTAAATAATAATAAGAAAATAGTCCAAAAAACTGATAATCAAGGATTATTTGAATACAGTTTAATGAGTTATGCTAAGTATGGCTTTACATTCAATAAATTATCGCTAGATTTAACTAATAGTATCTACGAAGAAGACAATGTTCATACTGAGTATGAGGACAAGTTTATAAAAAAAGGCAATAGAATTTATATGGTAGAAGTAATAAAAGAAAAATAAGTCTTATTTACATATTTTATATTATGAAAACTAAAACTTAATTTCTTATCAAAAGTAATTAAGTTTTATCTTGATTTTAAAAAAATTTTTATTTATAATAATATTAGTATAAATTAAAGGAGAAATATAAATAATGATATCAGTTAATGATTTTAAAACTGGTGTGACTATCGAAGTTGATGGTAACATCTGGAAAGTTATGGAATTCCAACATGTTAAACCTGGTAAAGGAGCTGCCTTTGTACGTTCTAAATTAAGAAATATGCGTACTGGAGCTGTTAACGATAAAACTTTCAGAGCTGGAGAAAAAGTTGCTAAGGCGCAAATAAATAATCAAAAAATGTCTTATCTATATTCTACAGGTGAAGCATATGTATTTATGGACAATGCTACATATGAACAAATCGAAGTACCAGAAGCACAATTACAATATGAATTAAACTTCTTAAAAGAAAATATGGAAGTTTCAATCTTAATGTTTGGTGATGAAATTTTAGGAATCGATCTACCAACAACGGTAGAACTTGAAGTTACTGAAACAGAACCAGGTGTTAAAGGTGATACTGCACAAGGTGCTACTAAAGCAGCTACAGTAGAAACTGGATACACATTACAAGTACCTTTATTCGTAAAAGAGGGAGATGTATTAGTAATTAATACTTCTGAAGGTACTTATGTTTCAAGAGCATAAGATAAAATACATTAAAAGACTCTCTATTTTTTAGTAGAGAGTTTTCTTTTTAAGGAGATTTAAATGAAATATGTACTTCTACTTCGCGGAATAAATGTTGGTGGGAAAAATAAAGTAGCAATGAGTGATTTAAAGGATATGATTTCTAAACTAGGATATGAAAATGTCATAACATATATTAACAGTGGGAATATAATATTCGATGCTAATGATAATAAAGAAATTGTTAGAGATAAGCTATCACATATGTTAGAGACTTTCCCTTTTTCTATAAATAAAGTAATACTGACACAAGAAGAATATTTGGACGAGATTTCTAATTTACCTGAATGGTGGTCAGAGGAGCTTTTTAGAAGAGATGTCCTTTTTTATAGTGATGAAGTCGACTATTCTACAATGAAAGAGCGAATAAAGATGATGCCATTAAATGATGAAATGGTCTATTTCGGGAAAAAAGCTGTCTTTTGGGGTAAGTGCAATGAGAAAAACTATTTATCAACTTCATATCATAAATTACTTATGAAAGAGAGTTTTTATAAATCTATTACTATAAGGAATGCTAGAACATTTGAAAAAATTATAGAATTACTTAGTAAAAAATAATAGAAAGAAATCCTACAACTACAGTTGTAGGATTTCTTTCTATTTAAATTTCTTAATTGTTTTAATGTAAAGGAATATGCTGATAACTATGATAAAGATATCTATTATTGGAGGAGTTACCCAAATAGCATTTAGCCCTAAAAACATAGGGAGTATAATCATTGCAGGAACAAAGATAACTATTTGTCTCATTATAACAAGATTACCTGCAGATTTGGCGTCTCCGATTGCTTGAAAGAAAGTTAGTGTCATAATCATAATACCATATCCTAAAAATACACTATAAAAAATTCTAAAGTATAAAATACCATTTATTAAAGTTGTATTTGATAGGCCAAATAAACTTAATAAGTTTTCTGTAAATAGCATAGCTGGTATCCAAAAAATAGCGGCTAAAAGAATAGAGGATAGGAGGAAAATTTTAAAAATATGTTTAACACGAATATATTCTTTTGCGCCAAAATTAGTTCCAATAGCTGGTTGTAATCCTTGACTCATGCCCCAAAGTGGTATGAATGAAAATGCCATAATTCTTAGAGTTGCTGCCATAATTGATCCAGCTTCATCTCCTCCATACCTAAATGCTTGACTATAAAGAATACTTTGCTGAATAATGGTTAAAACTTGCATAAGCATAGCTGATACACCAACAGCAAAAACCTCTTTGCTTATAGTTATTTCTTTTTTAATCTTTTCTATTTTTATAGTCTTGCTTTTATATTTAAAGTAGTAATATGTAACAAATGCTTGAACAATTTGAGCTAAAACAGTCGCTATTGCAGCACCTTCAATACCTCTGTCAATATTTCTCATAGCTATCATTAATAAAGGATCCAGAATAATATTAAGTCCAGCACCTAACGTCATTATAACCATGGCTTTTTTCATGAGACCTTCACCACGTAGAAGCATATTAGCAGACTGGGCAAAATTTACAAATAGAGAACCTGTAAAAATAATAGTTAAATATCTATTTGCTAAATCTAGTATTATTCCTTCAGCTCCTATAAGACTAAGTAATTTCTTAGAAAAAATAAAGCCTAATATAGTAATTATTAATGATAATATTAACACCCAAAATAATAAGTTGTTCATTATCTTCTTAAAAGTATCTTTATTATTTTCCCCAATTGCACGAGATAATATGGATGACGAACCTACTCCTATTAATGTAGCGACCCCAGTATTAAAATACGTGAACGGCATTGAAACACCGATAGCAGTCATTGCATCTTGTCCTAAAAGTTGACCAGCAAATATTCCGTCCATCAATGGATATAATCCTATAACCATCATCCCTATTATTGCTGGAACTGATAATTTAAGCATGATTTTAAATGGAGTTTCAGTAAGTAATTCTTTGCTATTTGTATTCATAATATTTTTCCCCTTAAGTTATTTTTATATATTTTTCTAGTAAAATTTCAATCATTTCTTCAAGTATATTTCGCTCATTTTTAAAATTTTTTCTAGCTTCTAATAATTCACATCCCAAAAGAAAAGAATTTATTATATTAGTAAGAATATCAAACATATCATCAGAATAACAGATGGATTCATCAGCTTTTGATAAAATAGAGTTCAGTTTAATTTTTGATTCAGTTTTTAATTGTTCGTTAAGAGCCCTCAAAGGCTCGTTTTCTTTTATTTGCTTTAAAAACATAATATAAAGAGAAACAAATTCATTGTCAGCCAAAATTTTATCTACAATAATAGAAGAGAGTAGTTGAAGTGTAATTTTATTATTAGTCAGTTTTTGTATTATAGCAATTTCTCTAAGAGTATTGGCTTGTGTCATGATATCATGAAATATTTCTGTTGTATTTTTATAATGATGGTATAAACCACCAATAGACATGTCTGTAGCAGTTACAATATCCTGCATTGTAGTATTTTCAAACCCTTTTTTTAAAAATACATTTTTTGATATATCTTGAATTATTTTTTTTCTTTCTTCTTTTTTTAATCTTTTTTTAACCATAGAGTTCACCTCGCTAATTACCGAGTCAACCCTCGGTAATATTATAATATTTTAAAAACTTTTTTCAAGGTTATAAAAAGCATATAAAAAATCTTAAAAAAATAATTTTTTATTTTTGTAATGTAATATAGTTTGTAAAATGAATATAAAACTAATATCTTTACTTACTTTATTTATCAGTGTTATAATTAATCGATAAGATTATGAGGAGAGAGTCATGAAAGTAGATAAATTATTAATTCACCTAGTTTTAATTGTATATTTTATAATAACAATTTTTTTAAGTACATATTCTTATAAACTTCTTATTGTATTTTTAGGAATAAGTGTTTTAATATTTTTTATTACTAAATTACGATTTGAACCATTTCTTTCAATATTGATAGTGGCATTTATTTTGGGATTATTGTTAGGATTATCTCCTACTAATTTGATTGATTCGATAGAGAAGGGGACCGGGACATTATTAGGTCATTTATCTTTAATATTAGCTTTAGGAGCAATGTTTGGAAAAGTTTTAGAAGAACTAGGGGCAGTTGATATTGCATCAAAAAAATTAATTAATTTATTTGGTGTAAGTAAAATTCAATTAGGTTTATTAGTTGCGGGTATGTGCATTAGTTTTTCATTGTTTTTTGATGTAGCTTTTATTTTGGTTATACCAATAATCTTATCTGTTGCTCGTGAATTAGAATTAAATAAACTGTATCTAGCTCTTCCGACAAGTATTGGAGTTCTTACTGTTCACGCGCTATTTCCACCACATCCAAGTCCAAGTATTATAGTAAGAACTTTTAATTTGAATATGGGGGAAGTCTTTTTATATGGTCTTATAGTTGCAATTCCAACAGCGATTATTGGAGGAATACTGTTAACTAATTCGAAATTAATAGATATAAAACCAAAGAAAAAAACGAAATTTATAGATAAAACCTTATTCGAAATAAAAAATACAACAATTAGTCCTATATCTTCAATATTATTGATTTTGCTACCAGTTATTTTAATAACTCTACCAACGATATTGTTAAATATACCTAATGTATCATCAAATACAATATCTTTTTTGAGTGTTATTAGTAATCCTGTGACAGCATTGTTGATAAGTTTAGTAGTATCAATTGCTATATTAATGAAATCTAGAGATAAAAAAATCTTTGAGATAACCCCTATATTAAGTTCATCTATCAAGAATATTGCTGTAGTACTTTTGATTAACGGTGCAGCTGGTGGTTTAAAGCAAGTTTTAGTTGATTCAAAAATAACTGATGAAATTGTTACTCTTACAAGCAATTTAAACCTATCGCCTTTAGTTATATGTTTTGTAATAGCTGCAGTTCTTAGAGTAGCTTTAGGTAGTGCTACTGTTGCTGCTATAACGACATTAGCAATTGCAGAACCTTTCATTTCAGCTGTTCCATATTCTCCAACATTCATTATGTTAAGCATAACTGCTGGAAGTATGTTTTGCTCACATGTAAATGATCCCGGATTTTGGCTATTTAAGCAATACTTGAATCTTGATTTTAAAACTACGTTTAAGACATGGACACTAGGTACCTCTGTGGCATCTTTAATAGCATTTTGCATTATTTTAATTATGACATCGCTTATTTAAAGATTTTCTAACTTTATTAGCTTTTTTGCTTGATATTTATGTTAAGGTATGTTATATTATATCTTGTGTATGTAGTAAATGTTATGAATAAACTATTTCCAAAAGGAGGATTAATTCATGGCAAAAGTTTGTTACGTTACTGGACGTAAAGCTCGTTCAGGAAATACTCGTTCACACGCGATGAACGCAACTAAAAGAAAATTCAAAGCTAATCTACAAAAAGTAACAATTTTAGTAGACGGACAACCTAAAAAAGTTTGGGTTTCTGCTAGAGCTTTAAAATCTGGAAAAGTTGAGCGTGTATAATTAAAGGCGATAAACTTTAAACTATCTAAGTTTTCTTAGGTAGTTTTTTACTTTATTTAATGATTTAAATTATAAAAATAGTAACTTTATAAATATTCTATCTAAATTTTATAAAAATTCTTGAAAAGTTATTTGAAAGTGACTAAAAATAGGTAATTTTTATTAAAAAAAGAAAATTAGACGTTTAAACGGCTTCTGAGCGTTTTGTTTTGTATTTTGAATAATTATACCAAAAATTATTTTAAGCGTCTCATATTTGATTTTATGAGTTGTTTTTTCTTGATATTCTAAAAATCTATGTTTAAAATAAAATTTAATAGAGTATATATGAACTAAAAATATAGATTAGAAAATTTAAAAAGTAGTTTTGTTAATAAGTATATTATTAATAATTAGTTAAAATAAGTTTTCTAAAATCAATAATTAAAAAATTACGGAATTTTTAAAAGAGGAGTTAAAGTTAGTATTAAATGTTATTAAATAAATTTATTTTATTTGAAAGAGAAGATAATACATGATATAATATATTTATTCGTATAATACATATTATATGTATAAATAATAAAGAAAGGAGAACATAGTAATACCAATGAACCAACGTGATTATTACAAACAAAAAATAAATAAGCTACTTCCAGAATTTCCAGAATATATTGAAGATTTTGTAGACACTCATTATGATAATTTATCACCATTAACATTGCATAGATATTTAGAAACATACAAAAACTTTTTGACCTGGACTATTCAAGAGACAATTTCAAATGCTGAAACTATTAAAGATGTTAACTTGTCTACTCTTGAAAATATAACTAAAAAAGAAATGGAAAGTTATTTTAAAAATCTTTCAAGAGAAGAAATTAATGGTAAATATCGAACACAGACAACTATAAACAATTATAAGGCTGCTATGCGCTCCTTGTATAAGTTTCTTACCGTTACAAGTGAAACTGAGCAAGGACGTGCGTATTTTGAGCGTAATGTAATGTTAAAAATACCTATTAATCGTGTAAAAGAAACATTATCTTCTCGTTCTAAGAAAATATCAGAAAAAATATTTTTTGACTCTCAAGATGAAGAATTTTTAAACTTTGTTGAAAATGAGTATGAACAAAGTTTGTCTAGTCATGCCAAATCATTTTTCTTGAGAGACAAGGCTCGCGATCTTGCAATACTTACCCTATTTTTAAAAAGTGGAATTCGAGTTAATGAACTTGCAAATTTAAAAGTAAAAGATATCGACTTTCGTAACAGTGAAATAAATGTAATTCGTAAAGGTAACAAGGTTGATACTGTTATTATAACGAAATCTGCACTAGAGAGAATCAGTGAATATTTTCAAGCACTCCCCTTTTCATTAAACCGTGAGGATTTTGTTTTTGTTACAAAAAATAAAACAGGATTATCAATTCGAGCTATTCAAAAACTTGTCATGAAGTATACAGATGCATTTAATGTACCTATGTCTCCTCATAAATTACGTCATAGCTATGGTACCAAACTTGCTCTTAAAACAAATGGCAATATTCCAATCATTATGACTCAAATGGGGCATTCGAACAGTGATACATCCATGCTATATATAAATGAATCTAAGAAAATTATTAAACAATCTATTGATAAATTAGATGATTAAAAGACATAGTTTACATACCTTTAATTATGTAAACTATGTCTTTTTTAAAAAAAAAGTTAGGATAGAAAAAGTATATCTATCACTAACTTTTTAATAATTATTTAAACACATGAATCGAGTTCTTAAAATATTCTATTCCTGAAAGAATAGTTAATATTACCGAAATCCATAATAAAATATAATCTAATTCAAAATTCCACATATTAAATACAGGATTCCCTAATAGAATTAGTGTAATTGCAACTAATTGACTAATAGTTTTTAGTTTCCCTAGGATACCTGCTGGAATTACCTCACCTTTTTCTACAGCGAGAAGTCTAAGTCCAGTAACTGCAAATTCACGAGCTATAACGATAACAACCATCCAACTATGCATCATTCCTAGTTCAACCATTACAATAAAAGCACTTCCTACTAATAATTTATCAGCAAGTGGATCTAAAAATTTCCCCATATTTGTTATTAAATTATATTTTCTTGCAAGATAGCCATCAATAAAATCTGTAATTGATGCAAATATAAAAATAAGAGCTGCAATAAATATATTTATTTTCATCGGACGACCGCTTAATATTGTTATTGTACTATCTCCCATATCAAATAATAAAAAGAAAATAAATACAGGAATTAGAATTGTTCTTAATAACGTTATTCTATTTGGTAAATTCATTTGTAAATAAAAACCCTTCTATAATTTCTACAACTATGATACATTCATTATATCACAAAGTATATAAGTGAACAATATAAAGTTTAGTTTAAAAAAGGAATAACACATTTAAGTTTACATAATAATTAATATGTAAACTTAAATTTTATCTTCAGCATATTCCTTTTCTAAAAATACTTTTCTTGGTTTACTTCCGTCTACTGGGCCTATGTACCCATCTTCCTCAAGCATATCTATAATTCTAGCAGCACGGTTATAACCTATTTTAAATCTTCTTTGCAATAATGAAGCAGAAGCTTTTTGAGTCTTAGCGATAAATAGTAATACCTCTTTATATAGTGGATCAACATCCTCCGTTGAATAGTCTCCACCTTGTGAACTAACTTCACTTGGAGTCATATTAGGATCATACTGCGCTTCCGATTGACTTTTAACGAAATCAACAACTTTCTCTACTTCTTCATCAGATAAGAAAGCACCCTGGATACGTACCGGTTTGCTTGAGTCTGCAGATAAATACAGCATATCACCTTTTCCTAGTAATGTTTCGGCACCTGACTTATCTAAAATCGTTCTTGAATCTACACTTGAACTTACTGCAAACGCAATACGTGATGGAATATTTGTTTTTATTACACCAGTTATAACATCGACAGATGGTCTTTGTGTAGCTATAATCATGTGAATACCTGCTGCACGAGCTTTTTGAGCAATACGAGCAATAGATTCTTCTACCTCTTTAGAAGAGACCATCATTAAGTCTGCGAGCTCATCTATTATGACAACAATATAGGGTAATTCTTTATAATCTGGGTCTTGTGCTGCAATCTTATTGAATCCTTCTATATTTCTAACTCTAGCTCGAGCAAATTCGCGGTATCTATTTTCCATTTCCAAAACTACTTTATGAAGAACATCAGCAGCTTTAAGAGGGTCTGTGACAACAGATGTTAATAAGTGTGGAATACCATCGTATATAGAAAGTTCAACCATTTTTGGGTCTATCATTATTAATTTAACTTTATCAGGTTTATTTTTTAGTAAAATACTTGTTATAATTGTATTAACACAAACAGATTTACCACTACCAGTAGAACCAGCAATCAGTAAATGTGGAGTTTTATCAATTCTTGTAAATATAGCTTCTCCCGTAACATCTTTTCCTAATGCTACTGATAACGGAGAATTATCTTTATCGTTAATAAAAACTTCTTTCATGGATACAAGTTCATTTACTTTGTTAGGAATTTCTATCCCAATTAGAGATTTACCTGGGATTGGAGCTTCAATTCTAACATCTTTAGCAGCAAGGTTTAACGCTATATCATTGCTTAAATTAACAATTCTACTTACTTTAGTTCCTGGTGTTGGTAATATTTGAAACTGTGTTATTGATGGACCAACTATAGCTTTTACTATTTTTACTTCTATTCCAAAATTATTTAATGTACTTTGCAATATTTTTGATTTTTCTACAATATCATTTTTAGTTATTGTTTGTTTTTTTGTTGGACTTTTTAATAAAGTTATAGGTGGTAATTTATAGCTATCATAAGAAGTATCTTGATTATCATCAAAGTTAGTGGACTTCTTAGAACCGTCATGCGTGTTTTTAGCTAGTTTTTTGGTTTTTTTCTGTTCATTCACAACAGCATTAATATCTTCTTTAAACTCACGAATATCAACAATTAAATCTTTTTCTTTTATATCATTATAACGTTGTTCATTAGAATTTTCTTCATTACCGTTAAATTCAAAGTCTTCGTTATAGATATCCTCTTCACGATCATCTTCATAAATATTTTTGTCGAAGGCGTTAGTTATATGATACTTAATTTTTAAAACAAAAGCACGATGATTTATATTTAAATATAAAAACATGAGAGTAATAATTGCTGATATAACAACCAATAGTGAACCATAATATGATAATAGATAAATTAGTAATTTCACAGGGTAATATGCAATTAATCCTCCCCCATAATTAACTACATTGTTATTATAGATGCTTGAAAAACTTATATAATCCAAATTTTTGCTACCAATCAAAATTAATTGAAATAAAAAGTCTATAAATAATAAACAACTAGCAACTATTATTGGAGAATTTAATTTTTTATTCATTATATAGTAAATAGGTGCAGCGATAAGCATCAAATATATAATATAACTAAAATTTCCAAATAAGTACTTAAATAATGAATCAAAAAATTTTCCTATAACCCCCATTTGAAGGATTGAAAAAATGACAATAATGATTGCTATAACAAAAAATATTGAGTAATAAGCTTCCTTGCTCAATATAGGAAGCGATTTTTTATTAATACTTTTATTTATTTTTGATTTACTTTTAGTTCTTGTTTTCTTTTTCGTACTCAATGTGCTCTCCTTTCCACTAATCTTCTACAATAATTGCTTCAGTCGGACAATTGTTTTGTGCTTCTAGCACTAAGCTTCTAAACTCCTCATCTATCTCTTCAGTCATTTCATTATTATCAATATGACAATATGCTATCCCATCTTCATCATAATCATATATATCGGGACAAATTGCGTTACAATTTCCACAAGCTATACAATTATCTCTTATTACTTTAGTTTTCATTATTTTGTTCTTTTAAAAATTTTGCAAATTTTTCTAAAGATTTTTTTCGATGGCTGACTGCATTTTTTTCATCAGAAGAGATTTCGGCGAATGTTTTATTTAATTCGGGTACATAAAATATTGGATCATAACCAAAGCCATTAGTTCCACGTTTTTCCAAGATAATTTCTCCTTCACATTCACCTCTAAATGTAAATTCTTTCCCTTCAGGTGTAACCATAGCGATAACTGAAACAAATTTAGCTTTTGATTGCTCACCTGCTAATTCAGCAAGTACTTTTTCAATGTTCTTTTCATCAGTTTGTTCTGGTGAATAACGTGCTGAATAAACACCAGGGCGACCATTTAACTTATCAACACTGAGACCACTATCATCTGCGATAGCTACTTTCCCAGAAAATTTCGCTATAGTTCGAGCTTTGATTAGTGCGTTTTCCTCAAAACTCTCGCCATCTTCTATAATATCTTCTGTAAAATCAATATCTTTTAATGTTAAAATATTATAGTCAGTTAAAATTTGTTTAATTTCTTTTACTTTATGAGCATTATTTGATGCCAATATTAAATTTTTCATAATTCTTACTTTTTTACTCCTATATATCTACTACTTCAGCTTTAATAGTATGTTTTAACCATTTAGATGCTATATTATTAAAATGTTCACTTTCTTTTGAAATAAAAAATTTATGTTCAGTTTTATTTAATTTTTTCTGAAGTAGTTTTGCATAACCTAATACAGTACTTACATCACGCGCCGCTTCATGTCCTGATGATATGACTTTTATATTGTTTTCATAATATTCTTCAATATCTTTTTTTAAAATTGGATAATGGGTACAACCAAGTACAACGGTGTCCATATCTAATAATTTTGTATCTGATAACTCGGTATCTAAAAGTTTTTTTGTTGCACCTTCTATCAAGTTACCTTCTGCTTCTATAAAAGGGCAGAAACTAGGACATGCTTTATCATAAACTTGTATATCTGAGTTAATATTTTCAATTTCCCTATCATAGACTTGAGAAGCTGCTGTAAATTGTGTTCCTAGCACTAAAACTTTATTATTTTCTGTAGCTTGAATCGCACGTCTTGCTCCTGGCTGAACGACCCCAATAATTGGTAAGCTATATTTATCCTGTAAATATTCTAAGGCTGCTGCAGTAGCTGTATTGCAAGCAAGGATAATTATTTTAACTCCTTGGTTAATTAGAAATTCAATAGCCTTTTCTGTATTTTTTATAATTTCATCTTTGGTTTTATCACCATAAGGACAGTTTTTTACATCTCCAAAATAATATATAGTTTCATTAGGAAGTTGTCGCATAATTTCTCTTGCAACAGTTAAGCCCCCTACTCCACTATCAAATACGCCTATAGCATTTTTCATTTAAATCCTCTTTCTAGTTAGAACTTAACATTTCTTCAAGGTCTATTATTTTTTTATAAGATTTAGTCTCGATTCCTATATATTCTTTAAATAAAAGATTAAAGAAAGAAAAAAGTTTAATTAAATCTTTATTACTTAGGTCTAAACCCTCAAAAAAGTCTATATTCTTTATACTTAAGTAATAGGTTAGTTTTACAAGATTATCATTAATACTGAAAACACTATAATCAATATTAAACTTATCGACAAAATTATTCTTTAAAAAACTATAACCTACATATTCGTAATCTGTCTTTTGATATTTAAATATAAATCCTTGATCTTTTAATATTTGCGTGAAAAAATGACAACAAACTAATTTCTCATTTATACCATTATTTATAGCTGTTAAAGAAATTTTTAATATTTTATACAAATTAAATGAGGAATCTATACGATAATTAATACATTCTAATATGTTAGATACGTAACTACTTTTTAGAACATCATACATTATATTTTGATATGTGTTTTCGATTTCCAAGTTAGTTATCTTATTCATACCGGTTGTAGGAAAAAAGTTAATAGTCACTTCATTTGCCGTACTAACCTTAATTTTTTTTTTACTTTTATAAATATTCTCATAAAAAAAACTTTCAATTTTTCCGTGTTCAGTGAGAACATGAAGTATTTCATGATAATCACGATACCTTATTTTTTTTATGATTATTCCCTTGATAAAATTTCTATTAGTCAAAGACATCATCCCTATAACCTAAATCACGAATTTGGTTTGGTTTAGAACGCCAATTATCAATTACTTTTACCCAAAGCTCAAGGAATACTTTTTCTCCAAGTAAAACTTCAATATCTTTTCGTGCTCTCGTTCCAATTTCTCTAATCATTTTCCCTTGTTTACCGATAATCATACCTTTTTGAGATTTTCTCTCTACAACAATTGTGGCTATAATATTTTTCTTTTTACCTTCTTGTTTTTCTATTTTATCTATAATTACAGCAATAGAATGTGGTATTTCTTGATTGGTAAGTTGTAGTACTTTTTCACGGATAAATTCAGAAATTACAAAGTACTCCGGTGAATCCGTGATAACATCATCTGGATACATTTTATAGCTTAATTGTAGATATTTTTTAGTCACATTTAATAAATTATCAACATTAATAGATTTTAACGCTGAGATAGGAACGATTTCTACGAAATCATATAAGTCTTTATAAAATGATATAATTTCAATCAATTTTTCTGGAGTAATTAAGTCTATTTTATTAATTAATAAAAATGTTGGTACATTTAATTCTTTAACGATATTAATTAAATGTTGATCCCCTGGACCAAATTTTTCTCCTGCATTGATTATTAGATAAACTATTTCAGATTCTTGAATAGCACTACCAGCAAGCTTCATCATATAATCACCTAAACGATGTTTAGGTTTATGTATTCCTGGTGTATCAATAAAGACGATTTGTGAATCTTGGTCGGTATATACTCCATTTATTATGTTGCGTGTGGTTTGAGGTTTATCAGACATTATTGCAATTTTTTGTTTTAATATATTATTTAACAATGTAGACTTTCCTGCATTGGGTCTACCAATAATAGTGACAAACCCTGTTTTTATTTGTTCATCAAACATAATTATCTCCTTAATCCAAATTTTTCAAGAATGGCTTCTTGTTTATCAAACATCTCTTTTTCATCTTCTTCATTCATATGATCATAACCTAATAAATGTAAAAAGCCATGAACTGCTAAAAATCCAACTTCACGATCAAAGCTATGATTATATTCTTGTGCTTGTTCGCGAGCAATATCAACACATATTATTATGTCACCAATAGAATTAAATTCATTTTCTAATCCTATAATATGAACTTCATCTTCTATTTCGTCGTTTAAAGCAAATGATATAACATCTGTAGGTACATCTTTTCCTCTATAATCACGATTTATCTCTTGAATTTCTTCTTTGCTTACAAAAGATAAAGACATTTCGGTGATTTTAGTGTTAATATTTTCATGTTTCGCAGCACATTTTAAAAGCTCTACCAACATATCTTTCGTAGTATCTTCAATCAAATTGTTGTCATCAATAATATCAACAAAAGTCATAATTATCTCCTTGTTTTTCAAGTTTATAGGGGATTTTCTAAACAGACTCCCCCTATTGCTTAATTTAATTTGCTAAAATTTTGTTGCCTAAGTGCTTCATATATTATTAAAGCAGCAGTATTGGATAGATTAAGTGAACGAACATTCTCGCTCATAGGAATACGAAGAGCTTTATCACTATATTTTTCTCTAAACTCTTTGGGTAAACCTTTAGTTTCTCTTCCAAAAATAAAGTAGATTTCCTCATTATTTTTATTAGAAAAGTCAAAATCAGAATAAGTTTTTTGTCCAAATTTAGTTATTAAATAATAGTTTTTATCGCTAGTTGCTTCCAAAAACTCATCAAAACTATCCCAAACTATTAGATCTAGGTGTTCCCAATAATCCAAACCAGCTCGTTTAACGTGTTTATCATCAATAGAAAAACCTAATGGTCTTATTAAATGTAACCTTGTATTTGTACCTACACAAGTACGTGCAATATTCCCGGTATTTGCAGGAATTTCTGGTTGAAATAAAACTATATTATTCATAGTACATTAGAATGGAAGTTTGCCACCAAACATTCTTCCAAGTCCCTTTCTCTTAGATTTATCATTCATTAAACCACCAAATTGTTTCATCATTTTACGCATTTCTTCAAACTGCTTAATAAGTTTATGAACTTCGCTAATTGGTCGCCCACTACCTGCAGCAATACGCTTACGACGTGGTACATTTATAATATCAGGATTTTGACGTTCTTCAATAGTCATAGATTTGATGATAGCTTCAACATAAACAAATTGTTTTTCATCTACAGCATCCAAATTCATGTTTTTGATTTTTCCCATTCCAGGAATCATTCCAAGAATATCTTTAAAGCTACCTAATTTTTTTACTTGTTCTAGTTGTGATAAGAAATCTTCAAATGTAAAACTTTGGTTAAGTAACTTTTCTTGCATTTTTTTTGCTTCATCTTCATCAATATTAGCTTGGGCTTTTTCAATTAGGGTAAGAACATCCCCCATACCTAAAATACGCGATGCCATACGTTCTGGGTGGAATAACTCAAGGTCATTCATTTTCTCACCCATACCAACTAACTTAATAGGTTTTCCAGTAATTGATTTAATAGACAATGCAGCTCCACCACGAGTATCACCATCAAGTTTTGTAAGAACAAGACCTGTAATATCCAACTGTTCATCGAATGATGTTGCGATATTGACAGCTTCTTGCCCTATCATTGCATCCACAACAAGTAGAATTTCATCTGGATCTACTGCTGATTTTATATCTTTCAATTCATCCATAAGCAGTTCATCAATATGAAGACGCCCTGCAGTATCTATAATGACATAATTATAGTAATGTTCTCGAGCGAACTCTAAACCTTCTTTAACTATATCAACTGGATCTTTATCAACGTAAAAAACTTCTATATCTAATTGTTTTCCAAGAGTTTTAAGTTGTTGAACAGCAGCAGGACGATAAACATCGGCTGCAATAAGAAGCGGTTTTTTCTTCATAGTTTTTTTAACTTTAAGTGCAAGTTTCCCTGCAGTAGTAGTTTTCTCTGCACCTTGAAGTCCAACCATCATAGTTGTTGTAATTTTGCCACCTTGGTTAAGTTCAACATTAGTACCACCAAGTAATTCTACCAACTCTTCATTAACAATCTTGACAATTTGTTGAGCAGGAGTTAGTGATTTCATAACTTCTGTACCTACTGCACGTTCACTTATTTTTTTAACAAAGTCTTTTACTACTTTAAAATTAACATCGGCTTCTAATAATGCAAGACGAACTTCTCGCATCATTTCTTTAACATCGGCTTCAGAAACCTTTCCTTTTCCTGTTAATTTTGCAATAGTATTTTGTAATCTTTCTGATAAATTTTCAAATGCCATACAACACTCTCCTAGTTTTCTAATTTACTTAACTGATTGATATACTCTAAGATTTCTTCGTTATCAGTTAATTTTCTAATTTCATTCAATAAAAATAATCGTTCATTACTTAATTTAATTAAATTAAGTTTTTCTTCAAATTGTTCTAATTCTATTATTGTTCTTTTAATATTATTAGAAACTGCTTGTTTTGATATCTCATAATTTTCCGAAATCTCTGTAAGTGATAAGTCATTAAAAAAGTAATCATTCAAGTACTGTTTTTGTTTTTGACTTAATAATTCAGAGTAAAAGTCATAAAGTTGTGAAACTTTTATAATCTGTTCTATTTCCACAATCTTCCTCCAGCAAAATATAAATCTATATCTTTATATTATACGATAAAACCGCGTTTTTTTCAAACTTTTGAGGTGTTTTATTATGTGAAAAAGGCGAAACTAATTTATTAGCTCGCCTTTTTTTATTATTCAGTTAGATATAATCTTGTGCAAAATTGTCGATAGTTATCGTTATTTTTTCAGTAGAAAAACTCTCTGCAAAATAATTGTTTACATATTTTAAAAGTGGATAC
>ERZ772948.183-NODE-183-length-39002-cov-34.419339_pt1 | contig 39002 bp, 29 predicted proteins | sample MGYA00511945_ERZ772948 | MGnify/ENA primary metagenome ERZ772948 (study PRJEB29015, sample SAMEA2737927) | human oral metagenome | biome: human oral; feature: human-associated habitat; material: dental | place: China | collected 2141 ... | reverse complement strand
CTTCGGCGCCGACATGAAGATCGACATGGAGGCCGACGGCCCGGTGACGATCCTGATCGAGGCTGAGTAGGCCGAGTATGCCGAGGAGGCCGCCGAAGGGGGCGCTGAGATGACGGGGCGCTCACGAGCGGTGGTCATCGCCATGATGCTGTGGTGGGCCGTCTTCGGCTGCATCAGCGTCTCCTGGGCGCTGGGCTCCTGGTGGCTGGTCGACACGGTCCTTCAGGGTGAGGGGCTGAGGCTCGCCCAGGAGCGGCCCACCTGGTTCGTCGTGGTCGTCCTCGTCTCCGGGCTGGTGAAGTTGGGGTTCGTCGTCTTCGGCTTCGCGCTCCTGCGCCCGGATGTCATCAGGGTGCCGCGCTGGATGCGCCTGGCCTTCGGCTGGGTCTCGGGAGCCCTGCTCATAGCGTACGGGGTGGTCGGCTCGGTGCCGGCGATCCCGACGATCTTGTCGGGGGAGCCGCTCTCCCACTATGGATGGTGGCGCCTGGTTCTGTGGATGCCTCACTTCTGGATGGGCGGGATCCTGGTGCTGGCCGCGACAGTCGCCTACTTGCGCTGGAGCCGGCCCGCGGCGGCTGCCTCCGCCGTGCATGCAGGACCCGCTGGGCGCTGACTCCCCGCGGCGGCTGTCCACGGAAATGACATTAGCCCGCACAAGCCACCCGCCCACCACCTAGAACCACGGAATCACGCGGGATTCAAGCCAGCACCAACGTCGTCGGGCATCCAATGTCATTTCTGTGGACATCGGGCGTAGTCGGGCGAGGTATGTCGATTCCATGCATCGGCTATGGGTGGGTGGAGAGAATTCGTTGGACATCGGTGACGATCTTCCCTGAACGCACATTGTTGGACGTGAAGCGGATGGGCGTATAACCCTGCCGGACCAGTTCGCGATCGCGTTCCCGGTCGTGGTGGAAGGACCAACGGTCGGAATGGAACTCGTAGCCGTCCAGTTCGATGACAAGCCACCCGGCCACCACCAGGTCCACTTCTCCAACGTCTGAGATCACCATGCCGTCGGAAACATCTATTCCAGCGTCCTGCAGCTGAACTCTGGCCAGGGTCTCCAGTGGGCTGCGAGCGCGATCGCTGGTGCGCTTCAGGCGATTCCGGCCAAGAACACGGCGAGGACCGCGCAGATATGCGGATACCTGCTGGCGAGTCGTTCTGCCCCGATGCAGGGCGGCGTCGGCGGCGACCAGAGCCGTCCACTCTTCTGCGCAGCACAGGAGATCGGCGATGCAGCGGGCGAGGGAGACAACCGGGAAGTCTTCCAGCCGAAGGACGGAACGCCCACGAGTCTCGTGTCTGTGCTCACCCCATAACGGAGGTAATCGACGTCCTTGCGGAGTCAGAACATGGACACTGCGTGGTGGAGAAGGGAGCGGAAGGCCGTAGTAGGCGGCTGCATGCTCGCAGGTGATAAGACCTCGGTGAAGGCGGGCGATGAGGATGCGTCGGTCGGTGCCGGGCAGCGCTACGATTCCGTGCGGGTACCGTTTGAGTTCTCCCGCGTCTACCAGGGCCTGGAGGCGGCGGCGCCCGGTACGGTTCAGATGTAGATCAGCCTGTGCAACGGCGCCAAGCGCGTCGCCGATGCGGGTCAGCACATTGTCGTCCATGAGACAATTCTTGGACTGCCGGAGCTGAGGCGCTAGGAAGTGGCTGGTCCCTGTGGATAACTTCCGGCATTGACGAGCCGCGTCTCCTGCTTGACGTCCACAGAAATGACATTGGATGCCCGACGACGTTGGTGCTGGCTTGAAAACCGCGTGATTCCGTGGTTCTAGGTGGTGGGCGGGTGGCTTGTGCGGGCTAATGTCATTTCTGTGGACACTCGTGGCCGCGGGAGGGCCCGTGGTGGGGTGACGCAAGGGCGCTTGTGGCGGCGCGGGCCGCCGGGGCAGAGGAGAGGGCCGGGTATGCGCCCCCGACTGCGCTCCCCGGCCCTCAACCGAGTGTCGCCCGATTCTCCGCATCGGCTCAACGGGGAGTGGTACCCAACCGGCCGTCAGGTATGGATTGGCCGGTTTCAGCAGTTGAGGGTCGCGTCGGTGCCGACGGCGGCTCTTGCGGAGATGCCGGCGGACATGCCGGCGAGCTCGTGGTCGTCGGCGTTGCCGCCGGTGCAGACGATCGCGCAGGGGCCCTGGCGGGTGGGGTCGGCCATGAGCCCGGCCAGGCTCGCAGCCCCGGCGCCCTCGGCGAGGGTGTGGGCGTGGGTCGCCAGGAGGCCGACGGCGCCCTGGATCGCCTCGTCGTCGACCAGGATGAAGTCGTTGAGGCTGCGGCCCAGCACCGACTGGGTGAGGGTGAAGCTCGCCCCAACCGCCAGCCCCGCCACGCGCGTGCGGCTGTGGACGGTGGCCGGCTCCCCGGAGGTCCAGGCGAGGTGCGCGGCCGGCGCGGCGCTGGACTGGACGCCGATGACCCGGCATCCGGGAGCCAGGGCGTCGCGCACGAGGCAGGCGCCTGCCGCTCCGGAGCCTGAGCCGACCGGCGCGTAGACGGTCTCCAGGCCCGGGTGGCGGCGGAAGAGCTCGAGGTAGACGGTGGCGTGCCCGAGCACGATGGCCGGCTCATCGCCGGGGGAGACCATGTGCATCCCCTCACGCAGGGCGAGGGCCTCGGCGTGCGCCAGCGACTCGCACATCGTCTCTCCCTCCACGACGACCCGAGCCCCCAGCGCGCGCACCGCGGCCACCTTGCGGGCCGGCGCGCCCACCGGGACGACGACGGTCACGGGGACCTCGCTGCGGGCGCCGGCCCAGGCCAGGGACTGGGCGTGGTTGCCAGTGGAGGCAGTCACGACACCGCGGCGCCGCTCCTCGGGGCTGAGTGCCGCCATGAGCGCCACCCCGCCGCGGACTTTGAAGGCGCCGGTGGGCTGGACGTTCTCGTGCTTGACCGTGACCTCCACCCCGGCCTCGGCGTTGAGCAGCGGGTAGGACCAGGCGGGCGTCTCGGGCAGGACCCGCGAGACGACCTCGTAGGTGCGCAGGACGGCGTCGAAGTCGAGGCCGGACTGGGTGTCGGCGGGAGCCTGGGGCAGGGTGTCGGTGACGGTCATGGCTTCATGATGCGGGCGGCCGGAGTATCGGTCCAATGAATCTTTTGACGAATACCCATCGATACAAGACATACTTGGTGGCGTGATCGATGTGCAGCAGCTGCGGGCCCTCGTGGAGCTCTCCCGCCTCGGCACCGTCTCGGCCGCCGCCGACTCCCTGGGCTTCAGCCAGTCCACCGTCTCCCACCAGCTGGCCGCCCTGTCGCGCGCGACCGGCGCGGTCCTGCTGACGCGAGCCGGACGCGGCGTGCGGCTCACCGAGGAGGGCCGGGCGCTGGCGGCCCGCGGCCAGGAGGTTCTCGACCTGCTGGACCGCACCGAGCGCGAGGTCGTCTCCATGGCCTGCGCGGAGGCGGGGCGCGTGCGCCTGGCCGCCTTCCCCTCCGCCGTGGCCTCCCTGGTGCCGGGGGTGCTCGACGTCGTCGGCCGGCAGTACCCGGGCCTGGAGGTCGAGCTCGTCGACGCCGAGCCGCCCGAGGCCCTCGACGCGCTGCGGCGCGGGCGGGTGGACGCGGCCCTGTCCTTCTCCTACGTCGACGACGACGCCGGCGAGGGCCTTCAGGCCGAGCACCTGCTCGACGACGTCCTCTACCTCGTCACCCACCCCGGCGGCATCACGCGCATCGCCGACGGCGCCCAGTGCCGGTGGGTGACCGGCTGCGCGCGCTGCCGCGAGGAGCTCCTCGCCGTGGGGCGGGCCAACGGCTTCACGCCCGAGACCGCCTACGCCTCCGACGACTACGTGGCCGTGCAGGCGCTCGTCGCCGCCGGAGTGGGGGCGGCCCTGCTGCCCGGGATGGCGCTGAGCGCCTACCGGCACGAGGGGGTTCAGGTGCGGCCGCTTGCCCGCGAGCAGCGGCGCGTCGAGGTGGTCACCCGCGCCGAGCAGCCCCGCCCGCTGGCCATCGACGTCCTGGTGGAGGCCTGCCAGGCGGCGGCCCGCCGCACGAGCCTGCGCCGACCGATGGTCAGGACCGGCAGGAGTGCTGCCTCACGGTGAGGTGTGGTGTGATGGGACGTGTGTCCGTGCTGCATCACAGAGAGGAACCGGAGATGGGAGCTGGTGTGCGAGCTGTTCTGGGTGACGTATCCGGCGAGGTCGCCGTCTTCGGGTCCCTCAATGCCGACCTGACGGTCCGAACGGAGCGCTTCCCCAAGCCCGGCGAGACGATCAGCGGGGAGGACCTGGTGATCCTGCCGGGAGGCAAGTCCGCGAACCAGGCGGTTCAGGCCGGTCTTCTCGGCGCTCACGTGAGGATGATCGGGGCAGTCGGTGCGGACGGTCACGGCGACCTGCTCATCGAGTCCCTCCAGCGCGCCGGCGTGGACACCTCCGCGGTCCAGCGCGAGGACGTGGCCACCGGCACCGCGATCATCACCGTGGACTCCGCGGGGGACAACACCATCGTGGTGTCTCCCGGTGCGAACGGGACAGTGGATGTCTCAACGGCGCGGCGGCACCAGGATGTCATCGGCGAGGCCCGTGTGCTGGGGCTGTGCATGGAGGTGAGCCCTGACGCGGTGGAGGCCGCGGCCCGCATCGCCCACGACGCCGGCACCCGCGTGGTCTTCAACAACTCTCCGTTCCACCCCGTCCTGTCCGCCGGGCTCCTGGAGGCCATTGACGTCCTGGTCGTCAACGAGCATGAGCTTGCCGACATGCTGAAGCCGGGGTCGCCTGACACGGCTGCCGAGCCGGCGTGCGAGCGGGCCGACGACGCCACGGACTGGGGCGATTGTGCGAGGCGTTTGGCCGCCATGGGGATCCCCTCCGCGGTGGTGACTCTGGGGGGCCGTGGGTCGATGGTGATCGAGGGAGAGGAGATCACCCCAGTCGATCCTTTCGCGGCTGACGTCGTGGACACCACCGGTGCCGGAGACTCCTTCCTGGGCACGCTGCTGGCGGCGCTCGCCGCAGGCGCCGGGCTCAAGGAGGCGGCAGGTGCGGCCTCGGCCGTCTCCGCCTTCGCGACGACCTCTGTGGGGGCGCAGGCCTCCTACGGAGACATCGCCGCAGTCGAGCGGCACTTCGGATAAGCGTGGCCCGACGAGCGGGCGAGAGCCGAGGCGGCTCGCAGCGGCCGCGGAGGCCTGTGGAGCCTCACGGGAGGGGTGCGGATACGGGCCGCCGTCCCGCGCCTCAGTCGTCCGTGAACTGCTCGAGGTTCTCGGTGTGCGGGTGGCCGTCATCGGTTGAGCTGAGCCAAAAGACAGGGGCGTACTTGGCGTTGACGTCCTCTGAGGGAACCTGCTTGAGCGCGAGGAGACCTGGCCCTGTGGGAAGGCCGACTTCTTTCATCAGGAGATCTGTGATGTCGGTGTGTTGATCTGAATCGGGATCCACGAGTTCCCGCCGAATGCTATCCAATTGCTCATTCGCGGCTTGACGTTCTTGTATGCCGATGGGGTCGTAGATTTGAGCCAGTAATGATGACGCGGCAGCTGGATCGGAAAATCGTGACATCCAGCCCCCGGAGTAGACATCGATGACGCCAGTGATGGTATCGATCGTATGACCTGTACCGTCTATACGAGAGACCGTCTTGGGAGTGCAGTTACCCGTGCAGGGTTCGCTATATATGCTCTCACTCACAAGAAAAGACCTGTGGCTGGCACCTATGAGCCACTGCGTTGTGGGTAGAGTGGTTGGAGGTGAGTTCTGCTGTGATAAAGAAAGAACTGTTAATGTGGCGTGTCCGTCCCCTCCGGGGAATGGCTGGTCAGATGTTTCGACAGCAAGATGTGTGTCAGTGAGTGCCACACCAATGATTCTTCGAGTGACATGGGTTGTCTGGACGACTTCTCCGGTGGAGGTCTCAACGACCGCAAAATACGCTGTCGCTTTCGCTGAACTATTGAGCTTGAATGCTACGTACTTCCCGTTGGGGCTGAGTATCCAGTCGTTCGTAAGGGCGGTGGTCTTGGTCGATGGCGACTGTTCACTCGAAGAACCTGGGTGGGTCGGCACATCAAGAGGATATGTAAAATCATTCACTCTGATCTGTGTTGCCCATACCATTCCCTTGTCTGAGGATCGCCTTCCGAACACCGAGAGCGAGGGAGGTTCGCCTCCGGTTCCCTCGTCTATCAACTGGCTTACTCCGGTAATGTAGTATCCGTTCGCGGCGATGGAGTTCTTCCACGATGTGAGGTTTGGGGGATTTTCGGCCGAATCTATCGACTCAGCCGTAGAGAGATCCAGTGATGTGATCTTAAGTCCAATGGTAGAATCTAAGGAGCGATGGTAATGGCAGGTGCTGATTGTCAGCATGACCGCAATCATAAGGGCTACAACAGTGAATACTCTGGCATCTCTCCGTAGTTCCTGTTGTATGAATGAGTGAGATGTAGAGGCCGACTGTGAATTCATGCGTTCCGCTCCGTAACTCCGTAGAGGCGATAGGTCGAAGAATGTTCGCTAGGGCCACTGACATTCAGGAGGATGGTGGTGCATCCGGGGGTGCTTCTGAAATCCACGTAAGGGCTCCTGGGCTCTCCTTTATCTGCCATAAGTTGACGCACTCCCTCTGAGAGACTGAGTGGACTCGTGTCGATAGTGTCACCTTTGACTGGGATAGTGAGTGCCGGCGAGCCGTCCGATGGACGTAGGGAGATGGTCGCGACGATGGAGTCACCGTCTGGACGAGGGGCGATCCCTGCCTGAGCAGAAGCTAGGCCTGGGTAGTGCTCTGCAGGTGTGGCCGTCCGGTCTCTGGGCGTGAATACTGTGGCGACTCGTGGAGTGTCCCAGGCAGTCATGACGTCATATATGGACTTGTCGGAACCGTAGTAAGGGTATGTCGCCAAAGTCTGAGATGCGGTGGAGGCGACTTCGTTAATACCTGACGCTGCGCCAAGAGGAATTCTGTCCATGTTGCTGGAATCACTCTTAGAGGCCTGATCGATGTTGATGGCCTGTGCGGTAGGGTTCCCGTTCTTGTCGCTCTGATTAGTGAACTGGGCGGCCCATCCAGAAATGATGACCGGATTTGCTCCCATGTCATCGCTGTAGCTTCGCGACCGTAAGTTATCGACGACCATCGGATCAATGAGGAGATTGTCGATGCGGGTGCTTGCGGACGGGTTGGTGTCGGGAGCCACGGCGATGCTTGAGGTTCCTGCCCATTTTTCTTCATCTGTGTCCTCATTGTCTTGTTCGAAGGTTGAGACAATGAAGGTACTGTGGCCGGCTGCCCCCATGAAGGTGGTATCAATGGCGTCGCTGTCGCTCCACAACTTCCTCCCGTCCTTCAAGGAGTATGCTGTATCCCCGTCGAGAAGGGCGGAATCTGTCAGCTGTAAACTGCCACCATGGCTCATGTGTCTTATGACGGGAGTGCCTGTTCGAGTGTCAAATACCAGTGTCGTCTCTGGTGGATCGGATGCTGACAAGTATTCATCAGAATTGATGCCCAGATCATCTGGGATTCTTACCCTGAGAGCGAGGTAGTCTCGGTTGGGGCTTGTAAAGGCATATAGTGTGTTAAGGGTTGCTCCGTATGTCCATAGGGTACTGCCGTGGGCTGGCGCTAATGCTGTGATCCCCTCGCTGCTGATCACAATAGGTCCTGTCGAACCGGCGATGACGCGATCGACTCCCACCATATCTTTGACCCAGCTCGTTTTGGTGTTGATTGTTGTTGCGGTGGGTGCTGTCTTGTGAGGTCCGGCAGAGGTACTGTGTATAAAAGGTGTCACGAAATAGTGTGCCGTTGACGTCAGCAATGAGAGTGCGATGATTGGCGTGAGCGATATGGCAGCAAGTTTTATCTTCGTGATCGGTTGGAGTTTTAATGATACTTGCTTGGTTACCTCGACGCTGCTCTCGTCAGGCTGAGGGCGTGCTGGGAGATACAGCTTGCGCCAGCGGGCCGGATTGCTGAGCTGCCTAGGGTGAATGGAAAGTAGGGTTCGCACGCGATGCAGGATGATGCTCGTGCAGATGAGTGTTGTGAAGCCAAGAGTCTCTGCTGCGTGGCACAGGAAAATGGGGATGGAGATTCCCGATCGCTCGTATGCTGTCATCCAGTGGTGAATATTGATGCCTGCCGTCGCGGCACCAAGTAGTGCAATGAGGCTGACGATGACGATCATTGCCGTTCGCCTCAACTGATTGGCGACCGCGGAGACGGACCATAAGAGGAGTTGTAGTGCGAACATTACGACGGTAGCCTGTACTTCCAAGTCGGAGAAAGGACGCACTGATTTTATGTGAGGGACGTCGATGTCGATCTTGTAGGTCGAACTCAGTAATTTTGCGATAATCGACGAGGCAAACATCGCTAACACTCCGCCCCAGCGCAGGGCGCGCAGGGCGAGGACGCCGCGCGGCGGGAAGGACTCGCCCTCGCTCTCACCTTCGGTCTCGCCCTCGCTGTCGCCGGCGTCGGTTGCCGCCTGGTCGGCATCGGCGACTTCGCGGCCGGGCCTTCCCTCGGCTTCCCTTGTGTCCGGGTCCGTCGAGGGTTCGTCGCCGGAGGCAGCAGCGCCTGTTTGGGGGCCGACCCCCTGGTTGCCGGGATCGGTGCTGGGCTGATCGGTGCCGTGCTCGTCGGCGTCAGGCGTGGGAGGCATGAGTCTATTGTGGTGACCGGATCGTGATGGGGAGGCCGAACGAGACAGAACGCTGGGGATAGTTCTCCCCTCCGTACAGATCGGAGCCACCGTGCCCCAGGAGGCGGTCTCACGTCGCTTCGGTCGCTCCCAGTGCCACCGTCGGGGCGTCCTGGTGCTCGTCTCAGTTGTTCTTGAACTGCTCGAGGTTCTCCGTGTGGTGGTGTCCGTCGTCGGCGGCGCTGAGCCAGAAGCGTGGTGTGCCTGACTCCCGGTATCCCTTGTCGTTGATGACAACCTGGCTGACGAGGAGCCCCGGACCAGTGGGGACTCGTCGCGCCACGGCGCTATCGGTGTCCTCGTTGTAGACCGTGCCTGAGTTGGTGTCGACGACCTCCCAGTGAATTCGACCCTCATCGGGAAGATAGGTGCACCGCCTGATCCACCCTCCGAGAAGGATCTCGCTGGAGTTGGTGAAGGAGGCCAGGTGCTTGCCGTGAAGATCGACCTGCGTCACGGTCGACGTGGTGGTGGAGTCGTGAAGGTGGACGGGCTGTGAGGACAGGAGAAGAGTGCTCTTCCCGGAGCCTGCAAGCCACAGGCTTGTGTTGAAAGACGTCGGAGACGACGTTGTGTCCGTCAGTGAGAAGACGCTGATGCGTCCCTTGCCTTTCCCCGCGGGATAGTAGGCGTCAGCGGTCTCGACGGCGAGTGAGTCGCTGGTCAGGGCCTGGCCCAGGACCAGCCCGTCGACCTCCACCGTGCGCACCGGCTTCCCGGAAACTGCGTCAAGAACGACAACGGTCGTCCGCTGCTCGGCGGGGACGACCGTTGTCTGCCGAGCGGGGCGGGGGCTGTCGTCGGCGACTTCCGGTGGACGCAGCACCAGGGAGAGGTACTTCCCGTTCGGGCTCACGGTTGCATAGCCTGCGGTACGGGAGTTGAGGACGTCTCGGGCCAGCTCCTGCGCTGACTGAACATCCATGCCGTTGTCGTGATGTCTGTAGGCTGCAATCCTCGGCGTCAGGGACATAGCCCACACGGGCTCTTTGTCAGAGGCCTCGTATCGTGCAATGAGTGTCGATTCCTGGTTCTTGGTGTTGAATGACTGGATGACGCAGATGTCCGCTCCCTGCACGGGAAGGTAGGAGGGATCCTGAGATCCAGGATTGCTTATCCAATCGCTCGCCTTGTCTTGGCAGTCCTTCATCTGTTCCGCTGTGAGAGACGTCGGTGACATGGGTGGTGCCGTGCTCGAAGATGACGCACGTGAATTGGAGTGGCAGGCGGTCACCGTGAGTGACAGCAGCAGCGGAAGCGCCACCATGAGCGCTGTGCTTCGATGGCTTATGAAGGCAATGCTGTGTGGGAACTTAGATTTCACGTCAACCTACCCGGGGAACCCGTAGATTCGGAAAGACTGTGATGCTATGGGGAGATTAGGGGTATTGTTGACGATGGCGAGAGTGGCTCCGGGAGTACTCAATGAGGAGATGTAGTGATAATCGTCCCGGCTGACAGCGGTGCCCTTCATGGTGGAGTTATATTCTCCTGACTTTAGCGGGTAGTAGGTTGATCCGGGATCAATTTCTGCGAGCGGAATGATCCTGCTGTCACCCGTTTTGATCGTGATGTGGCCGTCGCCTGTGGTGATAACGGAGCTATTTCCATCTGTTGTGTTGGTGGCAGGTGTGCCGTTTTCAATGTTCGTTGCCGTGATCCCCACTGCTGTGACATAGTGTGGAAACTGGTTGAGCGGTGCCACCGTCATGGTGGCAGGATTGAAGACCGTTCCGATGCTGCTTGAGTCTTTCCATGTTGAAGAGTAATTAAGGCTTCTGGTCTCCACAGGTCGTCCGTCCGGTGTCGTCGCCGGAAAGACCGAGATCGTGCCGGTGGAGAGAGAGGCTGGGGCGTTGATGCCCAGCGTTGTGCCCAGATCGAAGGTGCGGGTGTCCGCACCGGGCGCCTCGCTGAGGGCGTCCAGGCTGATGGCGTGGGCTCGTCGTGCCTTCAGGTCGTCGTTCTCATGATGCTGTGTTGGGGTGCGATCGTCGTAGACGCCGATCCCCCTCTTGCAGTGATGATGTCGCCGAATTCCTGCTCCTGAAGGGCGCCGGTAACCTTCCTGGGCTGGGAGGGGTTAGCCTGAGGTAGAACTATGAGAGAGTCGCTACCGCTATCGTATCCATAAATGAAGCTCGCGTGTCCTGCCGTGCCCGCGTAGGCGGCGACGGGATTCGGTACAGTATCTTTGTAGAGGTGGATGTCCTTGAGGTCCCACATCCGTGAGCCGTCAGTCAGGGAGTAGGCGACGGTACCGTCAAGAAGAGCTGAATCGCTGAGTTGAAATGTGTCTTCGTGGTCCTCGGTCTGACGGGGATGCTCCAGAATGACCTTCCCGGTGACGGCGTCGAGAACCAGTGCCGTAACCGGTGACGTGCCGTCGAGTTCACGCCATTCTGGGCTCATGGACGAGTAGATCGTCGGATCTGTGGCAACGACTGCCACGTATCGCCCGTTCGGACTGGTGATGAGTCCCAGATCCCCTGACGCGACGGGATCCGTCTCGAGTAGCTGGCTGCGGAACTCAGCGCCGACACGGCGGTACTGCCAGCGCGCCGAGCCGTTGGCGGGGTCGATCCCAGTAATCGTGTCCTTGGTGAGGAGGATCGGGCCCGCGGCGCCGCCCGCGATATCGAGGAAGTCGTCAACATCCTTCACCCACGTCTTCTGCGCTCCGAAAGATGTGGGATAGGCGGGGAGGTGGGCATCATCGATAGCAGATGCAGTGGTCTGTGTGACAGTGGGGGTATCGGCATACGTGCTCTTCACCGTGCGATAGGGGACGCCGAAGCCTGCCACCAAGGCAATCGCAGGCAGGAGCGCGAGGGCGGCCGTGCTGAGGCGTCGAAAGGGGTGTCCTTGCAGGGTTTGGAGGCACCTCTGCCATAAGCCGGCACTCCGAGGGTGGCTGAACCAGAGATCCAGGTCCTCGGGGGACGTCTCGTCGCTGTGTGGCTCCTCGGCGGGGAGGTCGACTGGACGGATTGCCCAGAGCCCGATATGCGCTATCACGATCAACCCGCATGCCGCGATGCCCATGGTGAAGGCCAGGAGCTCGCCCAGACGGACACCGAAGGTGGAGGACGTCTCCCGCCACAGGTTCAGGACCGGAAGGCAGGCGTAGACGGTGCATGCCGCGACCGCGGCCACGGGCAGCAGCTTGAGGGCGGTGATGACACCGGTCAGGAGACTGCTCTTCCCGGCGGTACGGTAGTAAGGCGTGGGCCATACGGATGCGCCGATGATCCACAGCACCAGTAGTGGTGCGCACCGTTTCCATGACTGAGCGACCGCTATCCGACCCACGCCTTTGATGCCGCTGTTCCAGGCGAAGAACAGGATGACTGCCACGATCAGTGTGATGACGCTGCCGGTGAGCAGGGCGCGCATGTACGCCAGCAGACGTGGGCGATCGCTGAGCACGGCATCGTCGTGATCGAGGGGCGCCGGAGATACCTCGGCGTCGACACAGGCGGTCTCCTCGGCTTCGGAAGGTGAGGACGAGGTGGGCAGAGAAGATGTGGGTTCCATGATGGTGTGTGGATCGTGGTGATGTCAGTGGTTCTCGAACTGCTCGAGGTTCTCGGTGTGCGGGTGGCCGTCATCGGATGAGCTGAGCCAGAAGACGGGCTTGGGCGCCGTTGAGCCCTTCCCGTCGGGGATGTCTTGTTCGACGAGCAGCCCGGGGCCAGTCGATACGCCGCGTTCGAAGGTTCTCTTTCCCGTGATGTCGATTGTCTTCTTGATACTGGGATTGACGAGTTGCTGCTCATCTGACTTCGGGTCTGCGACCCGGTGGATCCATCCGCCGGGGTGGACGGCAGTCACTCCGGAGATACTCCCGGCCGTGCTCCCGTCGGCGTTGATGAGGGTGACGGTCATCATCGAGCATCCGTAGGAGCAGTTGTCCGAGAAAGGTTCGGGCGCGAGCGCGAGGTTCTCCCGGGTCGCGCCCACCAGCCACTTGTCGGTGGGGAAGGAGGAGGGCTGAGCGCTGGTGTCTGTCAGGGAGAAGGTGGTGATGGTTCCCTTCCCGGAGCCGGCCGGGAAGTAGTTCTGGGCGGTTTCGACGGCGAGGGTGCTGTTGGTGAGAGCCTGCCCCAGGACGATCCCGGAGACTGTGGCGTTCCGGACCGTCTTGCCGGTTGTGGTGTCAAGGACGACGATATGTGTGCGCAGATCAGCTGCCGTCTCTCCCGACTGCTGCTCGGCGGGAAGAAGGATCAGTGACAGGTACCGTCCGTCAGGACTGACGACGGCGCTCCCCGTCGACGAAAGGTCCATGTTCTCGCTCATCGCACTTTGGGCGTTGTCCGCGTATTCGGTTCTCTTCTGGTTAGCGACTGCGGGTTTGATAGAAACCGCCCACTGGAACTTATCGGTGGAACGCTCTCGACTCACCACGGTCGTCGTCAGGTCGCCGGAGACGGCACCTTTCTTTCTATTCTCGTCTGATGTGATCATGCTGACGGTGCCAACGGCCGATGACAATGGTTCGTTGTCCATGTCGCTCTTCGAATTCCGCGGCACGGTATCATCTGCCTTCTGTGCGGTGAGGGAGGAGATGACTGGATCGCCGTTACTCTCCCCAATGCTGCATGAAACCATGGTGAGCGTGAGCGTCATGACTGCGGTGAGTGCCGTCAGTCGCCGGAGCGTGGAGAAGGCGTGGGGACTTAGAGGATGTGCGGCTCTCATTTGTGTCCTCCAACGATTCCGAATATCCGATAGGTGCTGTGGCAGGTTTGATCGTTGCCACCTGAATCGACACCACAGCTGGTGCGCAACTTATCGGTTGCGTTGAGGATGGCGATGACGGCGCCAGGTGTCCTGATAGCCTTTGAGCGGCTCGTGGAGCTGACGTCCCGGGGGGTGAGAGGCTGGGCTGGTGCGTTCTTGGTGTCGGTCAGCCTCTGGGATGGCTGATACGTGGAACCGGGTGTGATGGGAATGGTCGTTCCCGATGAGCCGTCGCCGGGCCGAATGACGAGTGCAGCGGAGGTGGAGCCGTCGTCGGCCGGTACCTCAACGATGCCGGTGCGAGCGGCTGCGAGGCTCCGATCCTGTGATGCTGGGGTGACTGTGCGGGTGGAGGGGTCGAAGACTGTCGCGGCTCGTGAACCCTCTGCGGGGTAGAGGATGTTCGCGTCCCGACTAATGACAGGATAGGTGACCATGCTTCCCGAGACGCGTGATGCCTCTGCGTTGATCCCCGAGGTTGCTCCTAAGGGGAAGCTGGTGGTGTCGGCGCCGTCGACCTTGGCCAGTGCGTCCAGACTGATCGCCTCAGCCACAGGGTTACCCGAGGAATCAATCTTGTCGGTGTAGCGGGCTGCCCACCCGTTGATGAAGACACTGAGTAGGTAATCGGTATGGTTTGATCCAAAAGGAGGTTCTGACAGAACATGCTGAACCTCAACCTTGGAGCTAGGGTCGTTCTGTGGGCAGACCGTGATGTTTACTGCCGACATCATTGAGTTGGAGGAGGCATCCTTGGTGGAGCGGTCTTCAGACAGCCTCAGGATGAAGGAGGAGTGCCCGGCCGGACCGGAATAGGGGGCGTCGGCGCTCTCCGGGAGAGACCACATCTGGGACCCGTCGGTCAGTGAGAAGGCGGTGTCGCCGTCGAGGACTGCGGAGTCGGTCAGCTGAAGATAGCCGCCGGTACCTTGACGCTCGAAGACGAGCCTGCCGGTCAGAGCGTCGAAGACCAGGGTGATGGCTTGAGGAGATGCGACGAATGTGGGCAGCTGGACCCGGGCGGCCACGTACTTGCCGTCAGGGCTGGTGACCAGCTCGCCTCGGCTTGAGTTCCAGCCGGCGGGGGCGTACGTCATGTGCTTGCGACTGTAGCTCCACAGGACGCTGCCGTCCTTGGAACTCAGTGCCATGACGCTGTCGTCGGTCAGGAGGATGGGGCCGCCGGCGCCAGCGACGGTGGTCAGCTCGGTGGAGGAGATCTCCTTGCTCCAGGAGGCCTTCGGCGCCAGCGACGTGGGCGGCGCCAGTGAGGCGTCGGCGGGGGCCTTGGCGATGACATGGTGGACCGGGTTCATGAGCGCCCATGTTCCAGCGATGGCGGAACCGAGCGTCAGTGCAGGCGCAATGATGAGGGCCGCGAAGTAAGCACGGGTACGGCGATGTACCCGAATGCGCTCGTAACGGGGGAGCCCCTTGTCGGTCTTCTCTCCGGTCTTGATATGGAGGCGGCGCCAGCGGCTTGGGTCATTGGGATCCCCGATACCTGTCGCGGTGGTGCGCATGCGCAGGTAGTGCAACAGTGTGCCTGCGCTCAGGAAGAGCGTGGCTGAGAGCGTCACTCCAGCCAGGGCCAGGAGGAACAGGACGGAGAATCCGGTCTCCTGATAGGTGTCCCACCACGCCAGAGTCAAAGATGCTGAGGCAGTCATGCCCAGAGCTGCCATGACCGTGGTTACGATCGTTGTCAGGATAGGGCCCTTCTTCTCCCTGAAGTTGAAGAACGGCCAAACCATTAGCCCTCCGAAGAACATGCACCACGTCAGTGTGGAAACCTTGTCCGGAATGGCGCTGCTGGGATCCTTGAGCTTTCGGCGCAACAACAGTGCGATTGCTGCGAGTGCGATGGCGCCGACGACTCCGGCCCACCGCAGGGCACGCAGGGTGAGGGTGCCGCGAGGTGGGAAGGGCTCGCCCTCACTGTCGCCGGTGCCGGTTGCGGCCTCGCTGGGCCCAGCGGCATCGCGGTCGGCGCTAGCCTCAGCTTCCCCCGTGTCCGGCGCCGTCGAGGCCTCGTCGCTGGAGGCGGCCGCGCCTGGCTGGGTACCGGGATCGGTGTCGGGCTGATCGGTGCCGTTGTCGTCAGTGTTGGGCGCTGAGGGCATGGTTCTATTGTGGTGACCGGATCGTGATGGGGAGGCCGAACGAGGCAGAACACTGGGGATAGTTCTCCCCTCCGTAACGATCGGAGCCACCGTGCCCCAGGAAGCGGTCTAGCGTTGCTTCGGGCGCTCCCAATGCTTCAGGTCGGGCGCGGTGACGCCCTCAATGATGCCGAGCTTTCGCCCCCGGGTATCGACGCGGGTGAGCGTCACCGACATGTCGTCGTGCCGTCCGGTGGCCGGCGACTGAGGGGACAGGAGCAGGGCGCCGTCGTCGATCCCGGTGAGCCACTGGTCGGTGGCGAAGGATGCCGGAGCGGCGGACGTGCCGGTCAGGGAGTAGACGGTGACCGCCCCCTTCCCGTCCCCGGCCGGGTAGTAGGCCCGGGCGGTCTCCACGGCCAGAGAGTCGTTGGTCAGCACTTGCCCCAGGACGAGCCCCGAGACCTCCACAGTGCGCACCGTCTCCCCGGTGGCGGCATCGAGGACGAGGACGTGGGTGCGCTGAGCGGCGACGTCGAGCGGGTTGCGGTCGTCGTCCGAGTCGTGAAGCACGGGCCTCATCTGCGGTGGACGCAGGACGAGGGAGACATAGCGGCCATCGGGACTGACGACGGCGTAGCCTGCCGGCCGCCAGTCGAGGAGGTCGTGGGCAACGTCCTGGGCAGAGCTGCCGTCGTCGTCATAGAACCAGTTGACGACGGCCGGCGTGATCTCACGCGCCCACAGCACCGAGCCGTCCGAGCCGCGGTACCTGGCGACGATCGAGCTGTTCGGCCCCGACCGATCCTGTCTGCCGCGTTGCGCCTTCTCCTTCTCCGTCAGTTCCGGAGCAGAGACGTAGAGGTAGTCCTCGCCGACAGGCAAGGCATCGTCATCAGTGCTGGTGGGAGTCTTCGAGATGCGCTCCTTGACCTGCGAGGCGCTCAGGGCGGTGGACTCCACCTGCTGCGGCTGCCAGGGGCTCGGGCTGCAGGCGCTCATGGCCCCCGCGAAAAGGACAGCCGCAGCCAGGGCCGAGCCGATGAGGCGCCGGCGACGGAGGTGAGGGCGTGTGGTGATCATGAGGAGGCTCCTGAGATGCCGAAGATACGGAAGGAGCGGGAGCCCTGGTCCGGGCCGGTGGCCATGATGACGAGGGTCGTTCCCGGCGTGCTCAGGGTGGTGAGCAGCGGATCCGACGACGGCGACGGATTATCGATGGTCCAGAAGTGCCGACTCCCGGGCGGGTAGTAGGTGGAGCCTACGGGCACGTCCACCGTCGTGGGGGTGCGCTTCCCGCTGCTGACGCTCAGGACGCCGCCACCGCCGGACTCGGCGCCGGCGAGGCCGGCGTAGGACAGGACCCCGGCCTCCTGCGCCGAGTGGGAGACGGTCCGGGTCTGGGGGTCGAAGATCGCGGCGGTCGTAGTACCGCCCTCGAGTTCCTGGGGAGATGACGGTGTACTGCCGGCTCCGTAACCTACGGTCAGTGGAGGCAGAGTCGTCAGCGTGCTCGTGGCGCGGGAGGCAGTGAGGTTGGCTCCCGACGTCAGGCCCAGGTCATAGGTGGTGGTGTCGGCACCGGCGACGCCCGCCATGGCGTCCAGGTTGACGGCCTGCGCCGCCCAGCCTGTGGGGGAGGTCTGGAAGTCGATCGGTGTGGGTGTCTGCGTGAAGGCGGTCACCCAGCCATCGACGACGAGAAGGTCGCCCCGGCCGTCGGTGAGAAGCGGGGCGCTCTCACGGCGTACCGAGGGGGCGGTGTCGGGCATGAGCGTGTAGATTCCGTACACTCCGTCGCTGGACTCTTCCCCATCGGGGCGTCGTTGCGTGCCCCGCAGGAGGAAGGTGGAATGACCGGCCGTGCCCGAGTAGGGCCAGGTATCAGGTGAGACGGAGACATCCTCCTTGTCGATGGACCACAGTCGGGAGCCGTTGGTGAGCGAGTAGCCGGTGGCGCCGTTGAGCAGGACGGAGTCAGTGAGCTGGAGGACGCCTTCCTGCCTGAAGCCCTCGTAGGTGACGCGCCCGGTCACCGTATCGAGAACCACCACCAGGGGCTCGATGCTCATGCCCTCCGGCTGCTCGCCGTCGGTGGCATCGAGGGTCACCGCGAGGTGACGGCGGTCCGGGCTCGAGTGGCAGCGGATGAAGCGCGCATGCTTGCGCGGATAGGTCCACCGGGTCGAGCCGTCGGCCGGATTGAGGCCGACGACGCCGTCGCTGCTCAGGACGACCGGCCCGGCAGCACCGGCCACCACCTCCGCCATGTTGTGGATGTCCTGCGACCAGGCCGCCGTCGAGGCGAAGGACCGGGGCAGTGCCGGAAGCGCAGAGGTGTCGATACTCGCAGCGGTCGAAGGCGTGACCCGGCTTGCAACCAGGTGTGGGACCGTGGCCGCTGCCCCGAGGGCGAGCGGCGGAACGACGATGAGAATGACCGCGCCGAGGACGGAGCGCCACGAGGGGCGGGGCAGCCGAATCCTCCGCAGGCCTCCCAGCCGCGCCCTCAGGTGCTGCTTCTGCGGCGGCGGGAAATAGGTGGCCCGGGTGGCACGAACCAGGAGATCGGTAGCCGCCAGCAGGCCCAGGCCCAGCGCCCCCACCGCCAGCGTCAGCAGCTGGTTGATACTGACCGAGGTGCTGCGCAGCTGGGCGTGCCACAGGCGCAGAAGGACGACGGTGAAGCCGCCCGAGAACACCAGGAAGCACAGCGGTTGGAAGAGAACCGTCTTCCTGACGAGCGCTCGCGGTGAGGTGGGATAGCTCTTCAAGGCAAAACGCGCGGTCTTTCTCCACTTGAAGTAGCCGGTGATCCATATGAGTGCGGCCAGGCCGCCAACGAAGCCCCCGACCGCCTTCATCGCGTGACCGAGATCCCTCATCCCACTCTGGTAGACGAGGAACAGCACGGCCATCGACCCGACCGCCAGGAGCCAGCCGAGGCGCAGGGCCCGCAGAGCCCGCAGCATCGTGAGGATGTGTCGCGGAGGAGCGGGCGCCGAGCCGTCCGAGGCGCCAACGGAGTTAGCGGCCTCCCGGGACTTGCCGGACTCGGCGGCCTCCGCGGCCTCCGCCGAGCTGGCGGGTGCAGGGGACTCGGTGTCCTGGGACTGGTCACTGGGCTGATCGGTCATCGTGCTGTCTTCCGTGCCGCTACTTGCTGGTGAACTGCTCGAGGTTCTCGGTGTGGGGGTGTCCGTCATCGGCAGAGCTGAGCCAGAAGACCGGGGTGGAGGTCGTCTCACCGCTCGCGTCAGTGCTCGTCCGGCCGACCACCACCCCGGGTCCGGTGGGGACTCCCTGATCGCCGACGATCATTCCGGTGACATCCACGCTGCTTCCCGTGGAGACGTTGACGACCTGCCGCGTCAGGCCCTGCAGGGCGGCGTTGAGAGAGGCCGGTTTCTCCTTCTTGCCCGTCGCCGCGTGGTTGGCCGAAGCATTGACGGCTGCCGGGTCACTGACCTGTGTCACCCAGCCACCGGGGTGCACGGCCTCAACACCCTTGATGGTTGCGCGGACCTTCCCGGAGGTATCCACCTGGGTGACCGTCGATGCGCCGGAGTCGCTTGTCGGGTAAGGCGGCTGCGGTGACAGCAGCAGCGAGTCGGTTCCGGCCCCCGCGAGCCACTGATCGGTGGCGAAAGATGTGGGTGGGGAGGACGGGTCGTCCAGCCCGAAGACATGGACCTGGCCTTCCCCCGTACCTCCGGGGAAGTAGTCGTTGGCGGTCTCTACGGCCAGAGCTCTGTTCGTCAGACCCTGCCCCAGGATCACTCCGTTGAGCTCCTCCGTTCGCACCACGGCGCCGCTGGTGGCGTCCAGGACGACGACGTAGGACTCCTGCTCGGCGAGCCTCTCCTCGAGCTGCCCGTGATGCGGGGTGAGGATGAGGGAGACACGGCGCCCGTCGGGGCTGACGACGATCTCTCCGCTGGTATGGGACGTCATCAGGTCTGAGACGTTCTGCTGCGGGGCCTCTGTCATCTCCAGCGCATTGAGCGAGGCACCCGGCGGCGTGATCGTCACTGCCCACTTCAGGGCGCCGTCTGATCGGTTCCGGCTGACGAGGGTGGTTCCCACGGGCGTGCGATGGTTCTTCTCCCAGTTGATGAGCACCGTGATGGTGCTGTTGTGAGCGGGAAGCGTTGGGAACTCGATGTCCGGGCCCGTGTTGGCGTCGGCCTCCATGCTCGTGACCTGCTCGGCGCTGAGTGCAGTGGCCTTGACGGTGACCTCGTGTGTGGCCTGGTTCGGGGCTGAGGTCAGCTGACCGGCGCAGGCGCTCAACGGGAGGGCCAGCAGTGCTGCGGCAAGGAGCAGCCGGGGGGATCGACGTCGACGGTGCCCAGGCGCCGCGGACGTGCGATGGGGGTACCGGGCGGCTTGCTGGCTCATGACGATGCTCCTACCAGTGGCTCTGTCAACTTCGATTGGCCCCATGGTGATGGTCTGTTCTGGCCCCATTTCTACCCGGAGACCGGCTTGACCGAATCTTCACATTCCCTTGCCCCGACCTTGGTGTGGGGCTTCGAGGCTTGTGGCCATGACCTCGAACGAGAACTCTTCCCGTACCGTGCCGCTGGTTGCCCTGGGTGTCGGCACCATCGCAGCTGCCGCCCTGGCCCTGGCCGCCCCTGACCTGACCTCCGGGTCGGGGATGGAGGGCATGCCGATGACCCACTACATGGGGCTGTTGGCCGTGCGTCAGCCGTGGAACCTGCTGTTGTTCATGGCGCTTCCGGTCGTGCTGGCCGAGACGCTCGCGATCACCGAGTTGGTGATGCTGTTGGCTCGTCGGGGTGAGCGTCCGGCGCCGGGATGGGTGACGAAGGTGGGCCACTGGGCCGGGTTGCTGGCCGGACCGGTGTGGGTGTTCATCGGCCTGCACCTGCTTATCACTGCCGTGGTTCCGCTGACGGTCAATGGTGGCTGGCGTGGCCCCGCGGACGTGATCGCTGTCCTGTCGTACCTGGCCGGTGGCGTGCCGATGCTGGTGATCAGCCTGCTGGAGGCCGAGCTCTTGGGCCGCGACGAGACCGGGCGCCTGCGCCTGCACGTGGCGATGGTGGCGGTGTTCCTGGTGGTGGCCCACGTCGCGATGATCTTCGGCATGCTCGACCCTGCCGTCATGGGCTATTCGCCGAAGGCGCCGGCCTCGGTGCAGCACGACATGGGCAGCATGTCCGGCATGAACCACGACATGGGTGGCATGACGGACATGGACCACTCGACGATGATGCCCAGCTCCGCCCCGTCGAATTGATCCCCGGCCGGGTCCGTGGTGAGGTGGTGTCATGAACAGCGCTTCTGTTGCGGCTGTACCGAGTGTCCTGGTCGTCGACGACGAGCCGGTGCTGTCGGGCACAGTGAAGAACTACCTCGAGCGGGCCGGCATGTCGGCCCAGACCTGCGGGGACGGGCTGGCCGCGCTTGACCTTGTCCGGGCCACGGCCCCCGACGTGGTGGTGCTGGACCTGGGCCTGCCGGGCATGGACGGGGTGGAGGTGTGCCGCCAGCTGCGCACCTTCAGCGACTGCTACGTGTTGATGCTCACGGCCCGCGCCGACGAGGTCGACAAGCTGATCGGGTTGTCGGTCGGCGCGGACGACTACATGACCAAACCGTTCAGCCCGCGTGAGCTGGTGGCTCGCATCCAGGTGCTGCTGAGACGCCCCCGCGCCGGAAGTACGGGCGCCACGGCCGCGGTGGTGCACCGCATCGGCGCCCTCACCCTGGACCCGTCGTCGCGTCGGGTGGAGCTCGACGCGTCACCGGTGGAGCTGACCCGTACCGAGTTCGACCTGTTGCAGGCCCTGGCGGAACACCCCGGCTGGGTGCTGAACCGCCGCCAGCTCACCGACGCCGTGTGGGGCGAGGACTGGGTCGGCGACGACCACCTGGTCGACGTGCACATCGCGCACCTGCGCAAGAAGCTCGGTGACGACCCCTCCCAGCCCCGGTTCGTGCAGACGGTGCGCGGCGTCGGCTACCGGATGGGCCAAGGGCAGTGATGCCGCGCAACCCGCGCGGCAGTTGGGGACGCCGACTGCTGTGGACCCAGATGGCCGTGGTGGCGGCGATGGCCGCCACCACGGTGCTGACGGCACTGCTGGTCGGCCCGGCATGGTTCCGGATGCACATGCTCGAAGCCGGCCACGCCCAGCCCGATGTCGTCGAGCACGCTCAGCAGGCCTTCCACGACGCGGGCCTGGTGTCACTGGCCGTGGGTCTGGGCACCGCGATGCTCGCCGCCCTCGGGGTCGCCACCGTCCTCAACCGGAACCTGTCGCGCGGGGTCGAAGCCCTCGTGGACGGCGCCCAACATGTCGCCGCCGGACACTACGACCAACCCGTCATGATGACCTCGGCCAGCCCCGAGCTGGCCCAGGTCGCTGACGCCTTTAACCACATGGCCAGCCAGATCGCCTCCACGGAGCAGACCCGACGACGCATGCTCACCGACCTGGGCCATGAGCTGCGCACCCCGCTGGCCGCCACCCAGGTCACCCTCGAAGGACTGCAGGACGGTGTGGTCGACTTCACCCCCGCAAACGTCGAGATCCTGCTTCGGCAGAACCAGCGGCTGGCCGCCCTGGCCGCCGACATCTCTGAGGTCTCCCGCGCCGAGGAAGGCCGCATCCCACTGTCGCTGAGCCACCAGGACCTCGACCAGATCGTGACGGCCAGCGTCGCCGCAGCCCGGCACGCCTACGACGCCGCCGGGGTGACGCTGCACGCCCAGACCGTTCCCGGCCTGCGCGTCGACGTGGATGCCGCTCGCATCGGGCAAGTCCTGGACAACCTGCTGCGCAACGCCCTGCAACACACGGTGGGCGGCAACCGGGTCGAGGTCGCGATGAGACACGAGCACGACCGGGCCGTGGTTCGCGTCACCGACAACGGCGTCGGCATCCCCACCGAGGCCCTCACCCACGTCTTCGAACGCTTCTACCGCGTCGAGGACACCCGCACTCGCGACGTCGACGGTGGAACCGGTGTCGGCCTGGCGATCTCCAGGGCCATTGCCCGCGCCCACGGCGGTGACCTGACGGCCCACAGCGACGGCCCCGGCCACGGCGCAACCTTCACGCTGACCCTGCCCACCGTGACTTCTTGACCAGATCTTGACCAACCCCTGCCGGGGGCTTCATCCGGGCCCGACAGGCTCAAGGACATGAACACACTTTCCCGCCGCCACGTGCTGTTCACCGGTCTCGGCCTGGCCTCGGCAGGGGCCTTGAGCGCCTGCGGCGCCAAGAACACCCCGGCCGCAGCACCCGCCGCGCCGAACTCCCCATTGACGATCCCCAGCCAGACCCCGCTGGTCGCAGCCCCCGGCACGAAGACCGTCAACCACGTCCTCACGCCCCGGCCGGTCACCCTCGATCTGGGCGGCGTCACGGCCAGGACTTGGGCCTACGACGAGACCCTCGACGCCCCTGTCCTGCGGGCCCGCGCCGGAGACCTGCTGCAGGTCCGCGTCGAGAACAAGCTTCCCACCAGCACCTCCGTCCACTGGCACGGCATCGCGCTGCGCCAGCCAAGCGACGGCGTGCCCGGCGTCACCCAGCAACCCATCGAGGCCGGCAGCAGCTTCACCTACCAGTTCGTCGCCCCCGACCCCGGCACCTACTTCTTCCACCCCCACACCGGGGTGCAGATCGACCGCGGCCTGTACCGGCCGCTGGTCATCGACGACCCCGCTGAACCCGGCCGCTACGACCACGAGTGGATCATCACCCTCGACGACTGGGCCGATGGCGTGGGCACCTCACCCGATGACATCCTCGCCGCGTTCAAGGCCCAGAACGGCACCGTGTCCAGCGGCATGAACCACGACATGGGCGGCATGGACCACGGCATGTCACCCTTGGGTGACGCCGGGGACGTCACCTACCCCCACTACCTCGTCAACGGCCGCGTCCCCGCCGCGCCCCGCACCCTGACCGCCAAGCCCGGGCAGAAGGTACGACTGCGCGTCGTCAACGCCTCCTCCGACACCATCTTCAAGCTCGCCCTGCAGGGCCATCGACTCACCGTCACCCACACCGACGGGTTCCCTGTGACCCCCACCCAGGCCAGCGCCGTCTACCTCGCGATGGGAGAACGACTGGATGCGACCATCACCCTCGGCGACGGCGTGTTCGTGCTGCAGGCCGCGCCCGAGGGCAAGAAGGGCACCCCGGCCCGCGCCATCGTGCGCACCGGCTCCGGCAACGTCCCGGCCCCGGACACCCGCATCGCAGAACTCGACGGCAAGGCCCTGCTGACCACCCAGCTCAAGCCCGCCGACAGCGCCCGACTGCCCGACCGCAAGCCCGATACCACCCTCGACGTGGCACTCAACGGCCAGATGAAGCCCTACGCGTGGGGCCTCAACGGCAAACGCTTCGGCGAGGACACCCCTCTGGCGCTCAGCCGCGGCCAGCGCGTGCGGCTGCGGATGACGAACATGACGATGATGGCCCACCCCATGCACATCCACGGCCACACTTGGGCCCTGCCCGGCAGCGACGGGCTGCGCAAGGACACCGTCCTGATCCGCCCCATGGAGACCGTCGAGGCCGACCTGCAGGCCGACAACCCCGGCACCTGGATGCTGCACTGCCACAACATCTACCACGCCGAACTCGGCATGATGACGACCCTGCGCTACTGACATCTCCCGGCCGATGTCGGCCACCCACGCCTGCCCTGATGGCGCGGCTGCCCCCTTGCGGCAGCCTCACCATCGCCGTCTGCAGAGCTTGACCAGACCTTCACCAAACCTCGCGAGCTCATTGACCTCGCCCCGTCACCGTGGAAGTGGAAGGAAAACCCCTTCCCCGAGCAGACAAGGACACGCCATGTACACGAGCCCCGACCAGGCCCCCCGCTCCTTCGGCGAGGCCCCCAGCCAGCCCCTTACCGGCCCCATGACCGACCAGGACCCCACCAGCACCACCCACCAGCACGGCAAGTCCCACCACTGGATGCACCTGCTGATGTGCGCACCGATGCTGCTCGTGGTCGCCGGCTACCTGTGGGCCGGACGTGCCAGCCTCGCCGCCGGCGGTGTCCTGGCCGCCCTCGTGCCCGCCATCAGCTGCATGCTCATGATGTGGCTGATGATGCGCATGATGGACCACGGATCCCAGCACTGACCACCGCCCGCCATCCACCGGCAGCACCGTCTCGAGGAGCAACCCATGAACCACCCGGCAGCCACCGCCACCCACGACCACACCACCCGCTACACGTGCCCGATGCACCCCGAGGTGACCAGCGACCAGCCCGGCCGCTGCCCCGAGTGCGGCATGTTCCTCGTCGATGCCGACGCTGCACCCGCCACCCACCAGCACGGACACGGCCGCCAGAACGGACATGCCCAGCAGCACGACACCCACGACAAGGGCACGTGGCTCTGCCCGATGCACCCCGAGGTGACCAGCGACCACCCGGGACGCTGCCCCAAGTGCGGGATGTTCCTGCAACCCGCCGACGGTGGGGACGCGCCGGCCGCACAGCACCACGACCACCAGCACCCCACCGGCGAGCCGGCGGTGGTGGCCGGTGCGGTCGCTGCAGGGGACTGGACCTGCCCGATGCACCCCGAGGTCCGCAGCGACGGCCCCGGTGACTGCCCGATCTGTGGCATGGCGCTGGAGCGGGTCTCGGCCGGGCTCGACGACGGCCCGAACCAGGAGCTCGTCGACATGCGTCGCCGGTTCCGGGTGGCGGCGGTGCTGAGCGTGCCGCTGGTGGCGATGGTGATGGTTCCCATGGTGCTGGGGCGTGCGCTGCCCGGCAGCGTCGCGCCGTGGCTCGAGCTGGCCCTGTCGACGCCGGTGGTGTGGTGGGCTGGGTGGCCGTTCTTCGTGCGCGGCGCGAAGTCGGTGGTCAGCCGTCACCTGAACATGTTCACCCTGGTGTCGTTGGGTGTCGGTGCCGCGTGGCTGTACAGCGTGGTCGCGGTGCTGGCGCCGGGGTTGTTCCCGTCCGGGATGCGGGCGATGGACGGCCGGGTCGGCACCTACTTCGAGGCCGCGGCAGTCATCATCACCCTGGTGCTGCTCGGCCAGGTCCTCGAGCTGCGGGCCCGCGACCAGACCTCCGGTGCGATCCGCACCCTGCTCGACCTGTCACCGGCCACCGCGCACCGCATCGGGGCCGACGGCACCGAGACCGACGTGCCGGCCGCCGAGCTGCAGCTGGGCGATCGGTGCCGGGTGCGGCCGGGCGAGAAGGTGCCGGCCGACGGCACCGTGGTCGATGGTCACGCGTATGTGGACGAGTCGATGATCACCGGCGAGCCGGTTCCGGTCGACAAGAGCCCCGGTGACCGGGTCATCGGCGGCACGATCATCCAGGGCGGCAGCCTGGTGGTGGAGGCCACTGGCCTGGGCGCCGACTCGACCCTGGCCCGGATCGTCGACCTGGTCTCCCAGGCGCAGCGGTCCCGTGCTCCGATCCAGGGACTGGTCGACAAGATCTCGGCGGTGTTCGTGCCGGTCGTGATCGCCGTCGCCCTGGCCACCTTCGGGTTGTGGCTGGCGATCGGGCCGCAGCCGCGGCTGCCGTTCGCGATCGTGGCCGCCGTCAGCGTGCTGATCATCGCCTGCCCGTGTGCGCTGGGTCTGGCGACGCCAATGTCGATCATGGTCGGGGTCGGGCGCGGCGCCAGCGAGGGCGTGCTGGTCAAGAACGCCGAGGCCCTCGAACGACTGCAGAAGGTTGACACCGTCGTCGTCGACAAGACCGGTACCCTCACCCAGGGCCGCCCCAGCCTGGTCGACCAGCAGGGCGTCGACGGCCACGAGGACGCCCGGACACTGCTGCTCGCCGCGGCTGTGGAGGCCGGCTCCGAACACCCCCTCGCCAGGGCGGTGGTCGATGCTGCCCGCCAGACGGGACGCACGGTGCCGGCGGCCAGCGATTTCGCCGCCCACCCGGGTGGCGGTGTCAGTGCCACCGTCGACGGTCAGCACGTGCTCGTCGGCAGCCCCGCCTTCCTGGGCAGCCAGCACGTCGACACCCATGCCCTGGACGCCGTGGTGGAGGCCTACCGTCGCCGTGGCGCGACCGCGATCGTCGTGGCCGTCGACGGCAGGCCCGCCAGTGTGCTGGCCATCGCCGACCCGCTCAAGGCGACCACCGCCGGCGCAATCGAGGACCTGCGTCGGCGCGGGATGAAGGTCGTCATGCTCACCGGCGACAATGCCACCACCGCCCGGGCCATCGCCAACGAGCTGCGCATCGACCAGGTCGTCGCCGACGTCCTGCCCGACCAGAAGCACGGCCACGTGCAGGCCCTGCAGGCCCAGGGCCACACGGTCGTTATGGCCGGCGACGGCGTCAACGACGCCCCCGCCCTCGCCGTGGCCGACGTGGGTGTGGCCATGGGCACCGGCACCGACGTGGCCATCGAGAGCGCCGACGTGACCCTGCTCGGCGGTGACCTGGCCGCCCTGGTCAAGGCCCGCGACCTGTCGGTCGACACGATGCGCAACATCCGCCAGAACCTGGTCTTCGCGTTCGTGTACAACGTGTTCGGTATCCCGCTGGCCGCCGGCGCCCTCTACCCGGCCTTTGGCTGGCTGCTGTCGCCCGTCATCGCGGCCGCCGCCATGGCCCTCAGCTCGGTCAGCGTGATCACCAACTCGCTGCGGTTGCGCCGTCACCGCTGACCCCAAGAGCCCAGCCGGTCGTTGTTCACCCCATCACAGATGCCCGGGCTCGGGTGTGGGCGAGGCGGTAGGAGTTTGTGCCGGTTTCGATGATGGTGGCGTTGTAGGTGAGGCGGTCGACGATTGCTGCGCACAGGCGGGGGTCGGTGAAGGTGTCGGTCCAGGCGGAGAAGGACTGGTTGGAGGCGATCGCGATGGCGTTCTTCTCCTCTCGTTCGGTGAGGACCTGGAACAGCAATTCGGCGCCTCGCCGGTCGAGTTCCAGGTAGCCGAGCTCGTCAATCACGAGGAGGTCGACGCGGCCGTAGCGGTTGATGGTCTTGGTGAGTTGTTTCTCGTCGGCGGCTTCGACGAGCTCGTTCACGAGCCGGGTGGCGAGGGTGTATCGGACGCGGTAGCCCTGCTCGGCGGCGGCGGTGCCGAGCGCGATGAGCAGGTGGGACTTGCCGGTGCCGGAGCCCCCGATCAGGCACAGCGGGTCGCCGCGGCGGATCCAGTCGCCGGTGGCGAGCTCGTTGATGGTGGCCGGGTTGATGTTGGGGTTCGCGGTGAAGTCGAAATCGGCGAGCCATTTCTCGCGGGGGAAGCCGGCGCTCTTGATGCGACGCAGGGTGGAGCGGCGGTCGCGGTCGTCGACCTCGGCCAGGAGGAGTTCGGCGAGGAAGCCCTGGTAGGTGAGTTGTTCCTTGGTGGCGGCCGTCACGGCGTCGTCGACGACGGTGCGGATCGTGGGCAGCCGAAGCCGGCGGCAGGCTTGGTCGATCGCGGCCTGCGCGGCTTGCTCGGTGAGGCCCTGACGACGGCGAAGGCTCTCGGGACGGCTGGTGCTGGTGGTGGTCATGGGGTTCCTGTCGGGGTGTGGTGGTGAGTCTCGGCGGGGGCCGGGGCGGGATCGGGTTGGCGTCGGCACAGGAGTTCGTCGTAGGCGGTGACGGTGGGCAGGGGCCGGGTGTCTTCGGGCAGGTGCGCGATGACCTGGTGCGGGTTGGTGGGGCGTCGGGGTGGCAGGTTCACGACCGTCCCGCCCCTGGTCTGGCTGGCTGGGGCGGGTGTGTGGGTGGTGGCATGGCGGCGGGCTTCGACGGCGACGACGTCGGGGCTGATCGCGCCCACCGACAGGGCCGAGGTGATGCCGGCGATCACCGCGTCGGACGGGAGGGATCGGTGGAGCAGGAGCACGTCGATCAACGCTTGGGTCCCGGCCACTTCGCCGCTGGTCTTGCGGGCCGCGGCCCAGAACGCGTCGTGGGCCGCGGTGAATGCTCCGGCGGCGCGGGCCTGCGCGAGGGCGGTGGAGCCGGGGAACGCGCCGGGCTTGTGCCGCAGCACTTCGAGGTAGTGGTCCAGCTCGACCCGGGTCACGCCACGGGTGCCGAGGCGAGGGTGGGTGGCGAGGACGGTGCGGCCCTCGAACACGACCACGCACGAGGCCCGCAGGGACACGCGGACGCGTTGGCCGATGAGGTGCGCGGGGACGGAGTATTGACCATGCGGACGGTGATCAGGGCGGAGCGGTCGACGCGGGGGTGGAGGATCAGGCCGGGGTCGAAGTCGTCGGCCGGCAACGGTGCCAGGTGGGGCAGCTCGGCGTGGTGGTCCTGCCCGATCGTGTTGGCGTGGCCGGTGATGCGGCGGGTGTTGTCGTCGTGCTCCCAGGCGCGGATCTTGTCGTTGAGTTCGTCCAGGGTCGCGACTTCGGGCATGGGGGTGAGGTGGTTGCGGCGGAACCATCCGACCTCGCCCTCGACGCCGCCTTTCTCGTGGGCGCCGTCGATGCCGGGCTGGCAGTAGAACGCGTCGAAGCCGTAGTGGGAGCGGAACAGCACTCAGCGTTCGTTCTCGTCGCGTAGCCGGTCGCCGCCGTGGATGACCTGGATGACGGCGGAGGTGAGGTTGTCGTAGCGGATGTGGCGGGTGGGGATGCCGCCCAGGGCGTGGAAGGCCTCGATGTGTCCTTCGAGGAAGGCCTCCTGTCCGCCGGTCGGGTAGACGCGGTGGATGGCCTTGCCGGAGTGGGACAGGCGGTAGACGAACATGTGGCACTTGGTCTTGACACCGTCCAGGATGACGTAGACCTCGCCGAAGTCGACCTCGGCCTCCGCGCCGGGGGCGTGGTCCTGCGGCACCATCGCCTCCACCCGGCGCCCGGCCTCCAGATCGATCTGCGCGCGCCTGACCCGGACGTAGTCCCGCACCGTGGAGTAGGACAGGTCGGTGGCGCCGTGCTCGTCGCGCAGCCGGGCCAGGATCCTGGTCGCGGTATGGCGCTGCTTGCGCGGCGCGGTCAGGTCATAGGTGAGCATCTCGTCGATCGCCGGCTTGTACGGGTCCAGGCGCGGTGCTGTGCGGACCGGTTTCTTGCGGGGTGGGGGTTCGGCTGCGGCGAGTGCCTGGCGGACGGTGCGGCGGTGGACTCCGTGTTTGCGGGCGAGCTCGCGGATGGACAGGCCATCGACTCGCGCGTCGTGGCGGATGTCGGCGTACAGCTGCACTCGTGATCCCATCTTGGCTCCCTTGCCCTCGCGACTGGTTCCCAGTGATGGGGACCAGCGTGAAGGGGTGGGGCCAGTTCAGACCGTCAACACCCCGGCAAGTCGCACGCGGGGCCAGATCAGGCCGTCACAACGGGGCCGAACCAAGCTGTCACAACCATGCCAGTCCGTAGAGACGAATGCGCGTACCGGTGGTCTGACTCTCGTAGGTGGGGTGCAGAAGCACGATGGTGACGCCCGGCGCGCTGAGTGCGCTGATGCCGTCGTTACCTCCTAGCATATTGACGCGGAAGTCGTGAACGCCGCCGTTGCGGCCGCGTGCTCCTGGAACGAAGAGGACTGTGCCGTTCTCCAGCGGGATGGAGGTGGCTTTTGATTTGTCTCCCGACTGAAGGCTGATGCGTCCCTGTCCGTCGTCGGCGTGGGTGATCCCGACCGCGGTGACGAGCCCCGGATCCTGGGAGGCTGCCAGCACGGCGCGTGTCCTGGGGTTGAAGGTGGTGGCGACTGTGGACCGGTCCTTCCAGCCATCGGGGCCGGGGGTTGCGTTCGGCTCGACCGGGGTGGGCGCGGTGGCCGGTAGGACGGCCAGCCTCCCGGAGAGAAAGGACGCCATTGGGGCGATGCCGAGGGTCTGGCCGAGGTCGTAGGTGTGGGTGTCGCCTCCGGGCACCTTCGCCAGGGCGTCAAGGGAGACGGCCTGGGCGCGGTGAGCCTTCGAGTAGTTCCAATCGACATCGTCAAACTCATCCTGGGTGGCCTCGGGGTAGGTGACTGTCCAGCCCTCGATGATGAGCAGCTCCCGATTGGCGTAGGCGGCCGGAACGTCCCTGACGACACCGCGGGGGTTGGTATCCGGGACGAGTGTGAAAAGGCCGATCCCGTTGGTGCTACCGGGGTTTTTCTCCGCGAGAATGAGGCTGGCGTGCCCCGCTGTACCTGTGTACGGGGAGCCTTCCTCGGAGAGATCAAGGTCGACGTCGCTCAGCCGCCACAGGACGGAGTCGTCAGCCAGTGGGTAGACGGTGCTGCCGGCCAGGAGCACGGAGTCGGTGAGCTGGACGGCCTTACCGTCGTGGAAGTGCTCGTTGGTCACGCGTCCGGTCACGGTGTCCAGGACGATGGTGAGGGCCGGCTCCAGACCGTAATCGCCGTCGGAGCTCTTGCCCTGGAACTCCCGCTCCCCGAGCGTCAGGGCGACGTGACGCCTGTCCGGGCTGGTGATGAGGTAGGGACGCTCACCAAGGACACCGTTGACATGTCCCCCGTACTGGGTGAACTTCTTGCCTTGGCGGTGGTAGTCCCAGCGGATCTTCCCGGTGGAGGGCTCCAGGCTGATGAGGCTGTCATCGGTGAGGACGAGGGGCCCGGCGGCCCCCGCATTCACGTCCAGCGCGGAGGGGATGTCGTGGGTCCAGGTCACCTGAGACGGGAAGGAGGTCGGGTAGGTGGGCAAGGTGGCGGGGGCGGCCACAGGGATCGGGCGGGGCCGGTCCCAGTTGTGGGCGAGGTAGGCGCTTGCGCTGAGCACGAGGGCCGGGGCCAGGAGGATCACCACCAGAACGATGCGTGAGCTCCAGGAGCCGGCGCTCCGGAGGTGGGCGGGTAGAAAGAGACGAGCGGACCTGGCACGCAGCCGTGAACGGAGCGAGGAGGCCTGTGCGAGCTCGGGGAAGAAGGAGCGGGTGACGCGCTGGAGGAGGTCGAAGGTGAAGAAGGCGCCCAGCCCCAGGGCCGCCATCGCGAAGGCGAGCAGCTCGCCGGCGCTGGCGTCCAGCGGCATGAAGATGCCGTGCCACAGGCGCAGCGCCTCTCTGGCGCTGAGCAGGCCGCAGGCGGCCACCCCGGCAACGGGCAGGAGCCGCTTGATGATGCGCCGGCAGGTCCTCGCCCGATGCTGCCAGTCGACCCAGTACTCGGCCGGCTCCTGCCAGGCGAGAATGCCGATCCCCCACAGGACGAGCGCCGTGACCAGCGGTGCGAGGCCGAGGTAGAGGAGCACCCACCGCATCGTCAGATCAGCGCGCCATGCCAGGTAGAGGCCGGCTGCCACGAGGACGGTGAGCACTGAGCTGACCCTCAGCGCCCAGAAGAGGCCCTCGATCCGCCGCGACCAGACCTGACGGCGCTCCTGGGGCGTGCGGGGGCGCCGACGGCGGGCAAGGGCTGATAGCGAGGAGTAGGGATTCTCTGAGGCGAGGGGAGTGCGAGCCGCGAGAGGCTCCGCGTCCTCGCCCGTGGGTTGATCGGTCATCATGCTGTCTTCCGTGCCGCTACTTGTTGGCGAACTGCTCGAGGTTCTCGGTGTGGGGGTGCCCGTCGTCGTCGGCGCTGAGCCAGAACTGCTGGGGGCTGCCGTTGCCGTCGGCGCCCTCATGGCTGATGAGCAGGCCGGGTCCGGTGGGGACGCCGACCGATTCGGCCCTTCCTCCCATGAGGTCGTGCGTGCTTCCTGAGTTCAGGTCGACGATCTGGGTGGGCAGGGCGTCCCAGGCTGCTCGCGTCTGGTCATCGTCCTTCCCTGCGGTGCCGGTGGCGAGTGCGGCCGCGGCGGCAGGATCGCTGAAGCGTTGAAGCCATCCGCCGGGATAGACCCGATTTACACCGGTGATGGTTCTGCGCACTGTGCCGTCCGTACCCATCTGGGTCACCGTGAACGGGCGGAACCGGGTGCTCCGGTCGTTGCCGGTGGTGGGGGAGTACGGGGACAGGAGGAGTGAGTCCCGGGAGGCGCCGATGAGCCAGTGGTCACTGGAAATGGTCGATGGCTTGCCCGCAAGGTTGCTCAGCGGATAGACGGAGATGACTCCCTGACCCTCGGCTCCCGGGTAGTAGTTCCGGGCGGTCTGGATGGCCAGGCTGTCATTGGTGAGGACCCGCCCCAGGATCAGTCCGGAGACCTCCACCGAGCCTTCGAGCTTCCCCGTCTCGGCGCTGAGGACGACGACGTAGGTGCGCTGGGCCGAGAAGTCGTCGTCGCGAGCCGTCCGGTGCGGTTGGAGAATGAGCGAGATGTGCTGCCCGTCGGGACTGACGACGCCCACGCCGGAGGACTCCTGCTCGAGAAGACGGAACGTGTTCTTCTGGGTGGTTGCCCAGTCATCACTGCTGGACTCGTACTCGTGATCGAACACCGCGGGTTCGATGCGGCTTGCCCACTGCAGGCCCTTGATATCCGGTTTGTGCCCCGTGCTACCCGGTTTGTAGCTGGTGACGAATCCTGCGCGTTCCAACTTGGCACCGGATGCGACCTGCGAGTTGTCCACCCTGACGATCCCGTAGCGGGTAGGCAGGTCGCCAACGTCAATGACGTCGAAGTGGTTCCGTTCGGACTCCACCTGATGTGCACTGAGCGGGGTGACGGAGACTCCCGCCGACGGCGTGGTCGCTGCTGTCTTCGGGGTTGAGGAGCCGCAGCCGGACAGTGGTAGTGAGATCAGGAGCGCTGCCACCAGGGCGCGGGCGGTGCGGTTCGCCGCCGAACCGGTGCGGTGGCGGCGTATCGAGGGCGTGGGGGTGGGCTTCGTCGCGTGTGTCGTGTGGTGCATCATCGGGCTTCTCCTCCCACGGCGTAGATGCGAGAGGTGCCGGAGTGCCGCGTGCCTGTCTGAACCATGATGATGGTGGCGCCGGGAGTACTGATGGCGCTCACTAGATTCTCTTCCGGCCTCACGTTGGCCAGTGCCAGATCCTTGAGGTGAGGGTTGTAGAGCTTGTCTCCCGGCGGAGCGAATGTTGTCCCCGGTGCCAGAGGGATTGATACGCCCGATGACCCGTCTGCGGGCTTGACGGTGATCCGTCCCTCGACGGCTTCACCGACGGCGGCCTGGGTGATGCCGACGGAGGCGGCGGCGAGTCCCGGCGTCTGTGCCGCCGTCGTCACTGCCAGGGTCCGGGGGTTGAAGACGGAGCCGACAGTGCCGGAGGCCTCCCACAGGTGAAGCTCCAAGTCCACGTCATCCTTTGGCTTCTCCGCTGGGAGGGGCGGGAGGGTCACGAGGGTCTGCGATTTCTTGGAGGTGACCGAGTTGACCTTGGAGGTCATGCCGAGGTCGTAGGCCCGAGTTTCTGCTCCGGGGACACCGGCCAGACCGTCGAGACTGACTGCTTGGACCTCTCTATCCGGTAGGCCCTTCTCGGACCATGCAGGCTTGACCTGTTTCCCGGCGGGCTTGTCAATGACCACCCAGCCGTCGATGACGACGGGGCTGTCGTCGACGTCGGACCCGCCGGTGGTCGGTGAGGATGACCGGGGGGTGAGGTCAGGAAGCTCATGCGTGGTGGTGGGATCCTTCTGCGATACGACGACGTCACGGTCCCTCGAGGGGAGACTGAGGACGAAGGCCGAGTGACCAGCCGCGCCGAAGTAGGCGGCCTGGGCGGGCTGAGGACCTGAGGCGCCGTCAACGGTGAGCTTTCGAAGGTCCCACATGGTCGACCGGTCCTTCAGCGAGTAGGCGGTGGTGCCGTAGAGGACCGCTGAGTCGGTCATCTGGAGGGTACTGTCGCCGCGCCAGTCGAAGACCGTGGCTCCGGTGATGGTGTCCAGGACGACGGTGGCCTTTGGTGTCGAGGAGTCGAGCTCTCCGTCAGTGTTGGTCAAGGATGTGTAGACGACCGGATCATCGAATCTCAACGCCATGTAGCGGCCGTCGGGACTGCGGATGACTTTTCCCGCTGTTGAGCCCTTGCGCTGGTAGCTCCAGCGGTTCGAGCCGTCACGGGGGTCGAGCCCGGTGACTCCGTCGGAGGTGAGAACGATGGGGCCGGCGGCTCCTGCGATCACGTTCTGTCCGCTCGCCAGGTTCTTGGTCCACGTCTCCTGCGAGGCGAAGCCGGTGGGGTATGCCGGCAGCTGGTCGGCGTTCACCGACGGGCCAGTGGCCTGGGTGATGGTGGGCCGGTTGGACGCCGTCGGGTGGCCGCGGTAGGGGACGGCGAAGGAGGCGACGAGCGCTACGACGGGAACGAGGGCGAGCAGGGCGCGAGGCCCCAGGGCCCGGAGGGAGGATCGCCACGGTCGCCGCAGCTGATCGCGCAGGTCGTGTATCCGCGCCGAGATCGGGTTGGGTTCGTACAGCGATTTGTCGGCATAGGGCTCGAACAGAGCACGTGAGGCCCGCAGAAGAACGTCTGTGGACAGCAGCAGGGCGAAGGCGGCGATCCCCATGATGTAGGCCAGGGCCTCGCCGAGGTTGACCGCGTAAGTGGAGAACACGAACCTCCAGAGACTGACGATCGGGAGGACGGCGTACACGGCAGCGGCCGGGACCAGGACGGCGGGTAGGAGCATGAGCGCTGAGCGGGCCGCGGTCAGGACCCTGTTGCGCGTGCTGCGGCTGTCATGGCGCGGCTCGGGCCAGAGGGCGACCCCGCACGCCCACAGGAACACGGTCAGCGCCAGGCCCTTCCAGGACAGCAGGGGGAGCTTGAGCAGTACCTTGGCGATCCCGCTGCCGCAGATGACGTAGAGGGCGGCTGCGGCCACCATGCCGAGGAAGCAGCCGAAGCGCAGCGACGTCAGGGCAGCGATGATGCGCTGATGGCGGCGTCTGCGCCGGTTGAGGGCCGCATCGGCCTGGTCGGCGCTGTGGCCGGAAGCGGAGGGAGAGCCGTCAATGGGGTAGTCGACGTCGGTGGCGCGTGGCATGGCGTGAGAGTCCTTCGTTGCGGGCCGGCTTGGGCGCTACTTGGTGGAGAACTGCTCGAGGTCCTCGGTATGGCGGTGGCCGTCGTCGGCGGCGCTGAGCCAGAACTGTGGGGTGGAGGTGGTCTCGCGGTTCTGGCCCTCGCCGGTGCTGGTCTCCCGGGAGACAAGGAGCCCTGCAGCAGTCGGCAACGCGACCTCCTTCACCTTGAGTCCCGCGACGTCGGTGGTGACGCCGGAGTCGAGGTGGACCAGTTCTGTGGGGGTGGCCAGAGGTGTGTCATCGGTGTTGTCCGTCGTGGGCGGCGTGTTGCCGTCCTTGACCCGTCCGACCCATCCGCCCCGATAGACGTCGGTCACTCCGGCAACTGTTCCGACGACGTCGCCGCTCTCGCTCAGGCGGGTCAGCGGTTGAGCGCTGTAATGCCCTTCGCTCATGTTGGACGGTGCCAGCAGCAGGGTGTCCTGGGTGGCTCCGACGAGCCACTTGTCGGTGGGGATCGTGGCCGCCTTGGTCGCTGGCTTGTCCAGGGAGAACGTGGTGATGGTGCCGTGCCCGTTGCCGCCGGGGTAGTAGCTCTGAGAGGTCTCCACGGCCAGGGTGTCATTGGTGAGGACCTGGCCCAGAATCAGCCCCTTGACCTCCTCAGTGCGGACGGTCCTTCCGGTCTCGGTCTCGATAACGAGGACGTAAGCGCGCTGGTCTGCGACAGTGAAGTCCTTCCTCTCCTCCCGTGCCTCGTGGGGACCTCGCATGTCTGCGGGTCGTAGGAGGAACGAAGCGTGACGTCCGTCAGGACTGACGACTGCGTATCCGGATGTCGACTCGAAAAGCTGGAATTTAGCAGCCTTTTGGGGTGTTGTGATCTCTCCCGAGATCATATCAGCAACAGAAGGTCTGATCGTGGATGCCCATGTCATGCCTCCCTCTGTGTTGTGCTTGATTAAAGTTGTCTGGCCGTGGGGTGCTTCATACATGTTGAGCGGGCCACTATTTGTCGGTAATGGGGTGATGTCGGAGTGCTCGGAATGGTCGCCTAACTCGATGTTCTTGGCTTCACTTGTAGTGAGTGAAGAAACTGTGGGTGTGGAAGACTCGGAGGGGGTTCTGCTGGTGGGTGCGCATGCTGCGAGGGATGTCAGCCCAAGGGAGAGTGACGTCATTGCACCGATGATGCGTAGAAGGAGGCTCGAGTGTTGGCCGTGCGAGCAGAGACTGTCGTTGGCGGATCTCATTTCTTTGTGGCCTCCGCGATCCCGTAGAGACGATAGGAACGGTTCTCGTATGTGGGTTGCGCGGTGGGGTTGAGGATGATGGTGTTGGCGCCTGGGGTGTGGAGTGCGGACACCTTCGAAGAACTTCGGATGGCGATATCCTTCATTCCGGGGTTGTATTCATATGAACCTGGTGTGTGGAAAATGCTTCCTGTGGAAATAGTGAAGGAGGCCTCCTCTCCGTGACTCATGGGGGCGAGTCGCACCCTTGCTTCGAGGCTGTCGGGTGAGGTCTCTGGTGATATACCGATTGCTCGAATGAGGCCTGAGGGCTGGTCCATGGGTAGGAGCTTCTGTGTTGAGGGATCGAAGACTGCTGAGACCGTCGTGGGTTCCTTCCAGAAGAGGAAAGAGTGTTCCGTCAAGGTCTCTTGCGCTGACGATGAGGGTGTTGCTGGAAGTGTGATGATCTTTCCTGTGGTGATTGATGCGTTGTCGTTGATGCCCACACCTCGCCCCAGGTCATGTCGTTGCTGCTGAGATTCTTTTTCGGAGACTAGGGAGTCCAGGGTGGCGGCTTGCATCTCCCAGCCCTGGTGGAAGGAGCCGTTGGTGCTTGTGGGGACTCCTTCTCGATAGATAGCCGTCCAGCCATCAATGCTGATTGCATTCGGGGATTCTGTTGTCAGCACAGATGGTGGAGAGGTATGGATCTGATCTGGATTGTCCTGTGAAACAAGGGATAGGTGACCGTACTGTGGGCTACTGTTGCCGTGGCTGTCGTCGACGTCAATGTCGATATTGACGATGAAGGTTGAGTGTCCCGCCGTCCCTGAATAGTTCGCCCCTCTCCCAAAGGGTCTGGTACCGTGCTTGTCGAAATCCCACCTCTCGACGTCGCTGCCGATGGTGTAGATCTTGTTCCTATCCATGATCGCAGAATCGGTGATCTGAAGGACACCGTCATCGGAGAGATGTTCATTGGTTACCTGGCCGGTGGTGGTGTCCAAAACGATCGTCACTGCTGTCTGGTTGGTGTATGGAAGATCCGTCCATTTTCCGGGGCCGGCGATACGAAAGGCGATGTGGCGGTGGTCGGGGCTGACCGCCAGTGTCCGATGGGTTCCTATGCCTGAGAAGTTAGGGAGGCTGCCGAAAATCTCAATGTATGTTGAACTCGGGCGTTCGTAGCTCCACAGGACACTGCCGTCCGCGGGGTTGAGGCCCATGACGCCGTCGGCTGTGTGGATGACGGGGCCGGCGGCCCCCGCCACAATGTCCAGGACGTTGTCGATGTCCTTCACCCAGGCCGGCTTGCCGGCTAGGGAGGTGGGGTAGGTGGGAAGGTTCTTGGCGACCGATGGTGCAGCCAGCTTCTGAATGGCCTTACTGCGCTGGCTCAGTGGTACGGCCGCCGCCCCGGCAAGGATGAGGGAGGGGGCCAGCACCAGGGCGGCACGTGAGAGCGTCCGACGTCGCGGGCCTTCGGGGTGCCGAACCGGCTTTCTGGACCGCCGGAGGCGGGCCAAGCCTTTCCTTCGTGGGGGATTCGGTGATAGTGCGGTGGCCCAGAGTGTGTGGATGAGAATGTCGGTGACAGCCAGAAGGGCCAGACCCGCCGTTCCCGCCGCGATGACGATGAGTTCCACGGTGTTGATTCCCGTGCGGGATAGCACGGACGACCATATTGAAAGAGCCTTCCATATGAGCCGGAATGCGTACACCACGATTCCGCTGATCGCCAGGGTGGTGACCACCCTATGTGCGGTGGCGATGGATTTGCCGTGGTCAGGATCCTGGGATCGGTGGGGTAGCAAGCGGAAAAGGAGGGGCAGCGCCCAGAAGGCCGGAATCCCGGATATGGGTGTCCACCAGGCGTTGCGGGCGTCGAAGGCGAAGACGTGGACGCCGCTTCCCCAGGCGAAGAAGAGTGCGACGGCGCCAATGACGCTGAGCAGCGCCCCGGTTCTCAGTGCCGGCAGGACGGGCGGAAGACGTTGCGCGATATCCGCGACCCCTCGTTCGGCGTCCCGTGCATCGGTGTCAGCGGCCTGACCGGTGGACGCATCGGCGGGGTCGGTCGGCGCCGTGTCGTCGTGGTCGGCGTCGGCGGGAGAAGTCACGGGAGGCATGGCCCCCATTGTGATGGGCGGATCCGAATTGTGCGGCAGAATTATGGGGCAGTTCTTCCCATGCCGCTCGAATGGGTCGGCTTCAAGTCACCCGCAGACGCGCCGACGCCGTCCCTGCCGTCGCGGTCGTACCTTATGTCGCGCGGTCGAGGGTTCAGGGTACTGTGCTGTCTCCTCACTTCTGAGGCATGTGGGTGTCATGACTTCTGAGACACTCGCTCGGGCGGGAACTCTGGGCGGGCTGGTGGTCCTGGAGGCGAGGATGGGGCGAGGGGAAGAAGTCTGGAGGGCCGCTGGTGTCCACAGC
>ERZ772948.179-NODE-179-length-39185-cov-45.792231_pt1 | contig 39185 bp, 29 predicted proteins | sample MGYA00511945_ERZ772948 | MGnify/ENA primary metagenome ERZ772948 (study PRJEB29015, sample SAMEA2737927) | human oral metagenome | biome: human oral; feature: human-associated habitat; material: dental | place: China | collected 2141 ... | reverse complement strand
AAGCTGTAAAAACAAAAGAAGCCCGCATTGGCGGACTTTACAAAGCTGATGAAGAATATAAATATGTGGCATCCTATGAAAACCCAGAAATCCAAGACCTATACAAAAACTTCTTGGGCGAACCATTAGGACATAAAGCACACGAACTACTTCATACACACTATACAGACCGTAGTGCACAACTAGGGGACCGCAAAGATGTGGTGCCTGAAACATGCCCTACATCACCTAAGTACAAAGGGTAATTAGAGTAGAAGCCCCCATCTGTTCCAAAATCCTCCACCGGCCGGGTCTGACTCCGGCCTGCGGCCTCCGCAGGGCCAAAGTCGGTTTTGGAACAGATGGGGGCTTTCTCTATACACATTTATTGCTTTTTAAAAAATGAGATGAATGGAAAATGAATTAAATTATTGACGTAAAATCCATAAACCCTTATAATAACTGTATCTTAAGAAAAATCATTTTTTCCAGTATTTACCTATATCCATAGGCCTTGTGGATTAAATGGGAGCATGTTTTGACCGTTTACGGTATTGAAACTAGCTAAACTGTAATTTTGCATAATATACTAAGTTGCAACAGTACTTACCGTTTACGGTATTGAAACTTTTTCTTTCTTTGATTAAGAAAAGAATGTTACTGGGTTCGTTGCAACAGTACTTACCATTTACGGTATTGAAACGCTTTTGAAAAGTATTTAGGGTATAATTTAAATAGGGCAAAGGAATTTAAACAGTATGTGAGAGAATCGGTTATTGATTCTAAAATCATTGAAAAAGGAGTTAATAAGCATGTCACGCGGTACGAATTAACTAAATATGTTGATTCGCTAAAAGGTGGACGCATTAAGTTGGTTATGGCGTGGCAAATTGATACAGTCTTAAAAGTTCCGAGGCTTATTAGCACCTATGTAAAACCGAAGGATAAGATTAAATGAAAGAGTTTGATGTTGTTAAACTTAAAAACGGTGAAGAAGTAACACTCTTACACTTTTATGGAGACGGCTGTATTCAAGTCGAAAATGCCGACTCGAATATTTATGAAATCAAAATATCGGATATTCTTAAAGTGATTGAAGAGAGTTAAAGCGCTTACTATGTTGTAGGCGCTTTTTTATTGCTAAAATTAAATAATTGTTTATACAGGCTCATGCGAGTGAACGCATGGGCCTTTTATTATGCCCAGATTCAAAGGAGATTGAAGAGGGTATTAATCATGTGAAAAGGAGATTGAAACATGACATTAGCAGAATTGTACGCAAAATTGGAAGAAATCGAGGGTAGTAAGGACCTAATTGCAGGGCTCAAATCCGAGATTTCTAAAATCAATGACGAGGCGAACAAAGGACAAAAATGCCCAAAATCATTGCACTTGAAAAGCAAATTAAAGGCCTTACAGACAAATATGAGACATTAGAAAAGGCTCGACAAGATGAAATTTAAAAGCGTACAGATTCAGAAATTAGCGCCCAAATTATTGCGGCACTAACAAAGGCAAATTGTACAGACGCCCAAACATTTAGCAAGCTAGTCGCTGGACAAATCAACGTACAAGATGACGGCAGCGGTGCAGGTGCTGGCAATGTAGGCGACGGCAATACGCAAGTTTATTAGAGCATCTAGAGTCATTGTACCTCACGTATTAATTACATACGAAAAGACCCGAATGAATCATTTTGAAACATTCGGGTCTTTTTCGTCTTAGTTTTATTGATTACACGCATAAAAATTTTCGACATATAATGGACCTGTAGCCGATGAGCAATTATTCAGTATCAATGGATTGGGATTCGTCCTAGTGAATTTGATCTGTAATTAGTGGTTTACTGCTATATACTGTGGTTCATGATTAATGTAGTTATAGAATGTGAGGTTATGTATGAACATGAGAAAAAATGGATTTTTTAAATTATAATGGTGTAAATTGTAAAATTAAGGAGGGATTATATGTCACCTTTAGCAGTAGAGGCTGCAGTCGCAGTGCTAATAGCGGTGCTTGATAGCACTGATGATTAAATACTAGATAGTTTTTTGAACCGTTTATAGAAAGGAGGGATTTGTATGTTACCTTTATTAGCCTTAGTAGCTGTGCCAATGGCATGGGAAGGTTTTGCATCAGGTGTGGCCTTAGGGCTTAGTGTATATGGTGCTTCACGTCGTCGTCGATAATAATGTATATGTTGGATGAGAGGAAGGTGATTCGTGTGTACCATTTCATAGGTTTTACTGTAGCAGTTGCACTTTGTGCATTATTAGAAGACTAAATTATTATTAAGTACATTGTTTTGATTAAATATGAGGTGATAAAATATGGATGAATTATTGGATTTAGTGATGGATGTAGCTGTTGATGCAACAGTAGATGTGTTATTAGATGAATTATTTGATGATCTCTAGGAGGTGTTTAACATGTTATTATCTGTAGATTTTGGTTTAGTACATATATGTGTTGAGGGGTAAATTTGAAAGTAATAATTGAATTTGAAAAACGATAGACCTATTCGTATGATGTCATATGGATAGGTCTTTTTTGCATTAGAGCCTAATGATATGAGATATTTAAACTATATTGTCACGCTCTTTTATTCTATTTATGAAGATAAGATGATAGAATATAGATAATAATATGTATTTATGTATTTAACGCTTTATATTTTTATGGGTCTACTTTGTTACTATATCTATTCCGTAATTCTTCTAGATTATGAGGGTTAGACGTAGTGAATTTGTTTCGTAGTAGTTTGGTTATAGGGGTTACAATATGATTACGATAGCGATTGATGAATATGGGGATTTTAATTTTTTAAAACCGAATGGCGAAAATACTGATAATAAAAAGAATGTGCAGTATATATCTGGGATTATCTATAATGATTTAGATGATTCTCAGGATGCTAATTTTGAAAGACAACGTTTAGATCGTTTTTTTAGAATTATTGCTGAAAAAGTAAATGTTTCATATCCAGAAGCCTTTTATAGTAAGCGAAAAGGTGTAGTTTCAGAGGCGGATTCAGGTGCTCTATCTGCTGGGAGTATGTACCTAAATATGTTAGATTCAGAAGAAGAACATTCTGAAGAAAATCCTTATGCAGCAAAGAAAACTGTATATATTAGTGAAAAGGCTAAATATAAAGGGGCTATTGCAGCCGCATTACCTGAATTTTTTGCTCATGGCACATGCAATGGGGAAGAATTAATTCCAGTTCCTCGCAAAGGATTTTATTCTATTGCAGTTATGTTCAAGAGTGAAAAAGGCAAGAGTATGTTCAATAATGAACAAACAGGTGTACTTTCACATGATGATACTGTTAGCAATTTGTATTGGCATATGGCTGATGCTACCGTATCAAGGTTAGTCTTTCACAATCCCTATAATTTGGATGTTAATCGGGTTCAGTTTGATTTACCAACTCGTATAACAGAGGTTGCGGCTAATAATCCTATTAAAATTGAAGAGTTTAAAGCACTTGGATTTAAAGAGTATGTATTTCCACGTGGAACTAAACCGAATCCTAATAAGGTATACTTTCAGGTAGCTAATGAGTTTAACTATCGGGCCGCCTTGGACCGTAAATCCATAGATTATAATCGTTTACATATGGACATTAAGACATTTAAGGCTCTATCTATCAACTATGATGTAAAAGGGCATTTAGAAACTGAAAAGTATGCATTTTTATATTTATCTAATTTCTTGTGTGGCCATTTTAGCTATTATGGGAAATTACATACATTAGTTAGCGATACGAATCGTTTTGAGACTATTCGTAAATTAACTGATGAGTTAAATGGGTCTGCACCGAATCTCCTATTTGTATATGACGATGTAGATATTAACTATGAGCAGGCCATGATAGATTTTTGCCGTCAAAATTATGTGGCTGCATTGAGTTCCATCTATGATGGTGCTCATGGTGACAGTAAATTTGCTGAATTTTATCGTACAGAATGGTTCCCTCATATTGAAGAGTTAATTCATGGCGAAATGGACGTTCGTGGTATTGAGCGAGCTATTCAGGATTTAGCAGATTATGCAGATGATACAAATTGTAATGCTAATAAATTAGCCTATATGTTTAAACATTTAGAGCAGTTAGTCATCAACTTAGAGAATGAAGAATTACTAGATGGACGCATCGCATATGCTTTCTATGATACGGGTATGACCGCATTTAACCATGTGGGAGATAATTCTTTGGCCGATTATTGTTTTCTTGAATGCCGACATTGGTCTAGATATGTGCCAATAGAAGATTATTTATTGACGTTAAAACGTCATGTAGTGAGCTTTGTAGATTGTTATTTATATAACGATGCGCTCCAAACATCACGTGATATTGTATCCATGGAGGAACATATTCAAACATTGCGTGCTAAACTGTACGGCTCAGATATTAGTGCTTCCATTAGTTTAGGACAGGCATATAGCCAACTGGGACAAGTGTATGCATATTTACAAGCCCCTGATGCAGAGAAGTTTTTCAAAAAAGCACTTTCTATTTTTGATGATACATCATCTGATGCGTACCGTACACAATCTTATTTATTACATTATTACATCGAGGCTGGCGATAAGGCATCTTATGAACAATTAGCAGTGGACTATTTTGGTGGTAATCATACACTAGCTGATCAACTATTTTATATTCAATCTCTTTCTGAACAAGAGGTACCTGTACAATCTATGGCTTTTGCCTTATATGTTTATGTGAAAGCATTGTATGTTTTATATAGAGATGATATTGATGCGTTTATTGCAAACCAATTGCATCGTATAGAACAAGATATACGTAAAACAGTTCTTATCAATAGTCATCCTTGGGAATTGATATATACATATTTATCTCTCATTGCGTTACAAGCTGGCAATAATCCTCTCGCTATTGTATGGCGTGATAAGATTAAGAATGCTGTTTATAATCCGGGTAAACCTATTAAGCATCGAATGGTCTATGGGTTGATGCGGTTCTATGAACAAGTAAATGATGTTGCAACGGTTCAAAACTATCGTGAACAACTAATCAAAGACAATGTAGATATTGAACACTATATGACCTATATGAACCGATAATTAAATATGATAAAAGGAGCACACTTTCTTGTTGTACCAAGAGGGTGTGCTCCTTTGTATATGTAGAGAATATATGCTATTGATATGTGTAGGAAATCAAATTTTATATCGTATTAATTACTAGGTGCGTGTATGAGAGCAGTTTTGTATATCATCTCTAATTTTTCACGCAAAGGACATTCGTCTACGATGCGTACGGCACAACCAAGTTTTAATAAGTTTCGTAGAATATCTTGTTCTTGGAATGGCAAGTAGCTTACTTCGATAATGAATTCTTCGGCAATGACATCTTGTGCCTGAATAGTATAGTTACTAAAGTAATTAAAACAACGGTCAACAGCATTATTAGAGTCGTGTAGGACGAAAGTAAGGGTATTCTTGGATTCACTTCTATAGCTAGCATAGATTGTTTCTAATTCAGCGAGACGCGGTGTATCGAGTACCATAATAGTCTTTATATTTCGTAATGAACAAGCTATGAATGTTTTCTCTTGATGGTCATAGGCAATGAGGGAATAGCCGTTACTACCTACAGAGTATTCTAATCGACATGGGGATAGTTCTTTGCCCTCTATTGTAATGCGTACGTTTTGCTGTATTGATTGCAAACATTTAATAATGACATCCATTGTAAGAGGTGTATCGTCTGTCATGGTTGGCATACTACGCCAAGATTTTGACGGAAATGTTGTGTTTATTGATATTAATTCGCCTGCTAATTGCTCACGTAGTTCTTGTGAAAGTAGCCAGTTTACTCGTTCATCGTTGATGAGGTCTTTCAGAAACATTCGTTCCACATCCGAAATAATGACGAGTGGTAAATTGGAGAAGATAGATTTAATATAGTCCGTATCATTAATAGATGATATCAATGAGTGTGCCAATAGTTGCTCGTACTCATCGTTTCGTAAAGCTTTTTTATATACATCTGTTGTGAGTAGTCGTCGATGATTAATTAAATTATCAATATCTTGTTTTGTGTATGACACGCCATTTACTAAATCGAGTTGTATTTGGTATTGTGTGGTAAATGTGATGGAATTGATGTCATTAAGAATAGGAGATACATAGCTGAGTTCAACTTCAGATTCGCTTTGCTTTCTCTTTTGTTTCTTTTTCTCCAAATCATTTTCTTTGCTTTTAGAAGGTGGTGGCTGTAGAAATGGATTGAGTTTTTTCTTCGTTTTATAACCTTCTGGTTCGATGAATTCTATGCCGAGAGAAGCATAGAGGTTACTGTAAAATTTAGTTTTTATACTCGGCTTATTACTCGAAATAATGTATAAGTATGGTAAATAGCTACGCAATAATGGTAACAATTGTAAAAGATCTGGTGCCTCTAACTGTAGTTCAATATATTCATCTGTAGTTCTTAATACGGTGAGAAATTCCTTAAAATGCCGCGTGAATTGGTCGTAAACTGCTTCATATCCGTCAGATATTAAGAAATGAAGAATACAAGTATTATGTGGCTGTTGTGATGTTAGAACCTGTGGTATGAAATCAGAGCTGTTGAATTTAGTCACTTCTAGTGATTTGATGCGGTCAATGCGATTGACTTGTAGACGACTGTTATTAATGCTATATAAAAGATTTTTATTTTCCCCATAATAGGTCTGTAATGATAATGGCGTTACAATTTCTTTAGGCTTTCCGGGCTCATAGAATGTGAGCCGTACTTTCTTATGTCGATATAATGCATCAGCTAGCGGATAAAAAATGTCACCATCGATGACATTATTAGGGTTATTGTCTTTGAAAGTAAAGTATGTATTATTAAATCCATACATAATAGATTCTTGTTGTTGTTTTAATGAATAGCCATTAATTAAATACATAATTTTTTGCAGTAATATATGACCGGCTGCCGATGTAATGGATACATTCGTAAAAAAGAATACGGCTAATGCAAGTTCTTCTAATTGTTGTTTAGTTAAAGTATCTATAATTGTATTTTTAAGCCCGTAAGTATATCCTTTGTTGTGCTCTGTTCTTTCGATAATTCCAATTGTTTCTAAGGTTTTTACTTGTCGTTGAATATATTGTTGATCGATATCTTGTGGGAGGGATTGTTTTTTATTCCGTTGTTTACATAGGGCTTTGGACAAGTTTTTATACCGTTCTACATATGTATCTGAATTTAAATGCTCATTTAAATTGACAATTGTTAACTTGTCATTATCTGATAGTTCAGCCAATATACATAATTGTACAAAAATCTGTTCTGGTACAGCTGCATATAATTCATATAGATTGTTTAAATAGTTATAACCATCGATAAAGTCATCTTTGCTTAAATGGTGAATTGATGCTTTGCCAATACGTTTCGTATAAATATGAGGGATAATACCAAAGTAATCAAGGCGTCGAATGATATCATCGTGTTGACTTCCTTTGATACCTCGTGCATTTACCTTGCCTCTATTATGATTTCCAAAGGTTAAACTGCGGATGAACTGCCGCATACTGGCTAAATCTTGTATATAATTAGTGGTTGTTGCCATTGTTGCCTCCCTTGTAGTTATATCCCCTATATGCTTAGACATTCTTAATTATGAATATAACATGATATAATACAAAATGTAAGAAAAACATAATATGAGGTCTTAATTTAATAGTATTAGACTATTCATTTTATATGGGGAGTATAGTATGGCTAAAGACGTGTATAATATTTACCTAACTTTTCCTAGTGAGGTAAAAACTAATGAAAAGAAAACTAATATAAATGCTAGTACGGCTACAAAGCTAGAGTTAAAGACTAACTTTGAGAAAATACTTACCACTAGTGAAACGGCCATTAAGTATTTATTCAAGAAAAAAATAGAAGAAGAGAAGAATCTTGATTTTACATTAGATAAGGTATTTTTACTTCGTAGTGAATTGGTAGGAGGTACAGTCGATTTTGCTCCTGAAATAGCAATAACCTATCCTGAATTCAATACGAATACAAGGCATTTAGAGGTTTTATGTAGCCAGATAGATATGTTTTATACATCCTATTTTGAACAAGAGATTACCCCTCTATTTTCTACGATTATTCGCGAAATCCCTTGTGGTGATAGCCTTGATAATACAAAAGAGCTTGGTGACAATATCATTAAACTTTGTAAGGAAATCGTAGCTTATAAGAAAACATTACCTGCTAGTAGTAAGATTAGATTGTATATTGATACTACGGGTGGCTTTAGAAATGCGGCGATGATTTTTTTAATCCTTGGTCGAATTATGTCATATTTAGGCATTGAAGTGGCAGATGTCTTTTATACAAGTTGGAAGGCTGGAGATTGCTCCGTTCACCCTATAAAAGATACATATGAGCTCCTCGATTTAGTAGCGGGATTTGAAGAATTTAAATTATATGGTAGTGCAAAGAAATTGAATGCTCATTTTAAAGCAAATCAAGCTGATGAGGATGAGCAGGAGAACTATGATACAGAAAATAGGGGGAATAATAATTCCTCCATTCATGAGTTATTATCTGCCATGGATAGTTTTTCAGAAGCCATTAATATTTCTAGCCGTGGTTCTTTTGAAAAATCCATTAAACGACTTGATGAAAGTCTAGCCTTAGTTCGTAGTACAACAGATGATACGTCAACCAACAAGGATTTTGATCAAGAGTTAGTTGAGCTTTTACAAGATCCTATTGAAGAATCCTATGATATATTACTAGATCATCATAGAAATAACACATCTGATGAATTAGCATATATCGATTGGTGTTTAGATCATGATTATTTACAACAAGCCTTAACATTATTCTGTGAATACGTGCCAGAATATGCAATACAAAAAGGAATTATTGAAGTTGATGCATCAAGGCTGTCTGCTGAAGATGAGGAAACAGCAACTGAAATATATGATACCGCTGATTTACGTACTACCCCAATGCGAGTATTTAATGCTATAAATAAATTCCGTGGGCAAAAGACAGCGTTGAGGAGTGAAGGCGCAAAAGAGGAGTTATCTCCAAAAATAGACCAAAAAATACGTAAGGCATTAAGCATAATTACTCAAAAACGCGGAGAGCTTATTAAAACGGAACTTGATACGTCTGTCAGAACGAAACGTTTAGATGAATTCGTTGATGAAGTGATTCAACAGTTGTCAATAGATTGTGAAAACTTACTGAACAGTAAGGGATTTACCTTGTATCCACCAGAGGCGGGTGAAGTTAAAAACTATACATTAGTAGATTGGATTTCTTTCTTAGGGGATATTTCTAAGACATCATCTAATATGGAAGCCATTAACGCTGTATTGCTACCTTTAAGACAGCATTTTATTAAAGCCGTATTTAAAGTGGATCCTTGTAATAAGTATACAAGTGTACAGACTACTCAAGAAGAACTATGTTTTAATGCTAAATCAGAATTTTCTTTCAATGTAGTACGAAACACATTTGTTGACTATATTAAAGGTGCTTTTAATGGGAAAAAACAATATAAATCATTAATCCTTTATAAATCTGATATGCTGAATTTGATACCGCAACAGTATGCCGAGCAACTTATTAAATCTAAGAAATGTCGTAATGGTAAGGTAGAAATCTATGATATGCCGGGCATCTTTATACCTCATGATGATAGGAAACATGTAAGCGATACAATATATTTTATAGAGCAGTATTTTGAAATTAAAAAGGCACGTAATGATACAAATCATGCTAATAAAGAGGCTCAATGTAAATATAAGACCTCACCAGAATTACGTAGAGAAATACGAAAATGTATTGAAGTGGCAAGACGGTTGAGTAAAAAATAGTATACGTGATGTAGATTGTGCGTGTTAGAGGAGACATATTATGGCTAAGAATGTGTATAACATATACATGACATTTCCTAGTGATGTGAAGACAGATAAAAATGAAAAGAAAGATATTTCTGTCAGTACAGTTGAGGGCTTTGAACTGCAAGGTGAATTTGGACACATATTTACTACTAGTGAAACGGCTATCAAATACTTATTGAAAACGAAAATAGAAGATGAGAAAGAACTTGATTTTACCTTAGATCGAGTGTTTTTACTCCTCAGCGATACTGTTGCAGGTAAAATTGGTTTTAAATCAGAAATATTAACAAATCGTCCAGAATTTAATTTAGATACAACACATTTGGATGTGTTAAAGTATCAAATGGATGTCTTTTATAAGAATTATTTTGATAAAGAGATTACACCTTTATTTTCAGATATTATAAAAAAAATTCCTTGTGGAAATAGTTTGGATGATACTAAACAGTTAGGAGATAGTATTATTAAACTTTGTGAGGCAATCGTAGAGTATAAAAAAGATTTACCCCCTGATGCTAGGATTAAATTATATATAGATACGACTGGTGGCTTTAGAAATGCAGCGATGCTATTTTTAATCATTGGACGAATCATGTCTTATTTAGGAATTGAAATTGAAGATATATTCTATACGGGTTGGAGTCAAAAAAAGTGTACGGTTCATAAAATAAAAGACACCTATGATTTACTTGATTTAATTTCTGGATTTGAAGAATTTTTAATGTTTGGTAGTGCAAAAAAATTAAATGCCCACTATAAACTTAATGGAGAATATAAGAGAAATAATACATGTACTCAAAATCAAAAATCAATCGATGATTTGATAAAGGCGATGGATAGATTCTCTGATGTTGTTAATATTTCAAGACGTGGTGAATTTAAAACTGAGCTTAATTTTTTGAGTCAAAGATTATCTAATATTTCTTTTGATGACGACTCTTCTTCTGAAGATTTTAACTATCAGTTAATTAAGTTTTTGCGTGAGCCTATTGAAAGAGAATATAAGTCATTAGTTGCATATCAGGCTGAAACTACAAAAGATGACTTATCATATGTGGAATGGTGTTTGAAACACGATTATGTACAACAAGCGTTAACACTATTTAAAGAATGTGTACCGAGTTTTCTTGTTGATAAGGGGCTTATAGTAATTGATGAAAAGAGACTTAGTGCCTATTTAAAAGATGAAAGTCTCAAGGAAAATAAGGCTATACTAGAAGAGGCATTTAATAAGTGGAAGAGTACAGACTCCGAATTGAAGGATAATGCTCTTGTTACATTTAATGCGTTCTATAAGGAGTATGCATCGGTTTTTCAACCTGAAGATGATGTACGTGAGGATGTAGATCTAGCTTTTAATGCAATAAATGCACATAGATCCCAATTGATTTTAAAATATAGTCATAGAGAGCAGCTATTTAAAAAATTGAAGGAGTTGCTTAAAGATTATGTTAAGGATGTTCAAAATACAGAATTTAAAATTACTAGACATAGTAAGAGTACTCAAGAACGAAATGAAAAATTAGAAACTGTATTAAAAAGCAAACAAGTTGATTTGTTAAAAAATCTTTTCGATGAAATTAGAGCTTTTAAGTTGGTTCCCGTTAAGGATGATTCCTCAAAAGCAAAAAAAGTTATTTCTTTTTTAACAACGATAGCTATGAATGCAACGGATTTGAAGGATGTAAATAACTTACCAATCAAAGTAAGAGAAATGATATATAATGGTAATGTTAGCAAACTAAAGCCGTATGTATCTAACAAAAAAGATTTTCAATTTTTATTTACTGATGTTGATTATAAAGAATTGCGACTTGCTTTTTATAAGATATTAAAGAATCAAATAAAAGAAGATGTTTTGTTTGGTGATATTACTAAAGGTTTTATTCTAACTGAATATGATTTTGAACAAGAAGCAAAAGATATTTATAAAACCTGTGATACTTCACTATATAATATTGAAGGTTTAGCCGTATCAGATCAGTTTAAGGATTCATTAGTACAGGTCATCAAAATATTGGCATATTATTTTGAGATAAAAAAATCGCGTAATGATAGTAACCATGCACGCATTGAGGAAAGTAGCCAGTTTACTACTTCCAGTGAGATTAAGTGTGCTATGGATGAATGTATCAAACTAATTCGAGAATTAATTAAATAAATAGTAGATAACTAATTAGCTATCATAAACAGTAAACCTATTCATATGTTTTATATGGGTAGGTTTTTGTTTCCTAGTTTTATTGATTTTTTGTATTACTGTTTTCATCATATAATCAAATCGTAGCCAGTGAGCTGAAAAATAATATAGTTTTAAGAATGTAATTTTATTAATTGTTATGAACGTTAGGAGGAATTTACATGTTACCTTTATTTGCAGTTGCAGCTGCGCCAGCAGCTTGGGAAGGTTTCGCAGCAGGTGTAGCTCTAGGGCTTTCTTTATACCGTACTGTGCATCGTCGCTAATATAGCAAAAGTAATAATTGAATATGAAAAACGATAGACCTATTCGTATGATCTCATATGGATAGGTTTTTTGTGTCTTAGTTTTATTGAATATGTGTATAGTTAATTCTCCAATATACTTAACTTGTAATCACGAGTATTGGAAATCAGGATGTAGGATATGTCCTAGTTATTTTGATATGAAGATTTTCAAAACTAAAAGTATACTATGATTGTATTATGTTGTGTTGTACGTGAAAGAGAGGGTATATATGGAATATACAGAATATGTAACAAGCCGTGATGTATTTGATTTACGCCGTGCTAGTAAGTTAGATGAAGCATATACAATGGCCAAACAATTGATGGAAAATCCAGATTATAGTGTATGGGATAAGCGTGCATATGCTTGGTGCCTAGTTGATTTGATTAAACGCGCCAATGCCGAAGATAATCAGGCTGCTGCTGAGCGGTATCGTAATGAACTTAAGCCATTAATTATTACTGAATCAGATGGAGTCCTTTTTAAACAGACAGAATATGTGCTACATGTCGCTAGCCCCGTGGTGAAAGCGCTTGCTGCTATTAAATCACTTAAGGATGCTGGCCACTATCAGAATGCATTAGATAAGGTGAAAGATTTGTATGCGGAAAACCTAGATGATGATGATTCGGTAAAGACTGCATACGGATGGTGCTTGCACAAGGTTATACAGATAGAAGCGAAGGAAAAGGTTATTAATTTTGAGCGTGTCAAAGCCTGTTTAGATGACGTGTTTGCCTTAGGGCTTCATAATGACATCAGTTTTATGCGTTACCTATGGGGACCAATTTTAACTATTAAAGAGGTAGAGCAGCAGATTCCTTTATATCAATATGCTTTGCAGCTAGACTTCACTACGTTTGAACGGGAGGATTATGAAGTCAAACCGTATAGGGGTTCAGATGGAATGATACATAACTGGCCGTCTCTTGTTATACGCGTGCTAAGAAAATCCTTAAATAGCCTTGATAAAACAGTAGATAGGGAGATGATTGTTACATTACGTAATTTAGCTGTTGAGCATATGGCCTACTTGAATGAAAGTACGTATTACTTAAAATGGTCTATTGCAAAGACCTATGTTATGTTACATGAATTAGATACAGCTAAACAGATGATTCTAGACTTGTTGCAAGCGAAACCGAATGAGTTCTGGCTTTGGAATGGGTTGGTGAATACCATTGAAGATGATCATATATTTGCTTTGTCTTGTTATTGTAAATCCTTATTATGTCAACACAGATTACAGTTTAACGGGGCTGCTAAGTTAGGTGTGATTAAAGAATTGGTTGCATTGGGACAATATGATATGGCTAGTGCTGAGCTTCATGAGTTAGTTACATTTAGGATTGATAACCATCAAACGGTTAATGACCAATTGAATGCGTATCTCCATGCAGATTGGTATAATCCTGATGCTGAAAGTCTGCCTAAGGATTTTTATAGAGAGAATAGTGCGATAGCAGTAGAATTTCTCTGTCAGTCTTTACCAAGGACAATAGGTATTGTCAACTATGTCTCCGAAGCACAAAATAGAGCGTTTATTGCTGCGGATGGCGATATGTTGTTGAGGTATCAGTATGATGCAGAAGAGCCTTTAGATGAAATGGATGTGGTATCCGTTATTTATACTCGCTATGAGGATCAAGATGGTACGGTAAGATACAATGTTGCAACCTGTGAAAAGATAGATGAAGAGCCGCCTACATCTCTTGTGATGCAATTTAAAGAACCTATTGAAGTGATAGATACAGGACTGGCTTTCACAAAAGAAAGTAATGTATTTATGGATCATAAAATGGTTCAAACATACAATTTAATGAGTGGATACGTTGTTTCTGGCGTTGCAGTTCGCTCCTTTAACAAGAAAAAGAATTGCTGGGGTTGGCAAGCGATCGAAATACTGGCCGTTGATGACGCTAATCATTAAATTACATAACAGGCTAGATACATCTACTGTAAGGCTAGTAACCTGCAATTCCCGTGGATCTACATTAACAGTAAAGAAAGGCCTATCTGTCGAGCTAGATGGATAGGTTTTTTCTGCATAAAGTTGAGACAAAAAAGGCTTTTGGAAAACCTACCCCCATATTGACGTAATTTCATAAAACCCTTATAATTACTGTATCCTTAGAAAAAAAGTTTTTCCACCAGTATTTACCTAGGTTTCTAGACTCTCTAGGACCTAATGAGACGAAAATTTACCGTTTACGGTTTGAGATTTTCCAAAACTAGCTTTTGGAACCACATAAATACTGGCTTCCCAGACCCCGCTGTTGCAACAGCACTTACCGCTTGCGGTATTGAAACAATTTGGATTTCTTTCTGAAGATGAAGTGTATTCTGGTTGCAACAGCACTTACCGCTTGCGGTATTGAAACGACATGATTTCGGCTACAGAGATAACTGTTTCTTGTTCGTTGCAACAGCACTTACCGCTTGCGGTATTGAAACCATATAACCCAGTTTTACATCGGCCGTTTTGTTAAGTTGCAACAGCACTTACCGCTTGCGGTATTGAAACTGTCAGCCATATTAAATCCAACATCTCTTTTTAAGTGTTGTTGCAACAGCACTTACCGCTTGCGGTATTGAAACTATCCTCTCTAATAAAGAAATCTTTAAAGAGAGGGTGACGTTGCAACAGCACTTACCGCTTGCGGTATTGAAACTGAATAATTTCGGCCCGGAGGGTCAGTCTTCAGTAATAGTTGCAACAGCACTTACCGCTTGCGGTATTGAAACTTTCACCAACCCAATATGGGAGTGAAGGAGGTAACATGGAGTTGCAACAGCACTTACCGCTTGCGGTATTGAAACTTAATTTTCTTTACATCAGTTAATGCAACATACATTTTTGTTGCAACAGCACTTACCGCTTGCGGTATTGAAACTAACCATGGCATCGTAAACTGAAGAATCTCCGTGTGGGTTGCAACAGCACTTACCGCTTGCGGTATTGAAACTTAAAACCCATTCACCTTCTTTATCGGTGAATTTTGTTGCAACAGCACTTACCGCTTGCGGTATTGAAACAGCCGGGTATATATAATGTTTATTTTATTTTACTAATAAGTTGCAACAGCACTTACCGCTTGCGGTATTGAAACCCTAAGCCAATGGCTCCAATGCCAGCGTCTTTAATAGGTTGCAACAGCACTTACCGCTTGCGGTATTGAAACTTCAAATCCATCCCAAATATAATCAAATCCATGAAGTTGCAACAGCACTTACCGCTTGCGGTATTGAAACACCAAAGGTATTACTGTCGAAATTATTGGAGCAATTCCGTTGCAACAGCACTTACCGCTTGCGGTATTGAAACGGATTTACTGTAGCATTACCATCATGGATACGTGGGTTGCAACAGCACTTACCGCTTGCGGTATTGAAACTCCCAATTCCACCAGTCAATGCCTGTTATGTAGACGTTGCAACAGCACTTACCGCTTGCGGTATTGAAACTTTTGAATTACCAAATTGTTCATTTTAAACTCCTTCGTTGCAACAGCGCTTACCGCTTGCTGTATGCGATGAAGGGGGATAGAAAAGGACGAAAGTGATGATGAGGATTGTACATCTCTAGTTCCTGACCAAAGGGAAGGGAAAACAAAGGTGATAAAGTAACCATGCTTAGTTTTTACCGTTTACGGTGTTTAAATAAGTGTGATTCATCAATTCGGCAGTTTTGTCGAAAGTTGCAATAGTACGTACCTCTTTAGGTATGCGATAAAAGATATAAAACAGTAGAATCATATTTCTCCAACACTTACATATGAACCTAATAAAAGCCACGGCATTGCCGTGGCTTTTTGGTTCCTAGTTTTTATGATTACCTTGTTTTTCCTAGCTTCTCTATAATGAACTTAACTAAAGGTGTTGGGTTAATCGGAGGTGTGTTATGAGTGTTTTTTTGTTATTAGTGTTACTCGCTTTAATTGTTGATTTTTCAGAATCAAATCGCTAGGAGGATACTATGGAAATTTTCGTCAAGAATTAAATGTAATGTCGTATAGTGAAAGATCACCATCTATGATTATTGTGTAATGAGGGGGAATATAATGACTGGTATATTAGCGATATTTTTTGGAGGCTTAGTTTTGTACATGATTATCTGCACACTTATGAATGGTAAGTAAAAGATACGGACAAGAGGTGTAAAAGGTAGCCATAAGAATGATAAAAGATAATGAAAGGAGGATTTTATGCAGTATCTTATTTCCTATGATATATCCGATACAAAAATTCGGAATAAGGTGGTTAAGTATTTAGAGTCCTTTTGTTATCGCATACAGTATAGTGTGTTTTTATGTATTCATACGCGAGTGCGTGTTGAGACAATCATTAAGCAACTAGAATTGTTAACTCGAAATGATGAAACGAAGAGGCTGTTGATTATTTCTATTTCAGATACGGCTAAAACCCCTATATGGTGCAATGATGAAAGTTTTCTTATAAAAGAAGAGTCTGTAATGGTAGTGTAACGGTGCTTAGGAGGTGTTATATATGATTGATACAATGTATGTTATGACTCCGGGAACGGTGATTCGACAAGATGGTGGATTATTGGTGTTAGAAAAAGAACACGAAGTGATGCGTCAGTTACCTATGGCAACAGTGGGAACGATTGTACTAGGGCGAACGGTACAAATTTCAACTCAGGTCATGTTTTCACTTGTAAAGCAAGGTTCAGTTATACAGTTCGTAGATCATAAATATAACTTAATTGGCACATTAGGTGATGAGCATACTTCTCTTAAAAAATTATTGTGGCAGGTTAAATACTTTATGGATGAAAACTTTGCACATATGGCAGCCTGTTACATCGTATATCGTAAGGTAAAAGCGCAACAAGCTATTTTAGATCAGTATCATAAAACGCGAGACATACCAAACTATGATTCTGTTCGTCACACTTTACAAGCATTAGCCAATAAGGTCGAGCGGACTACGACCGTTGATGCATTGCGTGGTATAGAAGGTTTATCTTCAAGAACCTATTTTTCCGTGTGGAATGAATTTTTATCTGAACCGTGGACATTCCCTGGGCGAAAACGCCATCCTAGCACAGATCCAGTAAATGCATTACTCAGTTACGGTTATTCTTTTTTAGAACGAGAGGTGCGGGCTTGTTTACTTTCCTCTGGTTTAGATATACGGATTGGTGTATTACATAGTACTAATGACCGTAAGGATAGCCTTGTATATGATGTGATGGACTTACTACGTCAAGAGATTATAGATCGTTTTATTTTGAAAGTATTTAATCGGCAAATGATTAACCAATCTAATTTTGATGTATCCGAACGGGGTTGTTTTTTAGCTAAAGATTCGCATAAAGCATGGATACAAACATACGAATATTATATGACACATGCTAAAAGTCGATTAGCAGGACAAACACCTAGAGAGTGGATACAGCAAGAAGTGAAATATTTTTTAGATTTTCTAAATGAAATTGGTGGAGGATATTTCTGTACTAATCAAGAAAAAGTTTCAGAAATTGCATGATTATGAATGCTTTTTTGCATGAGATTTGCTATTATTAATATGAAGTGTAGATGAATTTATATAACTTGTATTTCATGAATAAGGAGATGTTATGTTTATTAACCATACGAACCATTCGTCTCAAAATTGGTCGGATGAACAGTTGGTTGCGGCACGGCAATACGGGGATATTATCGATATGCCGTTTCCCCGTATTGATCCGTTGGCGTCTACAAAGTATATTGCTCGATTAGCGCAAGACTATGCAGGCCGTATCATTGCATTACATCCAACGGCTGTTCTATGTCAGGGGGAATTTATTTATTGTCACGCCTTAGTAGAACGGTTATTGGCCGTAGGAATTACGGTGTTAGCCGCTACTAGTGAGCGTGTGGTAGAAGAATCGTATCATGATGGCGTTAACGAAAAAAGGGTTAACTTTCAGTTCGTCCAATTTCGGGAATATATTCGCTAATTGTAGTTATTTGTAGTTAAGGAGTGAGCCTATGCAAGTAAATGCTATTTTGTTTGATGTACAGTCCATACAAAAGTACATCTTTGCAAACAATAAACTGAAAGCCAATGTTGGGGCTTCGTATATTGTGGATAGATTGTTTGAGGATGTATTGTGCAAAGACGTTATCTTACAACTGGAATCGGGAGCAGATATTACATCTTGGAAAACGCGACGTGATAGTATTACATCCCTCCCAACCTCTGTATATGTCGCTTATATCGGTGGTGGTAAGGCACTGATTCTTATTGATAATGGACATGAAAATATGATTGAAGATATCATTAAGACCTTTACAGCCCAAGTATTGACTCAATATCCAGGGCTAAAAGTAGGTGTAACGACTGGTCTTGTTACACTTGAAAAAGATCAATTTAGAATCGATGAACGTCAATTGTTTAAGGAATTGAAAAATAATCAATATACGTTAAATCCTATTTTGCGTCCTGCTAATACAGGTTTAACGACAATTTGTGATTATAGCGGTGATACAGCTGATACAGTTGTAAAATTTGGGGATGGAGAACGTTTAGTAGCAACCTCTTTTACCTCTAAATTTAATGCCTTTGAAGCAGCTAATGCACGTCTAAAAAAAGATTTGTTTGGCACCGAGGATATCGAATGGGTATTTCCATCTGAGTTTGATGAGTTAGGTCAGAATAAATCGACTGAAAATAGTAAAACAGGTATTAATGATATTGCTATTGTTCATGTTGATGGTAATAATATGGGGGCTAGATTTATTAGTTGCGATGGATTAGAAGAACAGAGTGAATTATCTGAAAAGGTAGCCACCAAGACTTTGGAAAGCTTTAAATCTCTAATACAATGGATTATTGATAAATACGATGTTCTTACTAAGAATCTTGAGTTAACAGATAAGATGCTACCAATTCGTCCAATCATCGTTGGTGGTGATGATATTACGTTTGTTTGTAATGCTCGTATTGCTGTACAAGCAGCGGACTTTTTAATGCAAGAACTGTTGAGTGATAACCATGGTATGTCTATTGATTCGTGTGCCGGTATTGCGGTAATTCCTACGTCATATCCTTTCTTTAGAGGATATCAGATGGCGGAACAATTGTGTGATAGTGCAAAGTCTAAGATGCGTACATATAACAAAGTGAGCAAATCTTGTTGGCTGGATTTTGCCTTTCTTCATGGTGAAACCGCACCTACATTGGAGCAGTTCTTTGCCAATGAATATAGCAGTTTAACAGGTAATATGCACTATGGACCATATCGTGTATATGAAAAGGGTAAAATTTGTGAAGATGAACGCGAGGGTTTGTGGCAACTTTTAGATTGTACTCAACAATTTAAGGATGGTCATATGATGGCTCGGAATAAGGTAAAAGAATTACGTTCTGTATTGCAAGATAATGAACACATGTGGACAGTATTCTGTAAACAATTGCAACATACAAATCAATCTATACCTGAAGTATCTGGCTGGGAAGATTTTAAAGAAAAATTATGGGTTAAAGTAGATGATGAAATGCGTACGCCATATATAGATGCTATAGAATTAATGGATTATATTTTGCCTGGATTGGAGTAAGTATGTATACATTAACAATTAAACTATTGTCGCCAACGATGCTTATGTCTGGTCAAGGCGACGTTAATACAGATAGTACAATCATTCATGATCGGTATGGTATTCCTTATATACCTGCTAAACGTGTACGTGGTGTTTTATATGAAAGTGCCCTTGAAGTGGCAGAGATGATGGAGTTATCAAAGTTAGATGTTTTCACAATCGAAGATGTAAATATTTTATTTAATCGTAGTACTGATGATCAGCTAGTAGAGGATAATCCTAAATTAGCTATTTCTAATTTGACGATTGCAGATTATGATACGGTAGCAAATGATATAGCAGCACTACAATCGGATAAGAATCTTAAGAAAATATTTACTAAGGATCGTATTCTTGGAGAATACACCTCAATGCGCTACTATACATCGATTGTAAAAAATAGCGGGACCGCTCGTGAGGGGACTCTACATAATTCCCGTGTTCTCAATAGACATCTTGAGTTTAAAGGTCATATTACAATTGATGATATGTCGGATACTGAAAGACTTATCTTAAGCTGTGCCGTACGTAATTTGACAGGTATCGGTGGTAAACGTAATCGCGGTTTTGGTCGCATAGAATGTACAATTGATGATAAAGCCTTTGATTTAGAAACATTAGGGGGTAAGTTATGGAACAAGTAAAGATTACAATTACCGTTAAATCCCCAACGTTGATTGCGAGTTCCTCTACCGCTGGTGTGTTGACTGCTACACGTGGAGCTATTGATGGCCGAATTTTGCGCGGTGTTTTTGCATCTCATTTTATTAAATCTCATAACCTTGGTAAAGAAGCCCATAAAAATCATGAGTTCATGGACTTATTCTATGGTGATTTGCGCTTTGTATCTGCTTATAAAGATACTGTGAAAGGCACTTCATTTCCTGCACCATTGAGTTTGCAAAGAAATAAACATCCCAAAGCTAATGATTCTGTTGTTGATCTTTTTATTAGCGAAGATTTAGTTGGCTATAAAGGCGTTAAAGGGTTTATCGTTCAAGATGGGAATAATTGCAGCCTAGTCCCAATTGAAACTGCTATTAGATTACATATGTCTCGCTCTTCAGAAAAAGAACGCATTCAAGGGCGCAGTAAAGACGGTAATATTTTTAACTATGAATTTCTTGAGCCAAATCAAGTTTTTGTAGGTATTGTTGTGGGCTCCAAAACTGCATTAGAAGCATTTGTTAATCAGTTTCCTAAGAAATTAGACTGTTATATTGGTCGCTCCCGTTATACAGAATATGGGCATTGCGAGGTAGAGATTGGTGAGATTACATCGATTCCTACGACTGAAAGCAACGAGGATTCTGTGTATATTAGATTGCATACGCCATTGTTATTAGGAAATGAATCTATTGTTAATGTAATTGGTGATGCGGTACAAGAAATTGGTTCAGATATTTCCGTTGATTCTGTACATGCGTCTTATCAAGAGGAGCAAAACTTTAATAGTATTTGGGGCGTTCGTAGTAGCTCTGAACCGGCTGCTTCTGCAGGTAGTGTCATTAAGCTAGTAAAAGCATCTGGTTGGACACAAGATGACCTCGATAAACTACAACATATGTTGTACAACGGCATGGGTGGCCGTGTACAAGAAGGCTATGGTCAAGGTCGTTTATGGACTCCTCGTAAACTTGAAATGGTGAAATTGGAAGAACCCCAAATAGCTGAGGTTACTTCCTTACATCAATCGACACGTGATCTTGCTCGAAAGATATTAGAAAAACAAGTTATTTTAAATGCTCGTTTGCGTGCTGCTAATGATGTAGATACATATATTAAACCAGGATTTAATGTGGGTGGACAAGCAAAGCATTTTACTACTGTCTTACTAGCTGAGCTTGGTATGGATCATAAGAATGGTTATAAGACTTTACAGGCCTTTGTAAAAAAAGTAAAAGATGATGATAAGATACTGGCAAATAATTTGAAACCATTCAATATAAAACATGAGTATACAAGTAAATCCGATAAATATGTAAATTTAATGGATTATATTATTACATTTGACAAGGATATGTTACTAGATGCTTGCTTATCCAAATCCGGTGAAAGTGGAACGTACTATGAAATTTCTACTAAATTAGTTAATATGATTGGTATTAATAAAGAGGAATTTTCAAAGGTTGTAGTTTACGAATACTGGTTATATTTCTTTAGATACATTAGAAAGATTCAGTTTAGACATATTAAAAAGATTCAGTAAGGAGGACCGTCATATGTTAAATTCTGCAAAAATAATGGGACGGTACACTCTTACCGGTACTGTTAAATTAGTAAGTCCACTCATCATTAGAGCTGGCGTCTATAATGATATCTTAAATGATACAGTAGATGATATTGTGGTAACCTATCATGATGGGCAGCCATTTATTCCCGGTACATCCTTGGCTGGGGTATTGCGTCAAACGATTCAAGACATTCGACCTGATGCAGACAATGTATTATTTGGTTCAATAGATGAACATGAAGGTACACAAAGTGCATTGCAAATTAATGATATCCCATTAGAAAATACGAATATCTCTGTCCGTGATGGAATTTGTATTGATGATGTACTTGGTGTTACCAAAGATGGGGCAAAATATGATTTTGAAGTCATTGAATCAGGAGCATATGGTACATTACGTATCGATTGTATCATTCGTGAATGTCACCAAAATCAAGTCGATATAATTGAAGATACTCTTAAAACATTAGCCAATCTATTAAAAAATGGTATTTCTATTGGTGCTCGCACGGTAAATGGGTTTGGTCGTATTGCTTGTGAAGATATCTCTTTAGAATATTATGACTTTATAAAACCAGAGAGTGTACAGGCTTGGTTATTGCGTAAATCAGGTGCAACGATTACTATTCCTGAGGCTCCTATTGTAGCAAAGAGAGACCTTATCATTGATATGGATTGTTATTTAGAGGATACCATTCTCATTAAATCTATTTTTGAGGCTCGCTGGGAGGATAAGTTGGAGGGTAAGTCGGAGGATAAGTTACTGACTTTATTTATTCCCGGTACATCTGTTAAGGGTGTGTTACGACATCAATGTGGACATATATTACATGCATTAGGGCGTGGAATTGCCTTAACTAATAATCTCTTTGGTTATAGCAATGATAAAACTAAGGATAGTCATAAGGGTCGTGTCTTGGTAAATGAAGTATATTTTGATACAGCTTATACACAAGAAGAACAGCATCGCATTCGTGTTGACAGATTTACTGGCGGCGTCATGAATGGGGCTTTGTTTGCTGATCATCCTCTACGGAATACAAAAGGGAAAACATTAACGTTTCCGTTGCACATAAGAATTAAAGTTTGTAGTGACAGCGAAGCAGGCCTTGCCATGCTTCTTGTGAAGGATCTAATGACTGGTCAAGTTACAATGGGGGCTAATCGTACAATCGGTTGTGGCCGTATAAGAGGTAATTCTGTTACTATTCGCTATAATGATGAAAGTTATGTAATCGATGGCAGTGGCAAGGTTGTTACCGGTCAAGTTGAGACTTTAGAATCATTAGTGCACGCATTACATCAGTCGACAGATGATATGATTACAGCTAGGGAGGGTGCTCATGAGTAAGCAATTAAATAGCCGTGAAGGTGTATATACAAAAACTAGTGGCACATGTGGTTCTAATGCTGAAGTAAATGTGTTATCTATTGCAAAAAAGTTTATGAAACACGAAGGCCTTGTGATTACTTGGTCAGTTCACGAAGTGAAATGGGGATACTACAAACAAGGTGCATTCCAATTTTCTGACGGCACTACTGATGTCGATGTGGCTTTCTTGCAAGATATGCGTATCTTTAATGATGTTGAAGAGTTACGACTCACCGTGCAGCATGGTGAAATATTATATCGTTATATTAGTGACGAATCCGGTGAACCTGTAAGCTATGTAGACTCTAGCTCTCGTCTTATTGGCGAAAATAATTCTGGATATGCCCAACTTAATCGGGTAGAGGGTTTTACGTATCTAGTCGATACAGGGCGTAAACTTTCACAAATTATTCCAATATCTACATCAAAGCCGTATTGCTATTTAACAACGCGCAACTATATAGGATATCTAGAGAATTATCAAGCAAGCTATACCGATTATCGGTATGTTGAGATTGCAGATAAGGATGTGTAAGATGGCAAAAACACAAGCACAAATGAGGAAGGAATATGAGATGCGAAAACAAAGAGAAAATGGTAGTAATCAACAAAATTCTACTGAACCAGTAGCAGTACCATATAATTTCGTAAGTTTGCCAAAACAGGTTATTCCTGCAGAGTTTTGGAAATCGGATTCTAGCAAAGATGTGAAAGATTTATATAAGCAGCATGTTTTAACTAATGGCAAAAACTCAGGCTATATAGATATTGATATTTTGACGCAAACGCCTCTATTTATTGGTGGTAATGTTGTTAAGAAAAAGGAAAATGGAGAAGAATATCAAGAATTCTTTGGTGGCAATGATAACCCTATCATTCCAGGCAGTAGTTTGAAAAGTATGATTAAGCAGATTTTAAAGATAGTAACTGCGAGTGGGTTTAAGGCATATAATAGCGAATCTGGTGTGGGTGATTTTGAAGACCGTTGTTTGTTCTATAGAGAAGTAGGGAAATCCTCGTCTGAATATAGGCGGATAATGGTTAAGGAGACTACTGGTAAAAAACGATCTGAAACAAAAGCTCAGGCTGGCTTTTTAATTAAAACGAATAATCATAAATTTTATATTATAAATGCAAAGTTTGATGTTTTGGAGTATAAAGAGTTTCCTGATTTGAAATCTAAAAAAGATAGAGCTGGAGTCGATTGGGAAACTGGTTATGTGAATATACATACAGGTCGTATGAGTTCAAAACAAAGTTTTGTCAGAATTTTTAAACCTAATAATTTTTCCATTAATCAAGTTAAAATATCCGATAAAGTCATCGAAAATTATGAATATGATTATAAGTATAATCGTGTTGTGGCCAATAAAAACGCTATTGATTTATTAGAAATAGGGAAAAAGTGTGTAGGTAAAACAGGTGATGTAGCCCAAAAATTTACGGGTCGTTCAGATGTAACTTATGTTGTGCCTTGTTTTTATATAGCTAAAAACGGTGAGGTACAGCATTTTGGACATGGCCGTTTTTATCGTATTCCGTATGATAAAAGTATTGGTAATCATTTGCCAACAGCATTGATAGAACAAAAGGATATTGTAGATTTAACAGAAAGTATTTTAGGTCGTTCTCGTGATTGGGCAGGCCGAGTATCTTTTTCTGAAGCCCATTTATGTAATGAGCCTAAGTGGTGTGAATGTAGCAAACCACAACCATTGATGGGGCCGAAACCAACATCTTATCAATTTTATTTAAACCAGACTTCAAAGGCTGATACATGTGAGAATTGGAATAATGATAAAGCTACCATTAGAGGATATAAGTTATATTGGCACCAATCGACAAAAAAAGCGAATTCTTGGAGAAATCCTTCGGTTAAGGAAGGCGATACACTTTCAAAATATATTCAACCTATTGATTCTGGTATGACATTTAAAAGTAGAATTTATTTTGATAATCTTAGTGATATCGAACTAGGTGCATTATTATTGACTTTAAATCTTGATCGGTTATATACAGAGGACGATAAAAATAAAAGCATTTCTTATAAATTAGGTAAGGGAAAATCAATTGGTTTAGGAAGTATTGAACTAAATTCTTCTTTACATATCCTGGATAGAGCTAAGCGATACCATACATTATTTGATAATGATATGTGGCAGTTAGGTGAATCAGATATTTCAAAAGATACTTTTATAAATACGTTTTTGAAGTATAGAGACGATATTCTTTGGAAAAATGTATCAAACTATGATGAAATGCGTAAAGAATTATTAACCATGATGAATTGGAATATTGCCAATGGTGAAGAACCTGTTGCTCACTCGGGTAAAGCTATGACGATGATGCCTATTGATCACTGGGATGAAGCTATGACAATGATGCCTGTTGGTGATAAAAGATTTAGGAAACGTATTAAATTAGATTCTCCTGAATCTTTTATCGAAAAATGGTCTAAATAATGTTAGGAACTATTATTTTTACATTACGATCTCATAATGCAGGTTCTCTCCCAGAATTCCCTGGGCGTTTCCTTCATGCAGCTGTTTTTTCTCTTATTAGTTATATTGATAAAGCGGTAGGCGACTATTGGCATGATATGTCTGGCATAAAACCTTTTACCGTGACGTTAGACTATAATCAGCCCCGCCGTAATCATGTGATTCAAGAGGGAGATATACTCTTTTTACGAATTAATGTGTGGCATCGTGATTTGTGGGATATTTTAGCAGAAATCTCAGAATTGATGCATGTACAAATCGGTCCTTTGCAAGCAACCATTGTCGATATTCACTATGAAATACCTTTTGGCTTGCCACTTCGTGAAGAGAATATACTTGATTTGGTGCAACAGCGATTAGAAGCCAAACCAGCACGCAAAATTGAGTTTGAATTCTTAACGCCTACCATGTTTAATGGTACGCATGGTGATATAACATTTCCAACTGCAGAACTAATTTTTGCCTCTATTGTAGATAAATGGAATACTGGTGATGTAGAAAATACATTGGATAAACCACGCATTAAAGAGCTTTGTGATCGTATTATATTGACCAATTGGAGTGGTCATACAAAACGTGTTTATTTTGGTCGTGATCGAGGATATACAGGATTTATTGGTAATTTTACCTTTAACCTATCTAAGTTAAGTGCCGAGGAGAATCAACTCATCACAGTTTTAGCACTCTTTGGCGAACATTGTGGTATTGGTAGACTGTCTAGTCAAGGGCTTGGACAAGTAAAAGCTTTGCTAAAGAATAAATAACATATGTAGATATATTAGAACTATGAAACGTTCATGATATATACCTCCAAATGAAAGGAGTCTTAGGAACATCCTATGTAGATGATTCTAAGGCTCCTTTTTGTTCCTAGTTTTTTTGATTATCTCATTTCTACTATCATTCGTATAATAAACTCACAAGTTAAGCCTGAAGGGTTGGAACAAAGTATAGTCATAATTTTTTCCTCCTTTCAAATATAAATAGATTTTCCTTTTTAGAATGAATAATAATAATTTACCTCCTATGAAGTCCCGCCTTAGCGGGCAATATAAATTATTGTTCACCCTACAGGCTTAACGATTATTAATTTGTGTTTTGTTATATAGTTTAAAGGAGCGGCATTATGTATCATTTTATAATTACCACAACAGGATTATTTAATACGCTTCGCACGTCGGTCTTTCCAGCCATAAATAATCCGAAAGCAGCAACATTTTTATTGGGTTTATTATATAAAGTCAATGTATACACCCGCCATATCAGAATCAATAAATATAAAGAAAAACGAGATTTAGTGCATCAAGAACTTAAGTTAGAGCGTAAACGCATTAGAGCTTATGTGGATACCATTCGTGGTGAGGAAAAGTGGAATGATGAATTAGAACAAAAATGTGTCGATTCTGTGCTAGAGTTCATACGATTTGGTACCTATCAAGGTGAACCGGTCTTGTCTGAACCTCGTAATGGTAGTTACACCTTGTATCCTATGTATAAGACTCGACGAGGACGCTCTTTATTGGATAAGGAGAAACAAAGGTTTGCTGAGGAAAATCAATACACATATGACCATATGTTACGGTATTTTATATCCTTACTATATGCTCCTGATGGGGCCTTTCGTAGAGTAGATGATTTCCAACGAATTAAGGCTCCTATATCAACTTCTTCTATTCAAACCGCATTAGATGACATTAATACATCTGAACTTCCTAGTATTTTAGATGTGAAATCTTTGCCGGATTCCTATACTGCCATGTCTTGGAATAGTATTGATTTAGAATTTCTATTTATTGCTGATGCGGTGGGGGCGTATATGGTTCGTGGTATGCGTGGTTATATAGAATCGGAACAGTTAAACGCATTATGTGATGATGAAACGTTAATGGCTATTTGTGAAAGCCCGTATATGTGTTTAAATCCGTCTAGCCTTCATGATTTTTGGTATCCAGATATATTACCTGTAGATAATTTTATTCCTGTATATGATGAAAGTAACCATAGTTCGGATATCCTAGTATCTTATTATGCTCATAGTAAAACAGACTTATTTCAAGATAATTGGAGTGCATACGATGGAGATGGTATTGAGGAATATGTGCAAGACCGATTGACTGGTCCTATGATGGATAATATTATTAAGCGTTTATCTAAAGAAAAATTATTTATAGAGTTGCACCCAAAACTAGAATACCGAAAGGAGTATTTAGATTTTTTGCTTCCTTATACTACGGAGCGTTGTTTGGGGGAACACAAGTTCATAGCACCAAAAGAAATTGATATTATAGCGAAAAAAGTGTATTGTATGCTGGATGCGTGTAGAAGTATTATTGATAATTCGCAATTGTATGGAGCCCTATTACCTATACTCGATGCAATTGATGAATTGATTGGTGATATGTCTATTTCATTAGATAGTCCATGGAAAGTTGAGTATGTTAAAAAAATATCACGATTATCTCAATGGTATCGAGCATTAGCATATGCTTTCACAGGCCGTAGCGGAGCTGATGATATTTTTAAAGCGATTATTGAGCAACAAGAATGGAATCCATTGGCATATGATATAAAGAAGGATTGTTATATGGCTGAATGGGGTGAGCTATCGAAAGCCTTTGATTTGGACACTATGCGCTATGCCTTGTTACAATATTGTGTAAGCATGGATTACCAAGATGTTTATGAGCAATATTTGCAAACTTTGTGTCCGAATATTACGATTAGTGAATTTGATTACGAACGGCAAACGTCTATATTGTTGAAACAACATATCCACAAAAAGGATTATTGCTATGCTGGGCGTGATGTTGCGTTATGGACCAAAGTTTTGTGGAAGTTCTACGTGGATGAGATTGATCAATCATTATGGAATGAGATTGCAACCCTATGGGAGAAATGGCGTGAAGTCCATTGTTTCGATGATTTATATGCCTATCAGATAAGTGTTAAATATATGGTTAATTTAGCAATGCATTTTGGTGATATACAGCGTGCAGAGTGCTATAAGCAAACCGTTTCTGATGATGTATCTACTTTTATGCATGACATGGGCATGCCAGAGTTTGGTAACTATCCTTGGACGGCTATTTCTTATTACATCATGGCTGATACGAATCAAAGCTTAGGTCTTGTGGAACAAGCGATGGAAGAATTTCATAAAGCATATATTATTAAGACGCACGCAAAATCTAGCTGGGAATTTTATGAACAATGCAATGGAAATGCTTGGCAAATACCAATATCTCGTTTTGAATATAGAGGGACTATCTTTGGATATATAGGTTGCGCAGATATGTCAAAACTATCTTCAATCAAAGCATATAAACAGGCATTGGCTCCGTACATGACATATATTATGGATTAAAGGCAATCTAGATAGTGATAGATAAATAACAAAGAGCGAGTAGATTATGAATGTAACCTGCTCGCTCTTTATAATTGTATGTGTAGACATTTACCAAGAGGTAAAAATAAAAACTCAACAGATGTTATCTGTATTTCTGTTAAATATGATGAATGGAAAATGAATTGAGTTATTGACGTAAAATTGATAAAACCTTATAATAACTGTATCTTAGGAAATATCATTTTCCTCCAGTATTTATCTATATCCATAGGCCTTGTGGATCAAATGGGACTATGTTTTTACCGCTTGCGGTGTGAGGTTTTCCAAAACCTAATTTTAAGGCTCATGAATACTGGCTTTGTAAGGCCTGCTGTTGCAACAGTACTTACCGTTTACGGTATTGAAACAAGTTGACTTACATTAACAGCGTCGGTGTCATTTTCAGTTGCAACAGTACTTACCGTTTACGGTATTGAAACAATTCGTTAAAGAACATGATATGGGAGGGAAAAAGTTGCAACAGTACTTACCGTTTACGGTATTGAAACTACACAGTTTTTGGTACCACCATCAGTACCATTCCAGTATGCGTTGCAACAGTACTTACCGTTTACGGTATTGAAACGCTATGTATATTGCTAATATGGTTACGCCAGATAATTTAAAGTTGCAACAGTACTTACCGTTTACGGTATTGAAACCAAGCCATTCTGTGCTTAGCGTTTGGCGTCGTTTTAGTTGCAACAGTACTTACCGTTTACGGTATTGAAACATTTCAACTTTAAAGCCTCCGTCGATTTCTTCGACAGAGCCGTTGCAACAGTACTTACCGTTTACGGTATTGAAACCAAGGCCTTCATATTCGGCCTCATATTTTGTTAAGTTGCAACAGTACTTACCGTTTACGGTATTGAAACTTACGCTTAGCTCTGCTAAACGCATCAGTTATGTCCTTTAAAGTTGCAACAGTACTTACCGTTTACGGTATTGAAACACTTTACCAATACCAGAGATATATCCTTCAATCATTTCTGTTGTTGCAACAGTATTTACCGTTTACGGTATTGAAACTCCCATTACATATCCTTTAGGAACAACCCATTGGCTTTCGTTGCAACAGTACTTACCGTTTACGGTATTGAAACGTAATCGAATATTCTGGGAACATATCTTTTTTGATTGTTGCAACAGTACTTACCGTTTACGGTATTGAAACTGTACAAATCCTGGTTTGAAATAACTCATGGCTATTCCTGTTACAACAGTACTTACTGTTTACGGTATATGACAAAAAAACTCAATAATTTGATAGGAATACCCTACAAACACAAAAAACTCTACCCTAGATCTTCTAAGGTAGAGTTTTCATCTATAAATCTCTATAATACGATGCTTATTGTATCGTATGTTTGTTTGATATATAATTAACATAAGATAGTTAGACGAGGTTGGGCCTCTCTTCGTTATTGAAGGGAGGGGTAAGCCTATGAGTGATTATGAAATCATTATGCTTCTATTACAGGTGATGACCGTGGTCATCGCCTTTGGGGCGTTAATAGCGCTTATTTGTCTAGGAAAAGACAAATAGCCCTTCATTTCCACTAACCCGGAGATTAGTAAAAACGAAAAGGCCATTTCTCAAAATTTTATGTTTTCCGAGATGAGCCTGACGCAACTACTCGTCTGACTATCTTCTTATATTATAACGACGGTTTAGTTCATCGTCAAATATAAATGATGTAAGTTGTTGCTATTGAGGAACTAATAGAGTTTTTGTCTAGGAAAAGACAAATAGCCCTTCGTTATCTTTGATAATTCGATAACAGAAAGGCCATTTCTACATTACTATATAATTCCGAGATGAGCCTGACGTATCCACTCGTCTGACTATCTTCTTATATTATAACGATGGTTGCGTTTATCGTCAAACACAGATGAACAAGTATGTCCTTGTTTATATTATTATATGTTCTGCCATTAAGTATGGAGGACATACATTCTGAGCTGTTTTAAACGGCTCTTTTTTTGTTCCTAGTTTTTTTGATTATCTCTCCATAGGGAATCTCCGTATAATGAACTCACAAGTTAAGTCCATTGGATGTAAATCAGTAGCATGATATACCTCCTTTGAATAAGAAATAATAATAGACTCCTTTCTGATAGAACATGAATCGTGCAGATGGTGAGCTGGTTTCTTCCGATGGGCTTAGCCTAGTATGTTGTTTGTATTACATGAGTTATATGAGTTTTTATACACGGAGGTTCGTTATGGAACGATTTACTATTCAGAAAAATGATTTTTTATCCCATGATTGTACCGGTTACTTTCACCTATATTATGTAGGGTACGGACAACCAGGCAATCCGGATTATTTGAATACCTTGAAAAATATATTTGTTTCTACACATCCAGATACGTTGCGAGCAGCCTCTAGGCAAGTCGCGTCGTTAATGATACAGGATATTCCGCAGGTCATGGATGCTGAAGGTTTGGATACGGCCATTCTCATGGCGGTGCCGCGGTCCAAGTCGGGCATGTGTAATTGGCAACTTGGGTTTAAGGCCGCTGTGCGGACCACTGTGAAAGCCCTACAGGCCGATGGTTTATCCGTCATTGATGGTACGGATTTTATCTTCCGCCATACGAGTACCAAGATGACGCACTTGCGTAAGCCTGTGTCTAATTTTGAGAATACTGGTAGTGATCCGTACCCAGGGATTACTAAGGATACTTGCGATATCCAGAACAAGTCCATCAAGGGTAGAACGGTTATTTTAATAGATGATATTTATACAAAAACAGTCAATGTTGACGAAGATTGTATTCAAGCATTGTACGATGCTGGTGCGGCGCGCGTTGTTTTCTACGCCGTAGCTTACACCAATCGAAATGCGTATAAAAGAGGAGCATAATATGAACATTTCACCTATAGCTTTGAAAATTTGGGCTGTTCAACAAGCCACCAACCAGATCAAATCGCGAGCTAGCTTTCACAATACGTGGAAAACAGCCGATGAATTCCTCGCTATGATGGACGACATCCCTCACATTGATGAGGCGGTGCACAGCTTGTCCGTGGCGGCGGACGATATGGACTGGATGGACGGCGCCGTGTGCTGCTTTGATGCGGATTTTCCTATCGTGAACACCAGCGCACCCAATGGCGACCGGCCCTATCTCTTGTTCTACAAGGGCGACCTTAGCCTACTTGACGATTTGAACCGCAATGTGGCGGTTATCGGGTATACAACGCCTACCGATGAGCAGGTGGTCCGTGAAAGCAAGATTGTTGAGCAACTGGTTCATTATAATCAGCATATCGTGAGCGGCCTTGCTAAGGGCTGCGATGGTATTGCCCATACGGTATGCATGGATTATGGTGGTAAAACTGTTGCCATCTTGCCATCACCTTTGAATTCCATATTCCCGGCTGCTCATCGTGATATGGCAGAGCGCATCGTTGCAACGGGTGGGCTCATTATTACTGAATATTGTGATGAACCACATAGTCGTCATGAAGCTATCAACCGCTTTGTAGAACGAGATCGATTGCAAGCTTTATTTGCTAAGGCGGTTATCCTCATTGCTAGCTATGAAGGCCGTGATGGGGATAGCGGTTCCCGTCATGCGATGGCAAAGGCTAGTAAGTATGGCCATATGGCCTGCGCTATGTATAATGCTGCCACCGATGACAATGCACGGGATATGAAGTTAAATCGTAGCTTACTAGCATCGCAACAAGCGCGGCAACTCGTGGCGGCGAAAGGCAAAGCGGACACATTGGCAGTCACTGTCGAGGATATCGTTCAGCTCGTAAACCCATCATTGGAATTGGCAGATACATTATTTTAATTTCTGTGGTAGGTACCCTTGATGGTTACAGTACGTTTAGGAATAATAAGTATAGTTTGATAGAGGAGGTTCTATGTTTCACATCGTCGATGTAGATAACACATTAGTGTTTACCAATCAATTAAATACAGCCGCTTATGTGTACGCCTTGGCCCAGGTGGGACTAGAACCACGTACTGCTATACCGGACCGCATTACGCGGGATGTGGTGCGCAGCTGGTATCCACAGCTCACAGACCAAGAATTAGGATTCATCACATCCCATAAGCAAGCTTATGTGCGAACACATTTGGAACAAACCACGCTTAACCTTGCAATGGCGCATTTGTTGATTACCCAAGGTAGTGAGTATTGCGCTTTGTGGACCGCTGCTGATCCAGAACGAGTACGGTTGCTGTTGAACTTTCATAATGTGACGGATTACAAGGCCATCCGGTTTAGCGATAAGTCCACCGGTGATGTGGTTCACGCCATTCAAGATTTTTGCTCACTATTCCAATGTGGGCCACAGGATTTATGTTTTTATGATGATGACCCCGCCGTAATTCAGCGATTGCTAGATTACGGCGTATCCGTCATGGCTGCGTAGGTAAGGAGGAAATACTATGCGTCACATTACGATTAGCACAACGGGCATATTTAATGCCATCCGGCCGTCCTTGTTCCCGCCGATAGAGGGGAAAGAGACGACGACATTTTTACTTGGCTTGGATTTTAATACGGGTGGGATTATTCCATTTTTAGATGAGGAGCAAGACGATGTGGTTGCCAATGGTCCTCATGTTGAGCTGGAACGGCAGCGGATTCGTGCGTTTGTCAAGGCCGTGTGTGAAGAGATGGGCAAGCCCTTCGAGGAGTGTCGCAGTGCGTTCTTGTTTTCTTTGCCAGAATTCATCCGCTTTGGTACGTATAACGGTCAACCTCTATTAGAAAAGCCCCGTACCGGAGAGTATGAGGCGTATATTTTGTATAAAAGCCACAGAGGCCGTAAGTTATTATTCCAAAAGGGCCGTTCACCAAAGGATGAGGCGCAATATGTATTCGACAACATGCTACGCTATTTTATAACGACCTTGTTTTCTGATGGGGGTACGTATGGCTATTTAGCCGATGTTAAGCATATAGAAACGCCCATATCCCTTGGCGTGTTGCAACAGTCCTTAGAAGACATAAATCCTGATGCTTTGACAGAGGGCGTTGCAGCCTTTTTGGTACCGAATCATTACAAGATGACCGAACCTACACAGGTTCATTCTGAATTTTTGCTCCTTGCCGATGCGCTTGGTGCCTATATGGTGCAGGCTATGGAAGGGAAAATGGAATCGGACGCGCTTAAGACCTTGTCAAATGATATATTATTACAACATATTTGTGAGTCCATATACAATGAGTATATGGAGCCTCGTGAAGAGGCGTTCATTAATGTTTACGATGAGTGTGAACGCTGGCTTGATCCGTTGATTCGGCAATGTTGGAATAGCCAATATACGATGGTCCGTCGTACCCTAAAGCAGGTACCTACTTATGATGATGGCGTGCTCGGTTATGTGAAAGAACAGAAGGTATTTCCTCTTGTAGCACACGTGATTCGGGAACTTTCAACAGAGAATCTAGGCGTCGAATTGCGTCCGAAGGTGCATCAATATAAGCAGTATTTAGATGTTCTCGTTCCTTATGTAGATCGTGTCGAAGATCTGTATCGCAAGCGGTATGTGGGGGTGGGTGACGAGCTCTTATCGGTAATGGATGACTCCAATCCGTTCAGTATGAATCGTCCGTTTGGCAGGGATACTTCATTTGGCCTAGAAGGTTTGATTGATACGGATGATTCCTTTAGATTTGATGACCCCTTTGGCATGAATAAAGCGGATGATATGCCGCCGGTGGACGTGGAATTATGTTGCCACGTGTATTGTGCGCTAGATGCGTGTCAGCGCGCCATTCGCTGCGAGCGCATGTACCACAATGTGATTCCTATCGTGAATTTCCTAGATGATTTGGTCGCTCATGCAGATATTCCTTCGTCGGATTCGTGGCAGTACGAGTATATGTTGAAAGTAGGTCGTCTGTCCAAGTGGTATCGGGCGCTGGCCTATGCTTTCACAGGTCGTAGTGAGGCTGAAAGTCTATTCAAAGAGTTGATTCAGGCTCAGGAAAAGGATCCATTAGAGTATGAAAGTTATTCGGATGCATTCATTAATAACTTGGCAAATCCGTCGAGTGCCTTTGACCTTGACTATTTGCAATTTGCGTTATTGCATTTTTATGTAGAAACGGACAATCGCGTTGGTTATGAGCGCTATATTGAAACCGTGTATCCACCGCTCTTCTCCATGCGTTTTGACTGGATTAGCCAGATGCATGTGCTCTTAAATGAGAATGGTCATGAGGCGGAAGATGAGTATACAGAGGGCAATCACTATTGGAACTATACGAATGCGGTGTTCTTGTTGTGGCTCAAGGCCGTATGGCACTTTCACCTAGATCACATGGACCAATCGTGCTGGGACGAACTTGGCACCTTGTGGGATGCGACCTATGACAATCCAAATTATGCGCGCCATACGCAGGACCATTACGCGTACCTCGAATGTGTCAAATACATGGTGAAATTGGCCGTCCATTTTGGCGACATTCGACGGGCCGAGATGTACAAGCGGAATTTACAAACCCTCATCGATGAGGAGTATAAATTTGGCTGGGCCGGTACCGCATTAGGATATCCATGGAATGCATCGGATTATAGTATTATGGCTCAGATTAATGAAAGCCTTGGCAAATTAGACCTTGCGAAGGAGCAATATGATAAGGCTTATGCCTTGGTGAGCTTTGCCCAAGACAAATGGCGCTACTTTGAAGGCAAACATGGTAACATCTGGGATTTGCCAATTGCCGTAGACCCAGAGGCGACACAACCTACACTAACCGAATGGTTAACAAACTATACACTGAAATTCTCTACCATTGACGAGTACAAGAAGGCACTGGTGTCTTGGATGAGCTATGTGTTTCACTAAATAATGTTGTTTGAATAGTATATATGCATAAACATAGCCAGTATCTCTGACGTGAGGTACTGGCTATATCTATGGATTATATACATTGACTATTGCATTGAAATTTGTGTTGTGTTAAAACAGTTTTAAACATGTTGTGTAGAAAGGCGATACATATGAAACAGTATTTAAAACAATTTGCTACATCAAGATGGTTTGATTTAATCGGTGTGGCACTCGTAGTTGGCATTGCAATCTCTGCAGGGTATCTTAATTCTCGACTTGAGAAATTTGTAGATTGGGGACCATGGACTGCATTAGTTCCATTTGGTCTTATTTCTGTTATCAATGTTGGTATTTCCATGTTGTCTACACGATTTACTGGCCAATTGAACAAATGGGGTAACTATCTTGGCATTGTTAATACTGTGTTATCAGGTGTAATTGATTTCATTCTTGGCAATAAAGCAGCGATTATTACGTATCCTGTTACCTTTATTATTTATACATTTGCTATAAAAAAATGGAAAGCATCGCATGATGGGATTCCTAATACGATGAGTCCATCACAAAAACGATGGGTAGGATCTATGATTACTGTGATGGCTTTTATTTTTTCTATCATAGCTAACTTTATAGGGTTTAGCGGCCATATTAATTTCTTATCGATTCTTACAACGATTGTATTTGCCTTATCTCTCATCGCTAATCTATTTAACGCTCTAAAATTAAATACGCAATGGCCATTTTGGATGGTCTATAATATCGTTCAGCTTCTAAAAGCATTCACTCAAGGAAACTTTGCCAATGTTGGTAAATATGTATTTTATATTCTTAATGCCATTGGTGCATTGCTAGTTTGGAATGATAAAGAAGCGAAATAACCATTTTGCTTGTATTATTTCTCCTCAAGATGTGGTACAACAATTAGAAAATGGATTTAACCATGGCGATTTAGATACAGGGCACTAACTAATGATATAACTATAATCTATATGTCTAAGAGGTGATTCTATTGAAACATTTGCTTGTAAAACTCTTATTAAGCTCTATTCTTATCCTTAGTTGTATAGGGCAAACTGTGTTTGCCAAAACTGATGATGCAGGTGTCTTAGCTGGATTAGAATCTCATTCGGATATGTATTCTTATTTGAATTATTACCATTATTCTTTATGGGCCGCTTCTTGATGAGACTGAATGGGGACGACCAGCCGAACCATGTGGAGACATCTATCATGGATATGATACATATACAGGATACTATGTGGGTGAATACGTAGGTTACCACAATGAAGGTTTATCTTTTGTATTCAATAAGTATACGAATCAAGTTGTATTGATTCGGTACCAACGTAATCGATATAGCAATAGTAATGTGCTAAGTGATGTAAAAGAATATAACTTATTACCTTATTTATTATAGTGTATGAGGTCTTAGGAGAGTCTTATGTTAAAACGTATTTTTATAATGTTCGCAGTAGCGTTAGCTTTCACCATACCTAGCCAAGCGATATCGATACAGGAACTCAAGTCGTCACCGCAGTTTAAGCAGATTTATGAGGTAACGCCTGATGTTCCTAATGCAGATGAGCATACTACATGGTATTTAGATACGAGATCCATAGAGGTGTTAGAGTATGCACCACCTATGTATAAAATTAAAGCTACGGTATACAATGCGTACCAATCATCGCGGAAACATGTTATTTATAGTGATTCCTGGATTGTATCCTATGACACTCGTTTGTCGCTGGCGAGTCAGGTATATCATGCAAAACAAGCCGGTGCTTCGTTGACGACGGTTATTGATGCGGCACAAACGAAAACAGGTATGATGGGCTCCGAGGAACCCTTAGGCGTATTCTCTTTTGATGGTCAGTCGTTGCCGATTCAGGTGAAAGCCTCTACGCGTGCTATTTTGCGCATGGCTCCGAATACGACGCGTTATGATATAGCGGATACTTTATTCTATGAAGCGTATCGGATGCATTTTGAAGATGTGGTGGTGAAATGAGGCAGATGATGAAAGTACTATATATAGCAATGGCATTGGTGCTGTCTTGTATCGTGCCAGTACACAGCATGTCCATGAAAGAATTACAAAATACTAGCCGCTATGAAATGCTCCGTGGTTTTGGTGAAAGCGGAAATGGTGATGGCACCTATATAGATAAGGATTCCATCAAGGCCTCTAATGGACCAAATGGAACTAAGCAAATTGCTGTTACGCAGTATGTGCTCATGCCAGCCGGTGATACGATTCAGGAAAAGCAGGTTCTTTATACCTTTGATGCAAAGCAGTCCTTTGCTAATTTAATTAAGAAATTGGATGCTCACCAATTAGGATCCTATAAAAATCTATGGCTATCTAAACAAAAATACTCAGGCATAATATCTAGTGTTGTTGACTTCAAACAGTACCATGTAGATGGAACTCGCTATGATGCACAAAGCGAAACACAATTTAGACGAATGGCAACAGCTCCGGTAGACTTTGGCTTTGCAGGATATCTTTTGGCTAACCGCTTGTATGAACGTGTGTACGGTATGCAATTTGATGATGTAGTTGTGAAATAGGAGGCGCTTATTTGCCTTATAAAAAGCAAATAGCCCTCTGTTACCGCTTGGTAGCTAGATAAACGAAAAGGCCATTGCTACAAACTTTAAGAGGTGATTCTATTGAAACACTCGTTTGTAAAACTCTTATTAAGTTCTATTTTTATTATTGGTTGTATAGGGCAAACTGCGTTTGCTAAAACTGATGATGCGGGCGTTTTAGCCGGTTTAGAATCTAATTCGGATATGTATTCTTATTTAAACTATTACCAGTATTCCTTATGGCTAGCGGATCATCGTTATTCCTATCATGATATGTATATCTCTGCTGACCAATCGGTTATTATTTCATTATGGGATTTGCGTACACAACCGAGTACAATATA